>Ga0082335_1000417_pt1 | contig 108784 bp, 104 predicted proteins | sample Subgrocontami58m_FD_72375 | JGI IMG/M metagenome (GOLD analysis project Ga0082335, IMG submission 72375) | Subsurface groundwater microbial communities from S. Glens Falls, New York, USA - GMW37 contaminated, 5.8 m (SPADES assembly) (version 2) ... | reverse complement strand
GCGCCTGTGGTTTTCCCTGCTGGCGCCGGCCGGCACGCCAGCGCCCGTCATCGCGCGCTTGCATGCCGAGACGGTAAAGCTGCTCGCGGCGCCGGAAATGCAAAAGAAGATCGTGGCGCTTGGCGCCGAACCCGTATCGAGCACGCCGCAGGAACTGGACAAGAAGATACGCAGCGAGATCGCCAAGTGGATACAGCTCGTGCGCGAAGCGAAAATTACGGCGGAATAGCCCGGCAGCTTTCGCTAAAACCGCACCTCGCCCCGCGCCCACACTTAGAGTTGATTGCAGCATGAGGGGACGCGTCCCCTCATGCTTTTTTCGATAAGCCCGTTGCAAAAAAGATTTTGCAGCGTCTTCTAAGCTGCTACGCGCACATCGAGCTTGGCCATGATGCGCTTGAGCTGGCCCGGCTCCTCGAAGCGGCGCAGGGCCTCATACAGCGGCTTGGTCTCGGCCCCGAGTATCGGTTCCACCAGCCCGGTGAACTTTCTTTCCATATGCGTCCAGTTCATGGGGTTGCCGGGATTACCCAAGGCGAGAGGGATATCCGCCCGCAGTTTGCGGCCGTCGTTGGTGTGCACCTCCACGAAACCCGTGGTCAGATCGGCTCCGGGCTGCACGGCCAACTCGGCCTTGCGCACGAGTTCGCGGATCGCGGGGTCGCGCAGGCGCGCGGTGGAGAAATCGCGTTCGACCGCCGCGTAGCCGGATAGCCCCAAGGCCGCGCAGTAAGCTACGCTGAACTTGCCTTCGAGCGGTGTCTGCGGATCGGGCTTGGCGGCGACGCGCTCCGTCATGGGCGAAGCACCGAGCACGATCTTGCGGATGGCCTCGGGTTTCACCTGGCTGCTCAGTTGCCGCGCCGCATCCACGCAGGCGTGGGTGGCCTTGCAGCAGGCGTAGGGCTTGAACGCGTTTCGCAGCAGCGCGTAGCCGTCGGTGAACGCTTCGGGTGCTATTCTCTCCGACTTGTCCTGGATCAGGGTACCGGACAGGCCGTTTTCCGCATCGAGCAGATGGGTGGCCGCTTCGAAGTCGGCCGCAGCCAGCTGCGCCGCCAAAATGCCGTCCAGGGCCGCTTTGCCGGCGTGGAAAGGCTTGGAGTGGGTGCCGAAGGATGCGTTCAAGCCGCCCGCCGTGGTGCCGGCCACGCCCAACGCATGGGCTATGCGCCCGCGGTCGAGCCCAAGCAACGCGCACGCCGCCGCGGCTGCCGCGAAGCGTCCAAAAACCGAGCTCGGATGGAATCCGACGAACTGCAGCTTGCGGCCGAAGCCTCCGGCACCCAGGCGCGCCGAGACCTCGAACCCCGCGATATAGGCGGCCAGCGCCTCGATCTCGCTCTTGCCGTGCTCTTCGGCCATGGCCAAGGTGGTGGCCCAAGTGGGGCCGCTGATGTGGCCCGCACCATCGAGGTGCGTATCGTCGTAGTCCATGCAGTGCGCCATGGTGCCATTCACGAGGGCCGCGACATTAGGCGCCACGGCCGGGCCGAACAAGATATGCGCCCGCCCTCTCGTCCCCCAGGCCATGGCCGCTTTGCGCACCGCGACGGCGGGCGGCTCGTTCACCCCGCCCAGGGCCACGCCCATCCAATCCACCAGGCACATCTTCGCCGCTTCCAGCACTTCGGGGGCGTGTTTGCGCGTGGCGGTTCCCGCGATGAAGCGTGCCGCCGCATCGCCGATCGGTGTTGCTTGCTGCATAGGGCTCTCCTTTGCGTTGATTTCAAAATGAGGCGACAGCTCGCCTCACACTCCCCTAGGTCAGGCCGCCGCAAAGTCATGTTGCAGCCGCTTCCGAGCTGAGGGGTGAACAAAATCCTATTCTGCTTCTTTTCGCGCGCCGAAACGATGGCAGCCGCTAATTCTAATCGCGAATCGTCCGCAGAGGCTCGCAGCTATCGGGGAAGTCTCGGGCGATTTTACCCAACTCAGCCTGGCTGCGACGCGGCGCAGCCGAATCAAGCGCTTACTTCGGACATGTTCCGGGCCAGGTGGCCGATCACCTGATCCGCGACATCGGGTGCGAGACAATCGAAAACCTTCGGTTCATCCATTGCGCGCAGCCACGTAAGCTGGCGTTTGGCGAGCTGGCGCGTGGCGTAGATGCCGCGCTCGCGCAGCGTGGCGCGATCGTAGGCGCCTTCAAGATAGTCCCAAGCCTGGCGGTAGCCGACGCAGCGCATGGCCGGCAAATCCGCGGTGAGCGCAAACTTGCGGCGCAGCGCTACAAGTTCTTCCACCAGACCTGCAGACAACATGGCGTCGAAGCGCCGCTCGATGCGCTGGTGCAGTCGCGCACGCTCGGAGGGCGCGAGCGCCACCGGCACGAAGCGAAACCGCGCCGCATCGGCCACGCGCGCACCTTGCAGCGCCGACAGCGGCGTCCCGGTAAGGTGAAACACTTCCAACGCGCGCTGGATGCGCTGCGCGTCGTTGGGCTTCAGCCGCGCCGCCGTAGCCGCATCGATGCGCGCGAGTTCCGCGTGCAGGGCCGGCCAGCCCTTTTCTTTCGCCCCGGCTTCGATGGCGGCGCGCAACGCTGCGTCGGCCGGCGGCAGCCTGGACAAGCCCTCGCGCAGCACTTTGAAATAAAGCATGGTGCCCCCGGCGAGGAGCGGAACGCGGCCACGCGCGACGATCTCCTGCATCACGCAGGCGGCGTCGGTCTTGAACCGGGCGGCAGAATAGCGCTGGTCGGGATCGATGACATCGATCAGATGATGCGCCACGACGGCGCGCTCGGCCAAGGTGGGCTTGGCCGTGCCGACGTTCATGTCGCGGAAAACCTGAGCGGAATCCACGCTGATGATTTCGACCGGAATTCGTGCCGCGATTTCAAGCGCCAGCGCGGTCTTGCCGCTGGCGGTAGGTCCCATCAACAGGATTGCCGCCGGCAGTCTCGCGTTCGAGAAATCAGCCATGCAGCCGAGTAGCGACGCTGCGCAACCGCGCCGGAGTCAGGCCGCAGCCCCGCGCCGGCGGCGCGCCTCGTAGGCCTGCAGATGGCAGTACGCTGCTGCAAGCAGGTGCGCGTCGGCGCCCGCAGCGCGCGCGCGCCGCAACATGTCGCCGACGATGTGATCGGCTTCGATCGGGCCGCCCGCTTCTATGTCGCGCAGCATGGACGCAGTGAATGCCGAGCCCCGTTCGAACAGCATGCTCTCGGTCTGCTTCACCGATTGAGGACGCGGGGCGTGGCCCGCAGCGCCAGCTGCCGCTATGCAGTCGGTCAGAGCCTCGCGCATCAGCGCCTCGCCGTCCTCGGCGGCGAGAATTTCGCCCACGCTCGCGCGCATCAGGCAGGTCATGGCGGCGAGACTCGCCAGCATGACGAATTTTTCCCACATATCCTGCTCGATATCCGCGCTGACGCTGCATTTGACCGACGCGGGCGCAAACGCCTGCGCAAATTCCTGCAGCAGCGCACCCGCGTGCGCGAGGTTGCCTCCCCGCACGCCGCATTTCATTCCCTGAAACTGGGCCAACTGGCGTACGGTGCCGTCGGCATCCAGCATCGAGGCGATGTAACAGGTTCCACCGACCACATGCGCGACGCCGAAAGCCTGCTCCAACCGGGCAAGATGCGCCATGCCATTGAGCAAGGGCAGGATCAAGGTCGCAGGGCCCATGGCGGCGCGCACCGAAGCGACCGAGGCGTCGAGGTCGTAGGCCTTGCACGACAGGATCACCAAGTCATATTCGGGCCGCACCATGTCTTGGAGCACGGTGCGCACTTGCAGCTGCGCATCGCCCAGGGGGCTCTTGATCACGAGCCCGGAGCGCTCCAGCTTCTGCGCACGTTGCGGCCGCACGAGGAAGGTGACGTCGGCGCCAGCCTGGACCAGCCGCCCACCGAAATAGCCGCCGACCGCGCCGGCGCCGAGAATCAGGATACGCATAGAACTCCGTCTTGGTTATGAGTTAGCAGGGTGTTGAAAAAGGGGGCGCCGCCCCCTTTTAGATCCCCCAAATTAGGGCTGTTGAAAAACGCTTCCCTCTCAGAGGGCAAAACGATGGTATGCAGTTTCATGTTCGGGAAGCGTTATTCAACAGCCTGTTAGGTTATTGGCTTGCTAGCGCCCACGCAGAAACAGCTTGTCCAGATCGGCCAGGCTCAACTGATACCACGTTGGCCGGCCATGGTTGCACTGGCCTGAGCGTTCGGTCACTTCCATTTCACGCAGCAGCGCATTCATTTCCGTAATGGTCAGCGGCCGATGCGCGCGCACTGCGCCGTGGCAGGCCATGGTGGAAAGCAGTTCGTGCTGGCGCTCGGTGAGGACACGGCTGCCGCCGAACGCGCGCAGTTCGTGCAACAGCGCATGCGCGAGTCCGCTGATGTCGGCGGACGCAAGCATGGAAGGAACCGATCGCACCGCTAAGGTCGTCGGCGACAGTGGCGCCACGTCGAATCCCAACTGGCGCAGCACGCCTGAGTGCTCCTCCACCGTCGCCACATCCAGCCGGTCGGCATTGAAGGTCACCGGGATCAGCAGTTTTTGCGTGCTCATGCCCCGTGCATCGAGTGCGCCCTTGAGCTTCTCGTACAGTATGCGCTCGTGCGCCGCGTGCATGTCCACCAGCACCAGTCCCTGCCGATTTTGCGCCAGAATATAGATGCCGTGCAGTTGCGCGAGGGCCCAACCCAGCGGCTGCTCGGCATCGGCGTGGTCCACCCTCACTGCGGTTTCCGCCTGAGCCGGTGCGCCAGCGCGTATCTGTTCGAACGCGGCGCGCGCCGCGCCCGCGGCAGGTGTGAAGGCGGGTCCGGCCGGCAGCGAAAACATGGCCTGATAGGCGGCGGCCGGCTGCGCCACGCCCAAAGCCGTTTGATACGGAGCACGCCGGAAATTCATGCCCCCTGCATCGGGCATGGGCCGGACGGCTGCAGCGGGTGCCTGCGCCGCGCTGCCCGACAGTGCCTTGCTCACGGCATGGAACACAAATTGGTGGACGGCGCGCGCGTCACGAAAGCGCACCTCGGTTTTTGCGGGATGGACGTTAACGTCCACGCCGTGCGGATCGAGTTCCAGAAACAGCACAAAGGCTGCATGCCGATCGCCATGCAGCATATCCTGATAGGCTTGGCGCAGCGCATGCGCGAGCAGCTTGTCGCGCACGAAGCGGCCGTTGACAAACAGGAATTGCGCATCGCGCGAACCGCGCGAAAAAGCAGGTGACCCGGCAAAGCCCGAGATCCGCAGCCCGGAGGAATGCTCGTCGAGCGTGCGCGCCGCTGCGGCGAATTCTGCGCCAGAGATTGCGCTGACGCGCCGCGCGGCATCACCCGGTTGCAAGTGCGATATCACGCGGCCGTTGTGCTTGAGGCTGAATGCGACGTCCGGCCGGGACAGGGCTATACGCTTATATACGTCGTCGCAATGGCCGAACTCGGTCGCCTCGGTGCGCAGGAATTTGCGCCGAGCCGGGGTATTGAAATACAGGTCGCATACTTCGATGCTGGTCCCCGCCGGATGCGCAGCAGGCTGCGGCGCGCGCTGCGCGCCGCCCTCGGCACTCACGCTCCAAGCGTGCGCCGCGCCCGCGCTGCGGGTGGTCAGCGCAACGCGCGCAACCGACGCGATCGAAGCCAGCGCCTCGCCGCGAAATCCGAGCGAACGCACCTGTTCCAACTCGTCGAGGCTCGAAATCTTGCTGGTGGCGTGGCGCGCGAACGCGAGCGGCAGATCGGCTGCGTCCATGCCGCTGCCGTTGTCGCTGACCCTGACCTGCTTGATTCCGCCCTGAGCCAGGCTGACATTGATCTCGCTTGCGCCGGCGTCCAGGCTGTTTTCCAGCAGTTCCTTCAGCACCGATGCCGGTCGCTCCACCACTTCGCCTGCGGCGATTTGGCTGATCAACGTGTCGGGGAGCAGGCGTATCGAGGGCATGCCGAATTATAGCCGGGTTAGAATACGCGCTGCCGCCGCTGAGAGGTCGTTTTGGAACTGGCGTGACCGCCTTGTCTTGGGCAGCTTCAGGAACCGCGAAGAGATGGGACCTCTGCGATCCCACATCGATCCGCCCGCTTTCTAACAGTCTTTGAGGGAATGATTTGGAACTACTGCTGTTTTTCTGGGACCTGCTGGTCCACGTCGACAAGCATCTCGCGAGCCTGCTCGCGCAGCATGGGCCCTGGGTCTACCTGATACTGTTCTTGATCGTGTTTTGCGAGACCGGGCTGGTAGTCACGCCGTTTCTCCCGGGAGATTCGCTGCTATTTATCGCCGGCGCGCTCACGGCGGGAGCAGGCGGAAACCCCGGCCAGCTCGACCTCGCGATGCTGAACCTGCTGCTGATCGCAGCAGCCGTCCTCGGCAATACCAGCAATTACGCGATCGGCCGCTACTTCGGACCCAAGGTGTTCGGCTGGAAGGACTCGCGCTTTTTCAATCGCGCCGCCTTCGACAAAGCGCATGCGTTCTACGAACACCACGGGGGCAAGACTATCGTCATCACGCGTTTTCTGCCCATATTGCGCACCTTCGCCCCATTCGTCGCTGGCGTCGCGAACATGACGCACGCGCGCTTCCAGTTCTACAACGTGGCCGGTGGAGTCTTGTGGGTGGTGTCGCTTACCGTTGCCGGCTATTGGTTCGGCAATATTGCGTGGGTGAAAGACAACCTCACGGCGATAATCCTGGCACTGATCATCATCCCCGGCCTGCCTGCGCTCGTGGCGACGATACAGCACTGGCGCGCTCAACGCCGCGCGCGTTCCCTGGCGAAAACCTAGAGTTCCCCTCGGCATGAGGGGATATATCCCCTCGTGCTTCCCTATATCAAGGGCCATTTCGGTGGTTCCGAAATGGGCTCTCAGTCGCTGCGAAGCTGATTTGCCGCAAGCGTGGATTTGGCGAGCGGCGGATTCTTGGCGAAGTAGCGCTTGATGCCCTTGAAGATGGCCTGCGCCATTTTGTCCTGGTAAGCCTCGTCGTTTAACCGAAGTTCCTCATCCGGATTGCTGATAAAAGCGGTTTCGACCAGGATCGATGGAATGTCGGGCGCTTTGAGTACGGCGAAGCCGGCCTGTTCGACGTCGTGCTTGTGCAAGGCGTTGACCCCGCCCAGCTCGAACAGCACCGCCTTGCCCAGCTTCAGGCTGTCGTTGATCTGTGCGGTCAAGCTAAGGTCGGCAAGCGTCATCGCCAGATAGCGGTCTTTCCGATCGAGGTTGACTCCGCCGATCAGGTCGGCATCGTTCTCGCGCTTGGCCAGCCATTTCGCCGCCGTGCTGGTAGCGCCGCGCTCGGACAAAGCGAACACCGAGGAGCCGCGCGCATGCGGCTTGATGAAGGCATCGGCGTGCACCGACACGAACAAGTCGGCCTGGACTTTGCGCGCCTTTTGCACGCGCACCTGCAGCGGGATGAAAAAGTCGCCGTCGCGAGTGAGCACGGCGCGCATGTTGGGCTCGGCGTCGATGATGGACCTGAGTTTGCGAGCGATCGTGAGCGTCACGTTCTTCTCGCGGCTGCCTCCCCTGCCTTTGGCGCCCGGGTCCTCGCCACCGTGCCCGGCGTCGACAACGATGGTCACGAGGCGCGCCACTACCGGCCTGCCTTGGGGTGCTGGTTCCGGCTTGGAGCCGCGCGTGGATTCAGGTTTGGCCGCAAGCCTGGGTTCTTCCTGCGCTACGGAAGCCGCAGACGCAGCCGGCTCTGGCTCTGGCTTGGCTTTTTGCAGCAAGGCCATGAGCGGGTCGGCGGGCACGAGCGGATAGACATCCAGCACCAGGCGGTGACCGTAATCGCTGACCGGCTTGAGCAGAAAAATTTGCGGTTTGACCTCGGCCTTCAAGTCAAGCACCAGACGCACCACACCGGGTTTGTAACGCCCTGCGCGCATCTGTGCGATGTACGGATCGTTGGGCAGCACCTTTCCCAGGATCTGCTGCTGCACGCTGGCAAGGTCTACGTCTTCCAGGTCGAGGACCAGGCGCTCGGGATTTTTCACCAGCAACAACTCGTGCCGGATGGGTTTGTCCGCCTCGATGGTGAGGCGCGTATAGTCCTCGGCCGGCCAGACGCGCAACGCGCTGACCCGATCTGCCGCAGTTGCACCGCCGGCGCCGAGTGCCAGCGCAAGCAGCACCGGAATTCCGAGAAATCGCCTTAGGGCTTTTTGCGCGATCAGGGAAGAAATCGTCGCGTGCTGCCTCGGAGAAGAGAACTCTTCCGCCTTTTGGATACAGCCATGGATAGGCGAGCGCGCAGCGGCAGCTGACGCATTCAGAGCGGCACTTGCATTAGTCGCTTTAAGCATGCTTCGCCACGTTCCGATCCCGCGCTGACGCTTACGTCACGCCCGTCGCCGGCAATGCTGAATACGACGTCGACGTCCGCAGCGGGCAGGAGCCCTGCCGCCTTCTCCGGCCACTCGACCAGGCGCACGGAGGCGTCGTTGAAATACTCGCTGAAGCCCGCATCGCGCCATTCCTTTGAGTCACGGAATCGATAAAAATCAAAGTGGTAGAAGTTTAACCTAGAAATGGTATAAAGTTCAACTAAAGCGTAAGTAGGACTTTTCACGCGGCCTTCATAGCCCAAGCCACGTAGAAGACCGCGCACCAGCGTGGTTTTGCCGCTGCCCAGATCGCCGCGCAGGTACATAGACATACCCGGCCCGAGTACGCGCGCCAGCCGCGCGCCGAGCGCGCGCGTCGCCGCCTCGTCGCGCAAATGCATGTTGAGCAGGCTGTGGTTATGATTGGAAATGATCAAGACTCAAGAGAAATGCGATTACACGCTGCTTGCACGCAGCATCAAGACCTGGGGCCGCGAACTCGGATTCCAGGCGGTCGGCATCGCCGACACCGACCTTGCCACGGCCGAAGGCCGCCTCGAGCGCTGGCTCGCCGCCGGATTTCATGGCGACATGGATTATATGGCAAGGCATGGTTCAAAACGCGCGCGCCCCGCGCTGCTTCGGCCTGGCACGCTGCGCGTAATCAGCGTACGCATGGATTACCGGCCGCAAGCCGCCGATGCCTGGTCGGTGATAGGCGCCAAAGACAAGGCCTATATCGCGCGCTATGCCACTGGCCGCGATTACCACAAGGTGCTGCGCAGCCGCCTGCGGCAGCTCGCGCGGCGCATTGAACGCGAGATCGGCGCATTTGGCCATCGTATCTATACGGATTCCGCGCCGGTGATGGAGGCGGAACTCGCGGCCAAGAGCGGATTGGGTTGGCGCGGCAAGAACACGCTGCTGCTTGCACGCGAGGCGGGTTCGTATTTTTTTCTGGGCGAAATTTACACCGACCTGCCGCTACCCGCCGATGCGCCGGTCGCCGAGCATTGCGGCAGTTGCACCAAGTGCATCGATATATGTCCCACCGGCGCCATCGTCGCGCCGTACCGCGTCGATGCGCGGCGCTGCATTTCCTATCTCACCATCGAACTCAAGGGTGCCATCCCGGTAGAACTGCGTACGCTCATCGGCAATCGTGTCTACGGCTGCGACGACTGCCAGCTCGTCTGTCCCTGGAACCGCTACGCCGAAGTCAGCGCCGAACCGGATTTTCGCGTGCGCAACGGCCTGGACGACGCTCGGCTTGTCGAGTTGTTCGCATGGAGCGAGGGCGAGTTTCACGCGCGCATGGCGGGCAGCGCCATCCACCGCATCGGTTTCGAACGCTGGTCGCGCAACCTCGCTGTGGGCCTGGGCAATGCACCGACCAGCCAGGCCGTGATCGCCGCGCTGAAATCGCGCGCTGAGGACGCATCCGCCCTGGTGCGCGAACACGTGGCGTGGGCCTTGCAGCGCCACGGCATTTGAATTTGATAAGATTCGTGTGCCGCCATGCGCCTGCACCAGCTCAAGCTCGATTTCGTTCCGGAACAGGACCGCCTGCTGCTGCGCGTCAGTACCGACAACCAGATCGAGGTGCGGCTGTGGCTGACGCGGCGCGCGCTGCGGCTGTTGTGGCCGCTGCTGGTGCAGATGGTGCAGGCCTCGCCTGAAGTCGCGCGGCAAGGCAATCCAGAGGCGCGCAACGCACTGATCGGCATGCAGCACGAGCAAGCGCTGCGCCAAGCAGATTTTTCCCAGTCTTTCGAGGATCGGCCGCGGGAATTACCGCTCGGTGCCGAACCCATCCTGGTGGCACGCATTCACGCCAACAAGGACGACGCCGGCAATCAGGTACTCGGCCTGCTGCCGCAGCATGGGCAAGGCATACACCTTACGTTGGACCCCACCCTGCTGCATTCCCTGTGCCAACTGGTGAAGAATGCGGTGGCCAAGGCCGACTGGGACCTCGGGCTCGAATTGCCGACTGCGCAGTCGATGGTCAATGCGGACGACGCCACGTCGCCGAAAACGATCAATTGACGCCTACTCGAGCTTTTCCAACTGCGACTGACTGGCTAGCCACTCCTCTTCCGCCTTGGTCAACTCGGCAGCAAGTTTCCCTTCGCGTATCAACTCGGCTTTGAACTTGTTCGCATCAGCATAGCTCTCCGGGTCAGCCAACCAACGCGCGAGTTGCGCGCGCTCGCGCTCCAGCTGGGCGATGCGCTGCTCGAGCTTGGCAATGCGGCTTTGCAGCGGGCGCTTCTGCGCGTAACGCTGGTTGCGCGCCTCGGCCTCATCACGTTTCTTCTGCTTGCGCGCCGCGCCGGTCGACGCGCTTGCGTTGATGTCCGACTCGCGCTGACGCAGCCAGTCGCGATAGTCATCCAGGTCGCCCTCAAAAGGCCGCACCCCGCCGTTGGCCACGAGCCACAGACTGTCGGCGGTGGTGCGCAGCAGGTGCCGATCGTGCGAAACCACAACGATCGCACCCTCGTATTCCTGCAGCGCGAGTGTAAGCGCATGGCGCATTTCCAGATCCAGATGGTTGGTCGGTTCGTCGAGCAGCAGCAAGTTGGGCCGCCGCCACACGAGCAGCGCAAGAGCCAGCCTGGCTTTCTCTCCTCCGGAAAACGGTGCTATCGGATCGAGCGCCATGTCTCCGCGAAAATTGAAGCCCCCGAGGAAATCGCGCAATTCCTGCTCGCGCGTGCGCGGGTCGATCCGCACCAGATGCTGCAGCGGCGATTCGTCCGCGCGCAGTACCTCGATCTGGTGCTGCGCGAAATAGCCGATGGCGAGGCCTTTGCCTTCCAACCGACTGCCCTTGAGCGGGGCGAGCGTGCCGGCCATGAGCTTGATCAGTGTCGATTTGCCTGCGCCGTTGCGGCCCAGCAGCCCGACGCGAGCGCCTGCCGATATGGCAAGTTTGACGCCGCAGAGCACCGCGCGCCCGTCATAGCCTGCCACCGCGTCCTCGATGGTGATCAGAGGATCCGGGCCGGCAAGCGGCTCGCGCATACGAAAGTCGAACGGCGTGTCGACATGCGCGGGCGAGATGATTTCCATGCGTGCGAGAGCTTTCAGCCGGCTCTGCGCCTGACGTGCCTTGGTCGCCTTGGCGCGAAAGCGCTCGACGTAGGAGTGCAGATGCGCAATCTCGCGCTGCTGCCTCTGGTAGGCCGCCTGCTGTTGCGCGAGTTGCATCGCGCGCTGCTCCTCGTATGCGGAGTAGTTGCCCGTGTACAACTTCGTCCGGCACTGCTCGATCGCCAGGATGTGCCCGACGGTACCGTCGAGAAAATCGCGGTCGTGCGAAATCGCGAGCAGCGTGCCGGGGTAGTCGCGCAGCCATTGCTCGAGCCAGATCACCGCGTCCAGGTCGAGGTGGTTGGTAGGTTCATCGAGCAGCAGCAGATCGGAGCGGCACATGAGGGCGCGCGCGAGCTTCAGGCGCATGCGCCAGCCGCCGGAGAACGCCGCTACCGCCTGCTCCAATTCGCCTGCGGCGAAACCCAATCCGTGCATCAGGCTGGCCGCGCGGCTGCGCGCGCTATAACCGCCGGCATGCTCATAGGATTCATACAGCGCCGCCAGATGCTCGCCGTCATCGCGTTCGTGCGCGTGAGCGAGCCCCTGCTCGAGCGCGCGCAAAGGCGCATCCCCATCGATAACGTATTCGATTGCCGCCTGCGCGCTCGCCGGTATGTCCTGCGCCACGTGGGCAACAATGAGCCGCCCCGGCAGTTCGAGTTCACCGGCTTCCTGGTGCAGTTCGCCCAGCAGCAGCGCAAACAAGCTTGATTTGCCGCAGCCGTTGGCACCTACCACACCGATCTTCTGTCCGGCGTGCAGGGTCAGGTCGACACCTTCGAGCAACAGCTTGCCGCCGCGCGCGAGCGTGAGTTGCCGCAGCGTAATCATCGCAGTGGAATATCTATCGCCGAGGGCGCCGCCAGCACGATTATCAGCTGCGCTCGCGCAACTGCTTGCGGCAAAGTTCGGGCATCAATCGGCGCTTTAGCGTATTTCTTCGGCCGGATCGAGCTTGCGCGCCTCGTCTTCCAGCATGACCGGAATGCCGTCGCGAATTGCGAACGCCAGCCGGTCGGCTTTGCAGATCAGCTCCTGCTCCGCCTTGCGGTATAGCAGCGGACCCTTGCAGATCGGGCACACCAGGATGTCAAGCAGTCTTGCGTCCATTTAGCTTCGCCAGGATGAATTCACGAAACGCGGGGGCCAGTTCGGCCTCGACCCGCAGCGCGTACCAATGCGCGCGCGCAAAGGACTCGCATTTTACCGCATCCTTGTCGGTCATAAGCAGCGCGTCGCAATTGCCGAAGTCCAGTTCGGCGGCAGTATAGGCGTGGTGGTCTGAAAAAGCGTGGTTCACGGTTTCCAGCCCCATACGCCGCAGATGGTCAAAAAAGCGCTGTGGATTGCCGATCCCGGCGACGGCATGCAGCTTCTTGCCCGCGAACGCCGCAGCCGACACCCGCGCGCGCGCTCCGGCCAGCGCAACAAAGGAGTCCCCGCGCAAGTCCATGCGAAAGCACGGGCTATGCCTTCCACACGGCGCGCCGTTGGCGACCCAGGCGTCGACTCGGCGCGACGTCGGCTCGCGCAGCGGTCCGGCAGGCAACAGGAAGCCGTTGCCGATGCCGCGCTCGTCCTCCACCGCGATCTCGATGTCGCGCGCGAGTCGGTAATGCTGCAGACCATCGTCCGTTAGCAGCACATCGCATTGGGGATGGGCGGCGAGGAGAGCAGCGCCGGCGCGGACGCGATCACGCCCGACCCAGACCGGACAACCGCTCAAGCGCGCCAACAGCAGCGGCTCGTCGCCGACCACGCTGGCCGGACTGACGCTGCTGACCGCCATCGGTACCGCGGCGCTGCCGCGATAGCCACGACTGAGAATACCGGGTTTCCATCCGTTCTTTCGCAGCATCCCAGCGAGCCACAGAACCAGCGGCGTCTTGCCGGTACCGCCCGCGACGATGTTGCCGACTACGATCACGGCCACCGGCAGTCGCGCCACGCGCAGGACGCCGCCGCGGTAAGCGAGCCGGCGCAGGGTCAAGAGCAGGCTGTAAATCAAGCTAAGTGGCCACAATGCGAGCGACAGCGTGCTCAGACGGTACCAGTGCTGTTGCGCAAAGCTGCCTCCCACGTCATGCACTCCCCGGCAAGGGCCGCTCTAGCAAGCTACTTGGTCTGAGTCTGCGTGGCGAAGGAGATATGCCCGTAGCCGGCCAACCGCGACGCTTCCATAATGTGAATGACGGACTGGTGAGTCGCGTTTGAATCTGCGCTGATCACCACTATCGGATCCTTGAGTTCGCCCGCAGCGCGACGCAGCTCATCGGACAGGGTAGTGACGTCGCGAAAGGTCACCGGGCTGCGATTGACGGTGTACTGCCCGCTGGCGTTGACCGTAACGTTGATTTCGTTAGGCCGCTCCAACTGCTTTTGCGCATCGGCTGTAGGCAGGTTGATCTGCAGCTCAGCGAATTTGGAATATGTCGTGGTAATCATCAGGAAGATCAGAATCACCAACAGCACGTCTATCAGCGGAATCAGATTGATCTCCAGCGCTTCTCGCGCCTGGAATCTCTGGAAATTCATCGTATCTCCCGCGACTGCTCCGACTTCGCCTCGAAGTCGAGGCGTTCGCCGTGTATCACGTCGACCAGTTTGCTCGCCTGCTGCTCCATGTCGACCAGAAAACTATCCACCTTGGCACGGAAATGGCGGTAGAAAATCATTGCCGGAATGGCAATCACCAGGCCGAGCGCGGTGTTGTACAACGCCACCGAAATGCCGTGCGCCAGCACCTGCGGGTTGGAACCCGAAGGCGACTGCGAGCCAAAGATCTCGATCATGCCCACCACGGTGCCGAACAAGCCCATCAACGGTGCGATGGTGGCGAGCGTGCCGAGGGTGGTAAGAAAGCGCTCCAGTTCATGCGCCACGGCATGCCCCGCCTCTTCGATCGCTTCCTTCATGACATAGCGCGAACTCTGGTGGTTTCGCAGCCCTGCCGCCAATACCTGTCCGAGAGGTGAATCCTTGGATAGCTGCTCGAGCATCTGCGCGTTCACGCCCTGCCGCCGATAGGCGTTGACCACTCTGCCGAGCAGATTTCCCGGCACGATCTTCTCCTTGCGCAGCATGATCAGGCGTTCGATGATTAAGGCCACCGCAATGACCGAGGCAATCAACAGTGGATAAGCCGGCCAGCCCGCAGCGGCGATGAACGCAAACAATTGGGTCTCCTGAAAAAATTCTTATTTTGGCCGACACTTTAGCTTCTGTGCGGCAATTGAGCAAGGTTTGCTCTGTGCAGTTCGCGCTGCAAGCGACATCGCCTAGGGGCGGCGCAAATGCAGGTGATCGCCTCTCCATTGGAAAGATCCCGGCCGCCTCGAATGCGTTCGATGGCGCTTCGAAAAACTATCCACAATTTGTGTGGATAAGGTTGTGCATAGTTTGCGCAAGATGCGCTTAAGTGGACCTCACAAAAGGATTTTTTGCCGCCGCCTACAAATTGAACTGCATTTTTTTCTCTGTCAAAACAGCCTATTACAGAGCTCTTAGACGAGAGCGATTTGCCCAATAAACGAGCAGGGCGCGCGCAAGCCATTGCTGTGGATAGTGTAATATCGATACATGCCTTCAGAACCAGAACTGATGCGGGTTTCCAGCCCCCTTCCCAGGGAAATTCTCAGCGTTAGCGCGTTGGTGCGAAGTGTGCGCGATTTGCTCGAGCATCGCTATCCGCTGTCTTGGGTTGCCGGCGAAATCTCGAACCTTGTCCGCGCCAGATCCGGGCATCTGTATTTCTCGCTCAAAGACGAGGCCGCGCAGGTACGTTGCGTCATGTTTCGTAACCGCTGCCAATACCTGGACTGGGAACCGCGCGACGGGCTCAATGTGGAAGTGCGTGCGCTTGTCACGCTGTACGAGGCACGCGGCGATTTCCAGCTCAATGTCGAATCGATGCGACGCGCCGGCCAGGGCGCGCTGTTCGAGGCCTTTATGCGACTGCGCAACATGCTGGACAAAGAAGGCTTGTTCGATACGGCACACAAACGGCCGCCCCCCCCCTACCCGCAATGCATCGGTATCGTCACTTCGCTGCAGGCCGCTGCATTGCGCGACGTGCTCAGCACGCTCGCGCGGCGCAATCCGGCAATTGCCGTCATCGTTTATCCGGCGGCAGTGCAAGGAGAAGGTGCGGCGCAACAGCTTGCCGCGGCCATCGCTGCGGCGTCCAGGCGCAATGAATGCGACGTACTCATTTTGTGCCGCGGCGGCGGATCGATCGAGGATCTGTGGGCATTCAATGACGAAGGCTTGGCGCGCACGATACACGCCTGCCGGATTCCGGTAGTGACCGGCATCGGCCACGAAACCGACTTCACCATAGCCGATTTTGTCGCTGATCGACGCGCCCCCACGCCTACCGCCGCAGCAGAACTGGCGAGTCCGGCGCGCGCCGAATTGATCGCCGGCATCGCGGGTCTGCGCGCTATCCTGGCCGGCCGCGTTGTGCGCAAAATAGAAGACGGCATGCAGCATGTCGACCAACTGCTTCGGCGTATGGTGCGTCCTGGACAAAGTCTGCAGAATAAGCGAGAACTGGTGGCGCAGCTGGCACAGCGGCTGCGCACCGCCAGCGCACATTCGCTTGAGCGGCACCGCTGGCAACTGCTCGATTTTGATCAGCGCCTACGCGCCAACTTGCCATCCCTGCTCGATTGGGGTCGGCAGGTCGCCGAGGCGCGCGCGCGTCTGGCACTGGCATGGCGCAATCGTAGCGAGCGTGCAGAGGCCGAGGTGCGCGCGCTCGGCGTGCACCTCGTTCACCTCAACCCCGGAGCCGTGCTGCAACGGGGCTACAGCGTAGTCCGGGATAGTTCGGGTGCCATCCTGCGCAGCGCCAGCACACTCGCGGCGGACGACATGGTCGATATCACGTTCTCGAAGGGCGGCGCGGAGTCGCGCATCGTGCGCATACGCCGGTAAGCCGCAGCGCCGGTGCAGGGTCGCGGCTTGTGCTAGACTTGCCACTTATCGCAGGAAACGTCCGTCCAGGACGGCCAACCTAGATCAACAACACGAAACGGAGGTCTTGATATGGGCACAATTTTCCAGTCGCTGGGACGCACAGTCGCCGCGGGTGTGGTCCTCGTCATCATTCTCATTCTTGCGGCTGGCAGCGGAATCCATTATGACCAGGCATGGGGCGCGTTCGTCATGCGCTGGCTGCACGTCATTTCGGGCGTGATGTGGATCGGCCTCCTCTGGTATTTCAACTTCGTGCAGATTCCGTCCATGCCGAAAATACCGGACGAGCAGAAACCGGCCATAGGTAAAGTCATCGCGCCAATGGCGTTGTTCTGGTTCCGTTGGGCAGCGCTCTCCACCGTCGTCACTGGCCTGCTCCTCGCCGGAATGAACGGCTATATCGGCGCGCTACTCACGTTCGCGCGCCCATTCACCGCAATTGCGATCGGCATGTGGCTTGGACTGATTATGGCATTCAACGTCTGGTTCATCATCTGGCCCAACCAGAAGAAAGCGCTCGGAATGGTCGCGGTCGAACCGGATGCGAAGGCCAAGGCCGCACGCATGGCAATGCTCACTTCGCGCTTCAACACCATGTTCTCGATTCCGATGCTCTATTGCATGGTAGCGCAACAGAACGCCGGCCTGTAAGCCGCTTGACTGGCAATCGGGTAGGAGGCGGGGTTTCCCCCGCCGTCTTCCCACACCACCGGATGTACGGATCACCTATCCGGCGGCCCCTGCCTCCCGTTTCCAGGTTGAGCTTGCGTTCCGCTGACTATTCGCCCGTTGGCCTATAGACGTCGCGACCGCCCTCGGGACTGCCGGCTTCTACTGCTGTGTCGCCAACTCGCTTTCGGGACAACTGTCCAGACTCAACGGAGACATAGCCCCCGTGCCGCTCTTGGCAGGTTCAGTCCTTCGCGACTTGATCAGAGTCACTACTACGGTCTCGGCTATCTCGCGTCTGCCCATCCTGACGCCTCGCGATGTCAGTAGCACAAGGCAGGCTGATGGGCCTCCCAGGGTGATTCGCGCGACCTTCCTGCTTATGGCTGTCGGATTTACGTTGTAGCGCTCCGTGCAAGTATCGGGCTTCACAGATATGGGCCTGCTCACCCCGCTACGCCGCCTCGATCCGCTTCCTGTTCCTCCGGCCAGAATTTTGCCTGCGGTATCCTTCAGATTCTGGCTTGCGACAGACGCCCTTGCCGTTCAGGCAACACTCCCCCTGGCGGGTGTGTAGATGACTTACACCTCCAAGTCGTTTTTCCCGCCACCACCGCGGGTCCGACAGCACCAGTCACGGTGCTACGCGCCATTCCTGGTGCACCCAACGAAAGGGGCCCATTCGGGGCCCCTTTTTGTTTTCTTGCCGAATGCGCTAGCGCTGCTTTATTGCGTGCGCTTCGTCTGCGGAATCCCGTCAATGTGCATGCCCGGCGCGATCCCGCGCTTCTTGAACCAGCCCTGATTCATCTCCAGGGCGTAGCGCACCGGCCGCAGCGCGCAATGCGAAGTTTCGTCCAGCGGTTGCATGTCGGCGATATTGACTATTGCACCTTGCTCGTCGATAAAGGCGACGCTCAAAGGAATGAGCGTGTTCTTCATCCACATGCAATGCAAGGCGGACTCGTCGAATAGGAATACCATGCCTGCGCTTTGCGCCATTGCCTTGCGCTGCATCAACCCCCGCGAACGCGTCGCCGTGGTGCTTGCCACCTCTGCCTGAATCACGTAAATGCCGGCACTGAGTTTGATCGTGGCCAAACCGGATTGCCGTGCCAAGGCCGATCCGAACCAGCACATCAGCACCACGATGGCAGCGCCAACAACGCATGCGGACGACGTGAAGGGACGAGGCTTGCGATTCATGGGTAGCGGCTCGCTCCAGAAACAAAAAAGGCAGGGATGAACCCTGCCTTTTTAAGGTGCGGCGAAATTATTTCTTTTCTGCCTTTTTCTCGTCTTTTTTCTCGGCTTTCTTCTCGCCTTTCTTTGCGTCCTTCTTCGCTTCTGCCTTCACTGCTGCCTTCTCGTCTTTCTTATCAGGCGCAGCAACCGCGGCGACGTTTACCGAAGCGAAAGCGGCAGCAATGATCAGCGACAGTAGTTTGCTCATTTTATTTCCTCTCATTTTAGGTTGATTGATAACACTCTACTTGACCAGCCAGTCCCAACAACGCTTCTTGCGGCGCCTAGTTGACTCAGACCGGCGGTCATTCTACAACAAAAAGCCAGCCCCAGGGTAGCCCTAGTGCCGGCTTATTTGCTTTCGAATCAGTTGCTTCTACTCGGCTTTCTTGGCTTTCTTGGCTTTCTTGCTCTTGGTCTTCTTGGCTTTGGCGCCAGCTTTCGCGCCCGCGGCTTTCGGTGCATCTGCACTGGCTGCCGGTGCCATCGCAGGGGCCGCGGCCGGAGCCGGGGCGGCGGGCTTTGCTGCGCCTTGCGCGAACGCCGCGGCACTGGCAGCGGCGAACACGGCGGCAACCGCGACAGATATCAGCTTATTCATAGATTTCCTCTCAATAGGTTGTATGTGGGTGACGACCAACAAATCCCGGTGTCAGGCGCTATAACGCCTCGAAATCGGCCCGGTTGACAAGTTTAGGCCCGTTTTGCGGACGCGACATATCTGGTCATCTTGTCTTTGCGTCAACCCTTCCGCTGCCAGTGACCCTACCGCCATCGTACCGAGACAAGGCGGGGTGCCCTATTCCTGCGCTCATGCACGGTACCAGCTGCTTTCTATCACTTCCAACCCAGGACGATCCAGCCGCTCGGGATTCCTCCAGCGCCGCCGGCGCGGGGCGCAATTATTCGATCAACCCTGGGGTACTTGCCTACCGCGTGGTGGCGCCGGATCGAGAGGGTGCACGCATTGCGCCTGCGGCCTTCTTTGAGTGTTCCGCAAGAATTGCCGCAAAAAGGAATTCTTGCCGCGCCTATCGCAGCCGTTCCGACATCTTGCTCCAACTGCAAATGAATACGGCGCCGTGCGCGCGCCGTGTTCAGGTCGCCGCTTGAATATTGGAGGCTTGCTTGCCCTTCGGACCCTGGGTCACTTCGAACTTGACCTTCTGGCCTTCTTTTATTGTCTTGAAACCTTCCATCTGGATCGCGGAGAAATGCGCGAACAAATCCTCGCTCCCGTCATCGGGCGTGATAAAACCGTAGCCCTTTGCGTCATTGAACCACTTTACCGTACCTGTCGGCATAGAAACGTCCTGTGAAATTTGCGCAATCGGGAACATCCCCGAGGTCCCCATGTCTGACCTACATGCGGCACACGCGACACGTGCGGTCCCGCGCGCTGCTTGACGCCAGGCACATTTCAATTTCTACTCAGTTTGCCCGGTCAAGTCAAGTGACCGCGACCGGGATCTGAAACGTTTGCATAATCCGCGATTGCGATCATTGCGCCAAGCGGCAACAGCGATTAGGATTACACTCAAGGGAAAGAAGTTCGTGGCGATACTGCGCGGGTGGGCGGAATCCTCTCCCCCGCAATACTGCCTGAACCGAATTGACTGAGTGAAGAATCTGGCTTAGTGTTTGGGTGAGTAGGCGAACATGGCGAATCGGCCGCGTGAAGACACTGTCCTGGAGGCAAAAAAGGCAAGGGTCAAACCGCCGCCAATGTTCAAGGTCATGCTGCTAAACGACGACTACACGCCGATGGAATTCGTGGTCATCGTGCTGCAGACGTTCTTCGGCCTGAGCCGCGAGCAGGCGACGCAGGTCATGTTGAAAGTGCATCGCGAGGGCATGGGCGTGTGCGGCGTGTACCCCAAGGACGTCGCGTCGACCAAGGTAGAGCAGGTGGGCAGTTTCGCCCGCCAGCATCAACATCCGCTTCAATGCGTGATGGAGGAAACTGAATGATTGCGCAGGAACTCGAAGTCAGCTTGCACATGGCGTTCGTCGAAGCACGGCAAAAGCGCCATGAGTTCATCACGGTCGAGCACCTGTTGCTCGCGCTCCTGGATAACCCAACGGCGGCCGAGGTTCTGCGCGCGTGCGCTGCCAACATCGACGAACTGCGTAAGAACCTGGGTGGTTTCGTCGCCGAGCACACGCCGACCGTGGCCGGTGCCGAGGAAATAGACACTCAGCCGACACTGGGCTTTCAGCGCGTGATCCAGCGCGCGATCCTGCACGTGCAGTCCTCGGGCAAGAAGGAAGTGACTGGCGCCAACGTACTGGTGGCCATTTTCGGCGAGAAGGACTCGCACGCGGTCTACTTTCTGCACCAACAGGGCATCACGCGTCTGGACGTGGTCAACTTCATCTCGCACGGCATCACCAAGACGCCCCAAACCCAGGGCGGCAAGGCGGAGCAAAGCGAGGAACAGCAGGACGAGCAAGGCAGCCACGGTGCGCTCGAATCCTATACGCTCAACCTCAATGCCCAGGCACTGGTGGGCAAGATCGATCCGCTCATCGGCCGCGAGCGCGAATTGGAGCGGCTGATCCAGACGCTGTGCCGGCGGCGCAAGAACAATCCACTGCTGGTCGGCGAAGCGGGCGTGGGCAAGACCGCTATAGCGGAAGGCTTGGCGCGGCGCATTGTCGAGAATAACGTACCCGAGGTGCTGGCGCGCTGCCAGGTATATGCGCTCGACATGGGCGCGCTGCTCGCGGGGACCAAGTACCGCGGCGATTTCGAACAGCGCCTGAAAGCAGTGCTGAAGCAGCTGCTGGACAACTCCAACGCGATTCTGTTCATCGACGAGATCCACACACTGATCGGCGCGGGCGCCGCCTCCGGTGGCACCCTGGACGCCTCCAACCTGCTCAAACCCGCGCTCTCCTCCGGCCAGTTGAAATGCATCGGGGCCACCACTTACAACGAGTACCGCGGCGTGTTTGAAAAGGACCACGCCCTGTCGCGCCGTTTTCAAAAAATCGACGTGGAAGAGCCGTCTATCGAGGAAACCGTGGCCATCCTGCGCGGCTTGAAGAGCCGGTTTGAGGCGCACCACGGCATCAAGTACTCCTCGGCTGCGCTCACCACCGCGGCCGAGTTGTCGGCGCGGTTCATCAATGACCGCCACCTGCCGGACAAGGCCATCGACGTCATCGACGAGGCCGGTGCGGCGCAACGCATCCTGCCCAAGACCAAGCAGAAGAAGGTCCTCGGCAAGACCGATATCGAAGAAATCATCGCCAAGATCGCGCGTATCCCTCCGCGCAGCGTGTCCTCCGATGATCGCGAGTCGCTGAAAAACCTCGACCGCGACCTGAAGGCAGTGGTATTCGGACAGGACAGGGCCATCGACGCGCTCGCCGCCTCGATCAAGATGGCGCGCAGCGGCTTGGGGCAACCGACCAAGCCGATCGGATCATTCCTCTTTTCCGGCCCCACCGGCGTCGGCAAGACCGAGGTCGCGCGCCAACTCGCCTATTGCATGGGCATCGAACTACTGCGCTTCGACATGTCGGAATACATGGAGCGCCATGCCGTTTCGCGCCTGATCGGTGCCCCGCCGGGTTATGTCGGTTTCGACCAGGGCGGCCTGCTGACCGAGGCGATTACCAAGAAGCCGCATTGCGTACTGCTGCTCGACGAAATCGAGAAAGCGCATCCGGACATTTTCAACATCCTGCTGCAGGTGATGGACCACGGCACGCTCACCGACAATAACGGACGCAAGGCGGATTTCCGCAACGTGGTCATCATCATGACCACCAATGCCGGGGCCGAAGCGTTGAATAGGACCGGGATCGGCTTCAGTCGTTCGCGCACCACCGGTGACGAGTTGGCCGAAATCAAGCGCATGTTCACGCCAGAGTTCAGAAACCGGCTCGACGCGATCATTTCCTTTGCCGCGCTCGACCATGAGATCATACTGCGCGTGGTGGACAAGTTCCTAATGCAGTTGGAAGAACAATTGCACGAGAAGAAGGTCGAGGTAATCTTCACCGAAGCGCTGAAGGCTCATCTCGCCGAGCACGGCTTCGATCCGTTGATGGGCGCACGCCCGATGGCGCGCCTGATTCAGGACACGGTGCGCCGCGCCCTTGCCGACGAGCTGCTTTTTGGCCGGCTGGTCAGCGGCGGCAAGGTCATCATCGACATCGATGCCGAAGACAAGGTGCATCTCGTTTTCACCGACGATGCACCGGTCGAACCGCCGCCAGTAGTGCAGGCAAGCTGAAGCGCCCGTCGCTTCGAGAAAAAGGCCGCGATGAGCGGCCTTTTTCATTTCGACCAAGCTACCTCGCAATGCGCTTTTTGCAGGGACCCGATCCACGCATGTATGAGGATCAAAGGGTGGAGGGACCATTCCGTCACAGCCCGGACCCCTCGTCCTGCAACCAACTCTAATGCTTGCCGGTACTGCCGAAACCACCGGCACCGCGTTCGCTTTCGGCAAAATCGTCAACCACGTTGAGATTCACCTGTAGTACTGGCACGACCACCAGCTGCGCAATACGCTCCATCGGGTTGAGGATGAACGCGCTGGCGCCACGGTTCCACAGAGAAACGAATATCTGCCCCTGGTAGTCGGAGTCGATCAGCCCGACCAGGTTGCCGAGCACGATGCCGTGCTTGTGCCCCAATCCGGAACGTGGCAGGACCATGGCTGCGAACCCCGCATCGCCGAGATGGATGGCGATACCGCTCGGAATCAGCTCGGTCGCGCCGGGCTTGAGTTCGATCGGCGCGTCGATGCAGGCGCGCAAGTCCAGGCCAGCGGCGCCGGCGGTCGCGTAACGCGGTAGATGTTCCTTCAGACGCGAATCGAGGATTTTGACGTCGAGATTGTGCATATATCAGAAAGTGTCAGCTGAAGGTATCGGCGAGGCGAGGTGAACGCAGAGCGGCATGCTTCGGAGATTCCCCCGCCGTTCCTCGCGCCTATGCGGCAGAAAAATGCGTTCTTCTTATCGGCGCTTGGACATCAACCCGGCGAGATGAGCGATGAGGGCTCGAGCGAGCACGGTTTTGGGTGCGCGCGCAAGCTCGTGCTTGCCATCATCGTCGAACAGAATCAGCTGATTGTCCTCGGCACCAAATGCATGTTGCGCAAGATTGGCCGCGAGCAGCGGCACCTTCTTGCGCCGACGTTTGTCGTCGGCATAGGCTTCCAGGTTCTCCGTCTCTGCGGCGAAGCCGACGCAGAACGGTCCGCTTGGGCGCGCCGCCAGCGTGCCGAGAATATCGGGGTTGGGCTGGAGCTGCAGCGTCATCTCGCCGGTGCTCTTTTTCAGCTTGTGCCGCAACGTCTCCTTGGGCCGGTAATCGGCGACCGCGGCTACGCCGATGAACACGTCAGTCGTTTCCACCCGCGCCAGGGCGGCGTCAAACATTTGCTGCGCACTGGTAACGTCGATGCATTCCAGCCCTCGCGGCGGCGCCAAGGCGGTAGGCCCGCTCACCAGCGTCACCGTGGCACCCGCGTCGCGCGCCGCGCGCGCCACCGCGTAGCCCATTTTCCCCGAACTGATGTTGGTAATGCCGCGCACCGTATCGATGGGCTCGAATGTCGGCCCGGCCGTGACCAGCACTCGCTTGCCGACAAGCAATTTGGGCTGAAAGAAAGCCTCGATATCTTCGAATATTTCTTCCGCCTCGAGCATGCGTCCCATGCCCATTTCGCCGCAAGCCTGGTCGCCGCTCGCGGGCCCGAGGATGGCGAGGCCGTCGCCGCGCAATAAATTCAGATTGCGTTGAGTGGCCGGATTTGCCCACATCTGCAGGTTCATCGCCGGCGCCACCAGCAGCGGGCATGCGCGCGCCAGGCATAGCGTGGACAGCAGGTCGTCACACAGGCCAAGCGCCAGTTTGGCGAGAAAGTCCGCGCTCGCGGGCGCGACCACGACAGCATCGCAATCACGCGACAGTTCGATGTGCGCCATGTTGTTGGGTACGCCCGCGTCCCATAAATCGGTGTGCACCGTGTTGCCTGACAGCGCCTGCATGGTGACCGGCGTGATGAAGCGGCAGGCTGCTTCGGTCATCACCACGCGCACGTCGGCACCCGCCTGTTTGAGCAGGCGCGTCAACTCAGCCGCCTTGTACGCGGCAATCCCGCCGGTCAGGCCCAGCAGAATGCGCTTTCCCTTTATATCGGTCATCGAAATCCGCGACCACGCGTTAGCCGACAATGAACGGGGATTTTACGCCAATTGACAGGGGGGCACATGTCGATCGCGGACTGGCCCGCACTGGAACGGCCAAGGGAAAAGCTGCTGCAACTGGGCGCTGCCAGTTTATCCGACGCCGAATTGCTGGCGATCTTTTTGCGCACAGGCATAAGCGGCAAGAGCGCGGTCGATCTCGCGCGTGATCTGCTCGTGCGCTGCGGTGGCCTCGGCGCGCTGTTCGCTGCCAAGCGCTCCGAACTGGGCAGCCTGCCCGGCATGGGTGATGCCAAGTTCTCGCAATTGCAGGCAGTTCTTGAATTGGCGCGACGTGTGCTCGCCGAATCGCTGCGCAGCGCCGACGCCCTTGGCTCTCCTGCAGCTGTGCGCGATTTCCTGCGCCTTACGCTGGCAGGTCGCGCGCACGAAGTGTTTCTCGTAGTACTGCTGGACGCGCAGAACCGGGTTTTAGCCTGCGAAGAGCTGTTCCGCGGCACATTGACCCAGACTAGTGTCTATCCGCGCGAAGTCGTCCGATGCGCGCTCGAGCACAATGCTGCGGCCTTGATATTCGCTCACAACCATCCCTCGGGCGTCGCCGAGCCTAGCCATGCCGACCAAGTGCTGACGCAATCGCTCAAGCAAGCCTTGGCTCTAGTTGACATCAAGGTCCTGGATCATTTCATCGTCGCCGGCAATTCTGCGCTGTCCTTCGCAGAGCGTGGGCTGATGTAAGTTTTCCATCTTCGACGCATATGCAATCGAAATACGGTCACAATTCAGTTCGCCTGCATCTGGCCGTTTGCGCTCGCCAATCTTGAATCGCTTGGAAATCAGCAGGTTGAAGCATCACGTGCTTGCGCCGCCCCGTTAGACCCAGCTGTATTTCCTCTTGAAATTCCGCGAGATAGTGACGTATAATGCGCGCTCTTTCGCTTCTGGAGCAGCACCATGGCGCGCGTATGCCAAGTAACCGCGAAGAAACCGATGTCCGGGCACAATGTGTCCCACGCGAACAATCGCACCAATCGTCGCTTTCTGCCCAATCTGCACTATCGCCGTTTCTGGGTGGAAAGCGAAAACCGCTGGATCAGCCTGCGCGTTTCCGCCAACGGACTGCGCACCATCGATAAGAAGGGCATAGACGCCGTTCTGAAAGATCTACGAGCCAAGGGGGAGATTTAATCATGCGCGACAAGATCAAATTGGAATCGACTGCCGGCACTGGTCACTTTTACACGACCTCGAAAAACAAGCGCACCATGCCGGATAAGATGGAAATCATCAAATTCGATCCCAAGGTGCGCAGGCACGTGCTTTACAAAGAAACCAAGCTGAAGTAATAAGAACAAGTTCTAAACAAAAAGGCCGCTGCTGCGGCCTTTTTGTTTGCAGCTACGCGTAACAGCGCAGCTTGTGCGAAAACTCTTCCAGCTGCCGTATGCCGCTCGCTTCGGCGCGCAGGCACCAGTCCTGCAACTGCTGCAGCAACTGCTCGCGCGAGGCGTTGGAGCGCGCCCACAGCGCCACCAGTTCCTTGCGCATGCTATACACCGTCGATAGCTTCTTGCTCTTGGCCAGCGCCTGGGCCAGCCAGACCTGCTGCTCGCGTCCCAGTTCATACTCTTCGCGCATGAGCCAGCGTTTCAAACCCTTCAACGATTGCGCATCCTGCGGCGCGAACCGGCGCAAGACGCGCAATTCCTCGGCGTAGGTTTTCTTCAAAGACTTGGCGTATTTGGCCAGTACGTCATAGCGGCAGGCGATGACCGCTTGCAGCGTATCGAAATCGGCAATCGGCTTGGCCTGCGTGAAGCGCGGCCTGGGCGCCACCTTCTTCACTTGCGCCAGCCCGAATAGTTCGAGCATGCGGATATAGACCCAGCCGATGTCGAATTCATACCACCGGGTGGAAAGTTTGGCCGACGAGGCAAACGCATGGTGATTATTGTGCAATTCTTCGCCGCCGATCAGGATCCCCATCGGAAACAGATTGGTGCTCGCGTCGGCGCTCGACCAGTTGCGGTAACCCCAGAAATGGCCAAGTCCGTTGATCACTCCCGCGGCCCAGAACGGGATCCATGCGATCTGCACCGCCAGCACCAGCAAGCCAGGTACGATGCCGAACAGCGTGATATTGATCATCCCCATGACGATCAGGCCCGGCTTCGCGCGGCTGGAATATAGATTGCGCTCCAACCAGTCGTCCGGCGTGCCGTGCCCATAGCGCTCGAGTGTCGCCGCGTTGCGGGCTTCCTTGACATAGAGAAACACCCCGCCCCAGAGCACGCGGCCTATGCCGAAGATCTGCGGACTGTGCGGATCCTCTGCGGTCTCGCATTTGGCGTGATGCTTGCGGTGAATTGCGGCCCACTCCTTGGTCACCATGCCGGTCGTCAGGCACAGCCAGAAGCGGAAGAAATGGCTCGCCAGCGGATGCAGTTCCAGGGCGCGGTGCGCCTGGTGGCGATGCAGGAATATGGTCACGGCGGCGATACTGATATGGGTCAGAACCAGGGTTACCGCGACCAGGCCCCACCAGGGCAAATCCAATAGCCCCGAATAAAGCATCAAGCCTCCATCCTATTCGTAAAGATTGGCTAGGGATTCTACGTCAATTCGCGCTACGGGCAACCGACATTTCGGCCGCGCCACGTGCGCTGGCGCCGCTCAACCGGCGACGGCTGTTGCGTCACGCAAAATCCTGACCTCGCGCTGCGGATAGGGGATCTCGACGCCGGCTTCCTGGAAGGCGTGCCAAATGGCCAAGTTGAGCTCGGAGCGGATGTTCAGCATCCCTTTTTCCGGGTCCTCGATCCAGACTCCCAGTTCGAGATCGATGCCGCTATCGGCGAAACGCGCCAAAAACGCCTTCGGCGGCGGGTCCGCGAGCACACGCGCATACCCGCGTGCCGCCTCTTCCATCAGTCGCATGGCTCGCTCCGGATCGCACTTGTAGCTCACCTGCACCGGGAGCGCCAGCCGAATCTGCCGATTTGAATACGAGTGGTTGAACACTGTCGTCGTAATCAGCGTCTCGTTGGGTATGATGGCCTCGCGCCCATCGAGCGCGCGCACCACCACGTAACGCGTAGTGATCTCCTTTACTTCGCCGTAGAAGTTGTCCGCCGTAATCAAATCGCCGATGCGGGTCGAGCGATCGAACAGGATGATGAATCCGCTTACGTAATTGCTCGCGATCTTCTGCAAACCGAAACCGAGGCCGACACCGATCGCGCCGCCGAACACCGACAGGACGGTGAGATCGATGCCGACGAGGGGCAAGACGACGAGCACGGCCAGCACGACCAGCAGCGACCGCGCCAGGCGCGACAGCACCACGCGCAGGCTGGAGTGCAACGATTCGGCACGCATCATCCGCGCCTCGATGGCGCCAGAGAGCCACAGCGCCGCAAGCAGGGTGACCACCACCCAGAACAATCCCTGCAGCAGCAACCACAGCGTGAGTTTCTGCTTGCCGATATGGAAGGTGATCTCCTCGAGGAAATCGACCACACCGGGCAACAGGCCGGATACGTGCAGCACCAGCGCGCCCCATACGACGACGGCAATGGCTCTCTCGAACGAACGCACGATGCTGTCCCGCGCGAACACGTGGCGCAGCAGATAAAAGAAGATGCGCACCAGCAACAGCGACACCAGCAGCGGCACGAATAGCCGCAGCACATCGACCGTCATCCAGTGTTTGAACACATTGATGGACACGAGCAGCGGGACCAGCGCGACGATGGGAAAGAGGATGCGCCTCAAGCCGCCCACGCCCAATTTCCATATGCCGTTGGCCTCGACTTGGGAAAGGCGCAGCACCCTGCCCGCGCCCCAGGCCAACACGAAGCAAGCGAGCAGAATCGCGATTTGCCACGCCGCCTGCTGGTTCTGCAGGTCGAACCAGGCTCTTTCCAACAGCGTGCTCAGCGGTTCCTTCATGGCTCGATGTAGGGCAAGGAGTCAGCGTAATGACGCCGCCAGTTGGCAGCATAAGCGTTTGCGATGTCAGGGTTGTGGCGCAAGATCAGCACATTCTCAGCGTTCTTGAATTGCGCGGCATAGGTCCAATTGTAACTCCCGGTAATCACTGCTGCATTCTCCGTGTCCGCGTCGATCACCATCACTTTGTTGTGCGCGCTCTGATAGCGCACTTCCAGCATCACCGCTATACCCGCCTGCGCGAGTTCAGGGATACGGCTGACCTCGCTATTGAAGGTCTGTTCGCGATCGGCCAAGACCAGCACGTCCACACCGCGCCTTTTCGCCGCCATCAAGGCGTTCGCGAGCGCGCGGCTGGTGAAACTGAAGGCCTGCACCAAAATTTGGGTCTTTGCCTGACGTATGGCATCGACGACCATGCCCTCGGCATTGTCCCAGGGAGAAAATGCAACTTGCACGGAACCTTGGGCAGGGAAAACGGGAGGCAGTTTCGCCGCGGCGACAGCTTGGCCTGTCTGCGCAGCGGCCGGCGGCGCGAACGCGCAGGCGCCGCTCAGGACAAGACCGAGTAATGTCCGCCTCATCTTTTCTTCGCTATCAAGGCCACGAAAAAACCGTCGGTGCCGTGCAGGTGCGGCGCGAGGCGCAGGTATGCGCCTGTATCGAGCGCGATGCGCTGCTGCGCCAATGCCAGGTTGGCCGGCCGCAGTTCAAACTGTGCATGCGTCGCGAGAAACGACTCTACCACCTCGTCGTTTTCCTGTTTGAGCAGGCTGCAGGTTGCGTAGGCCAGCAGGCCGCCCGGCTTCACTAGCTTGGCTGCAGCGGCGAGGATGACATCCTGCTTCAGGCGGTATGCAGCCAGCGTCTGCTCGCTCTGACGCCATTTCAGATCCGGGTTTCTGCGCAATGTCCCGAGGCCGGTGCAGGGCGCGTCCACCAGCACCCGATCGAGCTTGCCGGCGAGGCGCTTCAGGCGCGCATCGTTCTCGCTCGCGATCCACTGAGGATGCACGTTGGACAAACCGGAGCGCGCCAAGCGCGGCTTCAAGCCCGCAAGTCGCTTTGCCGAAATATCGAAAGCATACAGCCGACCGCTGGAACGCATCATCGCACCCAACGCCAAGGTCTTACCGCCTGCACCCGCGCAGAAATCCGCCACCATCTCGCCGCGGCGCGGGGCAAGCAGCTGGCACATGAGTTGGCTGCCTTCGTCCTGTATCTCGATCGCCCCTTCCAGGAACAGCGCATGGCGATTGATCTGGGGCTTGCCTTCGAGTCGCACGCCCACAGGCGAATACGGCGTCGCCCGCGCGCCGATGCCCTCGCCGGCCAGGCGCGCAAGCACCGCCTCGCGCTCAGCTTTCAGCAAATTGACGCGCAGGTCGAGGGGTGCGCCCTGCTGCAGGCTCTGCGCCAGCGCCAGCAATTCCTCTTCGCCGTATTGCCGCTGCAACCTGGCGAGCAGCCAATCGGGAAGATCGCAGCGCACGGCGAGCGAATCATCCTCGCCTCGCGCCTTCAGATCGGCCAGCCAGTCGCGCTCCTGCGGCTTCAGCGCGGTGTCCAGCTCGCGCAGGCTCAAGCCGCGCAACCGCGTGAGTGCAGCGAGCGTCAAGCGGCGCGGATCGCGCCCGCCCGCCAGGGTCTCCAACAGCCGCAGGCGGCGCAAGGCCGTGAACGCAGTCTCCGCGACGAACGCGCGGTCGTGCTGCCCCAAGGCCGGATGGGCGCGCAGATAGCGCGACATGACCGCATCCGCCGGGAACTTGAATTCAAGCACGGCGGCGAGCGCAGCCACGGTGTGTTCGAGCAGGGCACGGGGCAAGGGCATGGCTGGCTTCGCGCCTCGCGCGCGCCTAGTCGGCGATGCGCGTCAGCACCTGGTCGATGCGCGTGCCGTCTTTTTCGATGACGAGGATGCGCACCGGCAGGTAATCGCGCGCGCTGGCAAACCAGAGCTCCGTTCCCCTGTCGTCCTGATTCTCGCGCTGCTTCACCAAGTGAACGGTATCCAGTTCGCCCGCGGGTGTCTTCAGCCTTTCCCTGGCCGCTACGCTGTATTGAAAATGCGTCAGGCCCTTGCCATCGGTCAGGTTAACCTTGATCTCCCGGCCCGGCTTGAGATCGGGCGCGGTCTGAAAAGCGAAGTTGTAAAGAAAGCTGAGCCGATCCTGCAATGGCAGCGCCATGCCGGTGGTTTCGGTCTTGCCATCGTGCTCCTGCGTCAGCGTCTTCTTGTTCCAGTCGAATCGCGCCGTCGCAGCGGGATTGTCGCCGCGCTGGTCGCGGTACTCCAGCGGGCGCAGCCCATCGCGGGTGACCTCGCCGCGGCAGAATCGCCTGGCGGCGCCGCGATAGAGCAGCGCGCCGATACCTTTGCCGCGGCCTTCGGAATTGAGCGAAAAGCGCTTGCCATCGTGCTCCAGCACTTCGGTCATTTCGGCCGCGACCATGCCGTTGTAGCTGAGGTCGTACACCAGTGTCAATTTATGCGGCGGCTGCGCCGCGCAAACTTGCGCGGCGGCTAACATGACGACGAAGGCGAGCTGCTTGATCATGGCGCGAACAACTGTTGAGGATAATCGCCCTTAACGCGCACCACACCGTTGTCGATGACCAGTCTTTCCTCCAGAAACCAGCGCACCGCCTGCGGGTAGATACGATGCTCCTCGGCGAGCACGCGTGCGGCGAGGCTCGCTTCGTCGTCGTGAGGCAGCACCGGCACCGCCGCCTGAATGACGATGGGTCCGTGATCGAGCGCGGCCGTAACGAAGTGAACCGTGGCGCCATGCAGCTTTACCCCTGCCGCGAGCGCCCGGGCATGCGTGTCCAGCCCCGGGAAAGCGGGCAGCAAAGACGGATGGATGTTGAGTAGACGGCCCTGGTAGCGCAATACAAATTCCTCGGTGAGTATGCGCATGAAACCGGCGAGCGCCACGAGATCGGGACTGAATTCATCAATCGCTTGTGCCAGCGCCGCATCGAACGCCTCGCGCGTGGTGTAGTCGCGGTGGGCGACTACGGCAGTGGCGATGCCGCGGCCGGCTGCATACTCGAGTCCGGCGGCGTCGGCGCGGTTGCTGATCACTGCGACCACCGGCAAACCGGCTTCGATTATCGCCTGCATATTGCTGCCGCGGCCGGATATCAGGATGACGATACGCTTCATGGCCATATTTTACGGCGAAAGCCCCATACGCACCGGCAAGCTTGCCAGCGTTGCCGCTGCACGACTAAGGGATTATGCTGCGTCAACGTCAATTGTCCATGCAGATCATGAACCTTAGCGACCCGTCGACACGCATTGCTCTCGCCGCGTTGTTGCACGACGTAAGCACGTTGGCTGAATGTGCCGCCTGAACTCGACTATCGCGCCATTCGTGCCTGGACTGTCCGCCGGATGGTCTTCGTTGAACTCACCGACGGCCGCCAGGTCGGCTTCCCCGCTGACCGCTTTCGGCGGCTGCACGCGGCGAGCGATGAACAATTGGCTGCGGTTACCTTGCGCGTCTTTGGCGCTGCGCTGCGCTGGGAAGACATCGACGAGGACATCACCGTACGCGGCATCATCGAAGGCCGCTTCCAGCTAGCATTACCGGCCAACTATCTGGTCGACTGATCAACATCACGGCCTTGAATCTGGACGACATGATGATTCAACAAAAACGTTTTCAACTGCGCCTTTGCTCGCCAGCTTTTCTCGGCGATGCACATCAATCCGGCGTCTGGCGTACGCCGCCGATCAAGGCACTTTTGCGCGAGTGGTGGCGTGTGGCGGCAGCGCCGGAATCTGGCTACGATCACCCTTCGCTGCGCGAGACTGAAGGGTTGTTGTTCGGCAATGCATGGCTTGAACCAGATGCCGACAAAAACAGCCGCTTCTGCAAAAGCACGGTGCGGATGGCGCTTGGACATTGGGATGAGGGAAAAATGCGCAAGCACGAGCCTCTGGGAAAAGTTGATCATCCCGAGGCTGAGAAGGCAGGAAGGAAGGTTGAGCCGTTAAACTACCTAGGCTACGGCCCTATCGATAGGGGGCAGTTCAAGAATGGTGCGGCGCTTCAAGCCGGCGAGACCAATACCCTGGACCTCGCCTGGCCGGCAGAAGATGCCGACGCGATTGCCCACACCTTGCAGCTCATAGAATGGTTCGGCACCCTCGGCGGCCGCTCGCGCAACGGTTGGGGTTCGCTGTCCCTTGGACTCGAACCACTTGCCGCCGATCACGCCCACCTCACCGCCGTTCTGCGCCCGTTAAAGGAGTGTCTCAAGCTAGACTGGCCGCACGCCATTGGCAGCGACAACAAAGGCCCGCTTGTCTGGGAAAGTGCGAACACGTTTGACAACTGGCAGCCTGCGATGAAATTTTTCGCGTCAACCAAAATCGGCTTTCGCACCAGTCTGAAATTCGACGGCGGCGAGCCTCACCGGCAGCCACAGAAACGTCATGTGCTGGCTTATCCGGTCACGCATCACAAGGTCAGTGGATGGAGTAACGAGGCTCGCCTCGCCAACCAAATCCGCTTCAAGCTTTTCGCAACCGGAGATAACAAACGCAAGGCGCGCATCTACCACACCCCGCACAAGAGCCCGTTAGCTATCGGCAACATTAACGAACTCGACGTTTGGCAGAGCATCCACCGCTGGCTCGATGATCCGCAAAACAAGCTCACGCGGCTCGGAGCGAAACCATGAGCGACAACAACCAACCCTGGCTTGCCAAACTTGCCGCCTGGACGCACGATCCGGCGGAAAAAGCCCTCGTCCTGCTTCGCGACCCTGCCGGGCACGAGGGCGGCACCGTGCGCGAACTCAGGCAGCGCCTCTTTCCGTACGGCCTGCCGGCAGATATCAGCGAAGCCGTCAAACGTGGCGACCATTGGGCATCGGCAGCCGACCGCCCGCAATTCGGCAGCGGCGGGCACAACGCCTGGGCGCAAGTGCGTTTTGATCAACAGCCGATGTTGATTCATCCGCTGTCGGGCGAAGAGTACGACCTGGGAAAACTGGCCGACATCGACCCGGCGCACATCAAAGCGGTGTCCCAGACCCACTTTGACGAACTCGTCGTCAATGGCGACGCAAAGAGAACCGCGCTGAATTTTTGGCGCTTTGGTCCCGAGATAAATGCAGACATCCGTAGCCTGTGGCGTTTATTGCCTGCGGACACCCGCGTGCCCGACCACACCATCTGGGCACACCTTGACCTGACCGCCGCCTTTGCGACCGCTTTCACTGCTGATACCCAAGGCAATGCCGCGCTGCTCGCCATGAGTTTCGGCCCGGTGCAGGAATTTATCGCCGCCGCACGCACTACGTCAGACCTGTGGGCAGGTTCGCATCTTCTCTCGCGCCTCGCGTGGGAGGGATTGAAAATTATCGCTAGCGAAATCGGGCCGGATGCGGTAATTTTTCCGCAGCTACGCGGGGTGCCACAGGTTGACCTGTGGCTGCAAAACGAGATCGGATTACCCAGAGATCATTTCAAAAATTGCGATTGGGCTACGGAAAAAAACGACGCCAACCCGCTGTTCGGCGCGGCGCTACCCAATAAATTCGTCGCCATCGTGCCCGCCCGCCGAGCCGAGGAGTTGGCTCAAAAAGTAACTGAAGCGATGCGCCACTGGGTTTTGCTAAGCGCCGAAACCATGCTAGCCGAATTGCTGGATAGAAGCGGCTTCGGCAATGACCCTATGTCACCTTGCCACGCGCAGCTTGCCGAGCAACTGGCGGGATTCCCGGAGGTGCACTGGGCGAGCGTCCCATTTTCTCTCATTGCCGCCGACGCCGAGGGCAAGGCCGATAAAGACCAGCCAGTCCTCGCCGCCGCCAGTCAGCCATTTTTTGGCAAGGTGGAAAAACCGGGCTTTTTGGGCAGCAAAGTCTGGCAGGTGCTCGCCAAGGAAATCGAAGTAGAAGGCGCACAGTTCTTCGTCCCGAACCCGGGCGTGCTTTACCCGGCTATTTACGATCTGCTCGATCGCGTCGCGGCATCGGCTAAAAGCGTGCGCCCGTTTGCCCAAAAGAAATACGAGGGTTCCCGCTGCGACCTCACCGGCGAGGCAGAGTGGCTGACCACCGATCGCGCACAGCTTGCTTATGGCAAACAAGGGCGCAAGGATGCGGCTACGCTCTGGAACAAAGCGGCCCAGACATTCCCCGGCCTGTTCCGCAAAGGAGAGCACCTGTCGGCGCTGGCCATGCTCAAGCGCATGTGGCCGCGCACCTTCGCGCGAGAAATTGCCGCCACGCCGGACATCAAGAACGTGCAACGCTACGTGGTTTCGACGCACACCATGGCGCTAGCTACGTCAATGGAGCGCTGGATAGAGGACGGCGGGCTTTCTGATAACCGGGTCGGTGAGTTTGAACGCTTGATCGCCGAAGCGCGCACCGCGCCACGCACCGCGCTGCCGCGCCGCTTGATCAAGAAGCTCTACGCTCGCAATGCCGCCAATACTCAAACCAAAGATTTGGCAGCCTGCTTGCCGGGATTGCTGGATCAGGACGATCTAACCGAAGACCAGGCACGTACCCTCAACCGCGACATCGAGAAACTGCTCAGGGCAAAGCCCGAGGCCTATTACGCCTTCATCCTGCTCGATGGCGACCGCATGGGCGCGTGGTTGTCGGGCACAGAGCCGGACTATCTACTCACCTACGGCGACACCTGGCACCCGAAAATCCGCAATACCGCCGCGCAAAAATTCCCGCACCTGGCCCCTTACCTCGGTTCCAAGCGGGCAGTCTCGCCCGCGCGCCACATGGCGATTTCGGCGGCGCTCAACGACTTCGCCCTGATCATGGCGCGGCATGTTGTCGAAGACCTGTGCAAGGGCAAGCTCATCTATGCCGGCGGCGATGATGTGCTGGCGATGGTGTCGGTGGACGATCTCCTGCGTTGCCTCGCGCTCCTGCGGCTCGCTTATTCCGGCGTATGGCCGGAACAGGACGGGCTGGCGGATCTGTTGAAACTTGGCAACGAGCGTGGCATGACCACACTCAAACGCGGTCATGCCTTACTCGATGGACAACTGTTGCGCTTGATGGGAGAAAAGGCCACTGCCTCGGCGGGTGCCATCGTCGCCCATCATCAAACACCGCTGTCCCGCGTGCTGCGCGAGCTGCGGGCCACCGAAAAGCGTGCCAAAACGCAAGGCGGGCGCGATGCTTTCTCGATCAATCTGTTAAAGCGCTCCGGTGGCGCGGTGCACCTCACCCTGCCGTGGATTGTTCCCGGCGGAAAGTGGTCTGATGCACTCAAAGGCACGCTCACCGACACACCCATGGCGCTGCTCATCAAACTGCGTGATAGTTTCGTCGGTAACACATCGCGCCGCGCCGCCTACCTTACGCAAGGCTGGCTCGAAGATTTGCCAACAGCAAGCCAAATCGGCGGCGAAACATTGAAAGACCTGTTATCAGCCAATCTCGAACATCAGCTTAAACGGCAGGGTGGTGACAATGCCGGCGCGCTCGGCCCCCTGTTGGCGCAAATCGCTTGCGCGGTAGCCGAGGGGAGAAGACCCGACCCGCGCGACAGTCTGAAAAGCCCCGAAGCGGCACTGATACGCGACACGCTGGCCGTTGCCGAATTTCTTGCCCGTGAAGGGCGTACCGAATCCCGGGAGAAAATCTGACCATGACATCCCTTTTTCTGGAACCCCTGGATGTCCTGTACCTGCGCGGCAACAAACTCTTCGCCGATGCGGGTGCGCATGGCGAGGCTCTCATGCCGCCTTGGCCTTCGCTCGCCGCAGGTGCCGTACGCTCGCGGCTGTGGGCCGAAGGTGCAAGCCTGGAAACGCTCGCCGATTTTCGACTTACGCAATTTGGTCTGGCTCGCCATCAGGAGGGTAAGGCGATCGAAAGTCTTTGGCCCTTACCTGCCGATGTGATCGTCAGCGATGAAGCCGGCCTGGCCGATGCCACTTATCTGCGCCCTTGCCCAACGCCCACGGGGATAGCCAGCAGCCACGCGCTGCCCAAGTTGCCCGCTCTGCAAACCGCCAAACCGGGCAAACCCGTTCTTGGCCTGTGGCTCAACGGTGATGGCATCGCCGCATGGCTGGCCGGCCGGCCGTTAGCCGCCAAGCACTTTGTGCGATCCGGCGACCTCTGGCAGACCGATCCGCGCCTGGGGATTGCGCTTGACCCCGTGACGCGCAGCGCCGCCGACGGAAGAATCTACACCACCGAAACCATTGCAATGAAAGACGGCATCGGCTTTATTGCGGCTTATGAAAGCGGTGCCAATCCGCTCCCGAATGCAAGCCTCGTCAGATTGGGCGGCGATGGCCGCGGCGCTGCCGTCGCTGCTGTGACGTCACCACCAACAGCGCCGGACTGGGTGCGGATCGAGAAGGAAGGCCGCTTCCGTCTGATGTTGACCACCCCCGGCTTGTTCGGCGGCGGCTGGCGCCCGGACGGCGTCCCCGCCACGCTGGTCGCCGCTTCGGTCAGTCGCGCCGAAACCGTTTCCGGCTGGGATCTCGTCACCAACAAGCCTAAGTCCGCCCGGCGTGTCGCGCCGACGGGAAGCGTTTATTGGTTCGAAAATTTTACGGGCGACCTGGCTGCACTGAACTCGCTCGCGCTAAACGGTCTTCCCACCGCAGACCCGGCACGGCACGCCGAAGGCTTCGGCAAGCTTGCCATCGCACCGTGGGCGATTTGAACCGCGGATAATAGACGTCAACACAGGAATCTCCACTATGTACCAAGCCCACACCGCCCTTTTTCTCTATGCCGTGAGCCCCGTTCACATGGGCGCGGGCACGGCCTTCGGTCTGATCGACAGCCCGATACAGCGCGAGCGCCACACCGGCCATCCCTTGTTTGCTGGTTCCGGCATCAAGGGGGCGATACGCCATCGCTTTGCCCAATTGCCAAACTGGAAGGACGATTTGCTTGACCGCCTGTTCGGCCCCGAAGGCGGCGACCTCTATGCTGGCGCGGTGAGTTTTGGTGATGCGCAACTGCTCGCTTTTCCGATACGTTCCGTCAAGCGCGGCTACGTTTATGCGACCAGTCCGCTGGCACTGTCTCGCGCCAGTCGGATGTTGGAGTTACTCGGCAAACCCAAGCTGCCCGCCTCGGTTAAGAATGTTGGCGAAGGCGTTGCCAACGTCTGTGACGCGGGGCTCACCACCGGCGGTTCGCTGGCGCTTGAAGCCTTTGAATACACTGCCAGCGAAAGCGCGGAACTCAAAGCGATCGCAGCCTGGCTGGCAGATCACGCGCTGCCACAAGGCGATGCGCACGCTTTCTTCCGCGAGAAGATCAAGACTGACCTGGTGCTGCTCTCCGACGAAGATTTCGCCTACTTTGTCAAAAACGCTACGGTGGTCGAACCGCATGTGCGCATCGATGATAGAACCGGTACTGCCAGTGATGGCGGGCTGTTTTACGTCGAAAACCTGCCGCCCGAAAGCCTGCTCATCGCGCCGCTGATGGCCAGCGCCGAACGCAGCGGCAAAGGCGAGGTCGCAGCCGAAGCGGTGATCAGTCATGTGCTCGCCAATCTCGATGGGCAACCGCTTCAGATCGGCGGCGATGCCACTACCGGGCGCGGTCAGGTTGTTGTCACGGCAGTGAAGTGAGGAGACCCGCATGAGCAAAATGACACTGGAACAGCAACGCGCGCAAGCGGCGTGGGCGAGGGCGCAGGAAGGCTTGGCTCTCGCAGCGGGGAAATATACCAATCTCGCCAAGGCAGCACCCGCGCTCATCATGAATAATGGATTGATGCAGACGCTGGCGTTTTATGAAGACAAGGGAGAGCCGCACCATAAGGCACTGGCCGGACACCTTCGCCGCTGGATCATGGTACGTGCTGGCGGTGCCGACAAAGACCCCGGCTTTGCACCGCTAATGAGCATCCTGCTCCAGGCAGACAGCCCGACCTACCGCCAGGCCACTGAAGAATCCCTGTTGCTTCTGCGCTGGATTCGCCAGTTCGCTGCTGCGCTCAATCCGGGGAGATAATCCATGCCTGCTGCCGTCCCTGCTTATCTCAAGGATTTTTCCGATGCCCCGCCGGGCCATCGTTTCAGCCTCTATTACGCAGGCTGGAATAGTGACTGGAGCAAACCAAGAAATGGCGTTGTCGATACACTGGACAAGCTCAAAACACTCCCTGACCACAGTATCAAACTCCTTACTGCTTTCTGTGCACGCCAGAACACCGCTGCCGAAATGTTGGGCGAACAAGTGCTCGTTCTGCCCTGCATCAGCACGGCGCCGTTTGCCACCGGTCTCGGCAACGAGCACCCGCTCGAAAACGGATTTGCTTTCCTCACGCCCTACGGCCTGCCCTACCTTGCCGGTTCCGGCATCAAGGGGGTCATCCGCACGGCTGCCGAAGAACTGGCCAGCGGCGAATGGGGCGAAGCCAAAGGCTGGAACGAAGATACCATCCGTGCACTGTTCGGACCCGGTGAAGAAGACTCGACGCGCGATAGCCATCCCCAACAGGGCGCACTACGTTTTTGGGACATCCTCCCCATCTTGCACAAAGATGAAATGTCGGTCGAAATCATGACCCCTCATCACGGCGAGTATTACCAGGGGAAGCACAGCCCGCACAACAGTGAAAACCCCAACCCGATTTCCTTTCTCGCAGTACCGGCCGGGTCGAAGTTCACCTTCTTCGTGGAATGCAACGCAGCTTTGTTACGCGACGAAACGCTGCGACAAACCTGGCGCAATCTGCTGGAAGCGGCTTTTGATCATGCCGGAAAATGGCTGGGCTTCGGTGCCAAGACGGCGGTGGGTTATGGGCGGATGATTCGTGACGAGAAAGCAATCGAAGTAGCACGCGAAAGGAAAAAACAGCAAGCGCATGCGGACGAACTGGCTATACTCTCGCCCGCCCTGCGCCGCATCGAGGAATTCAAGACGGCATTCGACACCCGGGCCAAACAATTGCGTGATGGCGGCAAGGACAATCCCAACACGAAGTACCATGACATGGCGAGAGACCTGGCGCGGGCAGCCGCCGGCTGGGACGGTAAAGAAGAGAGGATCGCGGCCGCCGATGCAATCGAGGAATGGCTGCCTCGTGTCGTCAGGGTTGACATGAAGGATGAGCGCAAGAAACTCAAACTTTCGGCCTTGCGCGGTTGAGAACTGCAATCAGCGATTCAACTGGGGCTCGAACAAGATGATCCAGGTGTCGCGCGGGGAAACGATGCGCATTGAACCCGACGCGCCCCACTCAAGCACGCGCTGGTCGCCGGTTAGGAACAGGTCGGCGCCGCCGGCCGCGGCAGCCGCCACCAGACGAGCGTCGCTGTCCTTACTCGGCTCGGCGACATCCGCAAGTTGGATGGTTCCGCTGTACGTTGCCAACGCCACGGCGATCTCCCGCTGCGAAAATTTGAGTTTGCGGGCGAGCACCGCTACCAGTTCCGTCCACACTAACTCGCTCCCCAACACCTCGTGGCTCGCGAATAGCTGTTTCAGCAGTTCCTCGCACAGCCCAGGAGAGGCAATCGCACTGACCCAGACGTTGGTATCGACGAAGACCCTCATGAAACGTCGCGAAAGATGTCTTCCTCCGTCAGCCAGCCAATCTTACGCGCACGCGGAATCGCGACAGCGCGCAGTGCATCGAGTCGTTCGCAAAATATTTTGCCGCGCAACGCTTCCCGTATGACTTCGCTACGCGTCTTGCCGCTCAGCTTGCATATCGCTTTCAGGTCTTGCGCTTCCTTCTCCGAAATGCGCACGGTCAGGGTGGTTTGCATGACGCACTCCTTGCTGTATCACAATGTAACGCACAGATTAACATGAACCTGCCCGCCGTACCGAACTGCGCCACCCAAAGCGGCAGTCTTAACGACTACCCGTCCGCCCGTCGATTCGACCCGTATTTTCCGATCGGAAAAGCCAACCGGCTACTTGACAAGAATGGCAGGTCAAATGCAAGGTAACGCGCTCGACCCAATCACCACCTTCCCCCTCGCCCGCTACCGCCTCGAATGGCAGGCGAGCACGTCCGTTCGCCTGCCCGACTACGCCGGTTCCATGCTGCGCGGCGCCTTCGGTCACGCCCTGCGCAAACTCGCGTGCATGACCAAACCAAGAGATTGCGCCGGCTGTCCCTTGCTTTCCACCTGCCCCTACCCCGCAATCTTCGCCCCGCCACCGCCGGCCGCGCACAAGCTGCAGAAATTCTCGCAGATCCCCGTGCCTTACATCATCGAACCACCCGACTGGGGCGCGCGCCAGATCGGCGCAGGCGATGCCTTCGCCTTTCACATGGTCCTCGTCGGCCGCGCACTCAGGGAACTGCCCTTGATCATCCTCGCCTGGCGGCGCGCATTTGCCCGCGGCGCCGGGACCGGTGACGGCACCGCCGAACTCGTGCGCGTCGTTCATAGTGGCGAAGATGGCGAGACCGAAATCCATCGTCCCGACACTGGCGCCATCGCCCCACACCCACAGCTAATCGCATTCAACAGCGCAAACAATGACGCAACAGAACACAGCGAACTCACCCTGCATTTCGTCACGCCACTGCGCTTACAGAAAAACGGCCGCGCCCTGCCGCCGGAAAAACTTGATGCCCGCACTCTGCTCATGGCCCTCGTCCGGCGCGCCAACCTCCTCGCCGAATTCCACGCCAACGGCGCGCTCGTCGAAGATTTCGCATCGCTACTCGCCGCGAGCGCGAACATCCAAGATAGCAAACATCTGGTTTGGCTAGACTGGACGCGCTTCTCCAGCCGGCAGCAACAAAGAATGGCACTCGGTGGCGTAGTTGGAGACTGGACCATCAGCGGCCCTCTCACGCCGTTCATCCCTTTCCTGCAACTGGGCGAGTGGCTGCACGTGGGCAAGGAAGCCGCGTTCGGACTCGGCCGTTACACCCTTCGCGCGGCCGAAAAAACACATACCTTCGCTGGCGGCACCGAAGTTCGCGACTCCACTCGGCAACACATTGGACGGAAGGAGAAAATCACCAGAGATCGGTTTGTATGAAGCCCTGAAACCAAAGGGATTGAGACGTCACGCCAAACACCGTATAGCATCCTGACGATCGTTTGTATGAAGCCCTGAAACCAAAGGGATTGAGACAGTTACAACCTTTTCGTGCGTGTGCGCGAGAATCACGTTTGTATGAAGCCCTGAAACCAAAGGGATTGAGACCTACCGCGCTTTGGGGTGTCAGGTGTATTCCGTAGTTTGTATGAAGCCCTGAAACCAAAGGGATTGAGACCGACACCGCCACGACAACTGCAGAGATAACGGCGTTTGTATGAAGCCCTGAAACCAAAGGGATTGAGACCCCGTTTAGGTGCGCCTTGTGGCGCATGTCGTGCAGTTTGTATGAAGCCCTGAAACCAAAGGGATTGAGACTGATGGTATTCGCTATGACGCGAAACATGCCTTGTTTGTATGAAGCCCTGAAACCAAAGGGATTGAGACGGAAAATCCGCCGACCATTACCACGCCCTCAAGGGCGGTTTGTATGAAGCCCTGAAACCAAAGGGATTGAGACACAGTAGAAATGCTCCTATCCCAATAACGCCAGTTTGTATGAAGCCCTGAAACCAAAGGGATTGAGACGGAGCAACACCATGGACATGAACCAAGACCAAGGCGTTTGTATGAAGCCCTGAAACCAAAGGGATTGAGACAGTTTCGACGTAGACGGCTTGTCTATTTTTTGATGGGTTTGTATGAAGCCCTGAAACCAAAGGGATTGAGACATCGAGCCCGTTGGCATATAACCGCCCCACTCGGTTTGTATGAAGCCCTGAAACCAAAGGGATTGAGACGATGGCTTCCGGTTAGATGCCGTCTTTTCTCCCGGTTTGTATGAAGCCCTGAAACCAAAGGGATTGAGACGAAGAAAAGGCCGGCGATCGGCGCAAGGACGGCGGTTTGTATGAAGCCCTGAAACCAAAGGGATTGAGACAGCCTTCGCTACCGCGCATATGCCGGGTTCGCCCAGTTTGTATGAAGCCCTGAAACCAAAGGGATTGAGACTCATGAACAACCTGCGGCTTGCTCGTCAGGTGCCGTTTGTATGAAGCCCTGAAACCAAAGGGATTGAGACTGTGGCGCGTACCGCCCTCGTAGCGTGCCCAGGTCGGTTTGTATGAAGCCCTGAAACCAAAGGGATTGAGACTGATGTGCGCGGCGGCGAGCTCGGCCTTGTCCTCGGTTTGTATGAAGCCCTGAAACCAAAGGGATTGAGACCTCCGTTTGGGTTTGTGCTTTGCCGGTTCTCAGTGGTTTGTATGAAGCCCTGAAACCAAAGGGATTGAGACTAGCTCTTCCATCGCTATGTCGTACTCTTCCTTGATGTTTGTATGAAGCCCTGAAACCAAAGGGATTGAGACGAATACGTGACCTACGTACGCCGTGTGTTTCTCGTTTGTATGAAGCCCTGAAACCAAAGGGATTGAGACCCGGAGGGCATTCGGTGCCAGATCGCTGGCTCGGGTTTGTATGAAGCCCTGAAACCAAAGGGATTGAGACACCTGTCCACATTTGAGCAGATTACCGACAGCTCGGTTTGTATGAAGCCCTGAAACCAAAGGGATTGAGACCTTTCATTCATCGTCATCATAAGCTCCCGGTTTAAGTTTGTATGAAGCCCTGAAACCAAAGGGATTGAGATAGCGAGAGGCTTACTGGACTGAATGCGTTCACAACTCGCAGTACGGCAAGCTTGCCGCCCTGGCGTTTGCATCAGCACCAAACTACTCTCTCTGGCATGAACGATGCGGCGCGAACCCTGTTCCTGGTGTGTTACGACATCTGCAACCCGAAGCGGCTGCATCGGGTGCACAAGTATCTGCTCGGCTACCGAGTGGGCGGGCAGAAGTCGTTCTTCGAATGCTGGCTGACAGCGGCAGAACTGCGCGAAGTCCGGCGGACACTAGATCAACTGCTCGAACCGAGCGAAGACCGGGCGCACATCTTCCAGCTTGACCCGCGCATGAAGAGCGAAGGCCTCGGGTTGGCGTCACAGCCGGTCACCGATGTGTTCATGATCGTCTGACGCAATGACAAGCCTCTATGTGGATAGGCGCGGCGTAACGCTGAAGGCGGATGGCGAAGCGCTGGTGTTCTACGAGAACGACGAGCGCGTCGGCACGGTGCCGCTGGCCCCGCTCTCGCGCGTGTATCTGCGCGGCGACGTGACGCTGTCCTCCTCCCTCCTTGGCAAGCTGGGCGAACGCGGCATCGGCGTAGTGGTGCTATCGGGGCGCAAGGCCGAGCCGACGATGCTGCTCGCCCGGCCGCACAACGATGCCGCGCGGCGCGTGGCGCAGTACCGGCTGTCGCAGGATGCGGGATTCTGCCTGCGCTTTTCACGCAATATCGTCGCGGCCAAGCTGCGTTCGCAGGCGGCCTTTCTGGCGGAGCGACGCGACGAGGATCCGCGCTCGCGCTACGTACTCACGCATTCGCTGCAGCGCCTGGAGAACGCCATCACCAGCGTCAATGAACAAACATCCGTGGGTTCGCTGCGCGGACTCGAAGGCGCCGGCGCCGCGGCCTACTTCGAAGGTTTTGGCGATCTGCTGCCCGAGCGGCTCAAGTTCAAAACCCGCAACCGGCGGCCGCCGAAAGACCCGGTCAATGCCACGCTTTCGCTTGCATACACACTGTTGCACGCGGAGACAGTGATGGCTCTTTACGGTGCCGGCTTCGATCCTTTCGTAGGCTTTTATCACGCGCTCGATTTCGCGCGCGAGTCCCTGGCTTGCGACGTGGTGGAGCCGCTGCGGGTGGAGGTAGATCGCCATTTGCTGGGGCTGTTTCGCAGCGAGAAACTGCGCGCCGACAATTTCTCCATGGCCGACGGCGCCTGCCTCCTCGGCAAGGCAGGCCGCACCTGCTTCTACGCCGAGTGGGAACCACTGGCCGAGCGTCTGCGTAAGCGCCTCGCCGAGACCATGGCCGATGTGGCGGCAGCGCTCGGCCAGGCCGGCGTGTTGGCTGCGCCCACGCGGGATGTAGTGACACCCGTGGCCCCCGTCGCCGAGGTATTTTGAACGTGAACGATCAAGCGTTCGTCATCGGCTACGACATCGCCAACCCGCGGCGCCTGCAGCGCGTGCACCGGGCGATGTGCAAGCACGCCACGCCTCTGGAATACAGCGTATTCCTGCTGGTCGGAAACGACCTGGCGAAAGATCATTGCCTGGCGCAAATGGCCGGCCTGATCGAGGACGGCGAAGACGACGTGCGCTGTTACCCGCTGCCTGTGCGCTGTTTTCAGGGCCGCGTTGGTCGCGCCAGCCTGCCGGCCGGCATCCAATGGACGGGGTTGCCGACGGCGATCGCGTGAAGCACGGCAAGCTTGCCGCGCTGGATTCCCCCGGCCCGCACCGATACCATGTCGGTATGAATCCAAACTCCTCGGGCGAACGATCCGGCATTAGCTGGTTCGTCTCCCGCCATCCCGGCGCGATCGATTGGGCGACGCGCCAGCGTCTTGCCATCGAGCGCTGGGTCGAACACCTCGACCCCACGGAAGTCCGATCCGGCGACATCGTCATCGGTACGCTGCCGGTGAATCTCGCCGCCGAAGTATGCAATCGCGGCGCGCGCTATCTGCACTTGTCAGTGGCAACCCCTTTGGCATGGCGCGGACGTGAGATGTCGGCAGACGAACTTCTCGCCGTGGCCGCCGAGTTACGAGCATTCCGCGTCGAGGATGCGCAATGAAGATTCATCTGGCGATTGTCTCCGACCAAATTCTGGCCAACGTGATTCCGGCACTGATGGACTGCCCGGACAAGGTGCTGCTGATAGCGTCGGCGGACATGGTGACGCGCAAGCTCGACAGGCGCCTCGCGCGCCTACTCGAACGCGAAGGTATGACCGTCGAGCGACACGAGAACGCTCCCGAAGTGGGCATGCGCCAGATTTATGAGTACGCATCGAGGCTACGCGACGATTTGGTGGAACGGCATGCGGATGCGGAGATCGTGCTTAACGCCACCGGCGGGACGAAACCGATGTCGCTCGGCTTTGTCGAGGTTTTTCGGGGGATTGCGAGCCGCATTATCTATACCGACACACGACATCGGCAGATTGAATCGCTGCCGAACGCCAATGCCACTATTACTGAGCCCGAACCGATGCGCGATGTGCTTGATGTGCCGTGCTACCTGGCGGCGCAGGGGCTGCAGTTCTCGAAGGCTGCCTCGGATTCGCCCGACTTCTGCGAGCGGATGCGCGCGCGCAAAGCGGCGGCGAAGTTTCTCGGCAAGAACTGCGTGGAGTTGTCCTCCAGCGGGTTTATCGGCAAGTTTAATTGGCTCGCAGATCAGGCCTTAGGTCGTGATGGGAGTTTGCGTGAACCCCGGCAACGGCTCGATTACGCTCCCCACGTCAACAGCATTTGGACACAGGCTCTGCGTCAACTGGTTCAAGCGAAATGCTTAGGCTGGAGGGAAGGGGAGATCGACGTCGTATTCATCGATGCGGAACGAACACAATTCGTGCGCGGCGGCTGGCTCGAGGAATACGCTTTCCATATCGTGCATGACGACAAACCCTTCGATGCTCGAATGGGAGTGGAAGTATTGATCGAAGGCAGCGACAGGGCGCGCAATGAGTTCGACGTGCTGGCCTGCCACGGAAATCAACTGCTGTTCATCGAGTGCAAGACGCTCAGGTTCGAAGAGGGCCGAAACGACAACGATCTCGCCTACAAGCTGAAGAGTCTGGGCGAGTCGGCGCGCGGACTGTTCGGCGAAACCTGGCTGCTCTCGGCCCAGCCACCCACCCCGACGCTGGAGGAGCGGGCACGCCAAGCGCGCGTGAGATTGCTAGGTCCGCCTGACCTGCCAAAACTGCGTGAGATAGTTCAAAGCTGGATGAATCCGGCGCAATGACACGTATGCCACACACGTTCCCCCGCCGCGTCCTTCTCGCCGTCACCGGGCTGACGCCGCAGATCGTCACCGAAACGCTATACGCGCTAGCAGTGACCCAGCCCGAGCCGTGGATTCCAACCGAGATCCGGTTGATCACGACGGCAGAGGGCGCGGAACGGGCGCGGCTGTCGCTGCTCGACCCGAAGGAAGGCCAGTTCCATGCGCTCTGCCGCGATTACGGGCTGTCCGGGCAAATCGCGTTTTCGCCGGAGAACATCATGGCGATCCGCGATGCGAACGGTGTGCAGCTCATCGATATTCGCACTCCGGAAGACAACACCCTCGCAGCCGATGCGCTGCTCGCCGAGGTGCGCGCACTGTGTGCCGACGAGACTTGCGCCTTACATGTGTCGATCGCAGGCGGCCGCAAAACGATGGGCTTCTTTCTCGGCTATGCGCTTTCGCTCTTCGGCCGGACCCAAGATCGGCTGTCGCACGTGTTGGTCAACGAGCCTTTTGAGTCGCTGCGCGAGTTTTACTTCCCGCCGGCCGAGCCGCGCGTGCTTCACACCACCGCCGGCCGCCCGATACATACAGCCGATGCCCAGATAATGCTGGCCGAGATTCCTTTTGTACGCCTGCGCGACGGATTGCCGCGCGAGGCCCTGGCGCATGGCGCGCCTTTCGCGTCGCTGGTTTCGACTGCACAATTGGCCGTCGACCCGCCAACGCTGCGCTTTGACTTTCACGGCATGCAAGTCTGGTGCGCTAACCAGGCCATCACGCTGCCCCCCGCGCTGTTCGCTTGGTACGCCTGGCTCGCGGAATGCCGGGTAGCCTGCCGCGGCGAAGATGGATTTGTGCGGCATTCCGACGAATCACCCGATCGATATTTGGCGATCTACGAGGTGGTGGTCGGGCGAAACCATCCAAGCATGGAGAAGGCGCGCCTGGCCACACAAAACGGCCTGGAGCCAGCGCAATTCGAGCAGAATCGTTCGAAAATCAACCGCCGACTCGCGGCCTCCTTGTCCCTGGCATCCGCGCCTTACAAGGTGTGCACCCAAGGCCAGCGCCCGTATACACGCTACGGCGTCGCGCTGCCGCCCGGCAGAATTCTATTCGCGTGACGGATCTTGAAACGCCTGCGTGTGTATCCGCGTTCTGCTTTGAAGACACTCGGTGTCGAAATCCGATAGTGATTTACCCGACGGTGCAAACCCACTGTCTTGTCTGCCGCCCATGAGGACCAATCTGGGCGTGCATTTTGCAATTCTTGCTCGCTAATAGACACGAGTGACTTGGTAGCCCTGCATCTGCAACAGCCGCAGAAGACCCGTTTCACCGTACAGATGGTCGGCGCCGACGGCGACGAAGACGCGCCCCTTACGCAGGGGCAGGAACAGTCGATGCGCCATAACCACGCTGCGATTCTCGACGATATGCCTGGTCAGCGCGCGATAGTGCTCGGCCATTTGCGGAAAGCGTGTGAGGGTGCGCGCGTGCACGGCGTCAAGCAAAGCCAGATCGCGCTTCAGCCAGGCCTGGATGGTGGGCTCGATCAGGCCAACGAAATGCTCGCGCTCGGCCAGGCAGTGCTTGAGCAGCGCCACCTGGGTGTCGAGCGGAATGCCGTCGAACACGGCAATCTGCTCCTCAATGCCCTCCAGGCTGAAGATCGGCAGGCGCCGCGCCCGCGCCAGCGCGTATAGCTTTTGGTCGAGCGTGAACTGATCGTAATCCTCGGGTGTGACCGCAAGATTTGCGAGCGCCGCCCACGGCTTCATGCGCGCGATGATTTCGTCGGGCACCTGGCGCGAGCGCAGACTCGTCCGCACTTTCGCGTAAGCCTCGGCCCCGATCATCGGCTCGAGCCGGCGGCCGTCCTCGAACTGCATGGCCTCGAAAAAGCGCGCCTCCACCGCGGGATTGAACTGGATTTCCATGGCGTAGCTCTTCGCCTGCGCCAGCGCCTGGCGTACCGGGTCCGGGATCAACAGCACGCGCGGATCCGCGAAATGTATGGTACCGAATACGTAGCTCGCCGCGATGCCAGGCTTGGACACGCGCCACAGCAGACCCCGGCTGAAGCGCGCCTGCGCCTGGACCGGCTTCGCCTCGGCGGCCTGAACGCACTCCACAGTTCCGCCGAGCAAAGCCGAGAGCAGCATCGCCGCCATCCCAGCCATGACGTCTCGAAATAAGGGGATGCGTTCCCTAATTTCGAAATAAGCTTTTTGTCTCAGGTCTATGCCCTGGCTTCCTGCCGTCTACGCGCAGTCCACTCATCGAGCTTGGCGCGTGCACCGTTGGCTGCCGGATCCATGGCGCGCGCATGATTGGGCATCTTCGCCGCGAGCTCGATTACGTAGCCATTCGGATCGCGGAAGTAAATCGAGTGTATGAATCCATGGTCGGAGATCCCGCGGGTTTCGATACCGCGCGCCTTGCCCTTGGCCATCATCTGTTCCAGGACCAGCTCCTCGACCTCGAGCGCAATGTGCAAGTCGTAGTCGTGCTGGGGTTTGAATTCGAACGCCATGTCCGGCGCCTCGAAGAACGCGAGATAAGAGCCGTCGTCGAGTTCGTAGAAGGTATGCAGCGTATTGGTCTTGCGGCCGCTCTTGGTCTCGTTGATCTCGAGCGTGCCGGCCAGACGCAGCCCGAGAAAGTCCTCATAGAATTGCCGCGTCTGTTCCGAGTCGCGGCAACGATAGGCGTTGTGATGAAGTTTCCTGATCATGGTCCCACCTCCGGGGTAAAGGCTTGCACTCACACCGTCTCGAACGCGACGTCCTTCATGGAGGCGGCGAAGCCGTCAAATACCTCGTTTACCTTTTTCCAGTTCTTGAGAGCCTTCATGTTGCCGAGCCAGCGCTTGACGTTGGGGTAGGCCGACAGGTCGGATCGGATCGCTTCGGCAAGCGCGACGAATGCAGCGCCGTAATAGTCGGCGATCGTGATCTTGTCGCCGCACAGGTAGGCGTCATTGGGACCGATCAGCTTCTCGTCCAGCACCTTCATCCAGCCCTTGGCGCGCTCCTTTGCCCAGGCGAGGGTTGCCTGTTGCACCTCGTCGGTCGGCCGCTTGTGGTGCGGAAACATCTGCGGGTAGACCAGACCATAGGCGAGGTCGCGGCACAGTTGCGTATTGATCCAATCCATCCTCTCGTTGACCCGCGCGCGTGCGCGGAGATCCTTCGGGTAGGCGGGCGATCCGCTTTTCTCGGCGAGGTACTTGAGGATCGCCGAACTCTCGGTCAGGCGGAAATCACCGTCTTCCAGCGCGGGCACGAGGCGATTGGGATTGATCTGCGCGTAAGGCGGCTGCATGTGCTCGCCGGTGAACAGATCGACGACCTGAAAGTCGATGTCGAGCCCGTTCTCTGCGGCGAAAAGCATGAGCGGACGGCTGGTGGTCGATGCCGGGTGATAGTAGATTTTCATGGTATTGGCTCCGGGATGTTATAAAAGGCCATTTCAGAATGACCGAAATGGCCCCTGACTTAGGGCAGTATGAGGGGATGTATCCCCTCATTCTGAAATGAGCTCCAAGTCGTCGTTCATTTCGGGCGCCCCGCGCTCGCGCGCGCAAGTGCCAACGCATTGGAACTTGCATTTATTCCTTCGTTCACGAAGTCTATTCAGTTTTTTGGGCCTGATCCCGGCCCAAGTACTCGCGGCCGTGAGGGGCCGCGAAATCGAGCGCCGGCCCCACGGGCACCACGCCGGTGGGATTAATGCGCGGGTGGCTGCGGTAATAGTGCTCTTTGATCTGATCCAGATCGACGGTCGCGGCGACGCCGGGAACCTGGTACAACTCGCGCGTGTAAGCCCAGAGGTGAGGGTAGTCCACGAGCCGGCGCAGATTGCACATGAAATGCCCGTAATACACGGCGTCAAAACGCACCAGCGTCGTGAACAGCCGCCAATCCGCTTCCGTGATAACGCTACCGCAAAGATAGCGGTTCTTGCCAAGATGCTCATCGAGAATATCCAGTGTCGCAAATAGTTCGCCTGCAGCGGCCTCGTACTTGTCCTGCGCGGTGGCAAATCCAGCCCGGTAGACGCCGTTGTTGACCGTGCGATAAATCGCTCCGTTCCAGCGCTCGATCTGCGCGCGCAGCGCCTCCGGATACAGATCCGGCAGCTTGCGTGACGCGAACGCATCGAACGCGGAATTCAGCATGCGCATGATCTCCGAGGACTCGTTGTTGACGATGGTCCTTGTCTTCCTGTCCCAAAGCGCGGGCACGGTCGCACGCCCGGTGTAGTCGGGCTTCGCTTTCAGATAGACGTCGCGCAAGAAGGAGGCCCCGTTTACGCTATCGCTGGTGCAGCCCTCGCGCCCGGTAAAGCTCCATCCTTCGGGGCCCATATAGGGATCGACGATGGCGAGCGTGATCGCATGCTCCAGCCCCTTGAGGGCGCGCAGGATCAGCGTGCGGTGCGCCCATGGGCAGGCAAGGGACACGTACAGGTGATAGCGCTCGGCTTCGGCGCGAAACCCCGAAGAGCCGTCGGCCGTGACCCAATCGCGAAACACCGAGTCGTTGCGGACAAATTCGCCGCTCTTCGTCTCATAGGCGATGTCCTGCCACAGACCTTTCACCAGCATGCCCATACGCTGTCTTGCCCCCTATAGGCTAAGTGACGGCACCAAAAACGAGCGACGAGCGCCGCGTAACCGCACCTCGGCGCCTTCGGCCAACGCGCCCGCGGCAACGGCATTGGCCAGGGCTTCGGTCACACCACCGCGGGAACGAAAAGCGATCGGTACACGGGTGTTCGTCATGACATTTCGCCAACATGTCGCTCAGCTAATGCATGCCGCGCTGGAACTGCGCACGTTACCGCCCGCGCGGGCGGCGTTGCTGCTACGCCTTTCCAAACTGAACGCTCCCGGGCCGAAAGCGATCAGGCTTAGCATGCCGCCCATGATGGAGACGTTCTTGAGCAGATTGATCATTTGTTGCTGCGCCTGCGCCGCGTCGAGCCCTGCGGGATTGTGGAAAACCAGTGTGACAGGAATCAGGAACAGGAAAATCGCGGCGGCCGCCCAGCGCGCCTTCCAACCGACCGCGATCAGCAGACCCCCGCCCAGTTCGATCAGGATGGTGAGTACCAGCAGCAGGTCGGTAAAGGGCAGTCCCTTGGCTGCCATATAGGCGGCAGTGCCAGTGAAGCCGGTTATCTTGCCATAGCCCGAGATCAGAAATATCAACGCGAGCAGGATGCGTCCCACCAATGCTGCCGAGTCTCGCAAAGTCGAGTTCATGTGTTCAAGTCCTTTCAAAGTTGATCAAGTCAAATCGAACAGGATTGCTTCAGCCTGTTCGCCCTTCTCCAACACCAGTTCGGTCACGCCGCTCGCCATCAGCGCGTCACCGGCCTGCAACTGCTGCCCGTTGACATTCGCCTTGCCGCGAGCCAAGTGCACGTACCCTTTGCGCCCGGGAGCGAGCTGGTAGCTGACGCGCTCGGCGCCGTCCAGCAGCGCCGCGCAGATGGCCGCATCCTGATGGATCAGCACCGAACCGTCGCGCGCGTCGCCCGAGGCGATCAGGCGCAAGCGGCCGCGCTTGGATGCGGCATCGAAATGCTTTTGCTCGTAGCTCGGTCGTATGCCGGTGACGTTCGGCTCGATCCAGATCTGCAGAAAGTGCGTGACGTCGTCCTTGGCATGATTGAATTCCGAATGCAGCACTCCCCTGCCCGCACTCATGCGCTGGACGTCGCCCGGAACGATAGTGGATCCGTTGCCCATGTTGTCCTCGTGCGCGAGCGCGCCTTCGAGGACGTAACTGATGATCTCCATGTCGCGGTGGCCGTGGGTGCCAAAGCCGCTACCCGGGAGGATGCGGTCCTCGTTGATGACGCGCAGGCTGCCGAATCCCATGTACTGCGGATCGTGATACTCGGCGAAGGAAAAAGTATGGAAAGACTTCAGCCAACCGTGGTCGGCGTAACCGCGCTCCTGACTCTTACGCAGCTGTAACATCGCATTCTCCTGCAAAATTGTTCTGAAACATTGAATATGTTGCGTGAATGATAAGGTCCCGCAATTCGCAATGAAAGCGGATAATATTCACTGAAACGTTCATATTTATTGAATATCCATGGCAAACATGAAATTGACTTTGGAGGCGCTGCAGGTGCTCGATGCGATCGAGCGCAGAGGCAGTTTTGCCGCTGCCGCGGCAGAGCTCCACCGCGTGCCCTCCGCCCTCACCTACACTGTGCAAAAGCTGGAACAAGATCTGGACGTGCTCTTGTTCGACCGCCGCGGCCACCGCGCGCGGCTGACACCGGCCGGCGAAGAACTGATGCACGAAGGCCGGCACCTGCTGCGCGCTGCGGACGAACTCGAATGCCGCGTGCAACGGATCGCCACGGGTTGGGAGACGGAGCTGCGCATCGCGCTCGACATCATGCTTCCGGCGCCGCAGCTGTTCCCGCTGCTCGCGCAGTTCTACGCTGAGGAATCGGGTACGCGCATACGGCTCGCCTACGAGGTGCTCGCCGGCACCTGGGATGCCTTGGTGTCAGGACGGGCCGAGTTGGCTATAGGCGTATCCGGCGAAATTCCGACCGGCGGCGGTTACGCCCTGCGCATGCTGGGTTACAAGGACTTCGTGTTCGCCGTCGCCCCCACACACCCGCTCGCAAAATTACCGGGACCGCTTAAGCGCGAGCAGATACTCGAGCATCGCGCAGTCGCCATCGGCGACAGCTCGCGCAACCTGCCGCCGCGTTCGGTGAACCTTTTGACCGGCCAGGACGTGCTCACCGTGCCGGATCTGGAGGCCAAGGTGGCGGCACAGGTCGCGGGACTAGGCTGCGGCTATCTGCCTGCACACGCCGTCGCCCCGCAGGTCAAGGCGAAGCGCCTGGTCGTGAAGGAAGTGGAGGAGATCAAACCGGCGGGCAACCTCTATTACGCCTGGCGCTCGCAGGAGAAAGGCAAGGCGCTGCGCTGGTTTCTCAAGCAGCTGGAAGATCAGGAAGTACGGGCTTCGCTGCTGCGTTATTAGGCCGCGGCGTTACTCGCGCGCGAGCTCGGCGCGTATCGACTCGATGCGTGCGCGATTGACGCCGAAATCGCCGCTTCCCAGGCGTGAGGCCGAGCGCACCTGGATCACGCCTGCCTTTTCGTCGAGGTAGAACTCGGTGTCGTCGACAAAACCCATGAGCTTGGTGCTGAACTCCGCATACAGATAGTTCGACTCGGCCCTGATCACCTTTGTGCGCGGCATGCGCTCGACGATATCGCGAAGCCGCGTCCAAGCCCGCGCGGCGTCGCCCGAGTAGCGCAAGGGCTCGATGTAATGTTCCGGGTCGGCGATCCTGTCTGCCTGGCTGTTGACGTTGTTGGGCGTGCGCTTGGCCGGTGCCAGCCGTCCGTCGCGCACCCCCAGTAATTCCGGCCGCGTGCCGCTGAATAGTCCCATAGGCGCTCCGACGAGGATGACTAGTGCGATTGAGGCAACGACTGCGGCTGCGGCAAGCAACAGTTTCTTGGCGCCGGCCATGCTTTACGCCGCTAGCGGCCGTTCGCCTCAGACCTTGTCGCCGCGCGCGACGATCCCGCGGTGCACCGCTGGCATATCGACGGCCTTGAGCTGGGCAATTACCTGCTCCAGCGCCGGCGCCGGAAGCGAACCCGCCTCCGCGTAGAGGATCACCTTCTCGCGAAACACCATCAGCGTCGGGATCGAACGAATGTTGAAAGCGCCCGCGACCTCCTGCTCCTCCTCGGTATTGAGCTTGGCGAACACCACGTCCGCGTGATTCTCCGAAGCCTGCTCGAAAGTCGGCGCAAACGCGCGGCAAGGCGCGCACCAGGGAGCCCAGAAATCAACGATTACCATATCGTTGGCGCTCACAACCTGCTCGAAATTGTCTTTGGTCAATTCGACCGTCGCCATGCGTCTCTCCCGGAAACTGCGCAAAGTATAGCAGTCTGGCACGCGCTGCCCGCTTCAGCGCAGGTCCTTAAGAAACGCGGCGATGGCCTCCCAATACTCCGGCCACTCGCTAATGCCGTCGTGACCGGCAGGGCCGATTTCGCGCCATTGCTTGGCGCCGCCCCATGCCGCATAAAGGCGCTCGGAGTGCGGCCGCGGAACGACGCGATCGACGCTCGCAACCAGACACAATAGCGGCACCTTGATCAATGGCGCACGTGTGATGGAATCGAAACGGTGCTTGAGCATCAGGCCTATCGGCAAATAAGGATATACGCGCTTCGCCACGCTCTCGACGCTGTCGTAGGGCGAAACCAAGATGACGCCCGCCAGCGGCCGCTGTGAGGCGAGATAGACGGCGACGCCGCTGCCGAGGCTGCGCCCCAACACTGCGACGCGACCGCCCGCGGCACGTTCGACTGCGTAATCGTAGATCTGCAGCGCGTCGGCGAATAGCTCGGTCTCGCCCGGCTTGCCTTCGCTCTTGCCGTAGCCGCGGTAGTTGACAAGCAGCAATGACCAGCCGGCGTAGCGGCCCGCGCTCGACGTGAGCCAGGACACTTCCTCGGCGTTGCCGCCGAAATAGATCAGCACCGGCGCCGGTCTGCGCTCGGCGTGCACCATCCAGCCGTGCAGCCGCACCTGATCGGCTGTGACCAGATTCACTTCCTCGATCGCCCCGCCGTCTTTTGGCGGATCTCCGGTCAGCGGCTGCGGAAAGAAGATCAGCCGCTCCTGGAAAAAATAGATCAGGATAGGGAAGCCGAGCAGGACGCAGGCGGCGAGCTTGAGCCAGTCAAGAAGCTTGGAATTGAGTTTGGAGTTCACGTCAGGCTATCGCCCATTCCTGCGACAACACCTCGGCTTGCTCCAACACCGTCCGCGTTGCCTGTTCCTGCTTGTCGGGTGGATAACCATATTTGCGCAGTATGCGCTTCACGATCACCCGCAGTTGCGCGCGCACGTTGTCGCGCACAGTCCAATCGATGGTGACGTTCTTCTTCACCATTGCCACCAGCTCGCATGCGATCTTGACCAACGTCGGCTCGCCGAGCACCTTCACCGCGCTGTCGTTGACTTCCAACGCGTCGAAGAAGGCCAGTTCGTCTTCGCTCAGATGCAGCGCCTCGCCGCGCGCATTCGCCGCGCGCATGTCTTTCGCGAGCCGTATCAGCTCTTCGATCACCTGCGCCGTCTCGATCGCGCGGTTCTGGTACTTGCGCACCGCCTGCTCCAGCAACTCGGCGAAGGAACGCGCTTGGACGACATTGCGCTTGGCGCGCAACTTGATCTCCCCTTTCAGCAGCTTTTGCAACAATTCGACAGCGAGATTCCTTTGCGGCATGCCCTGCACTTCCGCGAGAAACTCGTCCGAGAGAATCGAGATATCGGGCTTCTTCAGTCCGGCCGCAGCGAAGATGTCCATAACTTCGTCCGACGCCATGGCCTTCGAGATGATCTGACGTATGGCGTGATCCAGTTCCTCGTCGGTCTTCCTGTCGCCCGGCAGGCTCTTGGCCAGTACCGCGCGCACGGCCTGGAAAAATCCGACGTCATCGCGAATGGATAGTGCTTCCTCGTGCGGCACCGCAAGCGCGAACGCCTGCGACAGTTCCGTGACCGCGCGCAACAGGCGGGCCTTGCCGTCCTCCTGCGCGAGGATGTGCTCCTGCGCTGCGGGCAAGAGCGACAGGCGGTCCTGCGGTTTCCCAGTAATCCACCGCGACCAGCCAAAACCGTGGAACAGCCCGCGGCAGATCTCACACTTCTCCAGCATCATGGCCACCGCCTCGGCCTGGTCGATGGCGGTCTTGCCGGTGCCGCCACTCTCGGTATAAGTCGCGAGCGCTTTCTTCAGTTCGTCGGCGAGCCCGAGGTAGTCGACGACCGGCCCGCCCGGCTTGTCCATGAACACGCGGTTCACGCGCGCGATGGCCTGCATCAACCCGTGCCCGCGCATCGGCTTGTCCACGTACATGATGGTATGCAACGATGGCGCATCGAAGCCGGTGAGCCACATGTCGCGCACGATGACAATCTGAAACGGGTCCTGCGGGTCGCGGAAGCGAAAAGCCAGATCTTCGCGCCGCTTCTTGTTGCGGATGTGCTGCTGCCACTCTAAAGGATCTGACGCCGAGCCGGTCATCACCACCTTGAGCGCGCCGTGCTCGTCGCTATCGCCCCCATTGCTCGCCCATACCGGCCGCAATGCGGCAATCTCGCGGTAGAGCTCGACGCAGATGCGCCGGCTCATGCACACCGCCATCGCCTTGCCGTCCATGGTCGCGAGCCGGTTCTCGAAATGCTCCACCAAGTCGCGCGCGACGAGCTTGATCCGGTTCTCCGAGCCCACCACGGCTTCGAGTTGCGCCCAACGGCTCTTGAGCTTCTCCTTGCGCTCGACCTCCTCGCCCTCGGTCGCCTCCTCGAACTCGGGGTCGATCTTCGGCCGCTCGGATGCTTTCAGTTCCAGCTTGGCGAGGCGGCTCTCGTAATAGATTGGGACCGTGGCCCCGTCGATCACTGCGCGCTGGATGTCGTAGACGCTGATGTAGTCGCCGAACACCGCGCGCGTATTGGCATCCGTATGCTCGATCGGCGTGCCGGTGAAGCCGATGAACGACGCGTGCGGCAGCGCATCGCGCATGTGGCGCGCAAAACCGTCGATGAAGTCGTACTGGCTGCGGTGCGCCTCGTCCGCAATGACGACGATGTTGCGCCGGTCGGACAGTATCGGCTGGCGGTCGCCTTTCTCCTCGGGGAAGAATTTCTGGATGGTGGTAAAGATCACGCCGCCGAAGCCAACCTTCAGCTTCTCGCGCAGGTCGGCGCGATCCGCCGCCTGCGCCGGCGGCTGGCGCAACAGTTCCTTACAACGCGCGAAGGTGCCGAATAGCTGATCGTCGAGGTCGTTGCGGTCGGTGAGCACGACTATGGTCGGGTTCTGCATCTCCGGATGCAGAATCACACGGCCGGCGTAGAACGCCATCGTCAGGCTCTTGCCCGAGCCTTGCGTGTGCCATACGACGCCCACGCGCCGGTCGCCCTCCACGCCGCCGGGCTGCTGGCCGGCTGCGTAGCGTCCCAACGCCTGGGCCGCGACCTTCGCCGCGCGCAGCGTCTCCTCCACCGCCACGTTCACCGCGTGGAACTGGTGGTACCCCGCTATCTTCTTTGCGAGCTTTCCGCCACCTTGGTCCTCGAACACGATGAAATAGCGCAGTAGGTCGAGGAAGCGACGCCGCTCAAACACCCCTCCCAGCACGACCTGCAGCTCGGCGAGATTCAGCGCCGCGTCGCCCTTTCCCGTGATTGTGCGCCAGGGCTTGAACCATTCCCGCCCCGCTGCGAGCGCGCCAATGCGCGCCTGCACGCCGTCGGAAACGATCAGCGCGGCATTGGTTGCAAAGAGCGAAGGAATCTGCGCCTGATAAGTCTGGAGCTGCTGATACGCGCTCCAGATGGTCGCGTTCTCGTCTGCCGGATTTTTGAGCTCGATCACCGCGAGCGGCAAGCCGTTGACGAATAGCACCACATCCGGCCGGCGCGTGTGCTGTCCATCGGCTACCGTAAACTGGTTGACGGCAAGCCAGTCGTTGTCATCCGGTGCGGCGAAGTCGAGCACCCGCACCTGCGCGCCGGCGATGGAACCGTCTTTGCGCCGATATTCCACGGTGACGCCATCGACCAGCATGCGGTGCGCTAGCCGGTTGCGTTCCACGAGTGACGGCGTGTCGGTGCGTGTGAGCTTGCGGAAAGCGTCTTCCAGCGCCTCGGCAGGCAGGTCGGGATTGAGGCGCACGAGCGCATCGCGCAATCGCCGTTCGAGGATTACATCGCGATAGTTCGGGTCGCTGCGCTCGGCGCCGGGCATGCCTGCCGCAATGTCGGGGCCGTGCAGGACGGCGTAGCCGAGTGACTCCAGCCAGGCGAGTGCGGCGTCTTCGACGACGGATTCGGTGAAACCACTCATGTCTGAGGTTCCGCAAGCAGGTTGATAATCAGTCGGATCATCAGGTCCTTGCTGGCATTACACCGCCTCTCGATATGAACTACCGAAGATTCCTCGATTGTTGCCGGTTCCTCCAACTCACTCTCGGAAATGATGTGCTTCAAGTGCAACCAGCTGTCATCGTCCGAGCGATCGAATACCCTGTGACACGAGTATCGAGAACCAACTCGATTGAGAAATTCATCTACTCAACTGAATTCGTCGACTGCAGCAGCGAATTCTTCGTCACTTTCTTCTGGCGGAATGCTGCCGAGGAAACTGGTGTACACGGATGGTTCGCCGGGACGCAGACACAATGCTCGTGCAAGGTCGATATTCGCCTCCGCCACCGACGCGTCAAGGCGACTGTGATAGAAATTGGGTTCGACAGTGCTCATGGGGGACCTCCTGAGTCGATGCGGCGTTGAATTTCGCGCGTTCCCGGCAGCGGTTTAGCATTTTACGCTCCAAGCCGACATGGATGATCACGTTGTGGTCGAAGTAGCCGACCTGATCGGCTTTCTGATCCGCGGCATTGTGTGCAAATTTTGCACACAATGAGCTAGCGTCCACTTCTCCCTACCGAAACACGTTTCGCTAGTGCTTGGTGATGAAAGTGTGTTGCTCATTCGTCGTGTATCGTGCAGGACGTTTTGGCCCTCGATCAATGCGTAGTCCAACTGCACCACCCACGCGAGCGCTACGTCTTCGGCAACGGATCCGGCGCCTCCCCCGAATCATGCCCCCACCATCTCCCGCAGAACGTCTCGGAGCGCGCAAAAGCTAGGTGAGGTGTTGCGCGACGGCTCCATATGAACTGCAATCGCGCGTGCCGCCTCAACCTTGCGGAATCCACCGCTGAAGTAGCCTGTCTTCTGCAGCACGCGCACAAACGCCTCCCAGGTGCCCCCAGCGATCGCGTCTGGGTTGCGGTATTTTGCCTGCGCGGGAATGGTCGCAGATGTCCTCGGGTAGGCGGCCCGCACTGCTTCCCAGTCGCCGAAATACCACGCCTCAAGTTCTTCGATCGCAAGGCGGTTGGCGACTATGTATGGGCTACCCTTCGCGCTTGATCGCGTCGCGAGGCCAGCGTCGTGAGCCATCTTCTCCAACCGTCCCTTTAGCGTGGCACAGTCATCGTCGTCGCGGTCGATTACGACGACAATGCGACAATGCTCCCGGAACCAAGAGTCGCTCTTGCGTCTTTGTCCGTAACCACGAAGTCGCTGTGGCAGCCGGAGCAGTAGCTCGTCCTTACACTGGTGCGGGTAAACTTCAAAAGTCAGATCACCAATTACCTTCGGCAGAAGCAGACGGAGTGCAGCCTCCATGGACGGTTCCTCGACGAGCAACTCGACATGCTCCACCGTCATCTCGCTTTCCCCTGCTTTGCCGGGGCTCCGGAACGCACAAGCGGGTCGCCTACGCCAAATCGTCCCTCCATCCAGAGGTGGCCGAGGGAAGCGCCGGCTTCCATGAACTCCGCAACGCCCTGTATGTCACGAGCGCGAACCGCCTGCGTGTAACCTTTTTCGTCCCGGTAGAGCACACGGACCTCTTCTGCAGACAATGCATTCACGAAGAAGGGTGAGTGTGTTGTCACGAGCAATTGCGAACGCTCCGACGCTGCGCGGCACTCTTCCGCCAATTCCGGGAGAAGGCGCGGGTGCAGAAAGTTCTCAGGCTCTTCGATTCCGACAAACGGCGGCGGAGTGGGGTCATACAACAGCACGAGATAAGCAAGCATCTTGAGAGTACCGTCCGAGGCAAACTTTGCCAACACTGGGTTATCGAAAGGCGCGTCCTTGATCTGCAGTAGCAACCTCCCGTCGGGCATCGCTTCGGCCAGCACACGCTCGACCCTCGGTACCCGTGCACGCAACACATTGAAGATACGTTCCAACCGATCAGGATGCTGTTCGGCAAGGTACTGTATGACATTCGCGACGTTATCCCCCGTGCGCGACAATCGCTCTCGCGGTCCCGCTTCAGGTTGACCACGCGTTTCATCGACGGAAAAATAGGAAACGTACCAGCCAGTGATAAAGTCACGGAGCGCGGCCACGCGCGGATGGTCTGCGAACTGACCTAGCGCGTTAACCGCGATCAGATCGGGCGACTTCAGCGGAATTTCGGACCGAGTATCTTGTTCGTCCGGCAAAGCCCCGCTGATCGCTCTACCGTGTCCCTCCCGGTAGTCAAGAAATCGAAATGGCCGCCCGCGGCTACCACGTTTCCATTGCAACCATTCCTCGATTACTACCGGTGCGCCTCTCCGTTCATCCACTGCCAAGTGATAAGTAATGACAGGAAATCCTTGTTCCCGGTATTTGATTTCGATTACAACGGGACCATCCCCCCCTCGGGTCTTCAGCTCCTTCGCACGCCCGCGTCGATCCCATGCTCGGCGCAGCCCAGATTCGAAACACTCCGAGAGAAACGCGAAAACATCAAAGACCGTGGATTTGCCACTGCCATTGGGACCTAACAGAGCCGTCATTGGGGTGATGTTCTTGAACTCCACGTGCTTGAGCGCACGGTAATTCTCAACCCGCAGATACTCTATGCGAGCCTTATGCCCGTGATTGACCTTGGTCATTGTGTGATCCTCGTTCTTTCAACTGCTCTTATTGTACGTTCTCAATACGACGCTCGACATCCTTTACCTGCAGTTCGCCGGAGATGAGCTTGGGCAGGAGCGTGTCCCGCAGCGCCGAGAGGGTGCGCGAGTCGATGCGCGTCGCGATGATTCTCTCGATAAGTGGTGACAATGCATGGCTTGCCATTTTCAAGGTCGCCCTATCGGGGACCACAACTTTCGCGTCGCTCAGGTGGTGTCGCTGGATGTGACCCATCGTCGTCGCCTTCCCGGCAGCGATGTGCCGAAAGTCATCAAGGTGTTGGTGAATCCAGAGGTAGTAGAACCACTTCGGAAAATGGGCCGACGTTACTTTGAAGAGATGTTGGTTCAGCGCGCCTCGGCCAGCCGTCCAAAGTTCGCACATGAGCGACCCAGACCACGAGAACAGGACATCCCCATTGCCGACGACGTAGTCCGCATCAAGATCGGCGCTTGCTGCGTCGGCACCAGTGGTGCTCCCAGCTCGCAACTGTGCGATCTTTATGACTGGAAGTGATCGGCCGTGTTTTGGTGGGTACTTCTGAAGGGCAAGTCCGTTAAGAAATCGTGCAATTTCGTCGATGCCGCGCACCTCCCAACCCGTCGGAATCTCCCCCAGCTCCGAGTCCTCGAAGGAATCCGGGAACAGGTCCGCAATGGGCTTGGGTAGGCCTAGCTCGCCGCCTTCAGCCTTGGCCCGGACGGGGTCGAAGTCCACGAACCACGACTTGAAGAGCGAGCGCGCCGTTGCCTCCAGCGTTTCATTCATCCGTCGGTTCAGTTCGATCTTATCGTCCAGCGTGCCGAGAATGTGGGCGATGGCACGTTGTTTATCTACGGACGGCAGAACAATGCGCAAACGCTTCTGATCAACGAGGCTGAGATAGGGCGCCATATCCGTTGACCCTGCAAGGCCCGCAAGCTGTTCGCGAAAGTACCGACTGCGCGACCAGTACCGGAGATATCCTGGCACGATCGTTTGCGTGTTGCAGGACCGCCAATAGCTCAGGTGTGGCGAGTAGACGAACGGTGGCATACCGCGTTCGACGTAGCTCGTTCGCCCAGTGCTGTTGCCCTTTGTGGTCACGATGACATCTTCGGGCCTGGACATCTTGGATTTGACGGTGCTTGCAAGTCCAGAATGAAAGCGTTCTACACCGTTGAAATCAATATGCGTGTCGCGAACGTGACCAGCGCGGAGAAAGATCGGGCCGTTCCCGCCTAATTCGGAGTTCTTCGCCCGGTAACCGTCTCCAATCTCCAGCAAATTTCGCCGAATCAACTCCGCGAACATGTATTCGCGCCTTTCATCCACCGTACCCGAGCTCCTTGAGGTTGGCGGCAATGGCAGAGTCGAGCGTCACGGCCTCGTGCTGCTGCTCTCGCAGCGTCGCAGCAAGCTTTTTCATCTTCTCTTCGAACGGCTCGCCATCGTCCTCGGCGGCCTCTGCGCCCACGTAGCGGCCAGGCGTGAGCACGTGGCCATGCTTCCGGATATCAGCGAGCTTCGCCGCTTTGCAGAAGCCGGGCACGTCAACGTATTTGCCTACCCCCTTGTCGCCGCGCCAGGCGTGGTAGGCGCCCGCGATCTTAGCGAGGTCGTCGTCAGTCAACTCTCGGTGCACGCGGTCGATCAGCGTGCCCAGCTTGCGCGCGTCGATGAATAGCGTCTCACCGCGCCGGTCGCGGAACCGTCCGTTCTTCCTATTGCGTGCGAGGAACCACAGGCAGACTGGAATCTGCGTCGAGTAGAAGAGCTGCCCCGGCAGCGCCACCATGCAGTCCACGAGATCAGCCTCGATGATGGCCTTGCGAATTTCGCCCTCGCCCGACTGGTTGGAGGACATCGAGCCGTTGGCGAGCACGAAGCCCGCTAGGCCCGTGGGCGCGAGGTGGTGGATGAAGTGCTGCACCCAGGCGTAGTTGGCGTTGCCCGCGGGCGGCACGCCGTAGACCCAGCGCTTGTTGTCTTTCAAAAGCGCGCCACGCCAGTCGCTGTCGTTGAACGGCGGGTTGGCGAGTACGTAGTCGGCCTTGAGGTCGGGATGGGCGTGATTGTGGAACGTGTCGCCATGGGCGATCTGCGCGTCGATGCCGCGGATGGCGAGGTTCATCTTCGCCAGGCGCCAGGTGGTGTAGTTGGATTCCTGGCCGTAGATGGAGATGTCGCCGAGCTTGCCGCTGTGGGCTTCGATGAACTTCTCGCTGGAAACGAACATGCCGCCGGAACCGCAGCAGGGGTCGTACACGCGTCCCTTGTAGGGCGCGAGCATCTCGACCAGCACGCGCACCACGCGCGAGGGCGTGTAGAACTGGCCGCCGCTCTTGCCTTCGGCACTGGCAAAGCGGGCGAGGAAGTATTCATACACGCGACCCAGGGTGTCCTTGGCGCGATCTGCCGCGCTGCCAAGCGCAATGTCGCTCACGAGGTTGATGATCTGTCCGAGCCGCTGTTTGTCGAGTCCGGGACGTGCGTAGTCCTTGGGCAGCACGCCCTTGAGCGAAACGTTGTCGCGCTCGATCGCAGTCATCGCGTCATCGACCAACTGGCCGATGGTCGGCTGCGGCGCCATCGACTTCAGGTACTGCCAGCGCGCTTCCGGCGGCACCCAGAAAATGCTGGAGGCCCGGTATTCATCCGGGTCTTCGGGATCCGCCCCCTGCTTGCGCTGCGCTTGGAGCTCTGCGTGCTTGGCCTCGAACGCGTCGGAAATGTACTTGAGGAATATCAGGCCGAGGACGACGTGCTTGTACTCGGCCGCGTCCATGTTGTTGCGCAGGCCGTCAGCCATCTGCCAGAGCTTGGCTTCGAAGCCGAGGTTGGCACCGGTGTCTTTTTTTGCGGTTCTGGTTGCCATGGCGCCTTATTCTAATCAGGACTTGCGCATCGAATTATCAACCATCCTCCGCGCCTTGGCGAGCGCGCTCACGCCCTGATTGGCAGTGACTGGATGAACCAATGCGGAAAGCACGACGTTGGTGTCGAGCACCACGCATGGTGCGCGACTCATTCTTTGGCTTTTCGGGCGGGCTTTCGCGCCGACGCGACGGCGCCTGCGATATCCTCTGTGTTCAGCTCAAGGTCGGCCAGTTAGCTGCGCACGGCGTCGGCCGCGCTCTTCCGCGACGTCACTTTCTTCTTGTTGGTCGTCTTCACAAGCATGGGCGAGTGCGGCCAAGTATCGGATGGATGTCTTACTTTACCACTGTTTCTTACGATGCCTTTCACTGCGACAGACGCGGTCCTTCGAATATGCCCTACGCTGCTTCGGCCTGCGCCAATTCGGGCGAAAGGAGCACGCGTTCGCGCAGTGGGCACCAGCGCTAATCGCCGAAGACTCCCGTGCAGCAGATCAGTGGTGGCAGGGAATGAGGTAGGCGATCGGATTGGCGGCGACGGCGCCGCCGACTGCGCGCGCCGCTCGCGGCTGGCCAATGTTCTCGGCGAGCGCGCGACTGCTGCAGCGCGCCAGCCTCAGTCTGCGGATCGAGGGACTCCAATCTGCAGGCGTTGAATTGAAGTTCGTCGTAACATCCGACTTCGGTCGCAGACGATAAGACCGTGCAGACAGGAGAAGAATGATATGTCGCCAAATCGAAGGAGCGAGGCCCAAACTCATGAACGACAACGAATTTGATCTGGTAGCAGTCGGATGCGGCGTGGCGGGACTCGCCGCCGCGGTTTCGGCTGCGGCCGCCGGCGCGCGCGTGGCCGTTCTGGAACGCTCGACGAAAGCGGAGCGCGGCGGGCAAAGCCGCTATACCGAAGCTTATTTGCGCATGAAAAGCGAAAACGAAGTCACCGACGACTTCGAGACGCAGCTCGCGGAAAACGGCGGGGGCTATATCGATCCGGACTTGATCGAGGAGTCCGGACGTCCGCGCGAGTCCTGGCCGCCGCTCGTCAAAGGACTCAGCCTCTGCGCTCCGGACGTGATCGAAACGTTCGCCAACGCCGCAGGCCCGACCATCGCATGGATGAAAAACCTCGGCGTGCGCTTTGACTTTCTACCGACGCAGTTCCTGACCAAATCGCAGCCGCGGCTGTTGCCGGTCGGTGGCGGCCTCGCGCTGGTCGAAGCGCTCGCGGCGCGGGCCGAAGCGCTTGGCGTTACTTTCCTCTATGAAACCACTGCGGCCCGCCTGATCCAGGATGAGGACGGGAGCGTGCGCGGCGTGCGCGTGGTGCGCCCTGGAAACCGACAGGCGACGCTCGAAGGCCGTGTGGTGCTCGCCTGCGGCGGATTCGAAGGCAATGCCGAGATGCTCACGCGCTATGTCGGCCCGCGTTCGATCTATCTGCGGCCGGTGTGCAAGGGGGGCTATTACAATCGCGGCGAGGGCATCCAGATGGCGCTGGACATCGGCGCGGCGCCGTGCGGGGATTACGGCAGTTATCACGCCGAACCGATCGATCCCCGATCGGGTGTTGCCGAAGCCTCGGTGTTTATTTTCCCCTATGGCATTTTGGTGAACAAGGAAGGTCTGCGTTTTACCGACGAGGCACCCGGTACAGTGGATGCGTGCTATGAACGCGTGACGCGGCGCATGTACGAACAGCGCGACGGCATGGCCTTTGTGCTGCTCGACGCCAAGCACATGCGCATACCGAATTACCGGCTGGGGATACGCACCGACAAGCCGCCAATCGCAGCCGATTCTATTGTCGCGCTGGCCGCGGCGATCGAGGTGCCGGCCGAGGCGCTCGAGCAGACAGTGTCCGCATACAACGCCGCCTGCGTGGCAGGCGCGTTCAAGCCGCTGGAACTGGATGGGCTCGCGACCAAGGGACTCACTCCGAAGAAATCGAACTGGGCATGGCCTATCGATACGGCGCCTTTCCATGCCTATCCGATCATTTCCTCGAACGTGTTCACCTTCGGCGGATTGAAGGTCGACGCGCGCGCGCGCGTGCTGAACCGGGACGGCGATCCCATTCCCGGTTTGTACGCCGCGGGCGAGACCATCGGCATGTTCTACGGCAACTACCCCGGCGCAACCTCGGTGCTCAAAGGGCTGGTATTCGGCAGGATCGCAGGAGCGGACGCCGCCAGCTCCCGTGCTTAACCGCATGACGCATGCGTCAAGAGAGACGTCACCATGAGAACCACGTCAATCGCATTGGCATTGCTGTGCGCACCTGCTGTTAGCTGCGCCCAAGGTGCCGCCTATCAGCCGCGTCGACTGACGATGACGGACCTGGGCGCAGCATGACCGCAACCGGAACTTCTGCCGCAGTCGATAGCACCGGCCTCGCCGGGCGCGTCGCCCTGGTGACGGGCGGCGCTGGTGGCATCGGACGCGCTGTTTGCGGCGCACTCGCGCAACGTGGCGCCAAGGTGGTCGCCGCGGATATCGTCCTGCCTGCCGCTCCCGCGAACTGCGATTTCGGACGCGCTGCCTGTAGTGAAATCCATCTGGATGTTTGCTGCAAGGCAGAGGTCGACGCGCTCGTCGCGCGCATCGTCGCCGCGCTGGGCGGAATTGATCTCCTTGTCAACGTTGCCGGCGTCGTCTCCTTCGGTTCGGCAGAGGATCTCGCCGAAGAAGAATGGGATCGCGTCATCCGGATCAATGTCAAAGGCACATTCCTCTGTTGCCAGGCGGTGATTCCTTCCATGAAGCAAAAGCGCTTCGGGCGCATCGTCAACATCGGATCCGTCGTCGGCAAGAACGGTGGAAACGCCCGCCCCTGGCTGCATCCGGGCGAACTTGCGCGCGCGGGCAACGTGGCCTATGGCGTATCCAAGGCGGGCATCCACGCCATGACCGCATTTCTGGCCAAGGAAGTGGCCGCTTTCGGCGTCACGGTGAATGCGGTCGCACCCGGACCTATCGCCACCGAAATGACGACGAACTTCCCCGAGGCATTGAGAGCGCTCATACCTGTCGGTCGCATGGGAACGATGGGCGATGTCGTCAGCGCCATACTGTTGCTCGCCTCCCCCAATTCAGGCTTCATCACGGGCGAGGTGCTCGATGTCAACGGCGGAATCTGGTGTGATTGAGACCAGGGATGGCTGCTTCAAGCGCGCAGCGCGCAAATCCGCTCCTGGCATCCGAATCAGCCAGGCCGTTAATAATTGCGAAGCCAAGCGCCAGGGTCTGTTGACGTTCAGCACATGAGCGGTGAATGTCGACAGACCCTAGGGCAGCCGAAAGCAAACAAGGTGCCTAGTCTTAGCATCGAGTGATCTCCTGATTTTGGAAAGTTGCAACCTCGCAACTTCCCAAAATCAGGAGACGTATACAAATCCAATTCTTCGGCCATTTCGTCAACAGTCGATTCATAAGAGACCAATATGAGCATACGCATCTGGCATCAAAGTTTCACCGTGCTTTCCGATCTCTGCACTTACGAGAAAGCCCTGCAGCAGCACTTCGCGCGCGTCGCACGCTCCGACACGGAAATCGTGTTGCACGGCATGCATCCGGGGACCTATCGTTCGAACTATCCGGGGTCGGACATCCGGCATGTCGGCTTGCAGCACCTGCATTCGATTCAGTTCGTCACGGCCGCCCTGAGGGCGCAAAAGCAGGGCTTCGACGCATATGCGATCAGCTCGCTGCCGGACCCGGCGCTGCGGGAAATCCGCTCCATGCTCAGCATTCCGGTCGTCGGCTACGGCGAGTCGGCGATGCTGACCGCCTGCCTGCTCGGGCGGAAGTTCGGCGTGATGGTGTTCATCGGCGAACTCGTCGAGCAGATCAAGGACAATGCCAGGCGCTATGGCCTCTCCGAACGGCTCGCCGACGTGACCGACGTTGGCTTTCGCTTCCCCGACGTGCTGGCCGGGTTCAGCGACCCGCAGCCCCTGATCGAGCGCTTCAACGCAGCGGCACGCAAGCAGATCCGCGACGGCGCCGACGTGATCATCCCCGGCGAGGCGCCGCTGTGCGTGCTGCTCGCGAGCAATGGCATAGCCAGCGTGGACGGCATACCGGTGCTCGATTCGCTTTCATGCTGGATCAAGCAAGCGGAGATGCTCGTCGACCTGCAGCGCCAGAGCGGGATCACGGCCTGCCGCAAGGGGTATTTTTTCGAACCGCCACCGATCGAGCGGATCGAAGAGATCCTGAATTTCTACGGCCAGCCACGCGCGTCGAGTTAGAAGCCACAACAAAAGTCATTTTGTTACGGCCGATTCAGTCTACTTTCGCGCCCGAAACCTGCACCGCACGCGCCCATTTGGCGAGCTCGTCGCGGAAAAATGCAGCGAACTGCTCGGGCGTGCCTCCGATAGGCTCCGCCCCCAGGATATCGAGCCGTTCCTTCATTTCCGCCGATGCGAGCGAGGCGACGATCTCCCGGTTAAGCTGCGCGACTATCTCCTTCGGCATCCCCGCCGGCCCCATCACGCCCCACCAGACGGAAACCCGATACCCAGACAGCCCTTGCTCGATGAAAGTCGGAATTTCGGGCAGCGCCGCGGAGCGCTTGTCAGAGGCGACCGCGAGCGCCTTCACGCTGCCCGCTTTCACCAGCGGCAGCGCCGACACCTGATTGACGAAGGTCATCGAGATGCGCCCGGCCACCAGGTCGGGGATCGCCGGCGCGATGCCCTTGTAAGGAACATGCACAAGGTTGACGTCCGCCATAGCCTTGAACATCTCCGCCGCAAGATGCTCCGACGTTCCGTTGCCGCCAGTGCCAAAGGTCAGCTTGCCCGGGCTCGATTTCGCGAGGGCGATGAGCTCTTTCACGTTCCTTGCCGCGAGCGACGGATGCACGATCAGCACGCTCGGCACGGAGCCGACGAGCCCGATCGGCGCGAGGTCGTGAGTCGGGTTGTAGGGCATCTTTGCGTACAGGGTGGGGTTGATGGCATTGGCGGGAGACGCCATCAACAGCGTATAGCCGTCCGGCGCTGCCTTCGCCACTGCGTCCGAACCGATATTGCTACCGGCGCCGGTCTTGTTCTCTACCAGGACGGACTGGCCGAGCCGCTTGCTCAATACCTGTGCCAGCGTGCGTGCCACGATGTCCACGCCGCCGCCCGCCGCATAGGGCACGATCATTCGCACCGGCTTCGCCGGGTAGGACTGCGCGAGGACGCCATCGCAGACGAGCATGGCCAGTATGCCGGCAAGCAGCCATGGCAGGCGGTTGCTCATATCTTGCGCTCCCTTTCCTCCGGATAAACGGCGCCGTAAAACTGCCGCATTTCCTCCATTTGCGACGCCGGGGGCGGGGCGTACATCGCCCGCTTGCTGGTCCAATGGCCTCCGGCGAGGGCGCGCATGCGCACCGCGGCCTCGCCCATTTTGACAAGCGCGGTGACGCCGCTCAAGAGCGGGACGCGGTCATCGACGCTATAGACTTGCTCGTCTGCGAGCAAGGCCATCAACACGCCGATCGCGGGGATGATGACTTCTGCGCCGTCTTGGGCAGCAGCCCGCGCGCACGACAGGAATTGTTCAAGCAGACGCGCGCGCGTCGCCGGGTCGCTAAACGCCGCGTCCAGGTCGACCAGGCGCTCCACCGTCATGCGGCGCACCGAATGCAGTCTGTCCTTCAGCCCGTAGCGAACGATGTTCTCGACGATCTGGGGCGCGTGCTTTTCGTTGCCGGTGACGATGGCGAAGTTCGCGCCTTGCATGCACGCCAAGTGTGCGGAAGTTTCGCACAGCCCGAGCACGGGAATGCGCGTGATTTCGCGCGCCTCGCGCAGGCCAGGATCGGCGATATTGCCTATGAGGAAGGCGTCGAATCCCTCGCGCGTCGCGCGCTCCACGTTTTCGAGCACCTCCTGCGTTTCGATAAACGCCAAATAGCGGTATTGATCGCCGACCCCGCCGCGCTTGGCGATGCCATGGACTTCGATGTGCGTGTCGGCATCCTTCACGCGGTCGAGAACTTTTCCCAAGGTCGCGTTATACGCGCCCCACGCGCTTTGGCGCGTCATGCTCTGGTACCAAAGTTTCATGCGGCTCCTGACGGTTGGCGATGCAGCGTCCCATTCTATTCAGGCCCGGTTCAAATAGCAAAGCGCAAGGGACTCGGCGCGGCGATCCGTCTGGCATCGAACGTTCTTCGAGGCCATTTCAGAGTTGCCGAAATGGCCTCCGATTTAGGGGAGTGTGAGGGGAGGTATCCCCTCATTTCATAATAGGCACTTACAATTGCCGCATGGACCCATACTGCGGCCGCTTCGCCCCCTCGCCTACCGGGCCGCTGCACTTCGGCTCGCTGGTCGCCGCGGTGGGCAGTTACCTGGAAGCCAAGCGCCGCGGCGGCACATGGCTGGTGCGCATGGAGGACCTCGATCCGCCGCGCGAACAGCCGGGCGCGGCCGATGCGATCCTGCGCACGCTCGAAGCCTGCGGTATGGGTTGGGACGGCGCGATCATGTACCAGAGCCGGCGCGGCGAAGCGTATCGCGCCGCGCTGGCGCGTCTTGAAGCGCAAGGCCTGGTCTACGTCTGCGGCTGCTCGCGGCGTGAAATCGCGGACTCGGTCCTGGTTCCGGATGGCGCGCTCATTTACCCCGGCACCTGCCGCAATGGCCTCGCACCCGGAAAAATGCCTCGCGCCACCCGTGTGCGCGTCGGCCACGAGACGATAGTGTTCGAGGACGCCGTTCAGGGAAAGATACGCCAGGATCTCGCCGCCGAAGCCGGCGACTTCGTCTTGTTTCGCGCCGATGGACTGTTTGCGTATCAGTTGGCGGTGGTGGTGGATGACGCCGAACAAGGAATCACCGATGTCGTGCGCGGCGCGGACCTGCTGGCTTCAACAGCGCGGCAGATCTATCTGCAGCGCCTGCTCGCGCTGCCGACGCCGCGTTATGTGCAACTGCCCGTCGCAGTGAACGCAGCCGGGGAGAAGCTCTCCAAGCAAACGCGGGCGGCGCCGGTGGATGAACGCGATCCGGTGCCCGTTCTTGCGCAAGTCATGGATTTCCTCGGTCAGGCGCCGCCGGCGCAGCTTGGCCGCGTACCGCTCACCGAGTTCTGGCACTGGGCGCTCACGCATTGGGATACGAAGCGCATCCCGCGCCAGCGCAGCCTGCCTGCGCCATAACTTGCCGATCGAAGACTCTTGCGCTATTTCCGGTCGTGGCATTGGCACCTTTCGATGGAGCATCCGTTCAGACAGTGCCATATCGCTGCTGCGCGTGAGTTTCTCGATCCCGATTTCCACCAGGAAGGATCAGCCTGCGCTTGTCCACCGTGCCCAAGCCTGTGATGCACTTGATACGAAAGTATGCAACGGCAATCCTGGCCATGCGCATCCGGCGTCCTGACGGGACTGAGCGAGTGGTTCATGCTTACGGAGGAATCGATCAGAATGCCGCCGCAAAGCCGATAGCGTTCTTTGGCACGGTTCAGGACATCACCGAGCGCAAGCGTGCGGAGGAGGCGCTACGCAAAAGCGAGGGGGTCGATCGGTTTTTGGTCCACATGCGGAACCCCAAACGCGGCGAGATCATGTCGATTGAAATGTCCGCGCGGCCTGTCGAGCGGCGCGGCGAGCAATGCCTAGTGGCGATGATGGTGGACGAAGTACTGCAACTGCTGCGCTCGACGCTGCCGGCGGGCATAGAAGCATAACCGGACCCTCCTATCTACGGCGAGTTGCAGGACTGGTGTGGGTCGGAGGACCGGACGCTCGCCACTCCCGGCATTGGCGCGCCCAGCATACAGCCCGCGAGCTTTTGTCGGTCTCCAGAATTTTCTGCGCCGATCCGTATCCGGCTGCGCGTGCAAAACCCACTGAAGTACCGCCAGCCGAGCAGGCGCGATCGAAGCGGCGTCAAGTCCGTTAACCTCGATAAGATCAGAATTCAGTTGCCGGTTCGGTTCGCCTGAAATTTCGTGGTGTCGCCGTTCGCCTTGACAGTTCCATCCATCGAGTCGCCGTTCACGCGAGCACTGTACTCTGCTCCGCCCGCGATGAAACTGATCTGGTCGCCGTGAAGGCGGCCGTAGGCGATGGCGATGTTGCGCGTGCCGGATGCGAGCGTGCCCGAGAGCATCTGAAAATCCTGCTTGAGCGTGAGAACGCCCCGCGGCAGCATCCAGGTGCCCTGCGCCTTGGCCGGGACGATCCACAAGTGCGCGGTGCAATAGCCGGTGCAGCCCTGCGTCGAATCGATCGTGCCCGTCTCGTCGTCCTGCCACTGGCCCATGTTGAAGGAATTCGAAACGACTCGCGTGCCTGGCTTGAGCTCGAGAATCTTGGGCCTGAGCTTGAGGTTGATTCCGGGCAGCAGGAACATGGTAATCACCGTTGCCTGCGAAAGATCGGTCTCGAACAGGTCTGCGCGCATGAATTGCACGCGCTCGCCCACACCGGCCGCCGCGGCGTTCCTCTTGGAGAGTTCAACCATGTTCGGGTTGTACTCGATGCCTATGGCGCGAGCGCCGCGTTTGGCCGCAGTGATGACCGTGCGCCCGTCGCCTGAGCCCAGATCCATGACGTAATCGCTTGTCGTTACTCTTGCCATGTCGAGCATCTTGTCCACTAACGCCTGGGCAGTAGGTACCCAGATGACGTCTTTGCCCTGCTGGCCGACCTGAGGTTTGAATTCCGTTTGCGGCTGAGCCTGGGCGAACACGGCTGCCGCGGCAAGGGAAAGGCCGAGCGCCAGCAGGGGGCCCGGCGCAAAACGCGAAACTCTCATGAGAGTCCTCTACTGTTAAGGTGTCGTAAGAAAACACGAGGGCCAAGCGGCCTGCCGCCTCACAACATGATAATGCAGGCGGGCAACCCCGGCAGAACCGCTGGAAAGGCTCGCGTGCGGTGCCCCAGCACGTTTGTTCGGCAGACGTTCGCCGAAATTTGAATGCTTCGCGGGACAGGTCCATCCGGGACCACACAATTCATTTTGCAACGGCTTCCCGGCGCCCGGGGAATAGTCCGCGCACCGACCCCGGAGGCAGCATCACGGTGGCGAGCGCCAGTATCACCAACCCGAGCGCGGCGAAATCCTGCCAGTGCGGGGACTCAGCGAGCACCAGCATGCCGCTGAACACACCCAACACCGGCGTCATCAGAACCGAGAGCGAAGAAACAGCCACCGGCACGGTGATGACGATCTTGTTCCAAGCCCAGCGGCAGAACACAAAAGCGATGAAAACATTGTAGGCGAGCGCCAAGGCGGGTCCGAGCGTCAGCGTACGCAAGCTGTGCAGTTCCAACGCAAGCGCCCCGGCGGTGATTGGGACGGCGCCGATCAGCATCTGCCAGGCAGTAAAGGAAATGACGGGAAGCGCAATCGGATAGCGCTTGATCAGCACCGTGCCTATGGCCCAGCTGAGCGCTCCCGACACCATCAACAAGGTGCCTTTGGGTGCCGCACGCACCGCCTGCAATTCATCCGCGAGCAATAGCAGCATGCCGCCCATGCCCAGGCCGACACCGACCATGCGGCGCACCGTGAGACGTTCATTCAGCCACCAGGCGGACAGCGGCACGCTCCACAACGGCATGGTGTAGGCGAGGATCGCCGCGCGACCGGACGACATGTAGCCGATGCCATAGGTAATGCATACGTTCCATGCCGTGACGTTGAACAGCGCGAGCAGCACGAGCCTGCCCCACTGGCCGCGCGGCACGCGCAGCGGCACGCGCTTATAAGCGGCTATGGCGAACAAGAATGTAGTGCCGCCCAGCAGGCATGCGCTGCGAAAGCTGAACACCGGGATTTCCGAGAGCGCGAGCTTGATCATGGGCCAGTTGAAACCCCAACCCAGCGTGAGTGCCGCCAACATCCAAAGAATGGATGCCGGAAAGCCGTGGTGTTTGCTCGTCATCAGTCGAACACCGTTTCCGAGTAGTGCGCCGCGTCCACCGCGGCCTCGATGACGGTGGGTCCGTCGGCGGCAAACGCCTGGCGCAGTTCGCGCTCGAAGTCTGCGATGCTATCGACCCCGACCGCGCGCACGCCGAAATAGTGCGCCGGTGGCGGCGTGCGATCGCCCGCTATAAGCTCAGTGCCGTAGTACGGAAGACCGCGCCGCTCCTGCTTCACCTTGATCAAGGACAGCCAGCGGTCGTCGAGCACGACGAACGGTATCGCGAGCCGGTGGCGCGCTGCGACCGCCACCTCGCCGCATGTCATCTGGAAACAGCCGTCGCCGATCACGCACACCACCGGCAGGTCGGGACGCGCGAGTTTTGCCGCCAGCGCCGCCGGAATGCCGAATCCCATCGAGGACCAACCGTTCGTGATGAGGAAAGTGCGCGGCGCATAAGCGGTCCACTGCGAGGCGATCTGGTGGGTATGCGCGCCGACGTCGAATGCGAGCACGCCGTGCGCCGGCAGCATCCGGCGCACCACGTCGATCACCTGCTGCGGCGCAAAGCCTGCGCTCGCGGGACGCAATGCGCGCCCAAACGCGTCGCGATGACGCTCTGGCAGGTCCGCTGGCCAGGCATTGCGCGCGGCCGGCAGCGCGGCGAGCCGCGCGGCCGCGTCGTCGAGGTCACCGACGACTTCGCCCGCAAGGTGCACGCTCGCGTCGATGTCCGCGTGCTCGATGCCCACGTGCAGCACCGGCACAGCGCCGATCCACGCCTCGTATTCGGACTCGATCGTGTCGTACCCCAGACCGATGACGAGATCCGCATCGTGGATCAGCGCGCGCTGCAGTTTGCGCCGCGCGCGTTCGATGCAGCCGAGCGACAGCGGGTGGTCCTCGGCTATCATGCCCTTTGCCATGGTGGTCGACATGAATGGAATGGCGTGGCGCTCGACGAATGCACGCAGTGCTTGCGCATCGCGCATATGCATCGCGTTTGCGCCGATAACGGCGAGCGGCCGCTTGGCCGCGCGCAGTCGATCGGCAGCATGCGCGATCGCCGACCCCGGCGCCGCGGGTAATCCTCGCGGCGCGAGCGCAGGCAGAGGCGTTTCTGTCGCTTCGGCAAGCGCAACATCCTCTGGCAGATCCAGATGCACCGGGCCCCGCGGCTGCGACAGCGCGAGGCGCAGCGCATCAGCCAGCGTCGCGGCGATCGCGCCGCGTCTGAGTCGCAGACTCGCCTTGGTGATCGGCTTGAATAACGCCGCGTGGTCGATCCACATCTGCAGCCGGCGCCCGAGTTGTGCTTCGTCGAGTGTGCAGGTGATTGCGACGAGCGGCGAGCGGTCGAGCCACGCGCTGCCCACGCCGGTGCTCAGGTTGGTCGCGCCCGGTCCGAGCGTGGCGATGCACAGGCCCGGCACGCCGGTCAGCCGGCCGGTCACGTCCGCGGCGAATGCGGCCGACCCTTCGTGTGCGGTGAGCACGAATTCGATGCCGCCTGAGCGCATCGCCTCCATCAACGGCAACACGTTCCCGCTCGGCACGCCGAAGCCATGCCGGATGCCTGCGTCCTTCAGCATGTGCACGATCAATTCTGCGTTGTTCATATCGTCCCGAGTATTGCGTCAGCGAGTTGCAGGCGCAGGTTGGCCGCCAAAGGATGCGCAGCATACCTTGAATTGCGTTAGCGCCGCTGCGGCGTCAATAGCTGCCGGCCTGTTGTTTGACCAAATCTTCCGGAAACGGCACCGCCTTGCGCGTTTCGGTGTCGATATGCAACGCGAATAACTCGGTCGAAGCCGCCTCGTCCCCGCTTTCCGTGTTGTACATGCGATGCAGAAAGCGGATTCCCTTCGGCTTCATCTCCAGCAGTTCGGAGGTAATGCGAATCAGCGCGCCCGCACGCAGTTCCTGTTTGTACAGGGTGCGCTGTTCCACCGCCGCCATGCCGCGCCGATTCTCCTTGAGATAACGCGGTGTAATTCCGAGTTCTGCAAACAGGTGCCAGGTCGCCTCGTCGAAGCGCGCCGTGTAGAACTGCACATTCATGTGGTCCATGTGATCCATCTGCCAGGGGTAAACCACGCCGCGATAGGTTTCAATTGCCATGATTTCTCCTTTGGAGTCTGCAACGACGGGATATCGCCCCGCGTCCTCCACAAAAGCGCACCCTCGTTGCTGCAGGTTCGCGACGCTACGCGGCAGGCGTACGATCTCGGTCAAGATGGGAAACGCCCGACGTATAGTCAAACTAGCGTTCGTTTTATAAACGATTTCGCCCGCACGCTCAACATCGCCCGTCCCCGGGCGTTAAACTAATCTCTTTCGAGCAAGTCGAAATCATCGCGATGATAGCGCGCAGCATGCTGGTTTCCGTCTTGGCCCTGTCGCTTGCGGGCTGCGCGGGCATGCCCGCGCCGGCGCAGAAGAACGCGCGCATCGAGCGGCTCACGCCCGAAGAGCTTGCGCGCATGCAGCCCAAGCAGATTCCAAAATTGCCGCTGCAAGAGATTGTGCGCATGTCGAAGGCGGGCGCGACCGTCCAGCACATCATCGCCATGATCAAACAGACCGGCTCGCACTATGCGCTGAGCGCGTCTCAGGCGATCGAACTGCATAAGCAAGGGGTCAGCACGCAAGTGCTGGACTACATGCAGTCGGCGCGCGAGCAGGAACTGCGCGACCGCATGGCGGATGAGATCAACCAGCGCGAGCAGCGCCACGCCGAGCAGTTGCGGCGACAGGAGCAGCTGTGGCGCGACCGCTATTTCTACGACCCGTGGTGGCCTGCCTATCCTGGTCATAGTCATCCCTTCCAGCCGTTCGGCGGCCTCTACTGGCGGCGGTAAACGACTAGGGCAACCCCGATTGCCGCCAGTGCCATTCCGGCCAAGGCCGTTGCGTTGAGGGTTTCGCCGAACACGCAATAGGCCATCAGCGCAGTTGTCGGCGGTACAAGATAGAAAAAACTCGCCACCCTGGTCGCAGCACCCTTGCGGATGAGGACGAAAAGCAGCGAAATCGCGCCGATCGAGAGCACCAGCACCAGCCAAGTCAAGGTGAGGATGAATTCGCCCGTCCAATGTACCTGCATGGTTTCGAAGGCGAGCGCCAGGGGAAGCAATACCAGGCCGGCAGCGCTGAACTGAATCACCGAACCGGCGCGCAGGTCCACCGCGCCGCAATAGCGCTTTTGATACAGCGTGCCGGCAGTGATAGAGAGCAGCGCCAGCACCGACATGGCAAGCGTCGACGGAGTGATGCCGACTAGTGCCGAGCGGCCGAGCACCACCAACAGCACCCCGCCAAAGCCGAGCACCAACCCCGCCCATTGCCGTGCATGCGGCCGTTCGCCAAATAGCGGCGCGCTGGCAAATGCGGTCAGGATCGGCTGAAGGCCGACGATTAGCGCGCTCACCCCGGCAGACATGCCCAGATGAATGGAATAGAACACGCCGCTTAGATAGCCCCCGTGTACGAGCACGCCCGCCGCAGCCACATGCGCCCATTGCCGCATTGAACAGGGCCACAGCGCGTGCGTCGCGAGCGCGATGGGAAGCATCAAGGCCACCACCAATGCAAAGCGTAACAGCAGAAAGGTCAGCGGTTCCGCGTATGGGAGACCGTACTTCGCACTGACAAAACCGGTGCTCCACAGGAGCACAAAGAGCCCGGGCATGGCTTGCAGCCAAAGTCGCGCGCCGCGCGTGTCAGACGCTCGCATGGTCGCGGGGGCTTTGGAGTAATGAAACTGCGCTTGATGGCATCGGCGGGCTCATGCAGCCGCGCAGTATAACAAACCCATTTCAGGCGGCCGAATCGGGGAAGGAGTAACAGCGCGAAAGTGAGTCCATGCTAACGTAACCGAGGCTGCGCGCCGGGAATATGTATCATAATGATTACATGGTATATTTCATATTACAGCTAGAGCATCTTCTGAGAAGGAATAGGCCAATACCATGATTTGACTGTTTTTGCTGCAACACATCAAGTAAGAATGACTTGTTGATTAAAAGTACTTGACAAGCAATTAGTTGTCTGTAGAATATGAATTGTTGCAGTGCAATATATTCATCGTTGCGAAACCGCTGCACCTGAAATCGCACGATTTGCCTATCATTTTTTTGGAGATCAACATGTACGCCACCCCCGAGCAATTTACTGCCGCCAACAAGGCCGGTTTCGATGCGTTGTTTACCATTGCCCATGCCCAGTTCACCGCTTTCGAACGCCTGTCGGCTTTGAACTTTAACGCCACCAAAGCGGCTTTCGAAGATAGCGTCAGCCAAGCCAAAGCGCTGCTGTCGGTGAAGGATGCGCAGGAACTCGTAAGTCTGACCGCGACCTCGGCTCAGCCTGCCCTGGAAAAAGCAATCGCCTATTCGCGCATTGTTTACGAAGTCGCAACTCAGACCCAGGCTGAAATTACCAAGCTGGCCGAAACCCAGGCTGCCGAAATGAACAAGACCGTCGTTTCGCTGCTGGACAAGGTAAGCAAGAACGCTCCCGCGGGCTCGGACGTCGCTGTAGCCGCGGTCAAGTCCGCCATGGCTGCCGCGAACTCGGCCTACGACAGCTTCACCAAAGTCGTGAAACAAGCGACCGATATCGCCGAAGCCAATGTCAGTGCCGCAACCGCCTCCGTAGTGAAGGAAGCCGGCAAGAAGAAGGCCGCCTAAACTCTATTCAGGGCCTGAACCGACACGACGAGATTTTTCCCCCGATGGTCCCCCAGACCGGTCCGCTGCAAGAGAAATGTTGCAGCCGGATCCCAAGGAAACGCTGATAGCTTCCCCTCCTCCTTTGCTGTCAGCGGCCCCGAGGGCAACCTCGGGGCATTCTCATCCCCGGGCATGTCCCGGGGTTTTTTTGTCCGGAATTCTCGCGCCGGCGCTCGTACTGCAAGTACGCCGCGCAAACCGGCAAACCCGCGATCGCCCGGCCGCCAGCGCCGGGGCACGCAGCCCGCAGGAGTTCACTGCCGGCCGACGGGATACGCAACCTCCTGCTCGCCTAAATCGGGGGACCATGTCGGCAATCCGTGAATGGCCTCCAAGCTTGTTTTGAGTACATCCCGCCCCCAGATTAAACCATGATCGGGATCAAAGGGACTACGGAATTGGGGCCCACACTATCCCAGACAAGCGAGGAGCAGTTGACGATGCGATCACGCAACTCAAGATCGTGGATGTGGGCAGAAGCACTGGAACTACTGCAAAGCGCCGAACGGTTGCAGCGGCAGTTCTTTCAGATCGGCGTGGCGCAAGGCACGCCGTGTTGGGAGCCTCCCGTCGATTTGTACGAGAGCGACGACGGGCTGAGGCTGCTCGTCGCTTTGCCCGGCGTCACGCCGCAACAACTGGAAGTCGTGCTTACGCCGAGCGTGATCATCGTGCGAGGCGAGCGAGCGCTACCCGCAATTTCCCGGTTCGCGCCGATTCACCGCCTGGAAATACCCTATGGACACTTCGAACGCCGCATCGCCCTTCCGCCCGGCCAGTTCGAGTTGATCGACCAGCGCCTGGAGCATGGCTGTTTGGTACTCGACCTGTGCCGCTTAACCTGACTGGGAACATCATGCACGCAGAAAGAGCCGATACCCAAGCCGAAAGCGCGATCGCCACTGTCACGACAAGTCACGACAGCGCAAGCGGCGCGCTCGCACTGCCGGATGACGCTCTCATCATCGTGCCGGTGCGCAACATGGTGCTGTTCCCGGGAATGATCCTGCCGATCACCATCGGCCGCGAGAATTCGATCGCGGGCGCGCAGCAGGCGGTCAAATCCGAGCTTCCGATCGGAATCGTGTTACAGCGCAATCCCGAGGTCGACCGGCCCGGTTTCGATGATCTGAATCTGGTTGGCACTCTCGCCAACGTACTTCGCTACGTCACAACGCCGGACGGTTCGCATCACATCATCTGCCAAGGCCAGCAGCGCTTCCGCATAGTCGAGTTGCTCGAGGGCTATCCGTTCCTGGTGGCACGCGTAGGACGCATCGACGAGCCAGACGCGAGCGGCAAGGAAATCGAGGCGCGCTTCATGCAGCTGAAGGAGCGCGCGCTCGAGGTGCTGCAGCTGATGCCACAGGCTTCGCAGGACGTGGTGAACGCAGTCCAGAACATCGGATCCGCCGCGGGGCTCGCCGACATGGTGGCGGGGCTGATGGACATCAAAGCGCCGGAGAAGCAGAAACTGCTCGAAATGATCGATCTCGAGCGACGCCTGGACGGCGCGCTCGAGCTGCTCGCGCAGCGTATCGAGGTGTTGCGGCTTTCGCGCCAGATCGACGAGCGCACCAAGGCGAGCATGGACGAGCGCCAACGCGAGTACCTGCTGCGCGAGCAGATGAAGTCGATCCAAAAAGAACTCGGTGAAGGCGAGGAAGGGAACGCCGCCGAAATCAAAGAGCTCGAGAAAGCCATTGCCGATGCGCAGATGCCCGAGGAAGTGCAAAAGCAGGCGACGAAGGAGCTCAAGCGTCTGGAGCGCATGTCGGACAACTCGGCCGAGTACTCGATGGTGCGCACCTACCTCGACTGGCTGATCGAGCTGCCGTGGAAGGTGCCCGAGCCGGGAGCCATCGACATCGCCGAAGCCAGGCGCGTACTAGCTGCGGACCATTATGGTCTGGAGGTAGTGAAGAAGCGCATCCTGGAATTCCTCGCGGTACGCAAACTCAACCCTGACGGTCACGGACCGATCCTCTGCTTTGTCGGCCCGCCGGGCGTCGGCAAGACCTCGCTCGGACAAAGCATAGCCAAGGCGCTCGGGCGCAAATTCGTGCGCGTCTCGCTCGGCGGCGTGCACGACGAGGCCGAGATCCGCGGCCACCGGCGCACCTATATCGGCGCACTTCCGGGAAACATCATCCAGGCGTTGAAGAAGGCCGGCACGCGCGGCTGCGTGATGATGCTCGATGAGATCGACAAGGTCGGCGCCGGCATCCATGGCGACCCATCGTCCGCGCTGCTCGAAGTGCTCGACCCTGAGCAAAACTCGACGTTCCGCGACAACTACCTCGCGGTGCCCTACGACTTGTCGCGCGTGCTGTTCATTACCACGGCAAACGTGCTCGATACGATTGCGGGCCCGCTGCGCGATCGCATGGAGATCGTGCAGCTTCCCGGCTACACGCAAGAGGAGAAGCTCGAGATCGCGCGCCGTTACCTGGTAGGACGCCAGCTCAAAGAGAACGGCCTCGCGCCGGCGCAGCTCGATATTTCAGACGCGGCGCTCAGGGCCATCATCCGCGACTACACACGCGAAGCCGGCGTGCGCTCTCTGGAACGCCAGATCGGCGCGGTGTGCCGCCGCATAGCCGTGAAGATCGCCGAAGGCGAAATGAGCCAGGCGAAGATAGACGAGGGCGATCTTGCAGAAATCCTCGGCCCGGCCAAGTTCGATAACGAAGTGGCGCTGCGCACCGGTACGCCCGGCGTGGCGACCGGACTCGCCTGGACGCCGGTGGGCGGCGACATCCTGTTCATCGAGGCAAGCAAGAACGCGGGCGCCGGAAAGTTGATCCTGACCGGCCAACTCGGCGATGTGATGAAGGAGAGCGCGCAAGCCGCGCTAACGCTGGTCAAGTCGCGCGCAACGAGCCTCGGCATCGATGCAGCGGCGTTCGAGCACTCGGACGTACATGTCCACGTTCCCGCCGGCGCCATCCCGAAGGACGGACCGAGCGCCGGCGTGGCCATGTTCATCGCGCTCGCGTCGCTGTTCACGGACAGCAAGGTGCGCACCGACACCGCGATGACCGGGGAAATCAGCCTGCGCGGCCTGGTGCTGCCGGTGGGTGGCATCAAGGAAAAGGTGCTCGCCGCGATGCGCGCTGGCATCGGCCGCGTGATGCTGCCGGCGCGTAATCGCAAGGATCTCGAGGAAGTGCCGGACGAGGCGAAACAGAAGCTGAAGTTCGTGTTTCTGGAGGACGTCGACGATGCGGTGCGCATGGCGATCGAACGCACTGGCAAGGCGGCCCGATCCGCGAGCAGTGGCAAGGCCGAATCGACTGCCTAGGGTCCGTTGACATTCATCGCATGAGACGCGTTGCCTCCAGAATATCAGCCGGACCTCGGGATCGCGGGAATTTTGATTATTGTCATGAATAGAGACAAACGTGCGGTTATTCTGAAAACAGACGTTCGTGCCTCGATTCGCGTCAGAGCGCGGCAAGCAATCGAGCGCACGACTGCGCGAGTCAAAGGAGGAGGGAAAAGCAGTACCCGATTTTGTCAACCAGCATAGGAGCATGATCATGGGAAATCTCACGCGTTGGGATCCATTTGGCGAAATGGCGCGTTTCGACCCGTTCCGGGACATGAACGACTACTTCAAAGGGTTCATGCTGCGGCCGGTTTTCCAAGGCCTGGATGCCGAGTCCGAGATCAAACTCGAGATCTCGGAAACGGACACGGCCTATACGGTGAAGGCGGACGTTCCCGGCGTGAAGAAAGAGGATATCCAGGTGTCCATCGACGGCAACCAGGTTTCCATCGCTACCGAGGTCAAGCAGGAGAAGGAGGAAAAAGAGGGCAAGAAGCTGATCCGCAGCGAACGCTACTACGGCAGGCAGTTCCGCAGTTTTAGCCTCGCGCATGACATCGACGAGGGCAAGTCGGAAGCAGAATACAGCGATGGCGTCTTAAGACTTACCTTGCCGAAAAAAGCCGGCACCGAAAGCAAGAAGATCGCAATCAAATAGTTAACCATCCCGCGATGCCGTTGCATCGCGCCCCTAGAGGCCATTTCGGCTATGCCGAAATGGCCTCTTTAATTTTGACGGGCGCGACCTGGGCAGGGATCCGCACGCCGGTAAGACCCAGATGCGATCGTCGCGGCCAGATCGGGCATCGAGCTGGCCAAACGTAGACCTCACTCGCCGGCAAGTGGATAATAGCGGGTTTTCTGGATCCATCGAAGACCCCTGATATTCTTTTCCCCACGCTCACCCTTGGAAAATGCAGGCACATGGCTGACGAACTTGCTGTACGAATTCCCGAAGGTTTTGTGACCACCGGCCTTCCGGGCCTGGACGCCATTCTCGGCGGACTGCGTCTTGGCGACAACGTCGTCTGGCGAGTCGATGACGTCGGCGACTACCGCGCATTCATCGCGCCGTACGTCGCCGCCGCTTTGGCCGCCAAGCGCCGTGTCGTCTACGTCCGCTTCGCGTCGCATGCGCCGGTAGTCGAAGCCGGCGCCGCCAGCGTCATCCACAACCTGGACGCGTTACGTGGCTTCGAATCCTTCACCGTGCGCCTGCACACCATCATCGCCCAAGAGGGCAGGAAAGCCTTCTACGTGTTTGACTGCCTGTCAGATCTGCTCGATGCGTGGGCGACCGACAGCATGATCGCGAATTTTTTCCGAGTAACCTGCCCTTATCTGTTTGAGTTGGATACGGTGGCCTATTTCGCGCTGAAGCGCGGCGCGCATTCGTTTGCGACCATCGACGGCATCCGCTCCACCACGCAGCTTCTCATCGACCTGTACAACGAGGGCGGCGTGCTTTACCTTCATCCCCTCAAGGTTTGGCAGCGATCCTCGCCCACCATGTTCCTGCCGCATCGCCATGGGAGCGGTCAGTTCACCCCGATAACCGTAAGCTGCGAGGCTACCAGCCTATTCAACCGATTGCTCAATGGCGCCAATGGCAATGTCGAGCGCCATCTGGACTCCTGGGAACGTCTTTTCATCCGCGCTTCCGATCTAGCCGCCACGCCTCGTGACAACCCGGAACGCGAAGCCATGGTCGCGCAATTGTGCCGACTGCTGATCGGCCGGGACGAACGCATACTCGCGCTCGCACGCCGTTATTTGAGCCTCGATGACATCCTGAGCATCAAGAAGCGCCTGATCGGCACCGGTTTTGTCGGCGGCAAGGCGGTGGGTATGCTGCTTGCGCGCGCGATCCTGCATGCGGACCGGGACGGCGGATGGGGCGAGGTTCTCGAACAGCATGACTCCTTCTATATCGGATCCGATCTTTTCCACTCGTACATCGTCAATAACGGCTGGTGGCAGCTGTTCATGTGGCAGCGAAGCGAAACCGGCTATTTCAGCGGCGCGGCACAGCTGCGTGAACTCATCGTTCAGGGAACGTTTCCTGCCGCAATTCAGCAGGAGTTTCAGAAAATGCTGGAGCACTTCGGCCAATACCCGATCATCGTGCGCTCCTCCAGCCTGCTGGAGGATGGATTCGGCAACGCCTTCGCCGGGAAATATGACAGTTTCTTCTGCGTCAACCAGGGTTCGCCCGAGGAGCGCCTGGTTCAGTTCATCGAGGCCGTCAAGCAAGTCTACGCCAGCACATTGAGCGAAGAGGCGCTCCAATATCGACTGCAGCGGGGTCTTGCGCGCACCGAAGAACAGATGGCCCTTCTGGTCCAGCGTGTTTCGGGGACCTATCACGGCAACTATTTCTACCCGGCATTTGCCGGGGTCGGGATTTCCTACAATACGTTTGTCTGGAGACACGATATCGACCCGAGTGCCGGCATGCTAAGAGTGGTCGTTGGCTTGGGGACGCGCGCGGTCGACCGGGTCGAGGGCGATTACCCCAGGGTCGTCGCGCTGGACCAGCCGCTGCTGCTACCTCATGCCGATCCGGAGAACCGGCGCCGCTTCACCCAGCACGACGCGGATGTACTGGATATCGCCCAGAACAGCTGGCGCACCATTCCCCTGACCGAACTGTGGGCCGACGAGCCGACTTTTCCGCTTGAACTGTTCGCCGCGCGCGACGGCGTGAGTTGGCTGGTGAGTTTCGATCCCCTGCTCACCAAGACGGTTTTCGCCTCGACCATGCGCAGGTTGCTGAGCACCTTGGAGCGGGCCTATGACTATCCCGTGGATGTCGAATTCGCCGGCACCTACGCAAGCGACGGCAAACTCTACCTGAACCTGATCCAGTGTCGTCCGCTGCAGACGCGCGGCGTCCAGTCCAAGCGCGTGGAAATCAGTGCCGCTAGCGATGCGGAAACAATTTTTCGCAGCAGCGGAAACTTCATGGGCGGCAGCATCGCTCAGCCGATCGGGCGGGTCATCGCCGTGGATTCCGACGCCTTCATGGCCCTGACCCTTTCAGACAAGCACGAGCTGGCGCGCCTTATCGGACGGTTGAACCGTTTCGTTGTCGCCAGGGACAATACCCCAACGCTGCTCCTGGGACCGGGAAGGTGGGGAACCTCGACGCCACGGCTAGGCGTACCCGTGCGGTTCGCGGAAATCAACGGCATGACTGCAATCGCTGAGGTCGCATTTTCAGCCGGCGGATTGCAGCCGGAGCTAACGTTCGGCACGCATTTCTTTCAGGATCTGGTCGAAACGGGCATCTTCTACGTCGCGCTCAATCCGGAGCGGGCGGGATGTTTCCTGATTCCGGCGCTGCTGCGCAAACTACCGAACAGGTTGGCCGAACTGTTACCCGACGACGCACGTTTCGCGGACGCGGTTTGCGTGGTTGACCTTGCGCCCAGCTTTCAGCTCCTCGCAGACATCGTCAGCCAGCAGGTTGTGTGTTGCCGCAGCAAGTGACACGGCTATGGCCCCATTTCGGCGGATGCCGAAACGAGGAAGCAACCGACATCACCTATGCGCGCACTGTATTGGTGCGTTTCACCGTTAGACATCTACACCGCTCTGGTTAAGCCAGTTGGCCACCGGTTCCAGGTTTTCGGCAAAGCCGCGGCTTCTGCGCGAATATATTGGCGCGCCCAGGGTTACCCCCCTAGCTTTCGGCCATTAGTGCAGCGCGCATGCCAGGGCCACCTCTGCAATGCTCATTCGATTGCGAAATCGAGGATTGCCTGCGATACCTCGCGCGGGCGCTCCTGCGGGAAGAAGTGGGTCAGGCCCGGGTAGATGCGATGCCGAAAATCGCGCGACGTCTTACTTAGCGCGACGTAACCCGGATTAGCGTTCAGCTGGCGCCGCGGGTTGTCCGTCGTCAGCAGCAGCACCGGCCAGGCAATGTTTGGCAACACATCGTACATCGCATCCGGCGTGGGATTCTCGTAAAACTGCGCCTCGACCGCGGGCGGACACTTGATCTCCAACTGCCCGTCCTCGCGCGGTCGCGTGCCGCCCCGAACGTAGGCCCAAAGGACATCGCGGTCCCAGGTCCTAAGCGTGTTGCTGCGGCTCCACGCCTCGAAGACTTCGTCGTGGTTCGACCACAGCGTGCGCCGCCGCCGCGTAATCTCCGCCAGCGGGTTCACGCTTGCTCCGGCGGCAGTCGCAGGCGGCCTAGGCTGCCCAAGCCTGATCGTCGGCTCCATCAGTACCATGCGCCAGACATGCTCCGGCCGCTGCGCGCCACCGAGCGCCGCGACGCCGCCGCCGCGCGAGTGGCCCACCAGCAGAATATCCTCGAGCCCCAAAGCGTCGATGAAGCCCGGCAGATCGCCAGCCACTTCCGGCCAGGTGAAATGCCCGTCCGGTTTGTCCGAATCTCCGTGCCCGCGCAGATCGAAAGCCAGCACCCGGAATTTCGGCGCCAGCGCTCTGGCAATAGGCCCCCACGTATCCGCGCACAACCCCGATCCGTGCACGAGCACCACCGTCCGGCCTGCACCTGCCCACTCCAGGTAATGCAGGCGAATATCGCTCAGATCTACATACTTGCTTTCTGGTTCCATGCCGCCTGCTTACTCCGCGTTCCTACTATCGCGATCGAAGCGCGGGCGAAAGCGGCGACATGCAATCGCGTCGTCGCACCCGGCCTTGGCGCGAACTCGATGACTCATAGCGCGGCGAGTCCCACCTTGGCAATTTCTTCGTCCTCGCTGCTCAACGCACCGCTCACGCCAATTGCACCTATCAGTTCGTTGCCGCGCATGATCGGCACTGCGCCTTGCTGCGGAATGAGCAGACCCTCTTCCTGGATCATCAGCGCGCGTATTACGGGCGAGTCCGCCCGTGCCTGCAGCGCGCCGCTCGCCTGGCCAAATGCGACCGATGCGAACGCCTTGCCGCGCGAGATCGGCGCAGTGCGCCACAGCGCCCCGTCAAGTCGCAGCATCGCCACCAGATCGCCACGCGGGTCGACGATCGATATGCCGACCTTCACGTTCATCTGCAGCGCCTTGGCCTTAGCCGCGGCCATGATTCGCTCCGCTTCCACAAGAGTGATTGCCATTACTTGTCACCTCCTCCTCGGGTTAAGGGAGCCCTCCACCGCGGCGACCCCAAAATTGTCTCGAGCCATCGACCAAGCGCGCAAGCGCAAACTTGACAAATCCGTAGCTGGCTCCTAATAGGCGCTCGATGTCGCGCCTGTTGTCAAAGCGTGCGCCGCGCTCAACCGCCTCGTCTCCAAGCATGAAGCCTGAAAAATTATAATCAAGCGAGAATTTCCGGTCGAGCATTATCTGAGCGGGAAATCGCTCGCGTGCGATTGCAGCAAGAGAAATACTGCCGCTAATCCGTTGATCCGGATGAGCCGCCCAAAGACCGGACACATTACGTGCTGCAGACGCGGACAGATCATGGACTCGCGACAATCGCCTTACGCACTCGCTTGGCAAGGGTGGGGCTAGCGCGTAGACTTCGGCGAAAGAATAAGAACGCCGACCCACTTGCCCTGCAAGTGCGGATAGATTTCCAACCTCGACTTCGGGAGGCAGCATGTGCAAACCTTGCATCGCCATGGCGCGAATCTGGATTGCTGTCGCGCTGATGACCATCGCCGGCATCTGCGCTGCTCAGCCAGCCTATCCCAGCAAACCGATCCGCTTCATCACGCCCTATGCTGCGGGCGGCAGCACTACCGTAACCGCCCATCTGATAGGCCAAAAGCTGAGTGAGAGTTTGGGCCAGCCGGTAATCGTCGAGAATCGGCCAGGCGGCAATACCATCATCGGCACCGAGGCTTTGGTCAAATCCCCCCCCGACGGCTACACGATCCTGCTAACGACATCCGGCCATCTCACCACGGGCGCGCTGCTCAACACGCCCTACGACGTCATCAAGGACTTTGCGCCTGTCGCGACCATCGTCAGTGCCGAACAGATGCTGGTTCTCAATCCACGGGTACCGGCAAGTAATCTGCTGGAGTTCATTGCCCTCGCAAAATCCAAACCGGGACAACTCAATTACGGTACGCCGGGCGCTGGCGGACCGTCGCATCTGGCGATGGAGTTGTTCAGCATCCTGGCTGGGGTCAAACTGCAACATATCCCCTACAAGGGCGCGGGGCAGTCCATGACCGACGTGATCGGCGGTCAGGTCCAGCTGACCTTCAGCAACCCCATCAATACTGTCGCCCACATCAGGTCAGGCAAAGTCAGGGGACTGGCTATCTCCGGTGCAGCGCGTTCGTCAGTTCTGCCGCAGGTGCCCACCTTCACCGAAGCCGGCCTGCCGGGTTTCGAAGCCAGCTTGTGGCAGGGCGTACTTGCGCCGGCCGGAACCCCACGGGGGGTCATCGATAGACTGTCGGTTGAAATCGCTAAGATTCTGGCCATGCCCGAAATCAAGGAAAAGATGGCCAGCCAGGGGACCGAGCCTTTCGCGTCCACTCCTGAGCAGTTCGGCGCGTTGCTGAAATCGGACTTGGCCAGATATACCAAGATCATCAAGAGCGCCAACATCAAGCTAGAGAATTAGTCAGGGAAGATCTTGCCGCCATCGCGCGACAGGCGGCGCGGCACTCGCACCGGTTTTCCCAGTGCGCAGCGCTAAGGCAGTCTTACTGCCAGGTTCCGCCCGTTTCGGTCACACCGCGCTTCAGTTCGTCCATCGCCAAAGGAACCTCGTCGGGCGCCCCGCGCGCGCCGAGTTCGATATGCCGGCGCTGTCCGTCATCGCCTACGCTAGGCAGGCTGAAAACCTTGAGCCCGCGGTATTTGGCCTCGACCGCCTGCATCAACGGTATGAGCGTGCCCTCGCCCGAGCCGTAGACCATGATCGAGGCCTCGGCCTCCTGTTGCCGGTGAAACAGGTCGGCATAGCGTTGGTCGAGCACCCACTCGACCATGGGCCACGCCATGATCGGGAATCCCGGCACGAAGTGATGTTCGCCCAGGGAAAAACCTGGAATACGGTTGTAGGGGTTGGGGATGATGCGCGCGCCTAGCGGGAACTCGCCCATCTTGAGCCGGGCGGGCGTAATGTCGGCGCCGAAGCGGCCGCGGATTTCGGCCTCGGCGTCGGGGTGCAGCGCGAGATCCGCGCCCGCCGCGGCAGCGGCGCAGGCGCGTGTATGGTCGTCGGGCGTCGCGCCTATGCCGCCGAAGCTGAACACGACGTCGTCTCCCGCGAACGTGCGCTTTAGCGTTGCCGTAATCAGTGCGGGATCGTCGCCCAGATACTGACACCAGGCGAGCGTAAGTCCGCGGCTGCGCAAGATGGAAATCAACTGCGCCATGTGTTTGTCCTGGCGCTTGCCGCGCATGATCTCGTCGCCGATGATGATTGCGCCGAATGGCATGTCTTCTCTCCTTGAATCGATCAATCCGTAGACGGCCCCAATTGCGCGCGCGCGGCGGATAACGGATCCCCGCCACCATGCGAGTAGCGAAAAGCGAAGCAGCGCGTGCCCATTTAAGCCGACTCGACGCGGACACCGAAAAGCGAGGGTGTCAGAATTGTACCCATTCGATGGGGGCGTCACCACTTCACCCTGTATGTCACCCGTCGCCATGTCCCGTCGCCATTGCGCCACCGCCAATGCTAGCGTACGCAAATGAGCCGATTCTAGCGCTTGCCCCACTGGGCCGAGGATTCTCGCTGATGCCGCCTCACCGTGGTATCGAACTCTTCGGATTTGCATTTGGCCGGGTGCAGGTGCAATATCCTCGCTGCACAATGCTCGACAATGCTGATTCAGCCGCAAACCGCGGCCATCGGACGTGCGAAAAGAGGCAGGATCAGATGCCCTATCGTTTCGATGGCTACGGCGGGCCGCCTGGGCCTAGGCTGTGTTCTTTCGAGGAGGATCGACGCGATCATGACCATGCTCGCCGCAACAGCGACGACGCGCCCGATGCTGCCTGTCGGCGAAAGCCCCCGGAGCGATCTTCTGGCGCTTGGCCATGCTGCTTCAGATCGTCATTGCACGTATGCGTCCCTGCGAGGTGCAGGCCGACGCGCGCCAAGCGCGTCGTGTGTTCCCGCTAGCCCTTTGATTGTCCACCTATAGAGGATCCCATGAAGATTCCGTTCTACAAGAACAGAGATGTGCTTGCAGGCTTGATGTTCATCGTGGTTGGCTGCATCGCCATTTTTTTGTCCAGAAAATTTTCCTACGGTGGGGCATTGCGCATGGGGCCGGGCTACTTTCCGACCTGGCTCGGGGGCATTGCGATAGTCGGCGGCATCGCCGTCCTGATCGAAGGCTTGGCCAAGCCGGAGGGAATCGGGCGCACCTGGTCGGTGCGGGCCTTGATCATTTTGCCGTTGACCACAGTAGTGTTCGGGATCCTGATGACGCATGCAGGCTTCGTACCGGCCGTGTTCGCACTGAGCTTCTTGTCCGCGCTGGCGAGCCCTGAGTTCAAAGTTAAGGAGCAGGCCGTACTCGCGACCGGGATGACGCTGTTGTGCTGGGCCCTGTTCATTTGGGTCCTCGAGCTTCCCTATCCTTTGATTCGGGGGCTCTGAGAACATGGAACTCTTCGACAATCTGATGCTCGGATTCAGCGTCGCGCTGACGCTGCAAAACCTGGGCTACTGCTTCATCGGTGTATTTCTGGGGACGCTGATCGGTGTGCTGCCCGGCATCGGTCCGCTGGCGACCATCGCCATGCTGCTGCCGCTGACTTTCAGCATCTCGGCGACGTCCGCGTTGATCATGCTGGCCGGAATCTATTACGGCGCGCAATACGGCGGATCGACCACGTCCATCCTGATTAACCTGCCGGGCGAAGTCGCCTCGGTGGTGACGACGCTGGACGGCTATCAGATGGCAAAGCAAGGTCGAGCGGGACCGGCCCTGGCGATCGCGGCGATAGGCTCCTTCTTTGCCGGTACGGTCTGTACCATGCTGATCGCCTTGTTCGGCCCGCCGCTCGCGGAGCTCGCCTTGAAGTTCGGTCCCGCCGAGTATTTTTCGCTGATGCTGATGGGCTTGGTTATGGCGGCCGTTCTTGCCCACGGCGATATGGTGAAGTCGCTGACCATGGTGGGCATGGGCCTGCTCCTGGGCATCATCGGCACCGATATCAATTCCGGGATGGCGCGCTTCACTTTCGGCCTGTCGGAACTGAGCGACGGCATCGGCTTCATCGTCCTTGCCGTGGGCATATTCGCGATCGGTGAAATCGTCAGCAACCTGGGCGAGGCCGAGGTGGCGAAGCGGGAAGTCTTCACCTCCAATATCGGCAGCCTGTTCCCGACGAAAAAAGATTTGAGGGATTCCGCACTTCCGATCCTCCGGGGCACGGCCATCGGCGCGTTTCTGGGCGTGCTTCCTGGCACCGGTCCGGCGATCGCGGCGTTTTCCTCCTACATGGTGGAAAAGAAGCTCTCTAAAGATCCGGATAGCTTCGGCAAGGGCAACATCGCCGGTGTCGCCGCCCCCGAGGCGGCGAACAATGCCGACGCGCAGTGCAAGTTCATCCCGACCCTGACCCTGGGCATCCCCAGCAGCGCGGTCATGGCGCTGATGCTGGGCGCGATGATGATACAAGGCATCAGCCCCGGACCGCAGGTCATGACCAGCAACCCGGACCTATTCTGGGGACTGGTCGTGAGCATGTGGGTCGGCAACCTCATGCTGGTGATCTTGAATCTGCCGTTGATCGGCCTGTGGGTAACCTTGCTCAAGGTGCCATATCGATTTATGTTCCCTTCGATCATGGTGTTCGCCTGCGTCGGGGTCTATAGCACGAATAACCTGGCGTTCGACGTCCAGCTTGCGGCGATATTCGGCGTGATCGGCTTCCTTTGGGCCGTACTGAAGTGCCAGCCGGCGCCGATGCTGCTCGGGTTCGTGCTCGGTCCGCTGATGGAAGAGTACTTGCGACGTGCGATGCTGCTCTCGCGCGGCGATCCCTCGATATTCGTCACGCGGCCGATCAGCCTGGGCTTCATGTTGGTCACGCTCTTCATCCTGATCATCATGATCTTGCCTGCGGTTCGGGCTAGACGCGATTCGATTACAGATTGACGCCGCGATCCCGCGGATGCGCCAAATCGAATCCCGACCGGAATAGGGTATTGGACCCAGGCCGGTCGTGATTCTTCTGTATCGGGTGCCGGCAAAACGGCGTCGAAGCCGTCATTCGCCACAGAGGCTGTGAGTGGCGCCTCGAAGGACCGATTACAGCGTCGCAACCGGCTCGTCGCGCAATTGCGCGAGGCGCGCCAGGCAATAGTGAATGAACGCGAGACCGCCGTAGACCGGCACGAAAAATCCGAGCAAGGGTATGAGGCCGAGGAGCGCGACGGCCACACCCAACATGAACAGTTCGCGCCTGTGGCTGCGGACGAGCGTTTCCATTTCCCAGCCTGTGGCGTGCTCGGCGAGCGCATCATAGCGAAAAACGCGCTGGTTGAGGTAGCCGAACAGCAGGATCGACAGCACCGGCCACAGCGGCGGGAAGAACCACAACGGCAGCGATAAGAGAACCAGCAGCGCCAGCCAGATGAGCGCCATCACGCCGTTCCACAGGCCGCCGGCAAAGGTGCCGCCCTGCCGGCGTTCGAGCTCAGGGTAGCTGCGCTGGGCGACGAATGCCACCATCGCCGGCATCGCAAACACGCCGATGATCAGAACCGCCGTGATCAGGACCAGGGGAACGAAAAGAAGCGCGAGCAGAATCCAGGCCAAATGCGGGGCGATAAGCGCGAGCGGCCAGACGCCGATGGCCCAACCGATCGCGGCGGATTGGTCGAACTGCGACTGCAGCCAGGCCGCCGCCTGCGACCAGAACGCGAACGCCAATCCGAGCCACAAACCGAGCGCGATGAGCACCGGCCAGAGCAGAAGCAACAGCATGCGCGGGTGCAGCAGGCTCGCAACAGCGCGCAGCAGTGCTTTGGTGATCTCGCTCATGCTTCCTTACCTTTCATCTTCGCATAGCCTGCCACATTTTCTGCAGCCGCTTTACCGACACCGGCACGGGCGTACGCAATTCTTGCGCATAGAGCGACACGCGCAACTCTTCCAGCAGCCAGCGGAACTGCTCCAGGTGCGGATCGGTCACGCCTTGTTTTTTCTGCTTCAGGTCCTCGCGCAGCCAGGTCTGCCACAGCGGGGTGAAATCGGCGCTCCAGCGCGCGTCGCGCGCCGGGTCCGCGCGCAATTTGTCTAGCCGCAGCGCCGCCGCCTTCACGTAGCGCGGGAAATGCTGCAGTCGCTCCCAGGGCGTTTCCGCGACGAAATTCTTCGGCAGCAGGCGCCTAAGCTGCTCGTCGATCTCACGCTGGGTCTGCGCGGAAATCTTCAGCCCCCGCAGTTCTTTCTGCAGCGCCTGGTATTCGCTGAGGATGATGCCCACGAGACGGCAGATTTCCTGGGCGAGCAGCGAGAGCCGCGTCTTTCCTTCCTCGCAGCGTTGTGCGAATTGCGCCTGTGTCACCGGCAGCGGCTCGGCCATGCAGGCGCGATCGAATGTGACGCGCAGCAGCTGGTCCTTGAGCGCTGCCGCGCCGCCGAAGGCGAGGAACTGCATGCCCATGTCGCGCAGGCCCGGCAGGTTTTTCTCGAGGTACTTGGTCTGCTCCTTAAGCTGCAGCATGAACAGCCGCCGCAATCCGTCGCGATGCAGCGCGCGTGCTTTCTGCGGCGCGTCGAGCACTTCGAGGTCCACGCTTTCGCCGCGGTCGACGAGCGCCGGGTAGCCGATCAGCGTCTGCGATCCCTGGCGGATTTCCATGATCTCCTGCAGTTCGCCAAAGTTCCAGGACGTGATCCCAGACACGGCCGCCTTAGGCTGGGCGATGGCGCTGAACTGTGCGCCGGCCTGCTCGCCCAGCTCCGCGCGCAGCTGCGCCAGACTGCGGCCCATGGCGAGTTGCCGGCCGTGCTCGTCCACCACGCGGAAATTCATAGTGAGATGCGCTGGCAACAATTCGGGACGAAAGCCGTCCAAAGGGAGCACCAGGTTGAGTTCCTCGCGCGCGTAACGCGCGATAGCCTCGGTCAGTTCAAGATCTTCGGCGCGCCGCGCGGACATCTGCGCCGTCGCAACGAACCTGAAGAACGCTTCGGCGAACTCGGGCAGCGGCCCGAGTTTGTGACGGATTCTTTGCGGCAGCGTCTTCGCGAGCAGCGCGACTTTTTCCTTGAGCAGGCCCGGCACCAGCCAGTCGCAGCGCTTGGCTGAAAGTTGATTGAGCGCGATAAGCGGGACGGTGAGCGTGAGGCCGTCGCGCGCATTGCCCGGGTCGTGCAGATATTCGAGCGCGTAGCTGCGACCGCCGAACTCCAGCTGATGCGGAAACAGCGCGGTGGTGATCCCCGCCGCCTCATGCCGCATCAGATCCTCGCGCTTGAGGTACAGAAGCTTCGGGTTCTCTCGCTCGGCCTCGCGCCGCCAGTGCTCGAAGGCCGCGCCGCTATATATACCCGCGGGAATCAGGCTGTCGTAGAAAGCGTAGATCAGTTCCTCGTCCACCAGCACGTCGGGGCGGCGCGACTTGTGTTCGAGCGTCTCGATATCGCGGATCAAGCGGCAGTTGTGCTGGAAGAACGGCGCACGCGTTTCGTATTCGCCTGCCACCAGCGCCTGGCGCATGAATATGCGCCGCGATTCCGCCGGGTCCATCGGGCCGTAGTGGATGCGCCGGTTGGCGTAGAGCAGGATGCCGTACAGCGTCGCGCGCTCGAAGGCGGCGACGTGGGCCGGCTTTTTCTCCCAGTGCGGCTCGTATTGGTGGCGCTTGATCAGGTGAGCGCCTATGCTCTCCAGCCACTCCGGCTCGATGCGCGCGACGCAGCGCGCATACAGGCGCGTGGTCTCCGTGATTTCGGCGGCCATGATCCAGCGCCCGGCCTTCTTACCCACGCCGGAGCCCGGGTGGATCAGGAACTTGATCGCACGTGCGCCGAGATAGTATTCGCTATCCTCCGACTTGCAGCCGATGTTGCCCAGCAGTCCCGCAAGCAGCGCGCGGTGTACTTGCGCATAGTTCGCTTCCTTATCCGACACCTTCCACCCGAGCTCGGCGACGAAGGTGTGCAACTGGTTGTAAATGTCTTGCCACTCGCGCATGCGGTTGTAGGAGAGGAAATTTTCGCGGCACAGTTCGGCCAGTTTGCGATTGGATTTCTTGTGCGCGAGCGCTTCCTGATAGAACTTCCACAGCTTGAGCCAGGCGAGGAAATCGGATTTTTCGTCGTCGAATTTCTGTTGCGCCGCGTCGGCCGCCCCGGCGCGGTCCATCGGCCGCTCGCGCGGGTCCTGCAGCGACAGCACCGCGGCGATAATCAGCACCTCGGCGAGGCTGCCTTCGGCTTTCGCCGCGAGGATCATGCGCCCGATGCAGGGATCGAGCGGCAACCGAGCGAGCTGCCGCCCGATCCCCGTCAGTTCGTTCGCTTGATCGACCGCGCCCAGTTCGGTGAGCAAGCCGTAGCCGTCGCTCACCGCTCTGGGCAGCGGCGGATCGAGAAAAGGAAAGTCCTCCACCTCGCCCAGGTGGAGCGACTTCATGCGCAGGATCACGCCGGCGAGCGAGGAGCGCAGGATTTCAGGTTCGGTGTAGGTCGGGCGCGCCTTGAAATCGTCCTCGTCGTACAGCCGTATGCACACGCCACTCGCGACGCGGCCGCAGCGCCCGGCGCGCTGGTTGGCGCTCGCCTGCGAAATTCTCTCCACCTGCAGCTGTTCCACCTTGCTGCGGTAGCTGTAGCGCTTGATGCGCGCCTCGCCCGGATCGACGACATAGCGTATGCCCGGCACGGTGAGCGAGGTTTCTGCGACGTTGGTAGCGAGTACGATGCGCCTACCGCCATGCGACTTGAACACGCGCTCCTGCTCCGCCGTCGATAGCCGCGCGTAGAGCGGCAGGATCTCGGTATGCGGAGGATGGTGTTTCCTCAGCGCCTCGGCCGCCTCGCGGATCTCGCGCTCGCCCGGCAGGAACACCAGCACGTCGCCGGGGGCCCCATGGATGCGGTGGGTCCCCTCCGCCCCACCTAGGCGCGCGACTTCGTCCACCGCATCGACGATGGCATCGGCAAGATCCACTGCTTCACCCTTCTTGGGCTGCAGAGGCCGATAGCGCACTTCGACCGGATAGAGCCGGCCGGAGACTTCGATCACCGGCGCACCGCCAAAATGTTTGGAGAACCGCTCCGCGTCTATGGTCGCCGATGTGACAACGAGCTTGAGATCGGGCCGCCGCGGCAACAGCTGCTTCAGATAACCGAGCAGAAAATCGATGTTGAGGCTGCGCTCGTGGGCCTCATCGATGATGATGGCGTCGTACTGGCGCAAATCGCGGTCGCCCTGGGTTTCGGCGAGCAGTATGCCGTCGGTCATGAGCTTGATGTAGGAGCGCGGACTCGCCTTGTCGTTGAAGCGGATCTTGTAGCCGACCGCGCCCCCGATTTCAGTCTTGAGTTCCTGCGCAATGCGTGCTGCGGTAGCACGTGCGGCGATGCGCCGCGGCTGGGTATGACCGATCAGCCCATTTACTCCACGCTCAAGACCGAGCAGGATCTTCGGCAATTGCGTGGTCTTGCCTGAGCCGGTCTCGCCGCAGACGATCACCACCTGGTGCGCGTCGATCGCGCGCGCAATGTCGGCGCGCCTGGCGCTGACCGGCAGTTCCTCCGGGAACTCCGGTTTGGGTAGCGCGGCGCGGCGCAACGCGAGCTCTTGCGCCGAATAGGCGTATCGCTTTTGTTCAACCATGGTGATATGCCGCAGAAAATGCCACCGCAGGGTCGGCGTTGAGAATATGAACCATGCTTGAATTGCAGGGATTGGGCGGCTCAATTGTAGCCCGTTATCTCTCTGATAATCCGATGTTATTGCTGGACGCTGCGCCGTCTCGAACCAAAGAAGAACACGGCGATCAAACCCTGCAACCGGCGCGCTTGACCGGTATCGGTGCGAGGAATACCCTAGGCGCCCAGCGTTGGACTCGCGGCAAGACTCATTTTGTTGCGATCTGATTTAGGGGGCAGGAGGAATCTATCCCCTCGTTTTGTTTCAGACTCTAAGAAGAAGCGGGAGATGCAGTGGATAGTGTCGATCTGGAAGTCCTTCGCAGCGCAACGACCTGGTTCAAGGCGGGTCAGTCGGTCACACTGGTGACGGTAGTCAAGACCTGGGGTTCGGCACCGCGGCCGGTGGGGGCAATGCTCGCCATTCGCGGCGATGGTCACGTGGCTGGCTCGGTTTCCGGCGGTTGTGTCGAGGACGATTTGATCGACAAGGTACGCAGCCACAATCTGGCGAGCGACAAACCCGAAGTCGCCACCTACGGCGTGAGCAAGGAGCAGGCCGAGCGCTTCGGGCTGCCCTGCGGCGGCACGCTGCAGCTCGTGCTCGAGCCCGTAACGCGGGCAGCCGGTTTGAACGAGCTGCTGGCTGCGATCGAGCGTCACGAATTGGTGGCGCGTTTCCTCGAACTTGAAACCGGACAATCCCGGATCGAATCCGGCAGCTGGTCGGACACGCTCGAATTCGACGGCAAGATGCTCAAGACCGTCCACGGCCCGCGCTGGCGCCTGCTGCTCATCGGCGCCGGACAATTGTCGCGTTATCTTGCACAGATGGCCCAGGCGCTCGACTACCACGTCACCGTCTGCGATCCGCGCGAGGAATACGCGGACGGCTGGGATTTGGCGGCAGTGCCAATCGACCGCGGCTATCCCGACGATGTGGTGCTCGCAATGAACCTCGACGCGCACAGCGCGGTGGTCGCCCTCACGCACGACCCGAAACTCGACGACGCGGCGCTGATGGAGGCGCTCAAATCGCCGGCCTTCTATGTCGGCGCGCTCGGATCCAAAGCGAACAACGACAAGCGCAGAAAGCGCCTGGCAGATTTCGATCTCTCGGCGGGCGAAATTGCACGCCTGCACGGCCCGGTCGGTCTCAAGATCGGCAGCCGTACACCGCCGGAGATCGCGGTTTCGATTCTGGCCGAGATGACGGCGGTGCGCCGCGGCGTGCAAATCCTGCAAACCGTCGAGCCGCCCAAGGTCGGTATCGAAGCGGGATGTTCCATTCCCGAGCGCTGACCCGTTCCGGTTTAAGCGTTCCCCTAGCGCTGGAAGATGACCGGGGCGCCAAAGCGCCATGAACATTTGCGCCATACTTCTCGCCGCCGGGGCATCCACGCGCTTCGGATCCGACAAGCTCCTGCATCCGCTCGCCGATGGCAGGCCGGTCGCAGTGACTGCGCTTGACAATCTGCGCGCTGCGATTCCCGATGTGATCGCGGTGGTGCGACCGGGCGTGCCGGTGCTGGAACAGCGCTTGAGCGAGGCAGGCGCCACGGTGATTCAGTGCGCCGACGCAAACCAAGGTATGGGAACCAGCCTGGCAACGGCAGTGAGCGTTTCGGGTGCTGTCGCCGGCTGGGTCATCGCCCTCGCCGATATGCCCTATATCCGCCCGCAGACCATAGAAAGGATCGCCGCCTCTCTGGCCGCGGGCGCAGCCATCGTCGCACCTGCCTACCAGGGCGTGCGCGGCCATCCGGTCGGCCTGTCTTCGCACTATCGCGCGCAACTCGAAGCGCTGCGCGGCGATGAGGGCGCGCGCTCGATACTCAGGCTAAACCAGGGCTCGGTCACGTTGATCGACGTCGACGACCCTGGCGTGTGCCGCGATATAGACACCCCGGCCGACTTGCGCCAAGACCGATAACGCTTCGCGCTTATGCTCTCGCGAGCCTTGAGATCTGGGTCGGCCCTGGATTCATACGATAGCAGCGAAATCCGCTCAGCCCGAGGTACTGACGCGGCTGTATATGTGAAGTTGATGGCGTAGACTAAGCGCTCGCCACACTGGACCACGATTGGCGCTTAGGTCCGTCGACGAACCATGCAAACGGCAATCGCCGTCAAGGCAACTCGTAGGAGATCGCTTATGGCAAAACTCAACATCAATGGCAAAGTGCGCGAGGTGCGGGTGGAAGCCGACACGCCCCTGTTGTGGGTTATCCGCGAGCAGGTCGGCCTCACCGGCACGAAATATGGATGCGGCGTCGCGCAGTGCGGCGCCTGCTCCGTGCACATCAACGGCGAGGTGCAACGCTCTTGCTCCATCCCGGTGGGCAGCGTGAAAGCGAGCGACAAGATCGTCACCATCGAGGGCCTGTCGGCCGCGAACTCGCATCCGGTGCAAAAGGCCTGGGCGGAGTTGGACGTGCCGCAGTGCGGCTATTGCCAGTCAGGACAGATCATGGCTGCCGCGGCGTTGCTGGCGAAAAACCCGCAGCCGACGGATGAGGACATCGACGACGCGATGACCAATATCTGTCGCTGCGGCACCTATCAGCGCGTGCGCGCGGGCGTGCACCTGGCGGCTGACTTGACCAAGGGCGGCAGCGCCCGCGTCAAGCGCAAGTCCAAAGCCTAGACGCGAGGAGCGCATTCATGAAAACCAAATTCATCGACAAAGTCCCCAATCTTTCGCGCCGCAGGTTCATCATCAACTCTGCCGCAGCGGGTGGCGGGCTGGCACTAGGATTCCAGATCCCGTTCGGCATCGGATCGGCCGCGGCAAAGACCGCTGGTCCGGCAGGCACCGAAATCAATGTCTGGGTCGTGGTCAAACCCGACGACAGCTGCGTGATCCGCATCGCGCGCTCGGAGATGGGGCAAGGTACGCTCACCGGCCTCGCCCAACTCGTCGCTGAAGAACTCGAATGTGATTGGAACAAAGTGGCGACCGAGCAAATCACCCCCGGTCGCAACCTCGCGCGCGAGCGCGCCTGGGGCGAGATGGGTACCGGCGGCAGCCGCGGCATCCGCACCTCGCAGAACTATGTCCGCCGCGGCGGCGCCGCTGCGCGCATGCTGCTCTTGCAGGCGGCGGCCGAGCAGTGGAAGGTGCCGGCCGGCGAGCTCAGGGTGTCGCAAGGCGTGATCACGCACGCGGCCTCCAGGCGCAAGACAACCTACGGCAAGGTCGCGGCAGCGGCGGCGAAGCTCGCTGCGCCGGATCCGAAGAGCATTAGACTCAAGGATCCGAAAGACTGGAAGATCGCGGGCAAGCCGCTGAAGCGGCTGGACACGGCCGACAAGTTGAACGGCAGCAAGGTCTATGCGATCGACCTCAAGCTCCCGCGCATGCTGCACGCCGCGATCAAGGCTTGCCCGGTGTTCGGCGGTAAGCTCGTGAGCTTTGACGAAAGCAAGATTTTGAATCGGCCCGGCGTGCGCCGCGCGGTCAAAGTCAACGAAGCCACCGTCGCCGTCGTCGCCGATTCCTGGTGGAGGGCCAAGGCGGCGCTCGATGTGTTGCCTATCGTCTGGGATGAAGGCGCCGGCGCAACGGAATCGAGCGCGACCATCGCGGAGCGCCTTAAGGAAGGCCTGACGGCGCAAGTCGTGCACGCGTTCCGGAACGAAGGCGATGCGCTGCGTGCGATCGAGGGTGCAGCAAAGAAGATCGAAGCTACCTACAGCACGCCTTTCCTCGCCCACGCGACGATGGAACCGATGAACTGCACGGTCAAACTCTCGGCGGACAAGGCCGAGGTATGGGTGCCAACCCAGAACGCAGAGGCGGCGCTCGCCGCGCTGTCCGAGGAATCTGGAATAGTGTTGGCAAAATGCGAGGTCTACAGGCACGACCTCGGCGGTGGTTTCGGCCGGCGCGGCGGTAAGCAGGATTACGTGCGCCAGGCAGTCGCCATCGCCAAGCAGTTCCCGGATGTGCCGATCAAGCTGATCTGGAGCCGCGAGGAGGACATGGCGCACGACTTCTACCGGCCGATCTCGCAGTGCAGGCTCGCCGCTGGTCTGGATGAGCAGGGCAAACTCGTCGGACTGCATCTGCGCATTTCCGGGCAGTCGATCAACGCGCAGGCGAATCCGGCGGCGATCAAGGACGGTTACAAGGACGACCGGCAGCTCCAGGGATACACGGACAAACCTGGCGATGCGCAACTCGGCTACACCGTGCCGAACCTTTTGATCGAGTACGCAATGCGCAATTCGCACGTGCCGGTCGGTCCGTGGCGGGGCGTCAACACCAACCAGAACGGCGTATACATGGAATGCTTCATCGAAGAGGTGGCCCGGGCAGCAGGCGCCGATTCGCTCGAATTCCGGCGCGCGCTCATGGGAAAACATCCGAAGCATCTGGCCGTCCTCAACGCCGCGGCGCAGAAAGCCGGCTGGGGCAAGCCGTTGCCTGCGGGAGTGCACCGGGGCATTGCGCAGTTCATGGGCTATGGCAGCTACTCGGCGGCGGTCGCCGAAGTCTCGGTTGCCAGCGACGGCAAGCTCAAGGTTCATCGCATGGTGCTTGCGCTCGACTGCGGCCATGCGGTCAACCCGCAGCAGATCCAGGCCCAGGTCGAGGGCTCGGTGGCCTACGGCCTTTCCGCCGGGTTCTACGGCGAGTGCACGGTACGGAACGGGCGCATGGTGGAGTCGAATTTCCACGACTATCAGATCCTGCGGCTCGCAGAAATGCCGAAGGTCGAGACGGTGATCGTACCAAGCTACGACTTCTGGGGCGGCGTGGGCGAGCCGACGATATGCGTGGTGAACCCTGCGGTGATGAACGCCATCTTCGCCGCGACTGGTAGACCGGTTCGCAGTTTGCCACTGAAAAACGTCAAGCTCGTGTAACGCCTGCGCGGCGAGTCAGGGAAGCGGTCCGACTGCGCGAGTCGAGCGGCGAGGGCCATATTCCTCATACGCGCGAGCACGAAGGTGTCGCGCCCGTGGCCGAACTCGCCGTGCGGCGGGTTCCTCATGGCCACGCTGCAGCGTTTTCTTCGCCTTTGGCCAGGCTCGCCGGCTGCGCGGCCCGCCGCACAGCGCTTATACTAGGCGCTAAGAACAAGAACTTGCGCTGTTTTCTCGGGAGTATTTGTCGATGCGCTTGCGCACTCTCGTCGTCTGGCTGATGTTGTTCGTGCCGCCTTGCGCCTGGGCGGCATTTCCGTTCGACCCCAAGGGTATGCCGACGCTCGCGCCGATGCTGACACAGGTGACGCCGGCGGTGGTCAACATCTCGGTAATCACCCGCTCGCCGATGGAGGACAACCCGCTGTTTCGCGATCCGCTGTTCCGGCGCTTTTTCAACATTCCGGATGAGGCCTCGCGCGGCGAGCAAAGCGCGGGCTCGGGCGTAATCGTCGATCGCGCGCGCGGCTACGTTCTTACCAACAATCACGTCATCGATAATGCGCAGGAAGTGGTGGTGACGTTGAAGGACAGGCGCGCGCTTAAGGCGCGCCTGGTCGGCACCGATCCGGGCACCGACATCGCTGTTCTGAAAATCGAGGCGCAGAATCTCGCGGAACTGAAACTCGCCGATTCGGACGGTGTGAACGTGGGCGATTTCGTGGTCGCCATCGGCAATCCCTTCGGCATCGGCCAGACCGTCACCTCTGGCATCGTCAGCGCGCTCGGACGCACGGGCCTGGGCATAGAGGGTTATGAGGATTTCATTCAGACCGACGCCTCGATCAATCCGGGCAACTCGGGCGGCGCGCTGGTGAATCTGCAGGGTGAGCTGATCGGCATCAATACGGCCATCCTCGGTCCCTCCGGCAGCAGCGCCGGCATCGGTTTTGCCGTACCTTCGAACATGGTGCGCACGGTGATGATGCAAATCATCCGCTTCGGCGAAGTGCGCCGCGGCCGCACCGGCCTTACCACCCAGGACATGACACACGAGCTGGCGCAGTCATTGGCGGCGGGTTCCCCCGATGGCGCGGTGGTGGTCAAGGTGGAGCCGGGCTCACCGGCGGAGAAGGCGGGGCTGAAGCCGCGCGACGTCATAAGCAACGTCAACGGCAAGCCGGTGCGCGGTTCGGCCGACTTACGCAACCGCATGGGATTGATTCCGGTAGGCGAGGAAGCGGAACTGCGCGTGCAGCGCAAGGGCAAGCCGCTGACCGTCCGGCTGCGCATCGCCGAGCTTTTTACCATGACCGAAATTCCGGGCGAGGCGGTCCCGCAGCTTGCCGGCGTGCGCGTATCCAACGTCGAGCCGGGCATGCCCGCATATGGCATGGTCGAGGGCGCTATCATTACCAGAATCGAACCTAAGTCCCCCGGTGCTCAGACTGGATTGCGCCCGGGCGACGTGCTCTACGGCGTAAACCGCCGCCGGGTGCGCTCGGTGAAAGAACTGCTCGCATCGCTGCGTCAAGCCGAGCGGCCGCTGCGAATCTTTCTGTTGCGCGGCGACTCGCGCCTGACCCTGACCATACGTTGAACTACCATGACTGCTTCCAGCCCCGATCCCGCACTGCCAGTTGCCTATGGCGACATAGCCGCAGCGTCCGCGCGCCTCGAAGGCCGCGCGCGGCGCACACCGGTGATGACCTCGCGCACGCTCGACGAACGCACCGGCGCCAAGGTCTACTTCAAATGCGAAAACTTCCAGCGCATGGGCGCATTTAAGTTTCGCGGTGCCTTCAACGCGCTAGCGCAACTGACACCTGAGCAGCGACGCGCTGGTGTGCTCGCCTACTCATCGGGCAATCATGCCCAGGCCGTTGCTTTGGCCGGAACGCTCCTCGGGGTCAAAACGGTCATCGTCATGCCGCAAGATGCGCCGCAGGTGAAACTCGAGGCCACGCGCGGCTACGGTGCCGAGGTCATTACCTACGACCCGGCGACGGCAAGGCGCGAAGACCTGGCGGCGACCATCGCGGGGAATCGCGGATTGAGTGTCATTCCTCCGTACAACCATGCTCACGTCGTCGCCGGGCAAGGCACGGCGGCGAAGGAATTGATCGAAGAAACCGGTCCGCTGGATTACCTGCTGGTGCCCTGCGGTGGCGGCGGGCTGCTGTCAGGCTGTGCCGTGGCCGCAAGCCATTGGTCGCCGGGCTGCAAAGTGATCGGCGTCGAACCCGAAGCCGGGGACGACGCCACCCGCTCCTTTCACTCGAAGACGCTGCAAAGCTGCCACAATCCGGACACCATCGCCGACGGCGCACGTACGCCTTCGCTTGGCAGCATCACCTTTCCGCTGGTGCTGCGCTATGTGCACGACATGCTTACGGTGAGCGATGCCGAACTGCTGCGTAGCGTCTATTGGATCTGGGAGCGCATGAAAATCGTGGTCGAGCCGACCGGCGCGCTCGCCGCCGCTGCGCTGCTGGAACGCAAGCTCGAGCGCCGCCATGATTACCATGGGAAGCGCATCGGTATCGTTATCTCAGGCGGTAATGCCGACATTAGGGCGCTTTGCCGCCTGCTTTAGTTTCACCTCTTGGCGATGACGCTTCCAGCCGCGATAGCCGAATTTCGCTTCTATGAAGAACTGAACGATTTCCTGCCGCGCGCGCTGCGCCGCAGCACGTTCAGCTACAGCGTCGCCGGCACGCGCTCGGTCAAGGACGCGATCGAGGCTATCGGCGTGCCGCATACCGAAGTTGACCTGATTCTGGTAGACGGAGATTCGGTGGGTTTCGATCGCATACTGCGAGGCGGCGAGCGCGTTGCTGTATATCCGGTATTCGAGCGGCTGGATATCGCACCGCTGCAACACCTGCGGCCGTGTCCGCTGCGCGATTCGCGTTTCGTGCTCGACGTGCATCTGGGCAAGCTCGCGCGCCACCTGCGCATGGCGGGATTCGATAGTCTGTACCGCAACGACTACCGCGACCACGAACTCATCAACGCGGCGCTAGCCGAGCGCCGCATCATCCTCACGCGCGACCTGGGTTTGCTCAAGCAGCGGTTGGTCACGCACGGCTACTTCGTGCGCGCAACCGATCCGATGCAGCAATTGCGCGAGGTGGTGCGCGCATTGCAGCTCGAAGCGAGCTTCGCGCCGTTTACGCGCTGCCGCGAATGCAACGACTTGCTGCACGATGTTGCCAAGACCGAAGTGTTGGAGCGCCTGCCGCAGAAAGTGCGCGCGGCTTACGACCGCTTCCAGCTGTGCCGCGGCTGCGGCCGCATCTACTGGACCGGAACCCACTACATCCGGCTGCGGCGGCTGCTTGACCTGGCTGCACCCGGCGCTGAACGTCCCTCCGGCTGCTGATGCGATGCCGCGAAATGGCCGCGCGCCTGATGTACAAGCCGCCGCGCCGCACGCGCCAGCCATCGACCGATTCCTGTAGCGACGCATGTTTATACTTCATTAACAACAGGTTGCGATGATTCTCTCACGATCGCCCCAGGTTTCCGGAAACGGCGTATGCGCGTGTTAAAATGCACCTTCGATCCTTCTGAGACGCGCCCCATGTCCTCGCTCAACAATGATCTCGCCACCATCGACACCGAACTGTGGCAGGCGATCCAGGCGGAAAACCGGCGCCAGGAGCAGCACGTCGAGCTGATCGCTTCGGAGAATTACGTCAGCCGCGCCGTGCTCGAGGCGCAGGGCTCGCAACTCACCAACAAATATGCCGAAGGCTATCCCGGCAAGCGTTATTACGGCGGCTGCGCACAGGTGGACATCGCCGAGACTTTGGCGATCGCGCGCGCCAAGGAGCTGTTCGGCGCCGACTACGCCAACGTGCAACCGCACTCGGGCTCGCAGGCGAATCAGGCCGTCTACACAGCGGTGCTCAAGCCGGGCGATACCATCCTCGGCATGTCGCTCGCGCACGGCGGGCATCTCACGCACGGCGCCGCAGTCAATCTGTCGGGCAAACTCTACCACGCCTTGTCCTACGGACTAGCCGCGAATGAAGAGATCGACTATGACGAGGTGTATCGCCTCGCGCGCGAGCACAATCCACGGCTGATCATAACCGGCGCGTCGGCTTATTCGCGCGTCATCGACTGGCAGCGCTTTCGCGTAATCGCCGACGAGGTCGACGCGTATCTGATGGCGGACGTCGCGCACTACGCCGGACTCATCGCCACCGGCCTCTATCCGAGCCCGATCGGCATCGCCGATTTCGTCACCAGCACCACGCACAAGACCTTGCGCGGTCCGCGCGGCGGATTGATCCTGGCCAAAGCGGAATACGAGAAGCAGATCAACTCTGCCGTGTTTCCGGGACTGCAAGGCGGCCCGCTGATGCACGTCATCGCCGCCAAGGCCGTCGCCTTCAAGGAAGCGCTCGCGCCCGGGTTCAAGGGCTACCAGGAGAACGTCATCGCCAATGCGCGTGCCATGGCGCGGGTGCTGCAAAGCCGCGGCGCACGCATCGTCTCCGGCGGCACCGACTGCCACATGTTCCTGGTCGACCTGCGCAGCAAGAACATCACCGGCCGCGACGCCGAGGACGCGCTCGGTCGCGTGCATATCACCGTGAACAAGAACGCCATTCCCAACGACCCGCAAAAGCCGATGGTCACGAGCGGGATACGCATCGGCAGCCCCGCCATCACCACGCGCGGCTACGGCCTCGCCGAAGCCGAGCAGCTTGCCCACCTGATCGCGGACGTGCTCGACGCGCCGCAAAGCGAAGCAGTGCAAAAGCGCGTACTGGCACAGGTTGGAGCACTGTGCCTCAAGTTCCCGGTGTACGCGGGCGCGAACGCCGGGACTGCTGCTCCGGCTCAGGCCTTCGCCCTGAGTTCCTGATGAGCGTACAGACGGCAATGAACTTGGATCGCGCAAACCCCTCCCTTAGGCCGGCTATTGCGTGAACCATGAAATGCCCTTTCTGCAAGGCTGACGACACTGCGGTCATCGACTCGCGCTTGTCGGAAGACGCGGCGAGCGTGCGCCGCCGGCGCCAGTGCAAGGAATGCGGCAAGCGCTTCACTACCTATGAGCGGGTCGAACTGGCCATGCCCACGGTGATCAAGTCCAACGGCTATCGCACCGCCTACGATCGCGAGAAAATTCGCACTGGGTTCATGCGCGCGCTGCATAAACGCCCGGTGCCGACGGACAATGTCGACGATGCCATCAACCGCGTCGAAGCGCGCATCCTCGCCCTGGGCGAGCGCGAGATCAAGTCGCGCACCATCGGCGAACTGGTGATGCGGGAACTGAAGAAAATGGACGACGTCGCCTACATCCGCTTCGCCTCTGTATACGAAGACTTCCAGCGCGTCGACGATTTCCGCGACGCCATCCTCCAGGTAAAGCGCCCGGGGCGCAAGGCGCGGCGTTAAGGCCTGTCAGTCCCCGCTTGCGCGAGCGTCCCATGTTCAGTCCCGCTGACCAGCAGCACATGGCCGAGGCGCTGCGCCTCGCCGAGAGAGGCCTTTTCAGCACGAGCCCCAATCCGCGCGTCGGTTGCGTGCTGGTGCGCGACGGCCAGGTCGTCGGCACGGGGTGGCACGAAAAGACCGGGGAGGCGCATGCTGAGGTTTTGGCACTGCGCGCCGCAGACGCGCGTGCCCGCGGCGCGACCGCCTATGTGACCCTGGAGCCCTGCAGCCACCACGGGCGTACGCCGCCCTGCATCGATGCACTGATCGGCGCCGGGATCGCGCGCGTGGTCGCGGCGATGCAAGACCCTAATCCCAGGGTTGCGGGCAGCGGCTTCGAGCGCCTACGCGCGGCCGGCATCCAGGTCGAATCGGGCCTGATGGAGGACGAGGCGCGGGAACTCAACATCGGCTTCATCGCGCGCATGAGCCGTGGCCGACCGTGGGTGCGCATGAAGATCGCGGCGAGCCTGGACGGCAGGACCGCGCTCGCCAACGGCCAGAGCCAGTGGATCACGGGGGCCGAAGCACGCCGCGACGGCCACGCCTGGCGCGCACGCGCCTGCGCCATCCTCACCGGCATCGGCACCGTCAGGGATGACGATCCGCGGCTCGATGTGCGCGAAGTCGAGACGCCGCGCCAGCCGCTCAAAGTTGTGGTCGACAGCCGGCTGCAAATGCCGCTGTCCGCAAAGCTGCTCGCCAGAGGCAAGGTGCTGGTCGCCGCGGCGGTCGATGACCAGGCGGCGATCGGCGCATTACGCGACAAGGGCGCCGACGTGTTGCTGCTGCCGAACGCGCAGGGCAAGGTAAATCTGATGGATCTGATGCGCGAGCTAGGGCGCCGGGAAATCAACGAAGTGCACGTCGAGGCCGGAACCAAGCTGAACGGCTCGCTATTGCGCGAGAATCTGGTGGACGAACTCCTGCTCTATCTTGCACCCTGCATCCTCGGCGCTGACGCGCGCGGCATGTTCGACCTGCCCGAACTTGCAGACCTCGCGCAAAAGCGGCTGGTACAATTCGGCGGCGTGCAGACCATAGGCTCCGATATTCGTATTATCTCGAAAGTATTGAACTGATCATGTTCACCGGCATCGTCACCTCGATCGGAAATATCACCAAAGCCGCGCCGCGCGACGGCGGCGTGCGCATTACGATTGACGCGGGCATGCTCGATCTGTCCGATGTGACGGTGGGCGATAGCATCGCCGTCAACGGCGTCTGCCTCACCGTCATTGCGCTGCATGGCGACCGTTTCGACGTCGACGTGTCGCAGGAGACCATAGCCTGCACCATCGGGCTCGATGCGCCGAACGAGGTCAATCTGGAGAAATCGCTGCGCCTGTCGGACCGCCTGGGCGGACACTTGATGTCGGGGCACGTCGACGGCGTGGGCGACGTCGTGCGCTTCGAGGCGGCAGGCGAGAGTTTTCTGCTGGTGATCCGCGCGCCGCAGGATCTGGCGAAATACATCGCGCGCAAAGGTTCGATTACCGTGAATGGCGTCAGCCTCACGGTCAATCGCGTTGCGGGCGAAGAGTTCGAAATCAATCTGATCCCGCATACGCTCGAGGTGACCAACCTGAAGCAACTCAAAGCCGGCAGCCGCGTCAATCTCGAGGTCGACCTGATCGCGCGCTACATCGAGCGGCTACAGCACTACGGTGCCTAGCACACCGCGTCATCGGTAATCGGGTGTGGAATCCGCTTAGCACGTGCATGGACATAGTGTAAAACACGAAAAAACTTTGGAACTTTGTTGGAACGCTGTATTGACCAAAGTTATTTAGTGATGGACGTCTGACGGTATGCGACGGTATCGTTGACAGTATCGAAGCTATGCGAACCCGCCAATACCGTCGTGCAACTAGGTATGCTAAAGATTGAACCTAAAAACCTCAGTTAGCCGATTCCGTTTGTATGATTTTGGAGGAGCCGATGCACGCGAGGAGGGCCAATGCCGGCGAGGATGTGCTTGAGATGATCGCAGACCAGGATCCA
>Ga0082335_1000415_pt1 | contig 109224 bp, 105 predicted proteins | sample Subgrocontami58m_FD_72375 | JGI IMG/M metagenome (GOLD analysis project Ga0082335, IMG submission 72375) | Subsurface groundwater microbial communities from S. Glens Falls, New York, USA - GMW37 contaminated, 5.8 m (SPADES assembly) (version 2) ... | reverse complement strand
ATTCATGAGTACATCCAGATAAACAACGAAGACCCAAAGCCATTCATATGGACCAAGATGGCGTCAGCCATCTTGGAGAAGGTCAGCCGTTGTAAAGCCGTGATTGGGACACTACACTAGCAGTCAGTGGTTTGGGAGCAACACCTCTGGGCCTGCCTCTGGCCGGGCCCAAGGGTCGTCAGTGTGCGGATAATACAACGGCCTCCCCGGGGTGTCAAGGCGCAGCCTCGCCATGATGTGTTTCTTCATGCATCAAGTACTTCGTGGTGGGAATAGATGAATGTTCGTCGAGGAAGATGAGCAATCGCCGTTGACAGAGACGGCGAACCGTGGTACAGTCCGGCCATTCAGAAACACCTGGCGTCAATTGCCCAAAACAGTTGGCTATTCCCCGCAAAGCGGTCTTTGGACCCACGCAGTTTCGGTTCCGGTCGCATAGAGTGAACTGTCGTCGCATCGCGGAGCTTCATGACTAATTGGCGGTTACTCAATCCAGAAGGGGTTGTGTCGGGGGAAACCTTCCTGTTTGCGCCGCGGCCGCGCAGTCTCGAAGGCAAGACTGTCATGCTGCGCTGGAACGGTAAACACAATGCCGACCACTTCCTCAACAGGATAGCTGGGCTCCTCACTGGCAGAGTCAAAGGCGTAAGGATTGTCAGGAATTGGCAGGTTGCCCTTGAGACCAGAGAAACGAGTTCCTCTCCGAAACTCAGCCTGGAATTTGCCGGGAAACTGGCTGCATACCGGCCCGACATAGTCATAGGCGCAATCGGTGACTGAGGGAGCTGCACCAACTGGCTGATAGTTGATCAGCTCAACCTGGAGAGACTCGGCATCCCCACTGTTACGATCGTGACCTCGGATTTCGCACGCCTGGGCGAGGTAGTTGCTGCTGCGGAGCATGCCCCGTGCGTATACCAGGTTGCGGTGCAACATCCTCTGGGCTCGATCCCCCTTGCAGACGTAATCAGGAAAGCGGATGAAGCTTTCGAGAAGATTATCGACATGGCAACAGGTTATCAGGTGAGCGCCGGGCCTGTCACTGCACAGGCTGCATACCCTACTGAGCAAATCGAATTTACTGGCACGACTGTCGCGCTGAACAGGTTCTTCCTGGACAAGGGCTGGTCGCTAGGCCTTCCCGTAATTCCGCCCTCCCCGGAGGCCGTTCAGGAAGTACTGATGGGCACAGGCCGCAAGCCTGATGATGTCGTCGGCCAGGTGCCGCCCCGGATGGGTACTCTTACTGTCGAACTGGTTGCCGTGAACGCCGTGATGGCGGGTTGCCGCCCGGAGTTCATGCCAGTCCTGCTTGCTGCTCTGGAGGCACTGCTCGACCCGTCCGTAAACTGGCGGGGAAGCCTGGCAACCACCGCGACTTCTCAAACTGTGGTCATCGTGAATGGACCCATAGTGAAGGAGCTTGGAATAGCCTCTGAACAAGGGGCGGCGGGCAAGGGGCACCACATCAACGGTGCCATTGGCTATGCGATCAACCTTATCGCCTTTAATGTGGGTGGCTCACGACCGCCTTATGTGGATAAGTCAACTCTGGGTTCACCTGCGGACTATGTTTGCTGGGTTTTCGGGGAGAACGAAGACAAATTGCCGGCAGGCTGGGAGCCTTTGCACGTCGACAGGGGATTCCAGAAATCGGACAGTGTAATAACCGTGTTGTCCAGCTATCCTCCTGTGGCCAACCTTGATCACTGGAGTACTGCACCGGAGGAACACCTGAGATGGTGGAGCCACATGGTCAGTCCGATGCTTGGTCCGACACGCGGGATGGAACAGAACCCGATCGTAGCCCTTGCACCCGAACACGCTGAGTTACTGGGAGCTTCAGGGTGGAGCAAGGCCGACTTTGCCCGGGCCCTCTGGCAGAACGTCAGGATTCCTCTTGGCACGTGGCCTGCCGGGGGCCAGGAGAGAGTGAAAGCCGCGTTTAGCTCCATCGGGCCCCTAAGCCCGGAAAGTATGGTGCCACTAGTTCTGAAACCGGAACAGTTCCTTATTGTCCTTGCCGGCGGCGCAGGCAAACAGTCCCACTATTTCCCGCCGTTTTTCGATTCATTGCCCGCTTCCAGGCTGGTTACGACTCAGGCAGGCCGACGCGGCGACCATTCGTGAAGACCTTGCTATGGCTACCCTGTCCTTCAGCTTCATCTTCCTGTCCTCCCCATCCATGAACTTGTTGCCATTTGTTTTGCCAGTTCCTTTTGTCCGAAGGTATCATAGTCTGTTTCCTTCTTCAACGAGTCGCTCCCTGACGCTTATCCCATAACGGACATATTCCGGCTGACGGCATAGAGTGCCAGCACCCTTGCCGTGAGTATTATCGTCGCGTAGTATATACTTCCAGTTACTCCTCGAACGAGGCCCAGCATTGGCCGCAGCGTGCCGTACGGAGACAACGGGGGTTGAGCGATGGCTGAGCGAAGTCCCATGGGGACCGCAATCATAGGTAATAGGTATCAAAACTTGCTCGCTGCCCGGTCTCTTCCTTGGTCTTCATTCATGCAATGGAAGTAACTGAAACAGGGGGAAGGTCGGATATTCCCTGGAAAGGAGCAGGCGAGGATAGATGTCTAATTGACAGGAACTGCCAGTTTGAAAGCATCATTAGGATACGGGAAGTGCACTGAAGGAGGTTGGTCTATGAGGAAAAATCTGTGGTTGATGGCAACCTGTGTGGTACTCCTGCTTGGCCTGCTGGCAGGTTGCACCAAGACTACGACCCCCACTACTACGTCCAGCCGTACTGTGACGGCGACTACTGCAACTACTTCTACTGCCACTCCTGCGGCTTCTGCCGCAACACCAGAAAAGCCAAAATTGCTGACGGTTGTCACTCTCGATGTAGGCACCAAGCAATATGTTGCTACTGGCATGGTCACGGAAGCCATCAGAGACAAGTTTGGAATTCCAGTCAGGATGGTGCCTATCGGTGTCGGCTTGAACGGTCTTTTTGTCGTTCGTTCCGGGCAGGCCAATTGGATATACACCAGCGGCGATGCTTACACTTCACGCGAAGGCACCGAGGCCTTTGCTAACCGCGCATGGGGGCCGCAGAAAATGCGCATGCTATACGAGTTCCTGAGCGCTCAAGACGTAAGCGGTCTCATGGTCCGTGGTGACTCCGCCATTAATACTCCGAAGGATTTGAAAGGGAAGAAGCTGCCAACCATCCCTGGCTACCCGGCCTTCAATAGTATTTTCGACGCGATACTGGCGTTCGGCGGACTTACATGGAATGATGTTACCAAGGTGGAGGTCCCTTCGTATGCTCAAGTTGCGGACGCTCTGACGCAGGGGAAGGTCGACATCCATGTCCTCAATACCACGAATCCCGCAGCTATAGCGGCTGCACAAGGTTCTCCGGGAATCCGCTGGATACCGTTGGACTCCAATGACAAGGAAGGCTGGAAACGTTTGCTTGCCGTCTCACCTCAGAGAAGCCCTGCGGCGACGACGGTTGGCCCGGGCATTTCGAAGGAAAAACCCTACCCTGGGTTTGCAACGGCACAGGTCCAGGATGCCTTCGATACCCTGGGCAACGATACCGCCTATTGGATAACCAAAGTGTGGGCAGAAAGCTACGCCGCCTATAAGGACAAGAACGTATCACTGGAAGATGCTTCCCTGGACGAAGCTCTGAAGATCGTGCAGAAAGGAATAGCTTATGCCTGGCATCCAGGTTCAATACGCTACTTCAAGGAGATAAACCGGTGGACTCCCGAAATCGAGGCATGGAACAATAAGGTGCTTGAGCGTGAAGCGAAGTTGCTGAAGGCATGGGAAGCCTGCCTGGCCGAAGCGGACGCCAGTAAGCTGACAGAAGACAAACTGCCAGCTCTGTGGAACAAATATAGAGCCGAAATCCCGCCAGTACAGTAAACGGCCTGTTGACGTGTATCCGATCAGGCGGCTCCACGTATGTCGCCTGATCGGATACACGGACGAATGATAGCTTCGAAATTGCGCTTCATGCCCGTGCGGCCTGTTTTGCCTGTCATCACTCTTACTATTTTGCGATAGCGGCTAAACCTGTCGAGCTACGCGCGCAGCCTCCATTGTGGCATGGATTGCAGTTCGCGGTTGGGCACAGTCTCCAATGACATGCAGTTGAGGGACGCCACCGTTAAGTTGCCTCGCCAATTTGTTCTCCGGATTCGAGCCAACTGCCAGCACCACCGTTTCTGCCGTAAGGAACAGCGGGCGATTCTGGTGGCTCACGTAAACTCCAGTCTCCCTTATCTCTAAGACCGGCGAATGAGTGAAAACCGGCACTCTTCGCACTGCCAATTCGTCCCTTAGCGGAAGATAGATGCCCGTTTCAACTTCTCTGCCCAGTTCACTTCGGGTTGACAGGGTAACTTTCTTGCCCTGTCTGGCCAGAGAGAGGGCCATTTGCATGCCCACGTGACGGCCGCCAATAACCACAACACTGTCCCCGACCTGCGCTTTCCCAGTTATCACGTCGACAGCCTGCACCACGTTCTTGCCCGTGGCTCCCGGAACATCGAGTGTCGCCGGAGATGCTCCTGTGGCCACCACCACGACATCAGGCCGTGTTTCTTTCACCAACTCCGGCGTCACTTCCTGGTTCAGAACGATCTTTGCGCTTGTCTTCATCAGGCCACGCTTCAGGTATGCCGAAAACATGGCGAACCCTTTTTGCTCCAGGCAGACGATATTCCACTGCCCGCCCAACCTGTCGCTTTTCTCATAGAGTGATACCTGGTGGCCCCGTTGGGCCAGGTCGCGCGCAGCCAGCATCCCGGCCAATCCACCTCCAACCACCATTATCTTCTTGGGCGGGTTGGCCGGCTTAAGCTCGGACCCTTCCTCTGCGAACAGGTATGGATTTACCGTGCAGGTGAAGTTTGATATACCCCCGCCAGCAAACAGCAGGATGTAGCAGTTGTTGCAGAAGATACAGTGATTGATGTCCTGCAACCTGCCCTCTTTCGCTTTGTTGGGAAGTTCAGGGTCAGCCAGCAACGGTCTGCCCATGGCAACGAAATCGGCTTTGCCTTCCTCAAGTATGCGCTCAGCCAGTACCGGGCTGCCGATCTTGCCCACCGTTATCACCGGCACCTTGACTACCCTCTTTACCTCTTGCGCCAGGCCGACCAACAGCCCGTTCGGCTTCAGATAGCAAGGCCTCACGGGATAGTCGGTGGTCCCGCCGGACACATGGATGGCTTGAGCCCCGGCCTCAACCAGAAGCGGGGCATGGCGAATGACATCCTCTATCCGTATCCCGCCCTCGATCAATTCCATGCCTGAAACTCGGACGATCAAGGCAAAATCCGGCCCGACCTTGTTCCGGGTAGCCTGCAGCACTTCGCAGACGAATCTTGCCTGGTTTTCCAGGCTTCCCCCGTATTCGTCTTGCCGGTGATTCGTGAGGGGAGAGAGGAAACTGCCCAGTAGATACCCGTGAGCAGCATGTATCTCAACGCCGTCGAAGCCTGCATCCTTCGCCCGCTGAGAACACTCAGCAAACGCGGCAACAACGGCCTTGATATCCGTTTTGGTCATCTCACGCGGGATGACGCCATCCGTGACCGAGGGCACTGCCGATGGCCCGATGACTTCAACTTCGTCCAGGTTCGGGCTCGACGCCCTGCGAATCTTGGCGAAAATCCTGCCGTGATGGTTTAGCTGGACAACTCCATTTGCTCCACCATGGTGAATCACCCGAGATAGCTCTCTCATGCCAGGAATGAACTTGTCATCGTGCAGTCTCATCCCGTGGGGAGTGTCGCTCCCCTTTCGCACAGTAGTAGCCTGCACAATGACTAACCCCACGCCCCCTTGTGCCATGGAGGCATAGTACCGCAGTGCTTTGTCGGTAATGAACCCTTCCGCGTCGCAGGTGTGAGTGCCCATGGGGGCCATGACAAGCCTGTTCTTAATCTCCAGGTTGCCTATTCTGCCCGGTTCAAACAACTTCTTAAGTCCCATGCTCTCCCTTCCCCGAAACCATGAAACCATTCTCGGAGTGGATCCTTAGTCCGGCCACGTGTGCCGGGGCCGCTAACCTAAAGCCTCAGGAGCCGTTTGGCATTACCCGACAATATGTTGTGTTTATCTCTATCGGTTATCCTGTATTCCTTCGTAGCATCCAGCCAGCTTATGCGCCCGTAAAACATCGTCTCATTGTACAGATCGCTTCCGAAGCAGAGCCGCTCTGAGCCAACGCTGGTCACGAAATCCTCGCCGACTCTAGAGTAGGACAACATTAGGGCATTGTCAAAGACAACATTGCCATGCCTTTTGGCAATTGCCGCCAACTGGCGGCTCCTGTCCAAGGTGGAGAAACCATCGAGGGCCACGAAGGTTATACCGGGGAATTCAGCGAGCAGGTTTTCCAGCCTCCATGGCGCCTCCGTGCTGGACTCCCCAAAAAGGTGAATGAACACGGGTACGCCAAGTGTTGCCACCTTCTGCAAATACGGCCTCATTATGCTGTCATCGATACAGACCCCCTGGAACTTGTGATGCCATACAATGCCGCTCATGCGAAGGTCTTTTACAATTCTCTCGATTTCGTCCAGGCTCTTTTCTCCATGCCGGGGCTCGACTGTGCCAATGGCCACGGGAAAACGGTCAGAATGTCTGGCCCTGTATTCGGCCAGTTGGTCATTAATTCGCCTGGTATCGTCTATTCCATTAGGCATTACATAGTAAAAATCGGGCATCAATGCCGCTCTGCCGATTCCATTCGCATCCATGAAGCGTACTCGCGCCTCATAATCGCTTACGGCTGCCGCCTTGTCCCTGGCGATCTTCGCACTTGGTATGTGCTGATGAATATCGAAAATGTCCATGGTTCTCCTGCCTTCCTTTCCCGTTATTGCCTCAACTTGGCCGCTTTTCTTGAACGGCGTTCTCTCCAGCGATCCTGCCGAAGGCTATGCACTCAGACAGATTGCCTCCTCCGGAGGGATATATCATGCCAAACATGGATCCCAGTTCGCCCGCGGAGTAAAGCCTCGGTATTGGCATCCCTTTTGTGTCCAATACCTGGGCTTTGCTGTTCCGCCTTGGGCCTCCTTGGGTATTCAGGCCGCCAGGCCATAAGTTGATCGCATAGAAGGGATGCCGGGAAAGCGGAACTAAGTCGGGAGACCGGCGGCCGTAATCCGGGTCGTGGCCTTCCTTGCAGTACCGGTTGTAGGACTTCACTGTACTTTCCAGCATCTCAGGTTGCATGCCAAGAAGCGTGGCCATGCCACTCAGGGTCTCTGCCTTCTTTATCCAGCCCTTTTCAAGCTCCCTGCTATTGTCCCTGCTCCACTTATAGAGTTGCTCGGGACCGGCGGCCCCTGCCGCCAGGCTGATCAAGATTCCAGCCTCGAAACGGTTTTGGTCAAATATCCAATAGCTGGGTACCCTTGGGTATTCGAGACGGTTTACATCGTAAACTATCAGTTCATAGTAGGCCACATGGACCTTAGTGCCCAGTGTATTCTCGTTAATGAACCTTCTGCCGCGTTTGTCCACCACTATGTAACCGGCCGACTCGGCTTTCTCCATATTACCAAACACTTGCCTCAAACCCCATCCCGGCGCGCCGAGTTCACACACAAAAGTGGTGGGATAGTCGGGGAATTTAGCGAAAACACCGCCGGCACAGCAGTTCATATGCCAGAGGTCTGCGCCAACCTCCTGGGCCATGCGAATACCATCTCCGGTATTGGCAGTGGATCCCATGCAGTGGGTGGGGTAGACAGGGAGATAGTTCAGCTTCATCTGCTCATCGAATTCGAATCCGCCACACGCTAATACTACCGCCGACGCCTTGATATTGACTTCCTTGCCGTCCTGGCGAATCGCTCTGACACCGACCACCTCGCCATTCGTGTCAGTCAACAGGTGGTCCGCCGGCGTGTCGTACAGGACCTGAACGCCCCTCTTACCCGCTTCCTGGTACATAGTCTTCATCATGACAGGTCCCAGGCCCGTCGTGACATAGTTGTGTATGGAGTGAGCGCCAGGCAGTTCTTTGTGCTCTCCTGCGCTGCTTTTCAACTTTGACTTAAGGCCCATCCTCTCCATCCAGTCTCTGTTCTGGGAAGCGTATTCTGCCCACGCTCGAATGACGTCCATGCCCGTCCAACCGAGATCGTCATTGACCTGATATAGCGCCTTCATATAGCTGACCGCGCCTTCAATATCAGGGGGACAAAGAAAGGCACCATACGATAGACTGCTGTTCGTATGGTGGTTGTCAATTGACTGCTTTTCCAGGACCATGACCTGAGCGCCCAGATCGCGGGCCGTTATCGCCACCACCGACCCTGCCATTCCGTAACCTATCACTGCCACGTCGGTCACGTAGTCCCATTCCGTATGTCCTCGCACCAGCATGTCGGTCACCTTCTCCGGAACTGCGGCTGTTTCTTAGGTAGAAATCAAAGCAAGGGGAGAAGACATCATTAGCCATGTACCTAAATCGTAATGCGGGCTACAGCCCCCGGGCAGTGGCACTTTCTGAGCGCTGACCCCCGGAGGCTATCCGCACCTGTTGGCACGACCTATTTAGTGGTTGTGGTTGTTGTTTTTGACTTCCACGCCGCAAGTCTGTCTTGCTCAGCCTTCAACAGTTCCTGCTGGAATTTCTCGTTCTCCGCCGTCCACACCCCGGCTTCCTTGTAGAAGCGTACTGCGCCCGGGTGGAAGGGCGCTATGAAGGGGACTGTCGCCGCCCCCGCCTTCCTCCAACCCGCATCATAGGCAGTCTTGGTGTCATCGACAACTGCATAGGTCGCCCTGGTTACCTGGTACACCACGTCTTCATCGAGGAAGTCATAGCAGTACAGGTTCAAAGTACTCGTCGGGGCCCTCATGTCCTGTTCAAGGCCCATAATCGACCCCTTGGGAACGTTCTGCATCTGGAAGGCCGGTTTCTTCTGGAGGAATGCTTTCTCAGCGTCCTGAGTGGGATTGAAAGGAAGGATGACCAGGCCCAGGGTGCCGTCTAGCTCTACCATGGCCGGGCTCGGGTAGCTCGCTACTACCGGCACGTCGAGGACGCCTGCCTTCAGCATGTCAATCGAAACTCCACTGCCGTCGACATTCACCTTCTTCACGTCATCCCAGGAGAGTCCCATAGCCTCCAGGAAAGCGGCCGTCGTATCATTCATCGTAGAACTGGACGGCACATAGGCGAGACGTTTGCCCTTCAGGTCAGCGTAGGTTTTTATGCCGGTCTTTTTCGTCGTATAGAGCACAATGAATTGAGGCGCTCCACGGAACACTAATCGAATGGGCTGCGGGCCCCACTGTGCGATATCGCCCAGACCGTTGAGGGCATTGAAAATACTGGTGCTGCCCATGACGCTGAGATCGCCCTGTTTGGTCCGCATCGTGGTAAGTTCGGCAAGGTCCGCGGTGACATCCTGAACGCTTATCTTGGTGCCCAGCTTACTAGTAAGTGCACCTGCCAGCCCAATTGCGATTGGGCCGGTAGAACTCCCCGGGCGCTGCAACATGTTGATGACACCGGGCAAGGGCTTGAGTGTCGTCGATGCCGCCGCTGTTGTGGCCGCGCTCGTCGCCGGCTTTGCAGTCGTTGCCGATGCAGTTGATGTCGGTTTTGCAGCCGTTGACGATGCTGGCGAAGCTGCCTTACAACCCGCGAGCAGCGCAACGATGAGAAAGATTTGGACCAGTATGAGATATGCCTTCTGACTTTTCACCAGTTTCCTCCTACTTCTCTCCCATTGTTCCTCACAATAGCAGTGACCGAGTGCTCATTCTTTTGTAGAGACGCGCTGCCCTTCGAATCCTCCTGCTTTGACACAACGCCGCAGTTTCTCAGACCGGTACGGCGTTGGAGTGTGCGCAGACTACCACCTTCCAGCGTCGTCTGTCAAGGTCACAACACCCTGCTCCGGAGACCACATTCGTGGACCATGATTGCGCTTATCTTCGTGTCAGTCTTGAAACGGAATATAATGGTTATCATGGGGAAAGGTAACGGCATGGCAAATATCCAGGTCTTTGATGCCAAACAGAACAAACTCGTAACTGTTGAGCACGTGGACAAATCGGACTCGGAGTGGAAGAAGTTGCTCACCAAAGAGCAATACGAGATCACGACCAGGAAAGGGACGGAGCTTCCGGGTACACGCACGTTCAGTGAGGTCCACGAGCGGGGCATCTTCAAGTGCGTCAGGTGCGGCACCGATCTCTTCCGCAGCTCAACCAAGTTCGAGTCTGGGACGGGGTGGCCCAGCTTCTATGAACCGGTCTCTCCCGGCAACATAGTCCAACAGCCCGATGACAGCGCAGGGATGCGCCGTACCGAGGTGTTGTGCACCCGCTGCGGCTCGCACGTGGGCCACGTTTTCGACGACGGGCCGCGGCCGTCAGGCCAACGCTACTGCATGAATGGCTTTGCGCTGAGGTTTGTCCCGGAGGGCAAGCTTTGAATGGGTCTCATGAAACTGCCACCCTCGCCGGCGGTTGCTTCTGGTGTATCGAGGCTGTATTCGGGGAAGTAGCTGGCGTTGAGTCGGCAGTGTCAGGCTACACCGGGGGCACGGTGCCTGGTCCCACCTACGAGCAGGTCTCCAGCGGCCAGACTGGCCACGCGGAGGCGGTGCAGGTTACATTCGATACAGGCAGGATATCCTACCGCCAGATTCTGGAGATATTCTTCTCCGTCCATGACCCGACGACGCCAGGCCGGCAAGGTTCAGATGTTGGCACCCAATACCGCTCGGCAGTTTTCTACCATGATCAAGGGCAGAAGGATATTGCAGAAGGGCTAATCCAGGAACTTGGCAATAGCCACGTTTGGAAAGACCCTGTGGTCACGCAGGTTGCCCCGGCCGAGAAGTTCTATCGTGCAGAGGACTATCACCAGGAGTATTTCGCACGACATCCTTACCAGGGCTATTGCCAGATGGTAATCGCGCCCAAGATGGACAAGTTCCGGAAGAAGTGGGCCAGCCAGGTCAAGAAGTAGGCTCGCCGCCTCGTCCAATCCGTTGTTGACCCCCAGTTGGGATTCAGGGCGTAAGGCGTTCGCCCCGGCGCCGCGAATGACAGGTACCCGTAGGGCACGTCAACCAACTTTCTGTCCAGCCTTATGTCGTTGCCGTTCGTCAGAGGGTACTCGTGAGACCCTTGACCCCGGAACAGGCATCTTATACTTGGAAGGGGAAAGTCTTCTTTTCGACCGGGAGGTACCATTGCAGATCGGCGTTGCCGGCGGTCAGGCGACACGGGAACCGGCTATTCCCGAGCGTATCGGAAGGCTCCTGGAGTTTGCCAATAACCTTTGGTGGAGCTGGCACGAGGACGGCCGGCAAATGTTCCGTTCCCTGGACTATGCGCTGTGGAGGACCACAAGCCACAACCCGGTCAAGCAACTCCGCGAGATCGATCCAGAGAAGCTGAGTGCGGCAGCCAGAGACCCGTCGTTCCTGGAGTTGTACGACTCCGTGATGATGAGGTTTGACGCCGATATTGCGGGCGAGAAAACCTGGTTCAAACGGGAACGCGAGGGTCGCCTCACCGGGCCGGTTGCCTACTTTTCGCCCGAGTTCGCCATTCATGGGTCGCTTCCGATTTACGCTGGCGGCCTGGGAGTAATGGCCGGGGATACCTGTAAGGAGGCCTCCGACCTGGGGCTGCCACTGGTTGGTGTCGGGTTCATGTACCCTGAGGGCTATTTCAGGCAGAATATCTCAGCGGACGGGTGGCAGCAGGAGGCATATACCAGGTTGAACTTCCTCGAGGCCCCCATAAGCCCATGTCCGTGGCCGGATGCCTGCGGGCCCCTGGTATCCGTCCAACTGGAGGGCAAGACTCTGTACGTTTCCACATGGCTGGTACGTGTCGGGCGCGTAAACCTGTACTTGCTGGACACCAACGTGGAGGAAAACGCACCAGCGGACCGCATGCTTTCAGCGCGTCTCTATGCTGCCAACATGGATGACCGCATGCTGCAGCTAATCGTGCTAGGCATCTGCGGAGTCCGGGTCCTGCGGGCCCTGGGCATAGCCCCTTCGGTCTGGCACGCGAACGAAGACCACACATCCTTCATGATGCTTGAGCGCTTGCGGGAGATGGTTGCGGAGGGGGCCTCCTTCGACCAGGCAAGGGAGAGGGTCAGTTCCACTACGGTCTTTACCACCCACACCCCGGTCCCGGCCGGACACAACATCCTCCCGGTCGAACAAATGGAGCAATATCTTCGCGGGTTTGTGAATGCGCTGGGCATCGAAAAGTCGAGCTTCCTCAGGCTGGGACAATATGATGGCCTCGAACCAGGACGGTTCAGTCTCACCGCTTTGGCGCTGAGGCTTGCCGGGCGGTCAAACGCCGTGAGCAGGCTCCACGGACGGGTGACGCGAAAGATGTGGCATGTCCTGTGGCCCGAGAAAAGAGAGGAAGATGTTCCCATCACTCATGTGACAAATGGAGTCCACATGGGCACGTGGCAGGCGCCAGAGATGGCGGACATGTGCCACAAGTACCTGGGAGAGGCCATCCGAAAGAGGCAGGACGATCCTGAGTTCTGGGCGTGCATGATGGACGTCCCCGACGAGGAGTTCTGGAAGGTGCGGCAACTGCTCAAGACCAGGTTGGTGCGACTGATTCAGGAACGGGCGCAGCAGCGATGGGTGGAAGCCACGGTCGCCACTCAGCAGGTACTGGCGATGGGGACTCTGCTCGATCCTTATGCCCTGACCGTCGCCTTCAGCCGGCGGTTCACGGAGTATAAGCGACCGGGCCTGATCCTATACGATTTAGGGCGTCTGAAAAAGATAGTCAACAACCCAACTCGCCCAATACAGATTGTCTTCGCTGGAAAGTCGCACCCAGCCGATGCGTCGGGAAAGTCTCTCTTGAGGCAAGTATACCTGCTGGCGACTGACAGATCTTTCCAGGGCAGGGTCGCCTTTATCGAAGACTACGATATGCACTTATCGCGTGAGATGGTCCGCGGAGTTGATGTGTGGATGAACGTTCCCCGCCGTTTGCAGGAGGCCAGCGGCACCAGCGGGATGAAGGCTTCGATGAACGGCGTTCTCAACCTCAGCGTTCGCGATGGCTGGTGGGACGAGGCATATAACGGGGCGAACGGTTGGGCGGTCGGCGACACGCAGGTACGCGGCCGGGAAGATGAAGACCATGTTGACGCGGAAGCATTGTATGACCTTCTGGAAAACGAGGTCGCGCCCCTGTACTACGAACGTGACCGGATGGGCATCCCACATGGCTGGATCAAGGCGGCCAAGGAAGCCGTACGTTCGATAAGCCCTGCCTTCAGCACCTGCCGCATGTTGAAGGAATATACGAAACGCATGTACCTGCCACCGGCGGATCCGGGCGCGCACCAGCAAGACCCTGGTTGAGGCATCAGGAGGGGAAGACATGGCTAACCGAGAAGAACAGGGACAACAGTTAATACGCGAATTGGCTGCCTACCGGGAACGAGTGAAGGAAGTCGAGAAACTCCTGAGCCATCAGACGGAGGCGCTTCGCGGGGCACAGGCGATGTATGAGAGTCTGTTCGAATTGGCGCCCGATGCCTTGATCGTCGTGGATCGCCTGGGCCACATCACTAAAGTTAACGCGCAAGCCGAGAGACTATTCGGCTACGGTCGCGGGGAGTTAGTCGGCAAAGACCATGCGGCGCTGGTACCGGAACGGTTTGCAGAAAAGCACTCCGCGGAAATGAAAGACTACATGCGCGAACCACGCATCCGTGTCATGGGCATAGGCCTCGATCTATGGGGCCGAAGAAAGGATGGCAGTGAGTTCCCGGCGGACATAGACCTCGGTCCGCTGGACGTGGGCAAAGACTTCCTCGTCCTCGCGGTTGTCCGCGACGTAACGCAGCGCAAACAGATAGAAGTAAGCCTGCTGGAAAGCGAGAAGCGGTACCGCGACCTGGTGGAGTTATCGCCGGATGCCGTCATTGTAAACTCCGAAGGCAGCATCATCTTCGTCAATAGCGCCGGGGTCGGGCTCCTCGGGGGGGAGTCCGCAGACCAACTCGCCGGCAAGCAGTTGACGGCCTTCGTGCATCCCGACGACAGGCAGGCCGTTGCCGAACGAATAGGGCAGGTCCTGGAAGGGAAAATGGCGCCTCTATTCGAGTTGAAGATTATCCGGGGTGACGGATCGGACTTGTTTGCAGAAGCGGTTTCAATGCCTTTCAACTTCAGGGGCCGGCAGGCAATGCTCTCGATAGTGCGCGACATCACGGAGCGCAAGCGCGCCGACATGGCCAGGAGAGAGACAGAGGAGCGGTACCGGCGTACGCTGGACAGTATGCTTGAAGGCGGCCAGATCATCGGATTCGACTGGCGTTATCTCTACCTGAATGATACTGCCGTCATGCAAGCCCGGCTGCCCAGGGAGGAACTGCTGGGACACACTATGATGGAAAAGTACCCCGGCATTGAGAATACGCCTGTTTTCGGGCGCCTCAAGGCATGCATGGAAGAGCGACGTCCGGCCCGGATGGAGAATGAATTCACCTTTCCCGACGGCACCCAGGGGTGGTTTGAACTCAGCATCCAGCCTGCGCCCGAGGGGGTTTTCGTTCTGTCGATCGACGTGACCGAACACAAGAGGCTGGAACAGGAGTTGAACAGGTACCGTCGGCGCCTTGAGGATGTGGTGGCTGAGCGCACTGTCGAGCTCGCTCGAACAAACGCGAAACTTGCCCAGGAAATCGCCGAACATGAAAAAGCGGAAGCGGGTTTGTCGCTGCGGGCGACCATTCTGGATAACGCCCCGATGGCGATATTTCTGCTCAACCCCAGGGGCGATTTCGTCTACACCAACGAAGCCGCATCCATGACTTATGGGTTCAGTCGCAATGAGTTCATGAATATGAACCTGCGCCGGCTGCTCCCGGCGCAGGATGCGCCACTTGTCGATGGACGGCTGAAGCACATACTGGAAAAACGCCACCTGGAGCTTGAGACTGTACACGTGCGAAAAGACGGGATTTCGATTCCCGTAGAGGTGCGTCACGCTCTGATAAAGACGCTCCACGGAGAGTTCATCGTCAGCCTCATCCGCGAAATTCCCGCTCGCCAGACGGGTTAGCCCTTTCAACCTGTTCGGTGGCTTAGCCCCTGGCGCCATCCACGGGAGAAGCAGTCAACTGGACGCTTGAAGGGACAGGGCTTCAATCATCGGACGCAACGGAACGGACGAGTAAGGAATACGCCGGCTAAATGCCGAGGCGCTCGCCGCAGATGATAACGGTGATACGGTCCTTCTTTCGCTGGTTTTCGATAATGCCTGTCACATTGCAGAACCTGAGTGGAGCCCGGCAGTCACTGCATTTCCCGCTTTTGGCGCAAGGGAGAGGCCTGTCCCGGCGCCTTGCATGAATTGGACCCACGTAGTCCTTGATACGCTGCAACGCCGCCTCCTGGGTAGGCACGATCTTGTTCACCCCCGCGACCACGATAATCCTGGAAGGGCCAAAGATCATCGCGGCCACACGGTTACCCTGTCCGTCCACATTGACCAGCTTTCCGTCCAGGGTCACGGCGTTTGTGCTGGTCAGATAAACATCGGAGACAAGGGCCTGTTTGTCCAGTTTATCCCTTTCAGCTTCGGAGAGGCCTGGATTTCGGGTATCAATCAGGTGATAGTCGCCCTTACGGAGGGCTTCCACTGCACCGATCTGGTCCAGGGTAAGTGAGCCTCCAAGACCGACACTGCTTCCCTTTGGGACCAGTTCCAGCGTCCTTTGCAGCGCTTCCTCCCCGGTCTCAGCGTACATCCCCTGCATGTTGTTCTGTTCGAGCGCGCTGATCACCCTCTCAGCAAGGGTTCTCCCATACCACGCCTCGGCCTGTAGCAGCCGTGCTCGCTGACTTTCGTTTTGCACCAAACAGCCCTCCGAAATTACCTGTCCATTCCCCTCTGAAGGCCGCGCAGATAGGAGATATCACCGGCATGTTCTGAGCTGTGGACAATGACGAATGCAAAGACCTTCCCGATGCTTATATCGCCCCACCGCGGCATGTTGATGATCCTGTCAAACCTATCGGCGGTCATGCCCCCAAGGTACTCGAGTGTTCTGGCGCGCACCGCATCCCCATATGCTACCAGGCTCTTTTGCTCGGGTACGCAGAAGGCATTCACCTGTTCCACGGTATAGTGAGACCCCAGTTCAGTCACAGGCAGGCCCACGCTCTCATACCATTTCTCGGATTCCCACATCTGCGGTTTCCCCTGAATCCTCGACTGAACAAAAATGTCTTCCGAGCGGGCCTGATGGAAAAGGATGATGCCAATGGAGTTGGCCCCCGGCCCAGGCCGCCACTTCAGCTCATCATAAGTCAGACCGTCGATTGCCTTCATCGTCGCCTGTTTGCATCGCGTGAGCCCTTCCTCGATAAAGTCCATCAATTCCATAGCTAGAAACCCCTTTTCTGCCGAACTTGAGAAAAGTCAAAATTCTGGCGCCGGTACAGTTCTGCATGAGCAATCATCCAGGTCATTTCAGGCTTGTCAAGAATTCGGTTGACGAGGATACCTCTGCGAACCGGCTCAAGACACTGGTCAAGGTAAAGGTGTGTGCCTCGACCGAGAAACTGGCGCAGCAGTCTTTAAGGACGATCACCCGGTAATCGGAGTCGGCAGCATAGCGGGCAGTGCTTTCTACTACGAGGTTTGTGGCAATCCCCATCAGGACCACAGTGTTGATATCCTTGGAAGCAAGGACCGTCTGCAGGTCACTGTTGAAGAATCCGTTGACCCTGGGCCGGCTGACAACTACGTCGCCTTTCACCGGAGCGACTGAACCATCGATTTGCGCATCTTCACCGCCGATGAGCAGTCTTTGCGTATTCCGCAGGCCGCCAAACATGCGGTTTCGCGGAGAAATCTCGGGGTAGCCTTCGCGGAATTGCACTACCACGTAGATAACGGGCAAGCCGGTTCCCCGGGCTCCATCCAGTACGGATTTCGCCTTCTGCATGGTATTCCGTTCCTTCGCCATGGCGTTTCCGCCAACAATCCCTTTCTGGAGATCCAGAGCCAGCACGGCAGTTCTCTTCAGGTCCAGACTTAGACTCGGCATCAAATCCTCCTTTGGTGATTATTCGACCAGAGGCCGCAAGTATTTCGGCCTCAAGCTTCAGTGATTATCTCATAACCGGCCAGCCAATTGAAGGTCTGCAAGGCCCACGGGAACCTCTCTCAGCATGAACGCGAAGATGCCATGCACAAAGATGCATGTCGCAGGGAATCTCGCACCCGAGGGCATTCATCCTTGGACGGCCGCGTCAGGTCGAATGGACGGTAGCCTTATGTGCCTTCGAGAACCGCCCGCGCACCATCTCCCCGGATACACGCCTGGTGCCCGAGAGGTTTACAAGCGAAAGCACGAGAATGCCGACCATGATGATGCTGGAGGCAATGCACCAGGAACAGAAGGCATGTATCTTGAATATCTCGAGGTAGTACAAATACCCTGAAAACAGCGTTCCAGACAGAGCTCCCGCATACAGTATCATGGGAATTGCGGCGCAACCGCCATCCTTCCGCAACATCATCAACAAGCCAAGGACAGTGAGCAGAGAATACAACGCGAGACCATACAGGGCCATAGGAAGGCCGAAGATCGTGGCGAAGGAACTGGACAGTACAGCATGGCAGTCAGTTGACGGCAGGCAGTAGGGCCGCACGTCCCTGAAATGCACAAACGTAAGATAGCTGGAGATCCCCATTCCGGACAGTCCGAGAACGGTTATTGCTTTCCGGGCAGCAGCAAGCGAACGCTGATTGGAAAAGGCTGCAGAATTCTTCACGGCTTATTGCCAGTTTTGAGGCGTTCATCGAACAACTTCTGAAAAACCGCGAATGGCGCCGCTCCGGCACCGACCTCCCCGTCCATAGAGAAGCTGGGCGTGACCGTGATGCCCAACGACTCCGCCTCCTCCGAGTCTCGAAGTACTTTTTCTCGGTGCTTCCCTGTCTTGATGCTGGCATCGAAACTTACCATGTCCAGGCCCGCCTGGCGTGCCGCGTCCTGAAGTCTGTCCATGGTGAGGTCTCTGGCTCTTGCTGACGCCCTGACCTGCATGAGTATCTCATAGAATGGCCAGAACTTACCCTGTTCCGCCGCGGCCTCGGAGGCCTCAGCGGCCAGCATAGACTCATCACCGTAGATGACGAAATGCCTGTACTCGAAGCGCACCTTGCCAGTATCCACATACTCCTTCTTGATCTGCCTCATCGTTGTCAACGCGAATTCCTGGCAAAAAGAGCATTGGAAGTCGGAGTATTCGATCATGGTGATCGGGGCCGAAGGGGACCCGATGGACGTCCCAGGTACTGCCGCCATTGGCGAAGAGTCAGGAGAGACGCGGACAGAAGTGGAAGAACTGCTTGTTCGATCGATGCTCCCCAACCAGACCAGAAGGGCAGCGAAGACTACTGCAACTGTGGTAGCTGCCAAAAAGGGGCCGCTGGCGAATACCCGGCCTTTGGTAGATGGATTGTCTGCCGTCCGCGCACCCAAAACTGTCTCCCACAAACCGGGGGCGATTGGTCAAACGGCCACCCCCATGGACGCCCGATTCTACCACCAGACGGTGTTTGTAGCAAATGCTGTCGTCATCACGATGTTTCTGTTCATGGTGATATGCCGCTATGCTGCAAATGGTATTGACAATTGTCCCGAAGGCATTTATTATACGAGCTTAGAAGAGCCTTAGAAGAGCCTTAGACTCTGTCCTGCTCACTAATCCGAAAGGGTCCCCCGATAAGGTTGTTGCGGAAACGGCAGCTACGGTTGCCTCTTATAAGGCTTGTGTCATCTCTGTCTGGCACCGCCTGGTATCTGTCCTTGATCCGTCACTGAAAGCAGTGCCGGGTGGTTGGCTCGGCAAAAGCTTAGAACTGAGGGAGGGGGACCATGAAGTGCACGAGCAAAGTACCCGTATGGAGGAAAAGGTGGTGGAATGTCATCGGGTTCATTGCTGTGTCAGCCATGCTGTTGGGGCCGGTATTAGCATGCGGGTCTGGGCCCACGACTACCGTGACTGGGCCTACGGTTACCGTGACAGGGCCTACCGCTACGGTACCTGGGCCCACGGCTACTGTGGCCGGACCTACCACTACCGTGGCCGGACCTACTACTACTGTGACAGGGCCCGCAGTTACTGTGACAGGGCCCACGACTACCGTGGTTGGGCCTTGGACTAAGGTTTGCGACGTCAAGGAATTCGCCAAGGTCGTGCCCGCGGACACTACTGTCACATCCGCCAATCTGTTCGATACACCAGTGAGGGGCTGTAAGGTCGAGGGTTACGTCACGACCAAGGGGCCCGGGCCCAACTCAAACAAAGTCAACTTCATGGTTGCACTGCCTGACGATTTCAACGGGCGGTTCTTCTTCGTGGGCGTCGGTGGGACAATCGGGAGAGTACCTGAACCGCCCAAGGCCCAGCTTACGGCAGGATACGCAGTCGCCGGGACGGATGGGGGGAATACGAGAGCGGGTCTCGACTATTCCATCGGACTTGACCCAACGATGGCTCTCGACTACGCGAGTCGCGGGACCCACGTGAGCACTGTGGCAGCGAAGGAAATCACCAATTCCTACTACTACGGACGCGGCCCGAACCGCCCCAGGCTGTTCAGCTACATAACCGGGTGTTCCGGAGGCGCGCGCCAGGGCTTTACGGCGGCGGAAGTTTACCCGAAGGACTTCGACGGTGTGCTCATTTCCGGTGCTGGCGCTCCCGACCTCGTGAGGGTAGGGAACGCCCTGGTTTTCGGGCATATCATCTACTTCCTGCAGAACAATCCTGCGTCCTACATATCTCCCGCCACGCTCGCTACCTTGGAGGCGGCTGTCGTGAAGGAGTGGGACGCGGTCGACGGTGCGGTGGACGGTATCGTCGCGTATCCGTGGACGGTTACGTACGACGGCCTGGTCAGCCTGAATAATCGCCTCGGAATACTCACGGAGGCGCAGCTTAAGACCGCCCGCCTGTTCGTGGAGCACTCCTACAGGGCGGACTATGCACGTCGTCCGGCAAACCTGCCCACTACATGGGCGTCAATCATGGGTGCGACTCCCCCGCCCTGGCAGGCCGGCGATGTTTTCCCTGCGACGGGCGGCAGAGTTTTCCAGTCGACGGCGCAGGGGTTGTACGGGTTGAATTACGACTGGCTCTCTTTCGACTTCAACGACCCGGCCCAGATCGCGGATTTCTTCGCCAAGCACGACAAGGTGTTCCAGTACAACACCGGCAAGCCGGACCCTTACCTCTCCGCCTTCAAAGACGCGGGTGGCAAGTTGTTGTACATGCACGGCACTGGCGACATCCTTCAATCCGCGATGGAATCGAACAGGTACTACAACGACCTCGCCAGATACTACGGAGGCATCCAGGAGGCGCAGAAGTTCGCTCGTTTCGTCCTCGTCCCCGGTCTCGGTCATTGTAGTGGGGGCATTGGGCCGCAGGACGTGCACGACGTTGGGCTGGCAGCGCTGGCCAACTGGGTAGAAAAGGGCCAAGCGCCCACAACGTTTAAGGCGACCAACCCCACTTCCAAACGGACCTTCTTGCTCTGCGTGTACCCGCAGGTGGCGATATTCAAGGGAGGGGTGGACAACCCCAGCAAGCTCGACGTGAACGACTACTCTAACTGGGCCTGCGGACCGCTTAAGTTACCCTAGGTATTCAGAAAGCTGAGTTGCAGGGCAAACAGACAAACCCCATCGAGATGGACAACTAGCAAGTGGCGAGTCGGGAGTGCACCAAGCGGGAGTCTGGTCCACTTCTAAGTCGGATATGAGTCTTCGAGAGGGGCAGACCATCGATGTCCCGGATTCGCTTATCGGATATGCGTCCTTCACCCGGCGCTGTTTTCAGTGCCGGGTGGTTGGTTCGGCAAAAGCTTAGAACTAAAGGAGGGGGGACCATGAAGTGCACGAGCAAAGTACCCGTGTGGAGGAAAAGGTGGTGGAACGTCATCGGGTTCATCGCGGTGTCAGCCATGCTTTTGGGGCCGGTACTGGCATGCGGGTCTGGGCCTGCGCCAACCGACCGAAAGCCCAAAGTCTCCTGCGACGTTAAGGAATTCGCCAACGTTGTGCCCAGTGACACCAAGATTACGTCCGCCAAGGCGTTCGACACTCCGGTGAATTACTGTAAGGTTGAGGGTTACGTCACCACCAGGGGGCCCGGACCAAACTCGAACAAAGTCAACTTCATGGTGGCATTGCCCGACAACTTCAACGGGCGTTTCTTCTTCGTGGGCGTTGGCGGTTCCGTCGGGAGAGTACCCGAACCGCCCAGGGCCCAACTCACGGCAGGATACGCGGTTGCCGGGACGGACACAGGGAACCAGAGCGACGGTCTCGACTGGTCGTTCGGGGTCGACCTGACCAAAGCCCTTGACTACAATAGCCGCGGAACCCACGTAAGCACTGTGGCAGGGAAGGCAATCACAAGCTTCTACTACCACGGACGCGGGTCAAAACGGCCCAAGCTGTTCAGCTACATCACGGGGTGTTCCGGGGGCGCTCGCATGGGCATCGTGGCGGCAGAGAACTACCCGAAGGACTTCGATGGGGTGCTTGTCTCCGGCGCAGGCACCGCGCGTATCAATGTAGGAGGCAACAGGATCTTCTTTGGCGAACTTGTCCAGACACTTCAGCGAAAGCCGGAAGGCTTTATTCCGCCGGCCAAGTTAACCGATCTTGAGAATGCGGTGGTGAAGGAGTTCGATGCCGTTGACGGTGCGGTCGACAAAGTCGTTAGCGACCCAAACACGGTCACTTACGCCGAACTAGTCAAACTGAATGACCGCGAGAAGATCCTGACCGATGCCCAGATGCAGACGGTGCGATTGATAGTCAATCGCTATGAGAAAGCGGACTACCCGGGGCGACCCGCAAACCTCCCAACCACCTGGTCGTCGATCATGGGCACCCAGCCACCACCCTGGACGGTCGCCCCTTCCCTGGGCAAGGTCTTTCAGACCACGTCTCAATCCCTGTTCGGGTTGGACTACGATTTCTGGACGCGATTCAACTTCAATGACCCGCGCCAGATCACAGAATGGCTGACCAGGTACAATGAGGTCTGGGAATTGAAAGTGGGCAACCCCGACCCCTACTTGGAAGGCTTCAGAGATGCCGGTGGCAAGTTCCTCTTTATCCATGGCATTTCCGACAGCGCCCAGGCTGCTCTGCAGACGGTCAAATACTCCAACGACCTGGCCAGGTTTTATGGCGGTTACGAAGATGCTCAGAAGTTTTATCGCCTGTTCAATCCTCCGGGCATGGGCCATTGCTCGGGAGGGCCCGGGCCGCAGGACCTGCATGACGTGGGGCTCGAAGCCTTGGCCAATTGGGTAGAAAAAGGGGAGGCACCAACGACTTTGGTTGGTACCAACCCAACATCCAAGCGATCCTTCCTGCTGTGCCTGTACCCGGACATAGCGGTGTTCAAGGGGGGCGTGGACAATCCCGGCAAACTCGACCCCAACGACTACCGCAACTGGTCCTGCGCACCCCACAGGTAACGGCATTTCGCCCTTTTGATAGTCCTCAAGGAAGGGGACCAGCCCGAAGGCCGGTCCCCTTCCTTGACTAGCTGAAACCACATGAACGCCGGCGTATCTTCGCCATCTTGACCACCAGGGCGGTACCCATGGCCGTTCTATTGCCAGCAGACTTTTCCCGACAGTGGTAGAATCGTCGGGGAAGTGTTCGGCCCTCTTCTGCCCTGACTCCCCGGTGCCTAGTCCGACGGCTGAGTCGCCCCAGGCGGCAAATGGCTTGTGAATGAAAGATACAATCGTACAAAGAAATAGGGAGAGTCCGTCTCTCCTCGGCATACCCCGCCCCTGGGTAATTACACTATTCGGTTTCGTGGTCCTCACCGTATCCAGCGCAAACGTTACCACTTTCGGCATCTTCTTCAAGCCCATTGCCCTGGAACTCGAACTGAGCAGGAGCGTTGTTGCGGGATCATTCTCCGCACGGATGATAGTAATGGCCATTCTCGTCGCCCCTCTTGGGTACCTATCGGACAGGTATGGGCCAAGAATCGTCCTGTTCCCATGCCTTTTGTTGCTCAGCGTCGGGATGGCGCTCCTCAGCAAAGTGTCAACCGTGTGGGAGCTTTATCTTATCCAGGGCTTGCTGATAGGAGCTTCTGTGTCAGGTACCTTCGTATGCGTTACTTCGGCGATTGGGAAATGGCACAGTAAGAATCGAGGACTGGCATTGGGGATAGCGGCAGGCGGGCTTGGCCTTAGTTCGGTTGTCTTCGCCCCTCTGACAGCGAAGCTGATCCAGGACACAGGTTGGCGCGACGCAAGCATTGTTCTCGCCGTCATAGTCCTTCTCACGGCGGCACCGGCCTCTCTCTTTTTGGCTAACCCCCGAGCCGCAGACGAGGAATTAACTGGTGCTTTGAGGAACAGGTCGAAGGGCCTGTTCCAGTCATGGCGACTCTTCCCCATGTTCTTCAGGACCCCTCCCTTCCCGGCCATAGCCCTGATGTTCTTTCTGTTTACGACGGCCGCCAACCTGGTCATAACGCACTTCGTAAATTACGCCACCGATGTCGGGGCAAGCGCCGCCGTAGCAGCAGCGATGATGGGTGCCCAGGGCATTTCCAGTACCACAGGGCGTCTGACAATGGGGGCGGTCTCAGACCGTCTCGGGGTCAAGACAACTTTGATTATTTGTTTCACGACCATCACTGGGGGTCTACTGCTTCTTGAATGGAACTTTTCTTTCTCAATGATGTGGGTTGCCATATTACTTTTCGGTTTCGCCCACGGCGGTGAAGTGCCTCTAATGCCTGGCCTGATCGGCGAGCAGTTCGGTACCCGAAATCTCGCAACTGTGACCGGCGTCGCCCTGATCGGGACCTATATCGGGGCCGCCGTGGGACCCTGGTTGGGAGGATTCCTGTTCGACCTGTTCGGCAACTACTCATTGGCGCTGGCGCTGGCAACACTCATGACCCTTGTCGGCACCGCGCTGGCCTGGCGGCTGCGCCCGGCGACACAGCCAGCCCTGGAAAAGCTGCAGGCCGTGCTCCTCCGAGCTGAAAACCACTAGCATGCCCATAATGGTTTAGTGTAAGCTCGTGTCTGTCGGCAGGAAACTGTCTACAACGCGAAAGGAGCAGGGCCATGAGCGCAACAGGACAAGGTAGCATTTCCGGTGACCTTTCAGGTCGGGTCGCAGTGGTCTCTGGAGCCGGGCGGGGGATTGGACGTGCAGAGGCGTTAGCTATGGCCGCTGAAGGAGCCAGTCTGGTTGTGAACGACCTGGGGTGCACGCCCAATGGCGTGGGGACAGCGCATGGGCCGGCGGATGAAGTTGTCCGGGAGATAAAGGCTGCAGGGGGCCAGGCGGTCGCCAACTACGACTCAGTGGCCACCCCAGAGGGAGCGCAGAGGATCATCAAGACCGCTTTGGATAGCTTCGGACGCATCGACATACTGGTCAACAATGCGGGACTGGTGCTGCCCAGACATATCATCGACATGAGCATCGAAGACTTCGATAGTGTGATGAAGGTCAACCTCTACGGCACCTTCTACTGCATCAAGTTCGCTTGCGAGGCGATGCGGCAACAGCATTACGGACGGATCATCAATACTTCCTCTGAGGCCGGACTGGGCAAAGTCAGACGCACCGCATACAGCGCAGCCAAGGAGGGAATCGTAGGGCTGACACGCAGCGTGGCCCGCGACATGGGTCCCCTCGGTGTCACCTGCAACGCAGTCCGTCCCAGAGCCAGTACCCGCATGATAAATGAACCCGATGCGGTCAGAATGAGGAAGGATCTCAAAGACAGCGGCGCTCTGGATGACCTGGCTGGGCTTGAATCTTGCATGCCTGAACATGTAGCTTCCTTGGTAACATATCTGGCTTCCGGGCATTCCGCAAATATCAACGGACAGGTCTTCATGGTGGGAGGGAACGCAATCAAGATGTACGCTGAGCCAGTCAGTCCTGCGAAATTCCTTTACGCCAGAGGCGCGGGGTGGTCATACAGGGAACTCATCGACGTCATGCCAGAGACTCTGGCAAAAGAAGTAGTCAACCCGGCGCCAGCCAACCGAGACCAGAAATAGGCGTCATCTGGAACAGAGAGCGATCTGGCACACATCTGTAGATCAGGGAGTAGCCCCTGGTCCCCGCATCTACCCCGATCAGAGCGGCGCTTGACAACAGAAATGCGTGATAGTATTCTCCGCAAGCGCGAGGGTGCGCAGGAAAGCGATCGCGCGTGTTTCTTCAGAACTGTCAATCTCAAAATACTCCAGTTGCTTTTGACCACGTTTGAGGGGGGAAGAGAATATGAAGCTGGCGGGAAAAGTCGCTATCGTGACCGGGGCAGGTTCGGGACAGGGCAGGGTTGTCTCACAACTGTTCGCCAAAGAGGGGGCAAGAATAGTTGTGGCCGATGTTGACTCAGCCGCCGGGGAAGAGACCAACGCTATCATCCATGCCGAAGGGGGCGACAGCATCTTCGTGAAGTGCGATGTCTCCCTCAGTCAACAGGTACAGGAGATGATCAGAAGAACGGTAGCGGCTTTTGGCACCGTCGACATCCTCTACAACAATGCCGCCCTGGGACACCCGAATCCGCCCGTCTCGGAGGCAGTAGCAGATATGCCTGAGGAACACTGGCAGAAGACGATCGATATCAACCTCACCGGTTGTTTTCTCTGCTCCAAGTATGCGCTGCGCGAGATGCTGAAACACGGCAGCGGTGTGATCATAAACATATCATCGGTAATGGGGATAATGGCCAGGGAAGACCGGGGGGCCTACATGGCATCCAAGGCCGGCCTCATCGGCCTGACCAAGTCAATGGCGCTCGACTATGGTCCAAGAGGCATCAGGGTCAACGTAATCTGCCCTGGCACAATTGATACTCCGCGAACTCGAACGTTCTCCCGGAGCCACGGAATGGCTGCAGAAGAACTGGTGAGAAAACAGGGCGAGAAGGCTGCACTGCGCCGGATCGGGACATCCGAAGAGGTCGCTAAAGTGGCCCTGTTCCTGGCATCAGATGACTCTTCATTCATGACGGGTGCAACGGTCTCTGTTGATGGCGGGAGGTTAGCTGCTTAGGCAGTAACCTGTCAGTCCGGCCAGAAGATTGCAGGGACTACTTCCATAAGTCCGGGATAATGTGTCCGAGCCCCAACGCCTCAAGTGTTTGCGGGAAAGGCCTGCCCGTCTTCCTTTCCCAGCCCATATGCCGGTAGTAGTTGTCCAGCATCCGTTCCCAATGCCCTCTGATGCTTATGCCCCGATACTGACCATCTACCGGGGATGAACTCCAGCGAGGTGAGGGCGCCTCTACGTCCACCGTTATCCCATGCCTCAGGTTGAACGCCCGGAACAGGTTGGCGACCCTGAACCCGGCAGCTTCCGCTTCCTTCGGAGTGACGTCCCATCCGGTTACTGCATTGACAGCATCAAGCAACTGGCGAAATGGCACGGACGTGCAGAACCAGCAGGTTCCTAACATGTCCTCAAACTGTCGTCTTCCCTTTGCCCTGGCTACGTATGTCGAAACCTCTTCCGGCGAGAATTTGTCCTTCACTGGCGGTTGAGAATCAGGGTCGGCAGGGCCGATATAGTCCGACATGAATGTGCCGATGTCGGATGTCGCAGTATCGAACAGTTCCCGCCAGCGGGACCTGTCGTCGTGCGTCCTAGGAGACTGTCCTTTCAAAGCGTAGACGCCACATGCCTGGGCCTCCGGTCCAAGCGCATTGGCGGCCCGCATGGTTCCCTCTGCCAGAATGCTGGCGAAGACACCCTCCCGCCGGGCTATGCGCTCAAGGAGTTTCCTTATTTCATCTGTCTTCCCCCACCTCAAATCCAGTCCTTCCGTTTGTTCCTGGGTGAGGACCCCCTTCTCATACAGTTCAATAACCATGGATACGACAAAGCCTGCCTCGTTCCCTTCCAATCCCAACAGCGTCAGCAGGTGGTTCAGCATAAGCGTTTCCGCCGGGTCGACATTGCCTACCAAATTCCCGCAGGCGTGGTTCATCTCGGATTCCGGCTCTTCGACGGTCTGTCCGGCATAGGGCCCGTCAGTGAAGGTGATCATATGGCAATGGTGCATGCGGCAGGCCCAGCAGGGGTTCCATTTGGCGGACCACTGCTCTCTGCTGTGTTGGCTACATATGAGCCGAGTCTCGGGAGGATAGACACTGGTTGTGTAGTTTTTCACCGGATGGCGGCCCAACTTCATGTCACCTTCTATGTCCTCATAGCTTCCGCCGGTCCCCCAAGAGAAAACACGATGTCCCAGGGGGGAATTCTTCGTCGTTTCCCAGATCGCTTCTACTGCTTTCGAGAGTTGTTGGGGCTCCTTAACGAGGACTGAGGCGCGGCCTCTGGCGGCGCAATACGCCTTGAGCCTCTTCTTGCCCATCACCGCTCCAACGCCGTTATGGCCGGCGCAGTGGTCCTTGTCTCCGAACACTCCCGCGAATCTGACCGTGTTCTCTCCGGCCGGGCCGACACAGAAGACACTCAACCCCTTTTCAGCGTAGCCTAGCTCCGTCTTAATAGTATCTTCAGTTTCCCAGGTATTCTTGCCGACCAGATGTCCGGCGTCTCTGAGTTCGGCTGTGTTGTCGTGGAGGTACAAATAGACCCAGCGTTTGGCAATGCCCTGAACAATGATGGCGTCGTAGCCGGAGAACTTCATGTAGGCTCCCATGAAGCCGTTGGCCTGGGTAGAAGTGGCTCCGTTGGTCAGGCACCCCTTGGTTACGAGGCAGGAGTTGCCCGACCCACCCATTCGTGTGCCTCCCAATGGCCCGCTGGCAATGATCAGCCTGTTTTCTGGGTCGTCCCATTCAACCCCGGGAGGCACCTCGTCATAAAGGAATTTTGCCCCGAAGCCCACGCCGCCGACCCACTTCCTCAGGGCGCCTTGGTCGAGCACTTCGTCGCTTAACTTCTCACTCGTAAGGTCAACTCTGAGTATTCTACCTGCGTATCCGTAAACGCTATCCGGTAACATTCTTGCCCTGCCTATACGTTATACGAAGGCCATTCAGAATTATAGCATCCCAGAGGTCAACCGGTCGGCCCCCTGCCGGATAAAAGCATTCCCCTGACAGCAGTTATTAGCGGTATCAAGGTTGGGGGTTCGACATCTGCGTCACGCAAAGGGCTGCCGCTGTGCGATGTCGGCAGGTGATGCAATACTGTGCGCTTGGCACTGGAAACCGCTGCACTGGCGGAATGTGACATGATTATTCGCCGAGGCAATTGACAACCGGCAGAAACTTCTCCTATCATTCTAACAGGCGATTGCTCCTGAACCAGAGGCAGCTTGAGGTGTGATTTGCGGAGAGGTGGAAGAGGCGCCAGACACCGGCAGGTCTTCGGCGAACCAGTCTTGAGAAGTGTGGTCGTGGTTCGTGGCAATGTCGTTGCGCATCATATAAATACCATGGCAGGTTGAAACGTTTTCGCGATAAGGAGATCCGCTATGAAGACCGTTATGATTGCATTGCTCATCGTGTTACTTGGCAGCATTGGCTGCAAGGCAGGCAGTACCGCGACATCCAAGGCGACGTCTACTACTTCTGCGACCACGGCAGTAACTACCTTGTCCTCAACCGCTCCGAAACCATCGACTTCAGCCCCGGCCCCAACGACGAGTAGCACTACGACAGCAGCCCTCAAGCCGCTTCCGCCGATTATTGCGATGGCCGGACCGACTGGTTCGGGAAATGGGGACACCGGGCTTATCGTCTCCAACGAACTGGGCAAACAGCTTGGAGTCAGTGTGAAATACGAGCGCATAGCCAACTATGTTGAAATGTTCTTTGCACTCAAGACAGAAAAGCTTCACGTAGTGTATGGAGGTACCACGGCAATCCGTGATCCGTGGCTGGGTCTCGGAAACGATTACGATAATGCCAACTGGGGACCTCAGAAAGTCCGCTTATTGATGGTCGGGATGTCCCGTTATAACGGCATCTACACTACCAAGAAGACCGGCATAAAAGCGATGACCGACCTAAAGGGAAAGAGAGTACCCTGGTACCCATCGTCGTCAACCAGGAACGAGGCAACTGAGAACATTTTCAAGGCGCACGGGTTCACGTGGGACGACGTGAAGAAGGTGAACTTTGACAGCCCCGGCGCAGCCGAACAGGCACTGGCTGACGGTGTAGTCGACGCAGTGATGACTGGCCTGGGAACTGCAAAACAGACGGAGATTGAGGCGACGCTGGGTGCCTATGTGATTCCCTTCAGCAGTTCAGCCGAGACCGCGAAGAAATGGAGCGAACTGATGCCTCAGCCGTTGCTGGTGGCGCCCAAGGGATTCATGCCCGGCATTGAACAAGATACGCTGGTTTTCGGCAGTCAGGACCACATCGTCACCTACGACTTGATGGACGCCGATTACGCCTACCGGATAACGAAGGGGCTCTATGAATCTATTCCGACTCTCCAGAAAACTAAGGGCACGGAAGCATTCACTAAGGACAATGCAGCCAGCCTGGGAGCCATGGCCCCATTCCACCCCGGATCAATAAGGTACTTCAAGGAAGCAGGCGTTTGGGATGCTGCCCACGAAACTTGGCAGCAGGAGAAACTGAAGGTTGAAACGGCAGCGTTAGCTGCCTGGAAGACAAAGTACGGCAAATAGACTATTCCCCAACGTGGTCTGTCAGTTGGCGGATGCCAGCACGCAGAAAGCATAATGGAGAAAACACAACACAATCTCGCCGTGAGGACCATATCGTGCATCCTCGCCGCGGCTGGAGTCCTGTGGTGTGTCTTCTACGTGACGAGCCTGGCTCCACGTCTCAACATATCTTTGGGCTACCTGCAATATACGGTGCTCAGCGCCGCCGTGCTGCTGCCGCTTGCCTTCCTGTTGTTCAGAGCAGACGAGAAACTCCCCAAGTTCCGGATTCCGTGGTACGACATCGTAGCGGCGGTCCTGAGCTTCGGAATCCCGTTGTACCTGTTCGCAACCTATGGCCAGTCCAGATTGGCCGGTTGGGGCATGACCCCTCCGACTACTGTGATCATATTGGGCACAATAATGTGTCTGCTGGTGATCGAGGGCGCCAGACGCGGCGCCGGGATATTCTTTGCGTTGACTGTCCTTCTCTTTGCGACGGCCCCTCTTTACGTTCATCTCCTGCCCGGAATTCTAAGAAATCTTCCCAAAGACCCGGGGAGGATCATCGGTACACTCTTCGCTACTACCGGTGGGATGTTCGGCTCGATAATGCAGATCTTCGTCCTGGTATACATCCTCTTCGTCTTCTTCGGAGTGGCCGCACAAGTGGGGGGCGCAGGGAAGTTCTTCGCTAATCTGGCCATGTCACTCCTGGGACGGGCCCGGGGCGCTACCGCCAAAGCGGCGATTATTTCGAGCGCCATGTTCGGCACGATTTCCGGCAGTGCAAGTGCTAACGTGATGGTTTCCGGGGCCTTCACGATACCAATGATGAAGCAGGCCGGCTACAAGGCGCACTATGCCGCCGCTATCGAGGCAGCAGCGTCACAGGGCGGCATAATCATGCCCCCCGTTATGGGAGCGGTCGCTTTCATCATGGCCAATTTCCTGGGCGTACCTTACTGGCGCGTCGCGATGGCAGCCGCTGTTCCCGCATTACTCTACTTCTGGTGCCTCTTCTCTCAGGTCCACATTCATGCTGTCAACAATATGCCGCGAGAGGCAGCTCGAATCGAGGTCCCACCCCTGGCCAGGACCTTGCTCGGGGGATGGCATCTTATTGGGACCGCATTTGTGCTGGTCTACACCCTATTCGTAGAGAAGATGAATCCCGGGTTGTCCGTCCTTGTCGCCACCGTTGCCATGTTCCTGTTCACTTCAATGAGAAAGTCGACACGACCCACTGTGGCCAGCCTCATCAAGTTGATGCAGGACTCGGCGGCCGTTTTCGGTCAACTTGCCGCCGTGCTCCTTGCTGTAGGACTGATCATAGGAGGTTTGAACATCTCTGGCATTGACGTATCCGTCACACAATGGTTGGCGTCCGGTACCCACAGTGTGCCTGTTGCGTTGTTGATTCTGGCAGTCGCTTCGCTGGTTCTTGGAATGGGACTGCCGGGTTCGGCAATGTACATAATCCTGGCTGTATTGATAGCTCCTTCCCTGACAAACATGGGCCTGAACGTCATGGCAGTCCACATGACCATACTCTACTGGGGACTGGTTGCAGACTTCACTCCTCCGACTGCCATTACCCCCCTCATTGCAGCAGGTTTTGCGGGGGCATCGCCCATGAAGGCGACCTGGCAGGCGATGCGCTTTGCGTCGGTGATATACTTTGCCCCGTTCTTCTTCATATTGCATCCCGTTATCCTGTTCGAGAAGTTCTCCATCGTGCCTTTTATTCACGTCGTCATTTCGGGCTTTGCCGGGTTCTATTTCCTGGCCCAGGGATTGGAGGGATTCTCCCCGCCATCGAGTTGGGCCAAGACGGGGAAGAGAATCGTGATTCTCGTGCTGGCGGTGATGGTGCTGTCCATGTACTGGTACCTCCAGATAGCAGGAGTCTTGCTCGCAATCGGCGTGCTCCTTTCGGAGCGTCCTGCTGCCGCGAAAGAACGCTTTGCCCGGGCTGCCGAGGCAAAGCAGGCAAACGACGGCTGATTTCGGACAGAAGGTTCAGGGCGGCCAACCGTTGTCCCCTCCAAATAGGTGAGTCTCCCTGGTCCAGTCGGGCAGGGGCATGGGACACCAATGACGTTACATCCCTGGGACTTGCTCGACACGCCCCAGGCAATTGGGTTATTCTTCAAGTAACCTTCAACATGGGAGAAAGCAATGAGTGCTGAAACAACAGCCACGCGCATGGACCTTCAGGAACGCATCACCCGGGAGGAGACTTTCGGGGGGATTCCTCTGAAGACTTCCTACCGGCCCGAGGACGTAAAGGGTTTTGACTACGCAAGAGACCTTGGAAATCCGGGTGAGTATCCCTACACCAGGGGAATCCATGGCAACATGTACCGGGGAAGGCTCTGGACAAGACGAGAGATGTCCGGCTACGGCGGCCCTGCGGATACGAACGAAAGGATGAAATTCCTCGTCAGGTCCGGCATGACCGGCATCAATGTTGTCTTCGACATCCCCGTGCAACAGGGAGTAGATGCCGACCATCCCCGAGCTGAAAACGAAGTAGGCATAGCTGGCGTCAACATCAGTTCGCTGCAAGATATGGAAACCCTGTTCGATGGGCTTCCCATTGAGCACCTGAACAACTCCCTGGTCCACGGCAGTACCGATGGCATCGTATTGACCGCGATGTTCGCCGCCATGGCGCAGAAACGCGGACTCAACATCGCGGATATCAAAGGATCGATCCAAATGGACCCGGCCAGTTCCTATTTCTGCGTCTACGCCGGAGATCACCCCATAGAACTTGCGGTAAAGATGTGGGGTGATGTCGCCGAATGGTGCTCCAGGAACATGCCGAAGTGGTACATCTCGACCATAAACAGCCACGCACAGCGGGAAGCAGGCCTGACCCCCCCTGAAGAGATGGCCGTGATGCTTTCGAAGGCGATTGCATATTCGGAAAACACCGTCAGGCGTGGCGTGTCTTTTGACGACTTCGCCCCTCGCATTGGTTTTTACAGTTGTGTCGACATGGACCTTCTGGAGGAGGTAGCCAAGCTGCGTGCCACCCGCAGGGTATGGGCGAAAATAGCCAGAGACCGATTTGGAGCAAAGAACCCCCGCTCCATGCAGATGAGGGTAGGCGTTCACACGCTGGCCAGGGGATTGTCACCGAAAGAACCACTCACCAATTTGATGCGCATAACCATCCAGACCCTGACTGCCGTTATGGCGGGGGTGCAATCGGTCGAGGCGTGCGCTTTCGATGAACCTTGTTGCCTGCCAACCGAGATGTCGCATCAGTTAGCATTGCGAACCCAGCAGATCGTGGCGTATGAATCGGGAGTAACTTCGGTGGCTGACCCCCTGGGAGGTTCTTATGCCATCGAGTACCTGACCGATAAGATGGAGGACTCTATCTGGAAATCACTCAAAGAGATCGAAGCCCAGGGCGGTATCGTTGGCATCGTCAAAAACCGCTGGTTGATCAACCGCGTGGAAGTAGGCGCACTCCGGGAGCAGAAGATGCTGGACAGCAAGGAATGGAAGATAATAGGCTTCAACGAATTTGTGGATGAATCCGAGAAGATAAACGTCCAACTGCCCTTGCCTATCCACGAGCACAGGTGGGATTCGGCAAAGAAACATGTCGAATCTGTGCGGGAGTTGAAGAGGAGCCGCGACAATGCCGCCGTGAAACGTGCCCTGGCCAACATCGAGGCCACGGCCCAAAAGGGGTGGGATGTCAACCTCTTCCCGGCAGTGATCGAAGCAGTGAAGGTGTACGCCACTCTTGGCGAGATAGTGGGCACATACCGGCAAGCCTACGGTTTCACTTACGACCCGCTGGACCCGAAGAACCTGGCTGACGCGCTCCACAACATGTAGGGAAAGGCATAGGAGAAATCGAATGCAGACCCGAGAAAAACCAAGGATACTGCTTTCAAAAATCGGACTGGATGCCCATAACCGGGGAGTGAAGCTGGTAGCGCACTACCTGAGGGATGCGGGGATGGAAGTGATATATCTCGGTCCCTTTCAGTCCGCAGAACAGATAGTGAGTGCTGCAGTGCAGGAGGATGTCGATGTCGTAGGCGTCAGCGCCCTGGAGGGCTCAGAGGTCCCGCACATCAGGGAACTCGTAAAGAAGCTGGCAGCAGCAGGTGGCGGGGATATCCCGGTAATTGTCGGCGGAATCATACCGAAGCGGGACGAGGACCTGTTGAAAGGCTTCGGGGTCACGGCGGTCTTTCCCGCCGGAATGTCGATGGACCAAGTCGTCGAAGGCGTAAGAAAAGTAAGCCAGACGAGGCATCGATAGAATGACAAGACAAGGACTCGATATATTCGACCTCACTGGCAAGGTGGCTATCGTGACTGGCGGCAGCCAGGGGGCCGGTTTTGCCATTTCGCAGGGCCTGGCAAAGGCGGGTTGCGACATAGTGATAGCCAACAGGAACGTCGAAAAGGGTGTAAAGGCGGCTGAAACAATCGCCCTGCAAGAGGGAGTCAAGTGCGTCCAAATCCAGACCGATGTAACAGTTCAGGCCTCGGTCCAACAGTTAGTCGGGAAGGTCCTGAACGATTTCGGAAAGATAGACATTCTGGTCAACAACGCCGCCGTAGAACATCAGAGCAGTATGCTTGAAGCCAGGGAGAAGTGGTTTGACCGCTCTTTCAATTCAAACGTTAAGGGCCCCATGTTCTGTATGCAGGCAGTAGCTGAAGACATGATCAGGAGACGCAAAGGCAAGATCATTAACATCTCGTCCTTTTCCATAACCAAGGCGCGGGGGAAACGGGCCATCTACGGCTCATCCAAGGCGGCGCTCTCTCACATGTCCACTGTTGCCGCCATGGAATGGGTCCAGTACAACATTCAGGTCAACGCGATATGCCTTGGCGTTTTCGACGGCGAATCGTTCAGGGCATTTGGAGAGAAGTTCCCAGAAGAACATGACAGCGTGGTTGCCTCTATTCCAGCAGGCCGGCCTCTCCGCCCCGAAGAGCTGCATGGGCTGGTGATATACCTGGCATCCGACGCTTCGAACTATATGACGGGGCGGGACATATACATCGATGGGGGAGCAGGTTGGTAGGCGCATTGCAGGGCGTAAGGGTGCTGGACATGTCGAGACGGTACCCTGGAGCCTTCATTGCGATGTACCTGGGTGACTTCGGCGCCGACGTGATAAAGGTCGACCGGCCCGGCCAGAAGTTGATCCCCGCGCCGTACGCCGACGATAGCGAGCGTTTCGCCGCCCATTTCCCGCTGGACCGCAACAAAAGAAGCGTCCTCATAGATTACCCCGGGGAGGAAGGCCGAAAGGTGTTCTACCGACTGGTGGAGACGGCAGACGTTGTGATAGAGGGCTTCAGGCCGGGAGCAGTGAAAAGGTGGCAGGCCGACTACGAGACCCTGTCCAAGGTCAACCCGCGATTGATATATTGCTCGTTGAGCGGGTACGGGCAGGACGGCCCGTACAAGAACAGGCCCGGCCACGACCAGAATTTCATTTCGATAGGCGGGCTCCTCAGCCTGATCGGTCCACGTGATTCCACTCCCTGTCTGCCCTCCAATCTCCTTGGTGACATGGCAGGCGGGGGATTGAACGGGGTCATTGGCGTTCTGCTGGCCCTGTTCGCGCGTCAGCACACTGGCAAGGGCCAGTACATCGATCTGTCCTATATGGACGGAGCGATCTCACTTCTTTCTTACGAGGCCACACGCTACTTCTACACGGGCCAGATTCCGGAAAGAGGCACGGTCCATACCACTGGCGCCGTGCCCAATGTCCAGGTCTACCGATGCAAGGATGGCAAGTATTTCACCGTCGCCTGCTTCGAGCCTGCCTTTTGGGAGAACTTCTGCCGGCTGATCGGCAGAGAGGACCTTATCCCCTACAGGCTCGCTCCCCTGGGGAAAAGCGAGAAGGTGATCGCAGAAATACAGCAGGTATTCCTGACACGCTCCCGGGACGAATGGGAAACTTTCTTTAAGGACAAAGAGGTCTGCGTCAGCCCGGTGAACAACATCGCAGAGATGGTAGAAGACCCCCAGGTGCGCCACCGGCAAATGGTCCTGGAAATAGATCATCCCCGGCTGGGAAAGATAAAGCAACTCGGAATACCGGTCAAACTTTCCGATACCAGGGGTGAGATCAAAAGACTTGGAGTCCTGCCAGGGACCGACACCGACGACGTTCTCAAGGGCTTGGGCTATTCGGACCAGGAATTGCAGCGCCTGCGCAAAGAAAAGGCCGTGATGTGAGGTTCTTCCCGATAGGTTTTGCTCTGGCTTGCCGCCAGCACTTCCGGGGGTGACAGAAAGAATAAGCGAAACGTCGGAGGGACGCCCTCCGACGAGTCCGCTGGGGTGCTATTGTCGAGGTATAGACATGGGAATCGGTGAAGGGTTGCTCTCCCCGTTCAGAGTGCTCGATCTGGCAGAGGGAGGGTATTCAATATGCGGCAGGATTCTCGCCGACCTCGGCGCCGACGTGATCAGGATCGAGCCCCCGCGCGGCAGTCCCTCGCGCAGCACCGGGCCGTTTTACAGGGACTCGTTCCATCCTGAGAAGAGCCTGTTCTGGATGGCCTACAACCTGAACAAGAGGGGAATCACGCTCAATCTGAGCAAACCTGACGGCGCGGAGTTATTCAGGCAACTGGTCAAGAAAACGGACTTCCTGCTGGAGTCGTTCGAACCCGGATACATGGAATGCCTCGGCCTGGGGTGGAGTGCTCTTTCAAAGCTTAATCCCCGACTAATCGTAGTTTCTATGACCCCATACGGGCAGGAAGGCCCCAAGGCCCACTACAAATCATCCGACATTATGGCATGGGCCAGCAGCGCGGTGCTCTATTCGACCGGCGATGAAGATCGCCCGCCATTGACCATAGGGTACACCCTGCAGGCCACCATGCAGGGGGGGTCGGAGGGGGCAGCCGCAGCCCTCATCGCCCACTGGTACCGGCAGACGAGCGGAAAGGGACAGCACGTGGATGTGTCGACCCAGGAAGCCAACATCCAGTTGCTGCAGGCATTCCCGGAGTTCTGGGAGTTCGGCAAGTACGATTCCAAGCGGCTCGGCCCCTGTTATGCTGCTGGTACCGGCTTGAAACGCCGGGTAGTCTACCCCTGCAAGGACGGTTATGTCGCCTTCCAAGTCATTGGAGGCTCGGCCGGGCCGGCAGAGTCAACTCGCGGCATGCTCAAATGGATGGATGAGGAAGGAAAGGCCCCTGAAGATTTCAAGAAAAGGGACTGGGTCAATGAGTTCGACGTGTCCAGGCTGACCCAGGCAGACATAGTCCACATGGAAGAGCCTTTCGCCAGGTTCCTGCTGACCAAGACGAAGAAAGAGCTATGGGAGAGGAGCTTCCGTGACAGGATCATCCTGGGCCCGGTAAATAGCATCGCGGACCTGTGCGAGTTTGAACAACTCAAGCAGAGAGACTGGTGGGTAAAGGTAGGCCATCCCGAGTTGGGCGACGAGCTTGTCTATCCCGGGCCTTTCGTCAAGCTTTCGTCGTCGCAGATTGAATACCGTCGCAGGGCGCCCACCGTGGGCGAACACAACGAAACGGTCTACCTTGACGAACTTGGCCTTTCGAAGAAACAACTTGAGCTACTCGTGCAGGCGAACGTGGTATGAAGCCTGAAGCAGTTCCCGGCCTGTTGGAGGAACGATGAAGCCGAAACCACTTGAAGGAATAAAGGTGGCCGATTTCTGCTGGGTAGGTGCAGGACCGGCAACGGTAAGATACCTCGCCCTCTGGGGTGCGACCGTGGTGAGGGTGGAGAACCATCGCCATCCGGATATACTGCGGGTCATGTACCCTTACAAAGACGGCAAACCCGGGCTCAACCGCGCTGTGTGGTTCGCGGTGATCAACAGCAGTACCTACGGGCTGAGCATTGACATGGACAAGCCCACTGGCAGGGAAATAGCCTGGAAGCTGGTCGAGTGGGCTGATCTCGTAGCAGAGAGTTTCGGGCCCGGCAAGATGAAGAAATGGGGGCTCGATTACGAATCCGTAAAGAAGATGAAGCCTGATGTGGTCTACTTCAGCAGTTCGCAGTTGGGACAGACTGGCCCTTACGCGAAGTATGTCGGCTATGGATATCAGGCTGCTGCTATGAGCGGCGTTACTCATATTACAGGCTGGCCGGACAGGATACCAGTACCATTTCAAAGCGCTTACGGAGATTGGACCGCTCCCCGATTTGGGGTCGCAGCAATAATGGCCGCCTTGGACCACAGGAGAAGGACCGGTCAGGGCCTGTACATAGACCAGTCCCAGATGGAGACTACCTCGCACCTTCTGAGCCCGCTCATTTTGGACTACCTGGTAAACGGCAGGGTCGCCGAACGGCAGGGCAATTCGGTGCCGACCGCGGCGCCGCACGGTGTATATCCTTGCAGGGCTGCGGAGCGATGGTTCGCCATAAGCGTGTCTGATGAAGTGGAATGGGAAGCGTTCGCAGGACTGGTGGCGGAGCCCTGGGTCAGGGAACCCCGGTTCTCCACATTCCTGCGCAGGAAAGAGAACGAGGCCGACCTTGATGCCCTGACAGCAAAATGGACCAGTCAGCACAATGCGTTGGGGTTGGAGAAGCTATTCCAGCAGGCCGGCGTGCCGTCATCAGTAGTGAATAGCCCGAGAGATTTGCTCGAAGAAGATGCCCAATTGAAGAGCCGAGGCTTCTTCCGGCCGCTGAAACACACCGTTATCGGCGAGCACCTGTATCGCGGTCCGGCATTCAGGATGTCGGATGCCTCAGACGGCCAGTTCGCCGGGCCCTGCATCGGCGAGCACAATGAGTTCGTCCTGAAGGAGTTGCTGAAGCTGTCGGACGAACAGGTAGCCGATGCCCTTATCGAAGGAGGCATCACCACTGACTCCGATTCGCCGCCGATGGTGGCTGGGTTCTAGCTGCCGCGGCGGAGTTGCGATCGATCTGTTCTGTTTGCCGACAACGTGACACCAGAGTTTTCAGGTCGGGAAGAAACATGTGCGGCTCCAGCAGCCGGAACATGATTTGCGGAGGTTAATTATGGCAAATGGCGAGACCGTCGTCTATTCTCCTGCAAGCATGGCAATACCGGAAAAGGATCTCGACGTTGCTCCGCGCGTCAAGAGTCTTGAAGGGAAAAAAGTAGGGCTCTGGTGGAATAGTAAATCAAATGGCGATGTGCTCCTTAACAGAATCGGAGAACTCTTAAGACAAAAGTACGGCAATATTGAGATTATCAAGTTCTGGGAAACAGACGCGAGGGCGACAAACGTTCCCCTTGAACTCAGTCCTGAAGTTTTGGACCGCATGGCAAGAAGTGCGGATGTAATAATAGCAGCCACAGGTGACTGAGGGGCATGCACAGCCTGGCTTGTCCACGGCACAGTTGAATTCGAAAAAAGAGGCACTCCCACTGTTCCGATCGTTTCCAGGCCATTCCTCAGCCTCGCAAGGACATCTGCCAATGGTCGTGGCATTGCTGAAATGCCCTTCGTTGTCGTCGAACATCCCCTGGGAGGCATATCCCGTGAGGCAGTATTGCCAAAGGCTGATGCAGTTATCCACGATGTGGAGTTCAAGGCAACTGAATGGGTGCCGACACATGTCGCACACGAAGTCATCAAAGCTTATCCGGCTGCCATGGTCAGCGCGGGAGACTCGTTTGACGACGTCAATGATTTGTTTTACAACAATGGGTGGACAGACGGGCTTCCCATCATACCGCCAACGCCCCGGCGTGTTGAGAGAATGCTTTCTGGGACCAGTCTGGAACCTGATCAGCTAATCGGTCTTGTTCCCCCCCGAGGAGGAGCTGCCACTGTCCAGGTTGTAGCCATAAATGCGGTTATGGCAGGCGCCAGGCCAGAGCATATGCCGGTCATAATCGCAGCTACCAGGGCGGCGCTTGAACCAGGCGTCAAACTGCGACACTATCTGTCCACCACCGCTCCAACTGTTGTCTCTATGTTTGTGCAGGGGCCAATCGTAAATGGACTGGGAATCCGGTACGGGCAGGGTGCTCTGGTGCCCCATAATACGCCGAATGCGGCCATCGGGCGTGCTTTTAACATGATTATTCGTCTCCTGGGAGGGGCGCTTCCTCCACCGGCAGGCACAGGGAGCATGCATTGCCTCGGCATGCCCAATTATTCCTTTTGTCTTGGTGAGAATGAAAGTGCCCTGCCCCGGGGATGGAATCCCCTGCGGATGGATATGGGATACAGACGTGAGGACAGTATAGTAAGCGTCTTGGTGGGACATTGGCCGATAATGCAGAACGACCATGAATCTACTACCGGCAAGGATGTCCTGTTGACAACATGCTACCGCATCGGCGGATATCTTATGAGGCCGGGGCGTTCCGGCGGAATGGTTATCCTCTTCGGCCCTGAACATGCCGCCACCATTGCCAGAGACGGTTTCTCAAAAGAAGATGCAAAAAGATTCATCTTCGAAAATGCTCGTGCTCCGCGAGAGTGGTCGGTGAACGGTGGAATCTGGCGAACTGTATTGCATCGACAGCCGGAATGGATTCAAAAAGAAGCCGAAGACCCCAACGCAATGATTCACCAGTTTGACAATCCGGAACAGATTACGATCAGCGTTGCCGGCGGCGCCGGGAAGCAATCCTTATTGGGGTTGGGGTATGCAAAACCATCGGCGGCACTCATTCAGCGGTGATAGAGCCTGGGTTTGAACACGTACCGAGTCTGAAGGCATATCGGTCGGGAATGCAGCCCAAAGTCCTCAGTCGGGGTGAAAGCTCACGAGTTCAAAGGCATACTGTGATTTCTCAGATTTTCCAGGGCTTCGCCTGGCTTGTCATCCCGGCGCGGCACCCCGATAGTATTGGCACTTCCGCCATATGCTTGTCTTATGTCTCTTCGGCATGTTTATTCATCACAACCGGTAGCCTGTATTGTTTCATGGTCCCTCCTGGTGGAGCAGAGCGCCTGCGCCGGATTACTGTTGCCTTCAGGATTTGCTATACTGGCGAGCAACCAGGTAGCAGGACGCATTATGAAGTACGATTTCGATAGCGTGATCAACCGTCGCGGGACGGGTTCGGTCAAGTGGGACGATCTCGATCAGCGTTTCGGTTCAGAGGACGTTCTTCCGCTGTGGGTAGCGGACATGGACTTCAAATCGCCACAACCGGTCATCGACGCCATCAAGAGCGCCGCCGACCACGGCGTATTCGGATACTCGAAGCCGACGCACTCCTACTATGATTCGGTGAAAGCCTGGATGAAGCGGCGGCACGGATGGGACATCAAGGAGGAGTGGATCACGCTGACCCCAGGCGTTGTACCGGCGTTGCACGTACTGACAAGGACTTTCACTAAACCCGGCGACGAGGTCGTTGTGCAGACCCCGGCGTACCATCCCTTTTTCCACGTCATCGAAAATAACGGTCGTACAGCACTCCTGAATCCACTGACGCTTTCGGGTGGCCGGTACACGATGGACCTGGACGACCTTGAGCGGAGGATTTCTCCGCGCACCAGCATGGCCCTTCTATGCAGCCCGCATAACCCGGTCGGCCGCGTGTGGAGTCCGGAAGAACTGGCGGGCTTCGGCGAGGTGTGCGCCAGGCACAACATTCTCATCATAGCTGACGAGATACATCACGATCTCGTGCTGCCGGGCTTCCGCCACGTGCCGTTCGCCCCAGTCGTCCCTGACATCGCCAGCGGGGTAATCGTCTGCACAGCAGCATCGAAGACGTTCAACCTGCCCGGATTGCACACCTCGAACATCCTCATTCGGGATGCCAGGCTCAGGGAACGGTTCTGCTCCGCGTTGTCGTTGAGCGGCATAGGGTCTGCCAACACCTTCGGCATAGTTGCAACGGAGGCCGCATACCGCCATGGAGAAGATTGGCTGGAGCAGTTGCTGGACTACCTGGCCGGCAACATCGAGTTCGCCGTCAGTTTCGCCAGGGAGCGCATACCCGGACTCCGCGTAGTCAAGCCGGAGGGGACCTACCTGGTGTGGCTCGACTTTCGCGAAACTGCCATCCCTGAAGGCAGGCTCGATACGTTCCTCCGTACGAGCGCAAAAGTGGGGCTCAATATCGGGACAATGTTCCGTTGTCAGGAAAACGGCTTCGCAAGGATGAACATCGGCTGCCCCAGGTCCACTCTTGAAGACGGACTGCGACGCATCGAGACAGCTATCAGCCGCCTGTAGGCTTCTCTCTGTGAGATCGAACCTGCTATCTCCACGCCAGGTGATGTCTCGTTAACACATCGACAACACCGTCACTATCAGTTCCGGACGGGTTCGGAACCCTGGACCCCTCAGCCCTCTCTGGATTCCGGCTTTCGCCGGAATGACGGACAGGACATGATTACTCCCGGCGGCAAGGGCGTCCCTGCCTGTGACCGCCCTGACTCGCACAAGCATTGCGGAGAAATCGAAGAGTAAGCTACTCGTCCGACCGGGAGTCGATCCACGCCCTCAGCCGCCTCAACAGAACTGCATCCGCCTCATAAGGCATCTCCAGTTCATGCTCAGGCCGCACAACCAGCGGCTCTAACGCAACAGGCAGCCGCGCCAGCGCCATGTTGTAGGTAACCTCCGCCAGATAGCGGAGATTCACCACATCCTCGAGGTTATACCTGATAAGTGTTTCCAGTGCGTGCCTGTTACCCGAAAGATGCTCTTGCCACAGGAGGACTGCGACATACCCATCGGCGCCCAGCAATGCCCCTTGCCTCTGCAACCCGAGTTGTCCTTCGATAGATTTGAGACCGCCTGAATATCCCAGCGCACGCAGCGGGTATCTCAGGTCGATATGGCCCTGATGGTAAGGCAGCGGCCCGATAGCGCGGCGTATGAACGGAAGATCGAACTGGCGGCCGTTGTAGGTGACCAGCAGCGAGTATTTCCTGATTTCCTCGGGAAATTCGGACAGGTTCTTGCCCTTGACAAAGACCTTGGCCCTCCTGCCATCGTAAAGGCCGATAACTGTGATGCAGTCGCGCCCCCAGCCCAGGCCGGTGGTTTCGATATCCAGGAAGGCAACCCCGCCGCTGAAGTCACGGTAAAGCCGCCAGTGCTCCGAACCAGGCAGCAGCTTCTCAAAATAGGCTGCATCACCCCGGGCCAGAGACTCCTGCGAGCGCTGGACATGCCCGTCCAACAAGTTGATAAGATGCCTCGGTGAAGATGCGTCCGTCCTGCGTTCCAGGAAGTGGTCCCACGAATGAAAGCCGGCTTTCCAGAGCCTCTGCTCAACAGTGTGTCCCACCCCGGGGATATGCAGGAAAGTCTGTTTCAACATGGACGGAAAACCTTGAGCTATGCTACTGGTACCAGCACCTTCTGGGCAGACGTCTTCGTCCCGAGCTGCTGATGAAGATAATCTATGGCCCAGCTCACCATATCGTCCCCTAGCAGGTCGGACTTGAAATCTGGCTCGATTCCCTTTCCTTCGATAGCCGTCCCATTCGGGGTCTCCCAGCGGGAGATGGTTACGTAGATCGCGCCACCGTCCGGCAAGTCCCAGAACCTGTTCACACTGCCTTTGCCAAACGTCTTGTGCCCCGCGATCCTGGCTTCGATCCGGTCCCGGAGCGCCCCCGAAAGCACCTCGCTGCCGCTGGCGCTGTATTCGTCGACAAGTATGATCAGCGGTATGCTGATCTGGTCTTTGCGAGGTTTGGCCTCTATCTGAGTCCTCTTCCCGTCCTTGTCAACAACCTGCAAGACGACTCCATCGGGAAAAAAGTGGCTGGCCATGTCCACTACAGTGTCGAGGAGCCCTCCCGGATTGCTTCGCAGGTCAAGTACCATACCCATGGCGAGGCCTTTGGACTGCTTTTCCACAATATCGCGTACGGCGGAATCGAATTCCCCGGCTGTAGGCTCGGCGAACTGGGAGATTCGGACGTATGCGATATCACCCTTCATTTCCCAGGTCACCGTCTTAATGGCGATCGCCGCCCTGGTGAGAGAGATCTTCAGGTCTTGATTGGTGCTTTCTCGATGGAAGGTTACCACAACCGTGGTGCCGGCCGGGCCACGGATAAGGCCAACTACCTCTTCCAGACTGAGTCTGTCAGTAGACTTCCCATCTACATCTATTATGATGTCTCCGGACTTTACACCGGCTTTCTCCGCGGGTGAGTCCGGCAACGCACTTAGGATTATCGTCTTGCCGTTCCTTGTACCAACGTATGCGCCTATGCCCTGATATGAGCCACGCATATGCTGTACTTCGGACTGGTATTGATCCGGCCCGAGGTAGGACGTGTACGGGTCGTCCAACGCTTCGAGCATGCCCTTGATGGCTCCCTGCGACAGTTTTGTCGCGTCCAGCTTGTTCCTGTCCACGTAGTTCTCGAAGACAACTTTCCAGGCCTCATCGATAGTATCGAGTCCCTTTTGGGAGCCAACAGGCTGGCTTGGCCCTTGCTGGGTCGGGAAGAGTTGTGAGCAGCCAGTTCCAAGCGATGTCATCAGAAGGATTGCGCCTAGAAGTGTATGGACGATCTTCTTCATCTTCAACTAGATTCTCCTTGGTGCCTTCGCGGACCGGACCGCGCATGAAGATACTGGGGATGGGAGGCAAGCCAGTCTGTAAGCCGAGTTCTGTAGTCCTTCCGCAACCGGAAGAACCGGTGGCCATCCATCTAGCCCTGCCATTACTGACAGGGTCGTGCGACCAACCCGGGGACCTTGAAGCCGGGCGTCCCCTTGCCCCCCTATTTGGTCTTGCTCCGGACGGGGTTTGCCAAGCCAGCCGGTCGCCCAACTGCTGGTGAGCTCTTACCTCGCCTTTTCACCCTTACCCCGAAACCGGGGCGGTATCTTTTCTGTTGCACTTTCCGTAGGGTCACCCCTCCTGGGCGTTACCCAGCGTCCTGCCCGGTGGAGCTCGGACTTTCCTCCCCGAAACCGGGGCGGCCACCCGACCGGCTTGCCTCCATTCGACATTATGCGGCATGGGTCAGGCACAGTCAATCCAAATCGGGGAGCAGGCGGGCCTTCGGGAGTCCGGGCCTTCGCTCTGGATTCCAGCTTTCGCCGGAAGGACAGGCAGGACGTGATTATCCCCGGTAGCACGGGCGTCCCTGCCTGTGACCAACCATCAGGCCCGACCCGGTGAGTTCGCTCCTGATAATACTCCCAGGTCGTAGCCCGAGAAGGAGTTACTCCTCCTGGATGTCTATGCCGTTTATCAGGATATCCTGGACCGGCCGTGACATCGCCCTGTCTGTGCCACGAGTGGTTTCGGTCTTCGCTATCGCGTCCACCACGTCCGTACCTTTAGTGGCGATGCCAAAGATAGTGTAATTGGGGGGTAACGGGTAGTCCTTGTGGACGATGAAGAACTGGCTGCCATTTGTATCGGGCCCGGCATTGGCCATGGCCAATGTACCTGCCACGTATTTGCGCTTTACCGGTTCATCCTTGAAGCGATAACCGGGGCCGCCGGTCCCATCGCCGCGCGGGTCTCCCGTCTGGACCATGAAGTCCTTGATCACGCGATGGAACTTGACCCCGTTGTAGAATCCGTCCCTGGAAAGGAACACGAAGTTGTTTACCGTCATGGGCGCATCGGAGGCGAAGAGGTCGACACCGATATCGCCCTTCGAAGTGCGGATAGTAGCCGTGTATTTCTTCTTTGCATCGAGCGTCATCTTGGGTGCTGCCGCATATTGTTTCATGGCCTACTGCTCCTGTATGTCGATACTGGTTATCTGGACAACCTGCGTTGGAACGGACATCTCTCCCCTGGAAGAGGCCCTTACCGGCGTCTTTGCCAGGGCATCGACTACGTCCATACCCCTTGTAACGATGCCGAAGATGGTGTAATCAGGGGGAAGGGGGTAGTCCTTGTGGACGATGAAGAACTGGCTGCCATTCGTATTTTGTCCAGCATTTGCCATAGCCAGTGTGCCTGCCACGTATTTCCTGGTTACCGGTTCATTCTGGAAACTGTAACCGGGACCGCCAGCGCCGGTGCCCGTTGGGTCGCCTGTTTGAATCATGAAGTCTTTGATTATGCGATGGAATATCACATTATTGAAGTAGCCGTCGCGGGATAGGAATACAAAACTGTTCACCGTGATCGGCGCTTCGGAGGCAAGAAGGTCGGCGAAGATATCGCCCTTTGAAGTATGGATGGTAGCCGTGTATTTCTTGCTCTTGTCGATAGTCATCTTCGGCGCGGCTGCATACTGTTTAGGAGTGGCGGACCCTGGCGCCGTGGTGGCCGTTGGCTTGCCGGGAGTCGTTGTCGTCAGTGGGGCCTGGGTTGCAGTGGTGGCAGGTTTCGATGTTGTTGCCTGGGTTGTGCTGGTTGTTGTCGGCAAAGGCTTTGTGGTCGTCTTCGTTGCGGCAGGCTTGCTGCAGGCCAGGGCCAGCAGTGCGATTACCATGGCTGTTGCCACGATGGAGGCTGTGCGCTTCATTTCAGTCCCTTTCGAGAGGATTTCTCCCATTGTACCGCCAGCAGCTTGATTGCGGCAAAAAAGTGAAGAGGCGTCCTATGCCTTGTCATTCCTGGCCTGGTTCCTGGATTTCTCCAGATAAGTGTTGACACTTCGATGGGCGGTTGCTACCATAGCGCGGCGCTGGATACTTTCGCATGCCGCCGCCAGCAGGAAGAATCGACGTGACACAGGAAACACGGGTGATGGAAGGTTGCGCCGATCAGCGCTTGGACCAGTGGTGATGGAGTCTCCCGCCCAGGGCAGCACGATAACCCCGCAGTCAAAGAACCTGTCCCCCAGGAGATGGATCTATCCGTGGGCGTTCCTGATATTCTGCCCTCTTTCCTTACTGCTGCATGAGATAGGTGCACCGCTCGGCTTTGTTTTGACCGCTACTCTCCTCGCCATAATTCCAGCCACCAGCCTGATCACAAGAGCGACCCACGCGCTGTCGCGGAAGACGGGTACGGCTGTGGGAAGCCTTCTGAATGCTTCCTTCGGCAATGCGATCGAGCTATTCATCGCTATCTTTGCCCTTAAGGCAGGGCTCATAGGAATGGTTCAGGCGTCACTGAGCGGCTCGATAATAATAAACTTGCTGCTTCTCATAGGTGCGAGCATGTTGGTCGGTGGCATCAAACACCGGGAACAGTATTTCAACAAGGAATCGGCAGGCGTCGGATCGACAATGTTGCTCATCGCGGTCACTGGAATGACCCTCCCTACCCTCTACTCGCTGGTTACCGGCAAGTCGGCCGGAGTCATGAGCCAGGCAGTCTCAATAACGTTGGCCGCAACCTACCTCCTGGGGCTGTTCTTCACTCTTTTCACCCACAAGCACCTTTTCGTGGCGAGAAGGGAAACACCTGAAGATTGCCCCACATGGAGCCCTCTCAGGTCCTCCCTCGTCCTTCTGGTGGGAATAGGAGTGACCGCGGTTGAAGCGGAAATCCTGGTCAGCCTGGTAAAGCCAATGATAACCACCCTCCATTGGAGCGAACTCTTCGTAGGACTGGTGTTCATAGCCATCATCACCAATGTTCCCGAGCACATAGCCGCCATTTCTTTCGGGCTGAGAGATAACATAACGCTCTCACTTGAAATCGGCATGAACTCCGCCATACAGATAGCTCTTTTTGTGGCCCCCATACTGGTATTTGTCAGCCCGCTGCTCACCGGCCAGCCTTTTACCCTCGCATTTACCTCCTTTGAGATGGTCGGGCTTGTACTATCGATAACCATCATCAATTTCATCGGCAGCGACGGTGTGTGTAACTGGCTTGAAGGTGCGCAACTGGTGGCTGTGTACGCTATTATTGCAACAGCCTTCTTTTTCCTCTAGGAGTTCAGGCAGGGGCGGTTGTTGACACTTCGCGACGGTGCAAAATAGAATGCTCCCGTTGGCCAATGTAACTGGCCAGTTTCTTGTGGGGGCAACCATGGCAGGAAAGATCGTGTGCGCCCGGTGCGGCAAAATACTCACTGATTGGGACATGTCCCAAGGACACGAATGCAATCGCTTCTTCTATGGCAGGTGGGAAATCAGGGAAGAGGAAACTGTGTTCAGCACTCGACCCGATTTGGAGGAATCCGAAGGGCAGCCTGCACGGGAAAACAGCGGAGCTCCACAACTGGTCCTTTGTCCGAAGTGCGGTCAGAAATCCCTGAGTTTCAATACTATCCTGTTGCTCTGGGAATGCCTTAATATCAGTTGCAGGGCCAGAGTGGCCAATGATGACCTGGACCCAGCATCTCGAATCGATTAGTCGCCCTTCAGGACCTACCTTCTCCAACGTTGATGTAAGCGCAAGAGAAAAGAGCCATGAACGTAATCGAGGTCAGTGATCTGTCGAGAAGCTTTGGACGGTTCAAGGCCGTCGATGGCGTATCGTTCCAGGTGGCGGAGGGCGAGATATTCGGCTTCCTTGGCCCGAACGGCGCAGGAAAGACTACCACGATCAATATGTTGTGCACCCTGCTCAAGCCTGGCAGCGGCAGGGCAGAGGTCGCAGGTTTCGATGTGATAAACCAGAGGAACGAGGTCAGGTCCTCGATAGGGCTGGTGTTCCAGGACCCCACCCTGGACGAGTACCTGACCGCCGAGCAGAACCTCCGTTTTCATGCCTATGCCTACAGGATTCCAGCCGCTGCCTGGGAAGACCGCATCGCCGAGTTGCTGCGCCTTGTGGACCTTTCTGACCGTCGCAAGAGCAGCGTTCGGACGTTTTCGGGAGGGATGAAACGGAGACTCGAAATCGCCCGCGGCTTACTGCACCACCCGCGCGTCCTCTTCATGGATGAACCCACCCTGGGCCTGGACCCCCAGACTCGGCGTCACATCTGGGACCATATCGCTGAACTGCGCAAGCAGAAAAACCTGACCATCTTCATGACCACCCATTACATGGACGAGGCCGAGAACTGCAATCGCATCGGCATCATTGACCGCGGGCGGATAATAGCTCTCGATTCTCCCGACAAGCTTAAGGTCGGCCTGGGCGGAGACGTGGTAACACTGAAGGCCGTGGACAACGAAGCAGCAATAGCGGAATTGAAGGAGAAATTCAACCTTTCGCCTTCAGCGCAGGACGGGTCTATCGCTTTCAGCGTTCCGCACGGTGAAGAGTTCCTTCCCAGGCTTATTGGAAACTTCCGAACGTCACTCTTGTCCCTCTCTGTCAGAAGGCCTACCCTCGACGACGTGTTCATTCGGCTGACCGGACGGGCCATACGAGAGGAAGGCGAAGCAGGGATGAAAGACCAGATGAAACTCATGATGAGGTCGATAGGGAACCACAGGAGGTAGCTTTGGAAGCAACTCTGCGTGGAGCATGGGTTGTCGCATATCGGGAATTGGTCCGTTTCGTTCGCGAGCGGTCACGCATGTTCTCCTCTTTGCTCATGCCTCTTCTGTTCCTTGTTATTTTCGGGGCTGGATTCAATCGAATCATTGGAGCGGTCACCCCCGGGGTCGACTTCGTCCAGTTCATCTACCCTGGCATTATCGCGATGAACACGCTGATGAATTCAGTGATGTCCGGCCTTTCGGTGGTTTGGGACAGGGAGTTCGGGTTTCTCAAGGAGATACTTGTCGCACCGCTTGGCAGGACTGGAATTGTACTGGGCAAGGTTGCGGGGAGCGCCACCATAGCAGTCGGACAAGGAATCCTGCTGCTGGTCCTTGCCCCGATAGTCGGCGTGCGGCTCACTCCACTCATGGTAATCGAACTGGTCCCTTTGCTGGTTATCATGTCAGTCTCACTTTCTGCCCTGGGCGTGCTGATGGCTTCCCGGATGCGCTCGCAGCAGGGTTTCCAAATCCTGGTCCAACTGACAATCTTCCCGCTGATATTCCTTTCGGGTGTTTTCTTTCCAGTGAACAACGTCCCCGCATGGCTGGAAGTGGTATCCAAACTCAACCCGCTGACATACGGAGTTTCGGCCATCCGGCAACTGTTCCTCGGCAGCAGCAGTCTGCTGCCCGCAGGCAATCCCCTGGGAATCACGGTCTTCGGTCATACTATGACAATTCTGGAAGACGTCCTGATACTGGCCGCGTTTGGCGCCTTGATGCTTGCACTCGCTGCGTGGTCGTTCGGTAGGCAGGAATAGCCCAGGGAATTCTCGGCGTATCAACCGGGGCGCGGGACCCCGGCGGTATCAGACTTCTGCCAAGTCCCAACACGCTGGGAACCATGTAGAATGGCCGCACGAAAAGAAACCGGAGGGTGCACCCCTTGTCCGTTAAGCCAACTGCTGCACCAATAGTCAGCGAAGCCCGAGTCAAACAAGTCGCGCTGCTCTTCTTGAGAATCGGGGCAACTGCTTTTGGCGGACCGGCAGCCTACATCGCCATCATGCAGCGCGAAACAGTGAGACGCCGTCAATGGCTGGATGACCAAAAGTTCCTGGATTTCGTAGGGGCGGTCAACCTGATCCCCGGTCCGAACGCTACCGAAACGGCGATGTACCTCGGCCTGGTTCGAGCCGGGTGGAAGGGGTATCTGGCGGCAGGTACGCTTTTCATTCTGCCGGGAATGGTGACTACGCTCGCGCTTGCCTGGGCCTATGTGAACTATGGCTCCCTCCCTCAACTCGGTTGGATTCTATACGGCGTCAAACCCGTCGTCCTAGCCATAATCATCCAGGCGTTATGGGACCTGGGAAGAAAGGGCGTAAAAGACGCGTTGACAGCCGTTGTCGGTGTGGCTGCGATCGCCAGTTATCTTCTCGGCCTTAACGAGATAGCTCTCCTCTTTGCCGGCGCGGGCGTCGTGTTCTTATTCCGGGCAGGAGGCCATCTCTGGAGACAAGGATTGCTCGCACTGCCGTTCTTGCCATTGATACCCCTTTTGGCGACGCACGTCGCGGACGGCAAGCCATTCAGCCAGACCACGTTGTTCCTGACTTTCCTGAAAGTGGGCGCCGTCCTCTACGGAAGCGGTTATGTGCTGTTTGCCTTCCTTAATTCCGAGTTCGTCGTAGGTTTAGGTTGGCTCAATCACCAGCAACTACTGGATGCTATTGCCGTGGGCCAGATCACTCCAGGTCCTCTAGCTACGAGCGCTACCTTTGTCGGCTACTTAATGGGAGGGTGGCCCTCGGCACTACTGGCGACTTTCGCTTTCTTCCTGCCTTCGTTCTTCTTCGTCGCCATGGTCAGCCGTGTTCTGCCGCGACTGCGGAAATCCTGGTGGACGGGCGCGTTCCTGGATGGTGTCAACGTCGCTTCCCTCGGCCTCATGGCTGGGGTCACGTGGCAACTGGGCCGTGCCGGGGTGGTTGACTGGGTGACCGCAGCTCTTCTGGCCGTCGCATTGGTCCTTGTTTTCCGATTCAAAGTCAATACGGCATGGCTCATCTTGTCCGGAGGGTTGCTTGGGATAGCCTCCAAGGTTCTGGCGACGTGACACGGGAACAACGAGCAGTCAGGTCTGGCGGAGACTGTCAGACCGCAGGCAATGTGAAGAAGAATGTGCTGCCTATTCCGGGAGTGCTCTCCGCCCAGACCTTCCCACCATGCGCCTCGACAAGGCCCTTGACCAAGGCCAGTCCGATCCCTGAGCCAGTCCGCTTCTCCTTGTTCTGAGCGCCCTGGAAATAGCGGTCGAAGACCCGTGGCAGGTCTTCAGCTTCTATGCCCTGGCCGGTATCCGAGACGGAAACGAGCAGGCCTTGCCTGCCCTCATCCATGCCCACATTCATTACTCTGATGGAAACTTTGCCTCCTTCAGACGTGTACCGGAACGCATTCGTAAGCAGGTTTCCCAGTACCTGGCAAACACGGTCGCTATCTACCATTGCCCAGGGCAGGCCAGGCGGTAAATCCATGGAAAGTGTGATCCCCTTCCGGCTGGCCTCCTGCCTCATGGCGTTGGCGGCAGAGCCAATGACTTCGCCAAGGTCAGCAGGTGCGAGCTTCAGTTCAAGCCGCCCCGACTCCGCCTGGGCCAGCGTGCGCAGATCACGCACCAGGCGCGACAGCAGCAGTGCCTCTTCGTGCAACGAACTGATGTTGGCCGCCGAGGGCTCGACCACGCCGTCCATCATGCCTTCCAGGTTGCTTTGCATCACCGCGAGAGGGGTGCTCATTTCATGCGCCAGGTCCGCCATCAAACTCCGCCTCGTATCCTGGTTTTTCTGCAGCGAATCGACCATGGAGTTGAACGTGGCGGTCAACGTCCCGACCTCGTCTTTTGATTTTGCTTCAACCCGTTGAGACATGTCCCCTCTGGCTACCCATGATGCTGCGGTGCTCAGCCTTCTTATTGGAGATGTGATCTGCCTTGAGAGAAGCAGGGCGAGAGCGGCAGATATAGCGACTACCAGTCCGCCGGCTATCCAGAGCGAGTTCCTGACCGAGGTCAGGAAATCGGTCTCTGGGAGCCCCATCATGCCTCGCATTCCGGGTCCCATCATGGACCCCATGCTGCCAGTATGCTCCAGGTATCGCCCGAACTCGAATGCTGTAGAACGGTCAACCAGCACAACGGCGACAAGCATGCCCCCGGTCACGGCAGCGGCGAAGGCGAGCGTGAGTTTGAGCCAGAGGTTAAGCCTCATTCGGGTTGACCTCGAGCTTGTAGCCAACACCGCGAATGGTCTCGATACGGCAGTTGTGCTCCATAGTGTGGATAGCGACTTTCTGCCGGATGTTCTTAATGTGCGCGTCTATGGTGCGCTCGTAGCCTTCGAACGCCTCTCCCTGGACAATGTCGAGTAATTGCATGCGGCTGTACACCCTTCCCGGAGATTTCGCCAGCGCCGAAAGCAGCTTGAACTCCGTGGTCGTCAATTCGAGCTTGTGGCCCTTGCAGGTCGCCTCGAAACGCGCCATATCCATCTGCAGATCGCCGGCCTTGACGAGGTCTCCCTGCTCTTGTTCGACTGCCCCTCTCCGCATGACCGCTCGCACCCTGGCGACGAGTTCGCGGGGGCTAAACGGCTTGACCATGTAGTCGTCTGCACCAAGTTCAAGGCCGACTATCCTGTCAATCTCTTCGCCTCTCCCGGTGAGCATTATCACCGGTATGCTTGACTGTCTTCTTATCTGGCGAAAGACCTCAAGGCCGTCCTTGTCCGGCAGATTGAGGTCGAGTACGACAAGGTCCGGCGCAGGACTGGCGGACGCTTTCTCCAACGCCTGCTTCCCGTCTCCGGCTGTGATAACTTGAAACCCTTCCCGCTCCAGGTACAGCTTCACAACCCCGGCAATCTTAGGTTCGTCGTCCACGACGAGGATTCGCTTCTGGGCCATAGCATATGCTCCCCGTCAATAATACGTCGAGTCGCCGCATTCGGCAAGACATTGATGGCAATGCTCAGCAAAAAGAGGGGCCAACGGCCCCTCTTTGTCGGCTTGTTACTGCTGGACAAAGACTACCAGCGCCCCATCATGTTGCCTCCGCTCATCATGTTGCCTCGACTCATCATGTTACCTCCCATCGCGCTCCCGTCCATGTGGCCCGGGCCCATCATTCCGCCGGGCCCGGGAGCGCCCGTCCCTGATTTGGAGAGGTCGCTGGTTACAAGTTCGGCCACACGCTGCGCGGCCCAGTCTTTATGCTCGGCTGCCTGCTGCCCGGTGAGGAAACCGCCTTCGACCATCGCTTCCAGGTGCTGCTGGTAGGGCACAAGCAGAGCTTCGATCAGCCTATCTTTGGAAATGCCTTTGGCGGCGGCTATTTCGGCGAGGGTTTTCCCTGCTTTCAACTCGGCCCCAAGCTCGGTAGTCGTCAACCCCAGTTCCGTGGCTGCCTGTGCCAGGCCGGTCCCGGGAAAGCCGACCATCATCCCCGTTCCACCACAGTACGCCGTTTCATCATCACCGGTCGCTCCCGGCCCGGCCTGATTGGTTGCCTGCCTTACCTGATAGGTCGGCTCGGCTCTTCGCAGCGATGAGCCACCTGACTGCGCAGCCACAAAGCCAATGCCAGTGCCAATCGCAAGGACTCCAGCCAGCACGGGAATAACCAGTTTCGCTTTCTTGTTCATAACTAAACTCCTTTTGTTGATCTCGATGGAACCATTGTGACATCCATTTGTGAAGGCAGTGTGAAGGGATGAAGGGGATATCATGAAAGTCACGTGCGCGCTGGTAAGGCCACAGGTGCTAAAATATCATCGTGCTCACTGAAAACTCCAATGACTGACCACGCATGCGCTGCCAACCGCAAGAGTACGGCCCATGCACGGGCGAAATGGGACCGCAATTCGAGATTCTATGACCTCATGACGCTGGTTATGGAGGGTAAGAAGGCGAAGACGTGGTACCGCATGCTATGGGAAAACGTGCGCGGTCCCAACGTGCTGGAGGTTGGGGTGGGCACAGGGCGGAGCCTGGAGTACCGTCCAAGGGGGTTGGATGTGATCGGGATTGATCTCAGTCCCGGGATGCTCTCTCGGGCTGAACGCAGAGCGAAAGAGCTGGGGCTGTCGGTCGACCTCAGGCAGATGGATGTGCAGCGCCTCGATTTCCCTGCCGCCAGCTTCGATTCCGTGGTAGCTGCCTGCACCTTCTGCTCCGTTCCCGACCCTGTCCTTGGTCTTATGGAGGTCCGGCGCGTGCTCAAGCCGGGGGGCAAGGTCTTTCTCCTTGAACACATGCGCCACAACAATCCAATCGCAGGTAAGCTGATGGACTGGGTCAACCCGCTTGTACGGTTCATCGGACCGGAAATCAACCGGAGAACGCTGGAAAACATCGGCAGGGCCGGGTTGCACACCGAAAGCGCCCGGAACATGGCCATGGGCGGGATACTCAAGCTCATAGTGGCCGTCCGGCCACTGCAAAGTGTGGAGTCTATATGTCAAGCACCCGCAAACAGGTAGCCTTCATCTCCCTGGTCGCCATGCTGGCCGTTCTCCCTATCCTTGCTGGCTGCGCCGGAGGGACCCCTTCCTCGGGCGTCAAAACCATAGCTGTTGAAGGCGGAAGATTCATCGATGTCATGCCCGACACCCTGACTGACATGCTCTCCGATAAGAAGTTTGTACTTGTCAACGTTCACACGCCGTACCAGGGCGAAATCGCCAAAACGGACCAATTCTTGCCGTATGACCAGATCGGGCAGCGTCTTTCCAGTCTGCCCGATAAGAAATCCCGAATCATCCTCTACTGCGCATCAGGCCACATGAGTGCTTTGGCTGCTCAAACCCTGGTCAAGCTCGGCTACACCGACGTATGGAACCTCCACGGCGGCATGGACCTGTGGCGGGAATACGGCTATCCACTACTTGAGAACACCTGACACCTACGGCGTGATCCCCAACCCTGCCGCAGCCTGTGTCATTCACTAAGTCCTGACAGCAATCTGCCACAGGCCAGAGTCGAAGTTCTAATGTAACTCTCAGCAGGCCTTCATCGTGGCTTAATCCAGCTAAGTCATACTGGTCCAGACGTGGAGAGTCATGCACTTGAATCAAGGCATGTCCAGAACGGAGGGAAAACGGATTGAAACGAAAGCATATTTCGCTGCTGATAGCGCTTTGTCTTGCCGCCCTTGGCGGCCTCGGCGTGGCCTGGTATCTGGGCGTTCCTCTCAGCACTCTGGCAGTGGTGGCAATGCTCCTGATATGCCCTCTGAGCCATTTCTTTATGATGCGGGGAGGGCACGGGCACAGCCACGGAATGTCTGCCCAGAAAACCGAGGATGCGAAGCAGTGAACATCGGAATATTACAGCCCCCAGAGGTACTTGACATTGAAGATTAAGAAAGGTCATCTCATCGCGATTTCAATCACTGTGCTCGCTTTTGGGGCGCTGCTTTTCAGCGCTTTCCGGACCTTCGGCAGCTACTCCATGACCGTTACCGAGTTCAAGGACAGGCAGGCCTCGGTTGGAATGAGCGTGGATGAATTCATCAACACGAGACAGACCATTGGTGAAGAGGAAATAGAACTGCATGGATGGATTGCCAATGGCCCGGTCAAGACCGACTCGCGCCAGATTCTGCTGGTCACAGCGAATCAAAAAGGCAACCTGCCAATCATATTCAACGGTGACATGGCAGGGACTCTCGCCCCCGGGACCGAGGTGATTGTCCGGGGAAAGGATGCAAACGGGGTTTTCCAGGCCAGCCGCATAAAGACCACCAAAGAGGTGAGAATCGAAGGCCCGTTGTCCCCTGATGCTGAAGTCATGTATGACGTCGCCACCAGGACGACCAGGTTTACAATAATTGACACGAAGGACGTCCCCGGCCCAAAGCAGAGCCTTGCCGTTACCTACACTGGCGCGGTGCCGGATACCTTCTTCATCGATGTCAAGAGAGTGGACGTAAGCATGGTGGCAATTGGCAGGATGGGTCCAGATGGAGTCTTTGTTGCAAGCCAGATTCTGACCAAGTGCGCTTCCCGGTATGAAGCCGCTGCAACAGCACCCTCAGGTGAAAACCCTTAGATTCTTATCTAGCTCTAAGGAAGCTTTAAGGTGCGCCTAATCAAGTCGGTCCATTATTGATGTTGCCATGGACAATAATAGGACAACGATTGGGGAAGCGGACCGTAACTTCTCTCACTACCGATTGGGTCCTATTGGACCAGCAGGTTCCGTTGACGGTTCGGCTTCGAGTCCCCATATCCTGGTTGTAGACGACGACCCTGCGATTCTCGGCATGCTCCGGCGCGGTCTGGCGCACGAGGGGTTCCAGGTCGAAACCGCCGAGGACGGCGGCAGCGCGCTTGCCCGTTCGCGAGACAACGAGCCAGACTTGGTGGTGTTGGATATTCTTCTCCCTGGCATGGATGGGTATGAGGTGGCAAGCAGGCTGAGACAGGGCTCCAAAACGCCAATAATCATGCTGTCGGCGAAGGGCTCATTGACTGACAAGGTCAAAGGTTTCGAGGTTGGCGCCGATGACTACCTGACGAAACCCTTCGACTTTGATGAACTGGTAATGCGGATCAGGGCCTTACTTCGCCGCTCTCAGCCTGTTCACGGAGAGATTCTGAAGTTCCATGACATAGTCATGGATATCGGCTCCCACTCGGTGACCCGGGCTGGCGTGACCGTAGCCTTCTCGGTAAGGGAGTTCGATCTGCTCGAGTTCTTGATGCGCAATCCTCGCAAAGTCCTCACTCGAAAGGCCATCTACGAGCGCGTCTGGGGATATGACTTCGGCCACGAGTCTAATGTCATAGAAGTCTACGTGCGGTACCTCCGGGCGAAGCTGGAAGAGAACGGCCAGAAACCAGTCATATACACTATCCGCGGCATCGGCTACGTCCTCAGAGACTAGTTCACCCAGGCTCACACAATTCGCCTTGTCTACGCTGCTTTGCCCATTTCCCTGTTTGCCTTCTTCACCCTGTTTTGGGCTCTAAACAAACTCTCAGCTTCTTTAGCTATCTCTAATCCTGCCATCATCGCCTCTTAATCAGCCCCGTTCATAATCCTTTCGTTCGATCATTGCGGTGGGGTTCGTTAATGGCAAAACGCAATGCGGCTAAGGCACTGGTTGCCTTGCTGATAGTGACAGTAACGGGAATAGGACTTCTATGGACAAAGCAATCAACAATGCTGGCCGGGAACGCCCCTGCCACCACCAGGTCCATCTCCAGGATCGACATGGGGATAACGTACGTGCCGGTGACGCCGAAGACAGCCGGCCTGTACGGACTGGATATAGAATCCGGCGCGCTGGTGACCGGCGTAACAGGTGGCAGCCCGGCGGAATCATCCGGGTTGCGCCCGGGAGACGTAATCCTGAGTTTCAATGGCGTACTCATAAGAGAAGGTGTCTCTCTTGTGAGGTTGATCATAGCCTGTACGGCGGGGCATGGAGTAACTGCGCATGAAGTGCGCCTGGTGACATGGATCGATGGATGCATACACTCGCTGCGTTTGACACACGGGGCCAGGCACGTGAAGTGAGGCCGGCGCAGGTCGCTTCAGCTTTGATCGCCATCTTCCAAAAGCAAAACGACAATCTGTTCGAGATTGAAGGAGGCACATATGCAGACCGCAATCTTGGTCTTCCTGGGAGTCGCAATCCTGGCTTTGCTGGTATCAATCGTGAAGAGCCGCTCGCGATCCCGCGCTATCACCGCAACTGGAGACACAATGATCCCCGGTGATGCTCAAACGGCAAAGGAGCCCGGTCATGACGATGCTCGCAGGTCATACAAACGCGGCTGCGGAGGTTGTCACTAAGTTGCCATGAAAGGAATTGTAATAGATATCGATCCGGTCCTTCTGCGACTGGGGCATTTCGAGGTCCACTGGTATAGCGTCTTTGTCCTGCTTGCCTTTGCGGCCGGCACCGCCGTGGCCTTGAAGAGATGCAAAAAGATCGGCATGACTTCAGATCAGGTGTACAACCTTGTCATGATAGTGGCCCTGGGCGGCCTGGTCGGCGCCAGGTTGTTCCATATTCTGGACCACCTTGACTATTATCTTCAGGACCCTGTGAAGATGCTCGGCTTTCAGGGACTGGCGATATGGGGCGGACTAATCGGAGGAGGCATCGCAACCCTCATCTACACCCGTGTGACCAGGATAGCTCTGCGACCTCTCGCCGATGCCGTCGTCCCGGCTGTTCTTGCAGGCCAGATAATCGGTCGTTTCGCCTGCATCGTCAACGGAGATGCTTATGGGGGAACGACAACATTGCCCTGGGGATTCATATACGTGAACCCGGCGTCCATGATACCGGACCAACTCAAGGGGATTCCTACTCATCCTTACGTGGTCTACGAACAATTGTGGAACGCACTTACCCTGGTGGTCATTCTCGTCCTGGGACGCCGGGTGAAGACCCCCGGGTTCCTGTTCCTGACCTACGTATCCGCATATGCAGTGGGTCGCCTTCTCCTCACGGCTGTCCGTCAGGAGACGGTCCTGTTCTGGGGACTACAGGAAGCCCAGGTAGTGTCGCTGGCAGTCCTGGCTGTCACCATACCCCTCATGGCCATATTGGTCAGGGGGAAGCGCGGCGGGTTCGCTGCTGAAACAAGCTAAGTCAGACTAATGAAAGGAACGAGGTTTGCCTGGAGCTATGCAAAAGAGAATTAAGAGCGGGAAGAATCTGGCAAGAGCAGTCCTGGTGCTGGGACTGCTTGTCGCAGCGGTCCTGATGGTATCGCCGGTTTCCGTTGCGGCAGAACAACAACTGACCATCAAAAATATGAAGGTATCCGTCTGGCCCGAATACGACGACCCCCGCATACTCGTCATATACCAGGGGGCTTTCGCCGACGGGGCCTCGTTTCCCAGCCCGGTGAAATTCCCGGTTCCCATGGGATCGGAGATCAACCAGGTGTGCGCCCTCAAGCAGCCCGGCGACGAACACCTCTGCCAACTCTATGACACGCTCACGGAGACCGAATCCTTGGCCGTCGCCTACACCCTGCCGATACCAACCTATTTCCTTGAGTACTACTGGGACGGCATACAGGGACAGCCCAACAAGTCCTTCACCTATAAATACACAGCGCCTTATGCCATGGAGAAGTTGGAGATAGAAGTGCAGCAGCCGTTGAAGGCAACGGACTTCAAGCTTTCGCCGGCCTATGCGTCGGTCTCCTCAGACGCCCAGGGCTTGAAGTACTTCCGCTATCTATTCAACAACGTTGCTCAAGGGCAAGTGATAAGCATTGATGCATCTTACACCAAACCTGACAGCAAGCCGTCGGTTGCTAAGAAAGAGAGTAGCGGCACCGGGGGCAAACCGAACTATACCATTATGGGAATCGCTGCCGGCGCAATGGCGGTGTTCTTTGTCGGATTCGTTGCCCTCAAGCGCAAACCGGCGCCGGCACGAGCCTCGCAGGTCCGCAGGGTAGCCAGGGCGCAGGCGCTCAGGCAGGCCGAACAGCGCCGAACGCTCAGGCAGGAGCCGCCGAGACAAACCCGAGTGGAACAGCCCAAAACTCAACCGATAGCACGACAGGGCAACGCCGGCGTCTTCTGCAGCCAGTGCGGCACGAAGCTCGAAGCGGGAGACGTTTTCTGCCACGGGTGTGGAACAAAGACAAGGAAGGCTACGCAGTGAGCACCGAACATACTGCAGCAGACGCACGGCAGGGTGGGACCTTCAAAGCTGGACCTCGATCACAATCCAGGATGAAGAGGCCTCTCTTCTGGGTGCAGTTGGCTCTGGTCATTGCCATTGTCGGCGGCGCATGGCTGGCGCTGCGTGGTTCCGTTGATGAACCGGTGCAGCCTGTTCCCACGGAAATCGGGAACATGAAGAAAAGCAGCCTGGTGACGGGAAAGCAAGCCCTGCAACAGGTACAGGAGATGCACCGAGGAGACATAAGAATTGGCGACGGCTACATAGCAGGCTACCAGAACGGGGGAGAGCGGATGACGCTGTGGGTGGGGATCGCCGGGAACGATGCCGAGGCTTCGAAAGTGCTGGAAGACATGGCAGCCGCGATAGGCAAGGGAGGGACACCTTTCTCGACCCCAGTTCAGATGACGTTGGCAGGCACTAAGACGTTCTTCGCCTCCGGAGCTGGAGGAAGCAACTACTTCTTCAGGTCCGGACGTAGTGTCGTCTGGATATTATTGACCAACTCGGCTGCGCCCGAAAAGCGGGTGGGCGAAGTCCTGAACACAGTCAAATTCGAATAAGAGATCAGATTGGAGTCATTGCATGAATCAAATCGGACAAATCTCACTCGTTATCGCGTTGATACTCTCAGTGTATTCCGCCGTGGGAGTTGTCGTTGGAACCAGACGGAAGCTACCCGAATTGGTGTCCAGTGCGCGGGTTGCGGTATGGGTCGTGTTCGGCCTGACAACCATAGCCGCTGCCGCCCTCTTCTACGCGTTCATCAGTCACGATTTTAGTCTGAGCTACGTCTACCAGTATTCTTCCAAGGCCCAAAAACTGGTGTACCTTATCTCGGCCTTCTGGGCAGGCCAGGAAGGATCGCTGCTTCTCTGGGCCTGGGTGCTGGGCATATTCGCCGCCATAGTCGTGCACCAGACCAGGAATAGAAACCAGGACCTGGCCCCTTACGTTCTGCTCGTGGTGATGCTGGTCCTCACCTTCTTCTTGTACATACTCAACTTCTCTTCCAAGCCGTTCGCCATCCTGGGAGGAATACCGCCCGACGGCAATGGCCTCAACCCATTGCTGGAAAACCCGGGGATGTTCTTCCATCCCACCACCCTCTATCTTGGCTACGTGGGATTCACGGTACCGTTCGCCTTTTGTATTGCGGCGCTGATTACTGGCAAGCTAGGCGACCAGTGGATCAAAAGCACACGGCGGTGGACGCTATTCGCCTGGCTGTTCCTCAGCCTGGGCAACCTGTTCGGTGCCTGGTGGGCATACAACGAACTCGGCTGGGGTGGCTACTGGGGCTGGGACCCGGTCGAGAGCGCCTCGTTCATGCCGTGGCTGGTCGGGACAGCCTATCTGCATTCCGTGATGATCCAGCAGCGGCGTGGAATGCTCAAGATGTGGAATATCGTCCTGATCGTGGCCACCTTTACCCTGTCTATCTTCGGCACGTTTCTCACCAGGAGCGGAGTGCTGTCTTCCGTCCACTCCTTCGGAGAATCGGACCTCGGGCCCCTCTTCGTGGGTCTGATGGTGGTTATCATCGGCATTTCTGGTTTACTGGTCTGGTACAGAATGCCGCAACTCAAGAGCGAGAACCAGCTCGATTCCCTGGTATCGAGGGAGAGCAGCTTCCTATTCAATAACGTGCTGCTGGTCGGCGCAGCCTTTGCTGTGTTTCTGGGAACGGTGTTCCCTCTGATTTCAGAGGCCGTCCGGGGCGTGAAAGTCACCGTGGGACCTCCATTCTTCAATACCGTGACAGCGCCGATATTTCTGGGGTTAGTAGCGCTGATGGGAATCTGCCCGCTCATCGGATGGCGGCGCGCCTCCAAGGACAACCTGTTGCGCAACTTCCTGTATCCATTCGGCATTGCCCTGGTGATTGTAGCCCTCCTATTCGTCCTGGGTATTCGCGAAGCGCCAGCGTTGATCGGCCTCGGCCTCACCACTTTTGTCACCTTTACAATACTCCTCGAGATATTTCGAGGCGTTCGGGCGCGGCACCGTGCGTCGGGGCAAAACTACGTTCAAGCTGTCGGCACGCTGGTGTGGGGCAACAAGCCTCGTTATGGCGGATACGTCGTGCATCTCGGCGTCATAATGATGGCCATCGGCATCATCGCTTCCCAGGCATACCAGGTGGAGACGGAGGTGACGCTGACGCCCGGTCAATCGGCACAATTGGGGGGATATACCTTCCTGTATCAGGGCCTGGACTACTTCCCGACCGAGGACCGCGAAGTCGTTACGGCAACACTCGACTTGTACGATGGCTCCACGAGCAGACTGGCAGTGCTCAACCCGGCCAAGACCTTTCACAAAACCCACGACAACCCTGTGTCCGAGGTGAGCGTCAGGACAACGCTCTCAGGCGACATCTACACCATACTGGAGGGCTGGGAAAAACAGCAGGCCGCACTCAAGTTCATCATTAACCCGATGGTCGTCTGGATATGGCTGGGCGGAATCGTGCTGATCCTTGGAACGGTGATCGCATTCTGGCCCGACGCCAGGGAAGCCCGGAGGGATGCGGCCCGCATGGCTGACGCATCCTACAAGGAGACTGTCAATGAGGTATAAGTTCATTATTCTGGGCATCATCGTGATGTCTCTGGCACTTGTTCCGACCCCTGCGTTTGCGCTTACCTCCAAGGACATAGAGAAGGAACTGATGTGCCAGTGCGGCTGCACCATGGTAGTGGACGTATGCGACTGTGAGACCGCCAACCAGATAAGGGAAAAGATCGCAGGGATGATAGGCCAAGGGCAAGACAAGGGGCAAATAGTTGCCTATTTTGTTGGCCAGTATGGCGAGAAGATGCTTGCTGCGCCGACGAAGAAGGGCTTCAACTTGGTGGCCTGGGTTGTGCCTTTCGCGGCTGTATTAGTCGGCGGAACGGGCCTGTTCTTCATACTTCAGGCATGGGTGCGAAAAGGACGGAAGACAGACGATCAGGGAACGGTCCTGGCACAGCCGGTTACACTGGAAGATACCACAGAATACCGGGGGCGCCTGGAAGCTGAACTAAGAAGATTCAGGGAAGAGGGATTGTAATGACTACATTGGTTGCCGTGATAATACTGGCTGCCTCAATTGCGCTGGTAGGTTGGCCGTTGATGAGGGGAAGCAGCGGCCTGAGGCCGAGACTGGTTGAAGACCCCGAGGTAAGCGAATTGCTGGCCCAGAAGGACTCCACATTGCTGGCCATCAGCGAGCTCGAAGCCGATCATGAGATGGGGAACCTGTCGAAAAGCGATTACCAGGAACTGAGAACAAAATACGAAGAGAAGGCCGTCTCTCTCATGAAGACCGCCGACCAGTTGCAGAGCGAACGCGGGCTGGGTGCCGCGACGGCCATCGACGATGAAATTGAGGCTCGCGTTGCCGGCTTGCGCAGGAGCAAGAAATCTCAGAAACCTCAAACAACAGGCAAGTTGTGCCCGGCTTGCGGCGCAGCAGTATCACCCGATGCTTCCTTTTGCTCCCGATGCGGCGCCGCCCTGAGCCTCACATGCCCGGGCTGCGCAGTTCCGGTCGGGGTCGACGATCTGTTCTGTTCCCGGTGCGGAGTCCCGATCGCTGGAGGACCAGGTCAATGAACCTGCGGTTTTTCAGGTTGAAGGGAGTCCGGATATGAACTTGAAAACTGCCAGAAACCTTCTGCTGGTCGCAGTTACCCTGCTGCTTGCTCTCCTGGCAGGTTGTTCGGCGTCCTCAGGGCAGCAGTCAATCACTCCGAAGGGGACAACCAGCGGTCTTGTCCGCGAGACTGTGGCCGGCCAGGTGACAATTATTGCCGAGCATGCTGAGCGAGACGGACAGTTAGTGTTCAATGTGTCCCTGGATACACACTCCGTTGACCTGACCAGGTATGACCTTGGCAGGTTGGCGGTGCTTCAGGACGACCGTGCCAACGAGTACCCTGCGGCAGCCTGGGTTCCGTCCTCGGATGGGGGAAACCATCATGCCGGTGGTCAACTCCGCTTCGCCTCACCTTCCACCTTCATCGATAACCAGACAAAATATATACGATTGGTGATCAAAGAGGTAGGTGGAGTCGTCAGCACGCTTCAGTGGGACCTTGAACCGCAATGAAATGCCCCCGTGATGTCGCTGCCTCCCCCGTTGGAGCGAGCAACGTTGGGGACAACGGAGCCAGGCATTCAACAGTCAAAAGATCGAGGCGGCATCTCGTCATCGGAATGCTCGCAACTGCGGCGATACTGACGATCTACATGATAATAGTGAGCGTGGCCCAGGGTATAAAGCATGCAGTCGAACAAGCCTGGTCCCTGAAATACTGGATGACTCCGCTGGCTATCGGCTTCGGTGTCCAGGCGAGCCTGTTTTCGTACCTTCGGGACGGCCTGCGCCACAAGCGAAGCGCCGCAAACGCGTCGGTAACTGCCTCAGGAGGAGTATCGACCGGGGCCATGTTGGCCTGTTGCGCCCATCATCTGAGCGATGTCCTGCCAATGCTTGGAATAGCAGGTGCGGCCGCTTTTCTGGCAGGTTATCAGACCCTGTTCCTGGGCGTTGGAATAGTATCTAACATCGTAGGAATTACCTTCATGCTGGACGCGGTCCAGTGTGCGGGCCTGTCGATGCCGAAGTCTGTTCAGAAATGGAGAATGCGCGTGTTACGAAATTGGACCGCCGGATTTGGCATCGCCGCATTTGCCGTAGCGCTGGCTTTGACATTCAGTCAAGTAAAGTTCCCGGGAGGGGTTCGATGAAGAAAGGTCTGGTGATTGCGGCTATTGCTGTGGTTGTTGTGGGTGGACTGCTGGTGACTGCCATGTTCGGAGGATTCGGAGGGATGGAGGAACACATCACCATAACTCAGGCACTGGCGGGCGTTTCGGGTAATACCTTTCGGGTGGGAGGGGAAGTCGTCCCCGGATCTGTTGTCTGGGACAACGCCTCCCAGTCGATCAGTTTCACCCTTGTTGATGAAGAAGGCAGCATAAAAGTGTCTTATCGTGGCCGGGTCCCCAACGAATTCAAGCCTGGAACGGCGACGGTAGCCGAAGGGAAGTTCAATGGCTCAGGAACTCTTGAAGCGAGGTCACTATTCTCGATGTATTCTTCTTCGCCCTTGTGTAAGGCATGCCATGGATAGCAGTGGCCCGGCAGTTGCTTGAAGGAGGAGTTTCCTTGAAAAGATATTTCTGGCTGGCCGTCCTGATTATCGTTGTCATCGGGTGGCCATCCGCTGCCATCGCCGCTGGCGAGGGTGTAATCTCGGGCCGGCTTGTTAACAAGACGCCCGGAGGGCATTCGGTGGAGCGCATTGAGGTTAGCCTGCTTACTTATGCCGGGGAGAACCTTGCGTCGGAGCAGAAGATGCTGACCGATGAACTGGGTAATTTCGCCTTCCAGGGGCTCTCCGTCGGCCCATCCAATTCCTACCAGATCAAGGTTAAGTTCCAGGAAGCGCTCTACGTTTCGGAAAAGGTCTTTGTGGATGCGCAAATGCCCTACCAGAAAGTCGAGTTGACAGTATACGATTCGACCACGAATGACCAGGCTGTAGGAGTTTCAAATGCCCATCTGATAGTGTACGCCGGAGCAGGTGACCTTGAAGTCATGGAGGTGTGGAGGTTCACCAATGCGGGAGATCAGACATACATAGGAAAAGAGGAGGACGGCGTCCGTAAGACAGTGAAGTTTGTTCTGCCTGAAGGTGCGACGTCAGTGTCTTCAGGCGATGGTTTCGTGTTCGATTCGGCATCCAGGACCATGGCGGATACCCTGGCTTTGCTTCCGGGTGTATTTGACATCGGCATTTCCTACATTCTCCCCAATAACGGCCCAAGAACGGACTTGACGCGCACGTTGGATTACTCTGTTCCCAAGTTCCGGCTCCTGGTGCAGGACACAGGGGTCGCCGTAAGCAGCGGCACCATGACCCGCGGAGAGACCCTTGATATGGGCGGTTCAAAGTACATATCCTTCGCCGCCGACAACCTGGCGAAAGGGAAGGCTGTGGACGTATCTTTTTCTGGTCTGACCAGGCCTGCGACGGGCAAACAGGGTTCCACAAACTTCCCGTGGGCATGGTTGGTCAGCGGGATAGCCGCGTTGGGCCTGGTGACAACTCTTGCATTCCCACGCTTGACGAGACGGAGAGCCCTGGCCACCGGACCCGCTGGCACTACCGGTCCACGATCGAATGGACCACAAACGGACAAAGATCTCACGCAGATCGGGCTGCTCGAAGAACTGGCTAACCTGGATGACACTTATGAAGCCGGAACAATCACGGAATCCTATTATCAGGCCCACCGCGCCCGGATAAAAGCCAGACTGGTTGAGTCGTACAGGCGCGCCAGTACAACAGAGCAGTAAGCAAAGAAAAGCGATATAATCGTGATCGCCTAATCAACGGAGAAGTTGTTCATGTTGAGCAATAGAATGAGATACGCCGTCATCGCGCTTTCACTCCTGCTCCTGGTCGCCCTGGTGCCCAGCCTCGGCCGGGGAATCTTCTGAGAAGTCGGAATGATTGACATTCCCCTGATGCTCCGATAGTATTTGCCTGGGCTCACAAGCCACTTCGGTCCCCGGCTTCCCTATGTGGGAAGGGGCTATTGTGAGATACGAGGCATGACCGCACAGAAAGAGCCGACTTCGCCGACGCCGAGGATAGAGGAATACCTCGAGTCTATTGTCAACATGATATCCGAGGGAAAGCCCGTGCATGCGGCCCGGCTGGCCGAAAGTCTCGGCCTGACCCCGGCCACAGTCTCTGCGACGTTGCAGCGCATGACCCGGGACGGCCTGATAACAGTGGGCGCCGACAAGGACATATCTCTCACCGTATTGGGCCGGAGGAAGGCTCTAACCGTCCTGAGAAGGCACCGTCTGGCGGAAAAGCTGCTCTTCGATATGCTCGCCGTTGAATGGCACGAGGTCCACGAAGAGGCCTGCCTTCTGGAACACGCCATTTCGGCCAGGGTCGAGGAACGCCTTGTAAGGGCATTGGAAAACCCGGCCTACTGTCCCCACGGCAATCCCATTCCGGATGGTGACTCACTCCCGGCGCCGAGGGGAAAGCCGTTGAGTTCATTCCAACCGGGAACCAGGGTCGTGGTGGTAAGGATAACGGAAGACGCGACCAGGGATTCCCGATTGATGAAATACCTGCATTCGATGGGTGTTGTTCCCGGAGCGGTGTTTGAAGTCAAGCAGTCAGCTCCATACGCCGGGACGCTGGCGGTAGACTTTGGTGGGCGGGAGGTCACTCTGGGGTTGAACGCAGCCGACCAGGTGTGGGTACTCCCCGAACCGCATCGGCAGTAGCTACCCCCAATCACGAAACCCATGATGACCCTCCTTTTCAGGCTTGACACCCCTGTGTAGTTCGCCTATACTAATACGCGGCCTGTGTAGGTACATATCCTACCGTGTAGTGGTGACTATCACCCACAGGGATTGCTCGAAAAGGAAACGGTGCTGGAGGACAAAATGGCAGGTTTCGGAAAACGTTTGATGAGGACCTTTCGCGGTCTGCGATGGCTGGCGGCTTCGCTTGCGGTTGCCTGGACTCTTGGGGGAGTGACGGCGTGTACTGCCCCCCGGGCTGAGACGAAACCGACGGTGGTGCTGGCTATTCAGCCAGGCGAGGCAGTGGCTGACCTGACAGCAAAATCAGAGGAATTGAAGGCATTCCTGGAAAAGGAGACCGGATTCGAGGTCAAGGTGTTCGTTCCGACGACGCATACCGCGGTCGTCGAGGCGTTGAAGTTCGGCAACGCGGACATGGCGCTCATGGGCGCCCTGCCTGCCCTGTGGGCCAACGTTCGCGCCGGGGCCGAGGTCTCCCTGGCGGAGGTCCGTGAGGTAGCTGACGACACGGGCAAGCCTGTCGAAGCCACTTATTACTACTCCCATTTCATAGTGGCCAGGGACAGCCCTATCTCCCGCCTCGAAGACCTGCGGGGCAAAAAGGTGGCCTTGTCGAGCCCGCTCTCGACCTCAGGATTCCTCTTTCCCGCCGCAGAACTGGTGAAGAAGGGTCTGGTCTCTCCAGCCGCTGCTGGCCAATCAATTCCCGCCGATGACCTGAGAAAGAAACTGGAAACGGAGTTTTTCAAAGAAGCTACATTCGCCGGCGGCTACGCTCAGGCATGGGAGGCGCTGAAGCGGGGCCAGGTGGACGCCGCGGTCATTGCTGGAGACGTGAGCAAGAAGCTGTATGATGAGGTGCTGGCCGGTTCCAGGTTACTGACCAGGCAAGGCCCTGTGCCTTCGCACGTGCTTGTGGTGCGGAAAGACCTTGACCCGGCGGTCAAGTCCAAAGTCGAGGATGCCCTGCTGCGCATGTCGCAACCGGAACAGCGTGACATGATGAGGAAGTTCGTCTCGGCCATCTTCGTGCGCTTCCAGCGGACAACTACGTCAGAGCATTTCGCCGGCCTTAACGAGGCGGTCCGGCTGACCGGTTACGAGATAGTGCAGAAATAGCAGATATTTGGAAAACTTAGCGCCAGTAATCGAATTGCGGGACGTGTGGGCGAGCTACTCTCCTGACTCACCCCCCGTTCTCAAAGGGATCGACCTGACCGTGGAGCGTGGCGACGCAATGTCCATAATTGGCTCCAGCGGCTCTGGAAAGACGACGCTGCTCCGCGTCTTGCTCGGGTACCTGAAGCCCTCGCGGGGCCGGGCCGAGGTGCTGGGAGCGGCGCCGGGCAGCGAGCATGTCCGTGCCAGGGTCGGATACATCCCTCAACAACTCGGACTGGTTCTCAACCTGTCGGCCCTTGACAACGCGCTGCTTGGCTCCCTCTCCCGGGTCAAGGGCTTGCGTTCCCTCACGGGTGCCTTTCCGCGACGGGAGGTCGAACAGGCAAGGGAAAGTCTGAAGCTTGTTGGCCTCGCCGACAAGGCGGACAAGAAGGCATGGGAACTCAGTGGCGGCGAGCGGCAGCGGGTAGCCATCGCGAGGACTCTCGTCCAGCGGGCTGAGGTCCTGCTCGCGGATGAGTTCCTCTCCGACCTGGACCATCACCGAGTGCATGACATCCTGGACATGCTCAGGGAGGTGAACCGGCGCGGCGTCACCATGATCATGGTCACTCACGACCTGGTGCTGGCGAGCGAGTGGGGCCAGAGAGCGGTCGTCATACACGAGGGTAAGAAGCTGGCCGATGTGCGTGACGCCGCAGTGACTGCAACCTCGCTGGCGGAGATGCTCACATGACATCTTTTTGGAAGACAGTTCTCGGGAAGGGTAGTCCAGCAGGACCTTACTGGAGGCCCATCCTTGTCGCCGTGCTGCTCGCGCTGGCAATGGCGAACCTGGGTTTCTTCTCGCAGGGGGGGATCATCAGGGGGCTGCGAAACGGGGCCACATTCGCCTCCGGGCTCTTCCCGCCCGACCCATCTGTCACGCCAACTCTGCTGGGCGCCATGTTCGAGACGGTCCAGATGGCCTTCGTAGGCACCACGCTGGGATTCGTTCTGGCCGTACCGCTGTCCCTGCTCTCGGCTCGCAATGTTTCGCCGCGCTGGCTGGTGCCCTGGATCCGCTCCCTGCTCGGCCTTGTCCGCGCCATACCGGTCTTGCTCTGGGCGCTGATGTTCGTCGTCACTTTCGGACTCGGCCCGATGGCCGGAACCCTGGCCCTCGCTGTGTACACGCTGGGGTATTTGGGGAAGCTGTACTACGAGAACCTGGAAGGGGTGAACCCCGAGGTACTGGAGGCCGTCAGGGGCACCGGCGCATCGAAGGTCCAACTTGCCAGATTCGCGGTGGTGCCTGAGGCGGCGAACGCGCTGCTTAGCCAGCTTCTGTTCATGTATGAGTACAACGTCCGCAGTTCGGCGGTGCTCGGCTTTGTGGGCGCAGGGGGGATCGGCTTCTACATGTTCAGCTATATCAATTCCTTCAATTATCAGAAGCTGATGACTGCGGTCCTGCTAACGCTGGCGGTCATGGTGTTGTTGGACCTGTTTAGCGCCCGTGTCCGTGACCGTTTTCTGGCGTCAGGGGCTTCGACACGATAGATAAGAGGAAGAAGTCGGTTCCCCGTCATGGTCGTTGGCCTGGTGCATAGCGGCGGTCTCGAAGAAGACCAGGTATTCACAAAACTTGGGGCTGCCCAGCCCGGGTCACGGGTGTTCCTTACTGAGTTGATCGCGTGCGGGAGCCCGGTTAACTCCGGGGAATACGGTGCATCGAGGGTGCGTGGCAAAGACCCGAAACAGACGACTCCAGAGGAATGCGTGGCATGTCAATACGCTTTATGGCAGAGAGGCGGTCGTTTGACCGCCTCTCTGCCATAACGGTTACATTCTCATTGCCATAGGCACGCTGAACAGCATGACGTTGAGGACGCCGAAGACTACGATAACCACAGCGTAGGGCAACGCTGTCATGACGTTCCCTTTCTGCTGGCCGGACTTGCTTATGCGGTAGGCGATGTACAGTGAACCGAACACGCCCAGGGCAATCAATGCGAACTGGATAATCCTGATGGTGTCTGTTCCCAACAGGGCTGGCGAGGCATCGGGGATTTTTCGTCCGAGCAAAGCCATGCCCGTGTTCCACACCGCTTTCCCCTCCCCTAACAGGTGAAACAGGTTGTGCGCAATATGCCCCGCAACGTCCAGAGCGATTATGGCATAGCCGAACCTGGCGAAGTTCTTTGTTAGCGTATGACCATTGAACTTCCTTGCGATCAGGCTCGCCCAAACCAATAGACCGACCGGCACCGCCATGGCGATCAGGAAAGTCACCGTGAAGGTCACAAAGTAGCTCCTGGTATGCAGAACTCCTTCCATCCATGTGAGTATGGAGCCCCAGACTTCGAGCATGGTGATGTTTTGCACAAAGACGATTCCCATTATCACCACGGCGAGTATTGACGCCTGCAGTTTGGGCTTGCTTATCGACCACAGTTCTTGGGTGGGGATCTGAGCCTTCAGTGTTGGTGAGCCATTTGGACATGACTTCACACATTGCCCACAGAGGTTGCATTCGGCGCTGGTCTCCATCGTCTTAGTGAACTCGAACATGGGACAGCCTGCCGCCTTTTCGTTGCCTTTGTAGCACGCTGACACCGTGCATTTTGAGCATTTGTCCGGCGTTCCACGGAGGGCCAGGGCGCCAGTCTGCGAGTAGTTGGCAGAAAGGCCGCCGAGAAAGCAAAGGTGCCGGCACCAGGTTCGTCGTTCCCACAGAGAGGCCGCAAGTATGACACCGGTGATAATCATCAGCATCAGGATTCCGGACCCCCAGGGCGACTCGACCACGCCGAACACGTGGTCCCCCCAGGTTATCAGGATGAAAGAAGCGTCGATGATCCAGATTCCGTATTTCTTCAGGAACGCCGGAACCGGGCGGTTGTGCCCTACCAGTTTCCGTACCGCGTCACTGAGGGTGCCGAAGGGACAGATGGCGCACCAGAAGCGTCCCACCAGGACGAAGATCAGCGGGATAAGCGGCCACCACAATACCCAGGTCAAGGCCGTGCCGAAGTTACCGTGAGCTTCCACGGGCCCGAAGAGCAACTGGAACACTATGACCGAGAAGAGTATCGCGGTAGGCCATTGGAGTATGCCGGGGAACCATCTACTCTTGAAGATGCCTCCGATGATCCTGTTCTGCAGCAGGTTGTTAGTCGTTCCGGGTACCGTTTGTTCCTGGAGGGCCATCAGGACACCTCTTCGGGCGAGGGTGAAGCCTTGACCTTCTTCCGTGTGACTGCTGCCGTAGTAAGCACGACCATGATCAGGCCGACGAAACCCCAGATTACCGTCCAATTGGGGCCATGATCTTCCACATGGACAACGAAGGATGCGGTACGTTCACGTCCGCCGTGGTTGAAACCGACTTCCACCATCCATTCGCCCGGACTGGCCAAACCCACTTCTCCAATGTGTTCCCCGGCGCCACCCGCCACCATATGTTCCATTTGGATTCCGATTCCCGCCGGTGCGGACGCTGCTGAAGCGCCACTCGTTCCCATGTTGTGCCCGCCCCCCTGTTGGCCGCCGCTGTTTCCGCTGTCTTGCTCCGCTTCATGTCTTCCTGCGCCGATGGAGACGACCGCACCTATTACCGGCTGTCCTCGAGAATCATGGATTCGGACAGTTGCCTTGTTGTGTCCTTCCTGCAGTTCGCCATCCGGGAAAGACAGTTCGACGGAGTAACCATCGATAACTTTCTTCTGGATGCTGTCTTCGCTGGCCAGTGCCTGGCCAAACATCATCCCTGCCACCAGCAGACCCAATGTGAGACCCGTAAGTGTTTTCAAGAACCGTGCCACAGCTATTCTTTCTCCTCACCTGGAATTTGGGACTAATGGGGGTAATCTTACATGGCATAGATTAGGGGTGCATTAGGGATTCCTTAGAATCAGATGAGAGATTTGGGGAACGGCACCGATCTGATCCGGTGGTGAGCATGGCCATAAACAGAGCGTATTGTGTCCCGCGGCCCCTTGCGGAAGATTCCATCGGGGCTATATAGTTCCTTATCCAAATACAAAGCGGTAACGGGGAAGACGGCGCCCGGGAGGACAGGCCAATGGAACTACAGCAAACCTCCAGCCCAGGTATCTACGGCAAGATACTGGAAGTAGACTTGTCAGGTGGCAGGATCACGAAAAGGGCTATCGAGCCTGAATTCGCACACAGATTCATGGGCGGCATGGGGTTCAGTTGCAAGATACTTTACGACGAAGCTGGGCCAGACGTTGACCCGCTGGGCCCCGGCAACGTGATAGTCTTCGCCAACGGCACGTTAACCGGGACCAGCGCACCATGCTCCGGCAGAACAGAGATAACCACCAAGTCCCCGCTGACGGGAATCATCGGCAGCGGCAATACCGGCGGCTCCTGGGGCGTCGCCCTGAAACGCGCAGGAATCGAGATGATTATTTTAAGAGGCAAGGCCGACATGCCAGTGTACTTGTGGATAGATGATGACACAGTGCAAATGCGGCCAGCGGAACACGTATGGGGAAAGGACACCCGGGAGACGACCGACACCCTCCTTCACGAACTGGGCGGCCCCGGTCCGTCCGGGATATCTGTCCTTGCTATCGGGCAGGCCGGGGAAAACCTGGTGAAATTCGCCTGTCCGGTCAACGACTATGATCACGTTGCTGCCAGGAGCGGGGCGGGCGCTGTGATGGGGAGCAAGCGCCTGAAGGCTATTGCGGTCCGGGGCAGTGGCGCCATAAGGGCTGAGAGGCCTGAAGAGTTCCGCAAAGCTGCCAAAGAGGCCAGAGAACGCCTGATGGAAGCCTATAACGCCAAGATGGCGGCCTTCTGGAAGATAATGTCAGGCGCTACCGTGCCGGACACCAGGGGGGAGGACATGAGGTTGGGCTGCCTGCCAGCCAGGAACTTCCAGACCGGGATATTGCCAGGATTCGTGGAAACCAGGGGACAGGAACTGGCACAGAAATATGTCGTGGGCAAAGTGGGCACATGCTATGCATGCCCCATCTCCTGTTTCACAATGGTGGAGGTCAAGGAGGGAAAATACGCCGGGGTGAAAGCCAACAGGGGGCCGGCTTCGGGGGTGGCAGTGCAGTGGGGCGCAAAGTGTGCCATCGAGACCTTGCCCGCCATATGGAAATGCAAAGAGTTATGTCAATTGTACGGCATGGACTATGGATCGGCCTCAGGAGTTGTCGCGTTCGCCATGGAGCTGTTCCAGAGAGGGCTGCTCACGTCAAGAGACGTCGACGGCCTGGAATTGACCTGGGGCAACGATGATGCCACGGTGCAGTTGCTGCACCAGATAGCTCGCAGGCAGGGCTTCGGCGACGTGCTGGCCGAAGGCAGTACGATGGCCGCGAAAAGCATCGGCAAAGGGTCCGAGCGGTATGTGATGGCGATAAAGGGGATGGAGATGATGGAGCGAGACCCCAGGTCCTGCCGCAGGGGCTTCGCGTTCGGCGAATTGACCAATCCCAGGGGCGGAGATAATGTGAAGAGCACTCACGGGGACGGCGACCGTCATAATCCGGACTGGTGGGTGGACAAGTTTGACATGCCCGAGGAAGTAAAGAGGGCTATCTACAGCATGCCCCCGGAGGAAGTCCATTCGTCCTGGGAAGGGAAGCCATTGATGACCATGTGGTTCGAGGACTTGAAGTCTGTAATGAACTCACTGGGGCTGTGTTTTTTCCAATCCGACGCCTATCTTGCTCTTGGCCCTACCCATCTTGCGAAACTGTTCTCCGCGGCCACCGGGTGGGATACCACTCCGAAGGGAATAACGGAATACGGAGAGAGGGCATTTACGCTCATGAAAGCGTACAACGCCAGGCAAGGCTTGGGCAGAAAGGGTGACACCTGGCCAGACAGGTTTTATGAAGAGCCGCTTCCAGAAGGCCCTGCCTGTGGGGCAGTCGTATCCAGGGACACCACTGCAAGACTACTTGACGAATACTACGGGTTGCGAGGTTGGGACAGAAACTCAGGGCTTCCTACCGAACAGAAACTTATCAGCCTGGGACTGGAAGACATCGCCGCGGAATTGCGCCAACTGGGCAGGCTGCCATGACCGGCATATGGCTGCTTCTGCCCGGAAGTCGCAAGAATCTCCACATGATTAGCCGGATGTCTGAGGACCGACGCCGGCCAACGGAAGGAGCATGAATGGGCAGCAATTGGACGTTCTGGCATTTTGGCGTGGTAGTCAGGAGCATGGAGGAAGCGGCCGAATACTATCAAAAACTTGGGATTGGCCCGTTCGAAGTCGGCGAGCGGCTGACTCCAATCGACCGAAAGATCCGTGGAAAGCCTATGGTCGATATTCAGAACCGGTTTGAGAAGGTCCCTTTAGGACCGATCAAGATGGAACTGGTCCAGCCCGTCACAGGCCAATCGTTGCAGAGAGAGTTCTTGGACAAACATGGTGAAGGGATAAACCATATCGCCTTCCTGGTCGATGACATCGAAGAAGAGACCAGGAAGATGGCAGGGCTGGGGTTCGCACCCGTGTCCAGCGGCAGGCTGGCGGAAGGCGGAGGGTTCGCCTATTTCGACACGGATAGAGTTGGCGGCTTTCTTATTGAACTTGCGCAGTTGCCGGACACGTCAACTTCATCCCGTCCTGACCATTAGTGAAATGCGTTCTGTTTCGATTCTGAAAAAGAGGTGTTAGCCACATATGAAGATGCAATCGCCATCGGCAGGAAATGCGGCAAGAAAACTGGAGGGTAAGGTAGCGATCGTAACGGGTGGTGGACAGGGGGTAGGTCGCGGCATAGCCCTGGCCTTCGCAAAGGAGGGAGCCAGAGTGGTCGTTGCAGGGAGGACTGCCGGCACCCTTGGTGCAGTTGCCGAAGAGTTACGCCAGCTCGGCGAAGAATCTCTGGATGTGGTATGCGATGTGTCCAAAGAAGACCAGGTGAAACATATGGTGGGCGAATCCGTGAAGCGATTCGGTCAGATAGACATCCTGGTCAACAATGCACAAACGCTGCCGCCGCCGCTCCCCCTGGAAGAGGGCGACGACGCCTGGTGGGACGCATTCTTCGATAGCGGTCCAAAGGGGACGTGGTACTGCTGCAAGGCCGTCTTCCCCTACATGAAGGGTCGGGGCGGCAAGGTAATCAACCTTGGTTCGAGGGCGGGGCTTGCCGGGCGGCATTGTGTCGCCTATGCCGGTTGCAAAGAGGCCATAAGAGGCTTCTCCAGACGCGCTGCCATGGAATGGGGGAAATACAACATCACGGTAAACGTAATCTGCCCCAAGGTACAGAGTCCAGCGCAGATAGAGTGGCAGAGGCTAAATCCGGAAGCACTGAAACGCGAACTGGCGGAAAGGCCGATAAGCCGCCACGGAGATGCGGAGATGGACGTGGGGCGTACCGCAGTCTTCCTTGCCAGTAGCGACGCGGATTTCATCACCGGCCAGACACTGATGGTCGTGGGCGGCGAATACATGTTGTGACCTGAGCGCAGGAAGCAGGCACTGCGGGGTCAGGTCACAGGGGAACGGACGGGTTAGAGGACGATTCCCACAATCAGTACGACGGCGAAAACGACCAGGAGCGCGGACCATACCTTCAGGTTCTTCTTGCCGACTATGTGAATGATCAGCGCGATGATAGATGCCAGGACGCCGAGTAAACCGATGACAATGAGTGCGGTAGACATGTTCCCTCCTGCAATTGTGCCCGGGCTTAGGCAGGCGATTTCGTGGGTGCAATCCTATCACAAAACCGGCCCACTGCCCAGCAGCGACGTGCGTGTTGCGTGTACCTGCCAACGATGCTAACATATATCAGCGCGACTTTTCGCTAAGAAGGTAGGGAAAATGTTCTTCGATCCGCTGTACTTCCTGTTTATGCTTCCGCCTCTCATCCTTATGATCTATGCCCAGATCAAGGTGAGTTCGACATTCAACAAGTATTCTAAGATTCCTAACATGCAGAACATGACCGGAAGCCAGGCGGCTCAACTGCTGATACGGAACAACGGGCTAGACGTGAAGCTCGAGATGACCGAGGGCAAGCTTTCGGACCATTATGACCCGAGCAAGAAGGTCCTGAGGCTATCGCCCGACGTGTACTCCAAGAACTCTGTTGCAGCCATGGGAATCGTGGCCCACGAGGTCGGGCACGCCGTCCAGGACAAAGTCGGCTACTCTGCGATGAAACTGCGCACCGCCCTCGTTCCAGCGGCCAACATCGGGAGCACCCTGGGCTGGGTAGTCATCATGATAGGCATATTGCTGTATGCACTGGCCCAGTCAAGCTTCGGGCTGCAGGTTGCGTGGATAGGCGTGGCCCTCTTCTCGCTTGCCGTGCTTTTCTCCCTGGTGACGCTGCCGGTGGAGTTCGATGCATCTAACCGGGCGCGAAAGATGCTCATGGGCAACGGGCTCGTCTCTGCTGCAGAATACAACGGGGCCAGCGCCGTGCTGTCGGCAGCGGCATTGACCTATGTGGCGGCCATGCTCCAGGCACTGGCGCAACTTCTGTACTGGGTAATGATGCTGATGGGCATGAGGAGCCGCGACTAGTAACGTTAAGCATTGCGCCGTACCAACGACTTTTGCAGCCCCTGGAGGACGACTTCAGGGGCTTTTTGCTGCCGATTAGGACCCGTTTCAATTGACTCACGCAGACTGTCTGGTGAGGGAGGCCGACGCTGATGTCCGAGTTATCCGGTTCGGAGAGTTTTGCCGAGTTCAGAAAACTCATCGCGCACCTCAGAAGCCCGCAGGGATGCCCCTGGGACCGCAAACAGACTCATGAGACGCTTAAGACCACCCTTCTTGAGGAATGCTACGAAGTCCTCCAGGCCATTGAAGTAAAGTCCTCTTCGAAGCTCCGTGAAGAGCTTGGCGACCTGCTGTTGCAGATAATGTTGAATTCACAGATAGCCGAAGAGGCAGGCGAATTCAACGTTGACGATGTGGTACGGGGCATAACTGCCAAGCTGATACGCCGACATCCCCACGTATTCGGCGGCACCACGGTCGGAGACGCTGAGGAAGTCTCCCAGCGATGGGAGCAACTCAAGAAACAGGAGCGGTCTGGCCAGACCTCGATCCTGGACGGCGTTCCGCCGGGCATGCCCGCGCTTGCATATGCTTTTTCAATCCAGCGACGTGCGGCCGGTGTGGGGTTCGATTGGAGAGACGAAGATGGAGTGATCGATAAGCTCGTGGAAGAGGTGGAAGAACTGCGCAGCGCGGCAGATCCTGAAGAGCGTGCCCGCGAGTTCGGTGACCTTCTTTTCACACTGGTGAACGTTGCCCGGCGAGAGGGCATAGACCTTGAGATGGCCCTCCGGGGCACCAATGAAAGGTTCCGGTCGCGTTTCCAACACATGGAACGCCTGGCCCGGGAACGGGCCCTCGCGTTCGACAAACTCCCAATAGACGAACTTGACTCCCTGTGGCGAGAAGCTAAGGCTTCAGAAAAGTGAGACCCGCCCGGGCCGCTGAAGACTCACAAGAACTGACCCAAACCCCCGCTTTCCTGGGAATCCCCTATCCCTGGGCTGTGGCCATCCTAGCCTGTTTGTTGCTCATGATGTCCGCGGCAAATACGTCAACTTTCGGAGTCTTCTTCAAACCAATCGCCAACGAGTTTGGCTGGAGCAGGACTGTTGTCGCGGGCGCACTCAGCGTCCGAATGCTTGTCATGGCTATTCTCGTCACGCCGATAGGCTACCTGGCAGACCGTTATGGCCCTCGTGCCATCCTGGTGCCATGTTTCATCATTATCGGAACGACAAATCTGCTCCTGGCCAGGGTAACCGAGATATGGCATCTCTATCTTGTTCAGGGATTGCTGATCGGAATTGCTCTCTCCGGACCATTTGTTTGTGTTTTGTCGATTGTTGGAAGATGGCACAAGGGGTCCAGGGGTATGGCGCTGGGAATAGGAGCAGCAGGCATTGGACTGACTTCCGTCTTCTTCAATCCTCTGAGTGCAAAGCTCATCGAAGAAATGGGTTGGCGCCGCGCAAGTATCGTGGTCGGGGTGATTGTGCTCTCCATCGGGATTATCGGTTCGCTGGCTGTCAAGGCGCCTCCAGCCCCGCCTGGAGAATCACCAGCAAGCAGGAATGGCGCAAACAGGGGGTTATTGAGTTCCTGGCGGTCTCTGCCACATCTTGTCAGGGTCCCAACCTTCGCGGGCATAGCGCTGATGATACTCTTCTTTTCAGCAGCAACCCAGATGATGAATACCCACTTTGTCAACTATGCCACCGATGCCGGGATAGAGCCTGTTGTGGCTGCAACCATGATGGGGGTGATGGGAGTCGCCACAATTGCAGGCCGCCTTGTCATGGGAGCCACATCTGACAGGCTTGGCACCAGAGCCAGCATAATCGCCTGTTTTGTGGTGGCCACTGCGGGCCTGATGTTGGTCAACTGGAAGCTGTCCACATTCATGCTCTGGGTCGCCGTGGTAGTCTTCGGTTTCGGCCAGGGGGGCGAAACGCCCATGGTACCCGGGTTAGTCGTAGAACAGTTCGGCACCGTCCATCTGGCGACGATGTTTGGGGCTGTTCTTACGGGCCAATTCATCGGAGCTGCGCTCGGCCCCTGGGTTGCAGGAGTGTTATTCGACCTCACCGGCAGCTATTCCTGGCCGTTCGCTCTCGCGGTATGTTTCACCGTCTCAGCCGCGGTGCTGGCATGGAGGCTCCGTCCTGCATCGCTTGCGACAAGAGAAAAACTGCAGTGCCTCTTTGAAGGCCGAGGTAATGCTCCGCAAAGAAGAAAGTCTTAGTTGAGTACCAGCAACGTTCAAGAAGAGAAAAGGGCACAGTCTTTCCTTGGACTACCGCTTCCCTGGACCATGACAGTTCTGGGCGCCGCCCTGCTTTTCGTCTCTTCAACAAACGTGTCAACCTTCGGTGTCTTCTTCAAACCGATAGCCAATGATCTGGAATGGAGCAGGACGGCGGTATCAGGTGCTTTCTCGATGCGCATGCTGGTGATGACCCTTTTGGTGGCCCCGGTGGGTTATTGGACTGACCGGTACGGGCCCCGCGCTATTCTCCTTCCGAGCCTGGTCCTCCTGGGCACCGCCAATCTGCTTCTGGCGAGGGTAACAGAACTGTGGCAATTCTACCTCGTCCAGGGTCTGATGATAGGAGTAGGCGCCTCGGCCCCGTTCATTTCTGTCGCATCAACCATCGCCAGGTGGCACGAAAACAGGAGAGGCATCGCCCTGGGAATAGTAGCCACAGGGGTTGGCCTAGGTTCCGTGACGCTTGCCCCGCTGGCTGCAAACCTGATAGCGAACACCGGTTGGCGGCAAGCGGCTGCTGTTCTCGGGATTATTGTCCTGGCGGTAGGTGTTCCATGCTCCTTGCTTATCAGAGGCTTCCCTGGTTCGCCGGGACCAGCAACCACTTCAAAAAGGGGCCCTGCTAAAGAACTGCTAAACTCATGGATGTTGCTTCCAAGGCTTACCAGGACCCCTTCGTTCGCCGGCATGGCATTAATGTTCTTTCTGTTTACCACGGCTACCTATCTGGTGACGGCACATTTCGTAAACTACGCGACCGATACTGGAGTCAGTCCGGCGGTGGCTGCTGCAATGGTAGCCGCATTGGGCATCGCCAGCACCGCTGGACGCTTGCTTATGGGGGTGGCTTCGGACAGGGTTGGCGTTAAGGCAAGCATTATTACTTGTTTCGTCCCGGTGGCGCTGGCCCTGCTCCTAGTCACCTGGAGACCTTCGACATCAGTACTTTGGGCGGCGGTGATAATGTTCGGGTTTGGGCAAGGAGGCGAAACTCCGCTGGTGCCCGGGATAGTTGCGGACCAGTACGGTACGAAACACCTTGCCTCTGTGACAGCGGTTGCGCTTACCGGATCTCTCGTCGGAGCAGCGGTCGGACCCTGGATGGGCGGCTTCCTCTTCGATCTCTCTGAGAGCTACGTCCTGCCTTTCGGCATGGGAATATGCTTTGTGATTGCGGCCATAGTTCTGGCTTCGCGCCTTCGTCCTCTGACAATGGAGGACAGGGAGAAGTTTCAGGCCGCATTCAAATAGCCGTGCTGCTGAAATTCACTTCATCTCGTACCTGGAGACGGCCTCCATGTCGAGTTCCAGCCCAACCCCCGGCTTTTCGGAAATAGTCGCGAAGCCATCCTTGACCACCAGCGGCTCCTGGTAGATCATGTCCAGCCCGGGAAAGTACTCGACCATAAGACCGTTGGGGGCGGCGCCGACCAGGTGAACGGCAAAATCATGGAACGTATGGCTGGCCACGGGCAGGTGCCAGGCTTCTGCCATAGCCGCCACCTTCATCCACTCCGTCACACCACCCACATACTGGAGGTCGATCTGCGGTATGTCCACTGCCCTCTTTTCCAGTAGAGTGCGGAACTCGTACTTGGTGCAGATGGACTCACCGGCGGCCACCGGCATATCAAGTGCAGCAGCTACCTGGGCGATGTCATCGAAGTCGCCGCTGACCACCGGGTCTTCCAGCCAGTAGACTCCATGCCGCTGAAGTTCACGGCCCGCCTGGATCGCCTGCGGCACGGTCCACCCCCAGTTAACATCCACCATTATGCCAACGTCCTTTCCCACCGCATCCTTGATTGCCCCGAGCCTTTCCAATTCCTGGTCGAGAGGCCTGTCGCCCATGCGCATCTTGAGAAAACGAAACCCCCTCTGAGCCAACTCAGCCGCGTCCCTCTGCAGAGCATCGATTTCCCAATTCCTGAACCAACTGTTCGCATAGACGGGGACTTTCTCCTTGTGCCCGCCCAGCAGCCGACACAGGGGAATCCCCATTGCCTTGGCTCGCAGGTTCCACAGGGCGCTGTCGATAGCGGCCACAGCAAAAATCCCATACCCGTGGTGTCCCACATGGACGGTGGCATTCCATAGCTTCTCCCATGCCTCCGCCGGGCGGGATATGTCCTGGCCAACGATGACTTCTTCCAGGTCGTCTATCGTCGCCTTGAGGGACTTGATGTTCTGGTCGTTGTAGGCCTTGGCATAGCCATAGGCTTCCAACCCTTCGTCGCTGATCAGCCTCACCAGGACAGGATTGAACCGTCCGAAAGAGGTCTTCTTCCCCCCATGATTGCTGACAAAAGGCTTGCCGATCGGTATCGACAGGGCAGTGGTGTGCAACCGCGAGATTTTCATTTGCTTTGCCTCCGCGGCCAATGGTAGACAGCTTGCGAACGGCTGTCAACCCTGCCCCGCCTCAATCTGCTGCCTATTGACAACAGGTCTGCTTACCCTCATAATCGGCGCAAGGCCCGTTTACACGTCTAATCCACTCCAAACCATCTGTTCGGATTTCACCGTATCCAAACTCGAAGGAGGCAGGCAAATGGCTTTTTGCAGGAATTGCGCCAGGGAATTGGCACCGAATGCCGCACTATGTGTAGGTTGCGGAGTACCCCCACCAAAGGGAGACAAATTCTGCCAGAACTGCGCCAAACCAGTGGACCCGTTGGCCGACGTGTGCGTCGGTTGCGGCGTCAAACTGGCTAAGCCAACCTCAGCGCAGACAGGGAGTCTGGCCGACGCGTCCCCCAAGTCGAGGCTTGCCGCGACGCTTCTCTCTATCTTACCCTCTTTTGTTTTGGTCAACGGGATTCACCGGTTCTATCTCGGGAAGATAGGCACGGGAATCCTCATGCTGCTGACGTTGGGCGGTTTGGGGGTATGGACGTTGATCGATTTCATCTTTGCCGTTTCTGGCAACATGAAAGACAAAGAGGGTAAGCCGATCAAGACCTGGTGACGCGAACCTTACGGTTCGCCAAGAGGGTCCGTGAGGTAGTGAATGTACTGCAGGAACTGTGGCAGGGAACTGGCCGCCGGATCAATCCTTTGCACTAACTGTGGTGTGCCTCCTCCAAAGGGGAATAAGTTCTGTCAGAACTGCGGGTCCGTGGTGGACCCGTTGGCCGATGCCTGTGTTCGCTGCGGCGTCTGGTTGGCCTCGTCCCACGCACAGACGGTTCTCGCACAAGCTTCACTGAAATCCAGGACGGTGACGACGTTGCTGGCCTTTTTTCTAGGCGAATTCGGGGCGCACCGCTTCTATTTGGGAAAGAACAGAACCGCCATCTCCATGCTGGTCCTGGCAAGCGTCGGTTACTTGGCGTTAGCTCTTCGTGCAGTCATCGCGTTCGGAGCGACCATGAGTCGGGTCGCAGGTCTTTACTCCCTGCTAATTCTCCTCGTTGGCCTGCTATTCCTGGGTGTGGCGATCGTGTGGAGCCTCGTGGATTTCGTTGTATCCATCTCGGGCGACATGAAAGACAAAGAGGGAAAACTAATCAAGAACTGGTGACGCGAACATTTCGGTTCGCCAAGAACGTACTTGAGGTGACGAATGTACTGCAGGAACTGTGGCAGGGAACTGGCCGCCGGGTCAACCCTTTGCACTAAATGCGGTGTGACCCCTCCGAAGGGGAACAAGTTCTGTCAGAACTGCGGGTCCACCACGGACCCGCTGGCCGAAGTATGTGTCCGCTGTGGTGCGCGACTGGCCGCGCAGGCACCACCACCTCCGGGCAGGAGCAAGTTACCGGCAGTGCTTCTTGCGGTATTCCTCTCCTTCTGGGCTTGGCTGTATACTTACAGGCGCAACGCCAGGAAATTCTGGATCGGACTGACGGCCCACGTGGTGTGGATTGGTCTCATCGTCTGGTCGGTCGCACGAGTTGTTGTCTGGACGGGACCGCCCAACCACTCTGAGCTTCCGTCCGAAGTCATTGTCTTTCTTATCGCCACTTACGGTGGCGGCGCAGTTGTCGGGTTCGGCGTTTGGCTGTGGGCGCTTCTGGACAATGTCCTCAAGCCCGACGAATGGTACAGGTCCTATTGAAGCTGGGGAGGAGGGAGCGACCAGGGACGGTTTGCTTCGTCGCGAGCGCCTCGAAAAGACAAGACGAGGATTGCGGTCGAGTCGCTGTTCCTGCTAGACCACGGCCTCTGTCTTCAGCCGCTTGTTCCCCCGGACGAACACGATGGTCAACCTGCCACCATCTTGTACGGAAGCAAGAGCCTTTTCCAGATCGCCCGCCCCGCCGATGGGCCGCATATTGACCTCGGTCACGATATCGCCAGGTGCAAGCCCGGACTGCTGGGCAGGAGACCCGTGAGCCACCCTGTCAACATAAGCCCCGAAAATCGGAACAGTCCCTGGCTGGCCGGCCACTCGTGAGGCATCCCCTACGCGTAGACCGAATGGTCTGCGGGCACCGGCGGAAGGCACCGCGGCAAGCAATTCTTCCAGCCGCGGTCGATCGAACCCGACCACCACCTCCCCGTCGACAACTATCACCGGTATTCCGCCCTGTCCGCTCACCCGGTACGATTCCTGGCCAGCCGAGGGGTCCACGGAAACGTCCCGCTCGCTGAACCTTATGCCCTTCTGTGAAAGAAACTCTTTCACCTTGCCGCACCATGGTCAGGTCGGAGAGGTGAACACCACAACATTCATGCTGTACCTCCAGGAGGGTTTGCAGACCAAGACTTAACTAAAGTTTAACACGGGCGATAGAGGACAACATCTTCAGCGACACGTCATGCCGGGTGCAGGCCATATCGAACTTGAGCAAAGAGAAGTGGACAATCGCAGTGCTGAGAACGATTTGTTCGCTCCACAACCCTGAGCAGACACACTGGTCTGCCCCTGCGAGGGCAATTATCCCGCAGTCAGCATGTAGGGGTAGCTTCAGAGCCTGCCCGCCCAGAACCCTGTTGCAAGGGGGTCCCTTACCTTTCGGTCGGAATTGACTCAGCCGGCTTGTTATGCGCTCTTATCTTTGAGTAGAGCGTTTTGAGCAGGGGGGGCAACCCGATCAATGCCATTGCGGCGCCGGACCACCTGAGGTAGGTTATCCATGAGAGATAAACGGCTGGATGATCGTAATAGGCGTAGGCGCGGTAGCCGTAGAACAGTGCCAGGTGAACGAAGCCGGAGACCGTTAGTATGAGGTGAATGCGGTGCGGGTTTCTGGAATACAAGCGAAAGAAGACAATCGCGTGTATTGAGAAAACTATAGCCATGAAGAGTGCGGACATTAAGATTCAGTACCTTCAGAAGCTGTCGTTGCGAACTTATCTGTGAAAGGATATAGGCAGACTGGTTTCTCTGTCAAAAGAGGCTTCGGAATCAAGGAGACCGGCCTGGCCAGATTTTCGCCACCGGCTTCTGGAGATAAAACAGTTGTCCCGAGTAACCTTTAGTCCTGCTGCAGCGACTCTGCACTCCGTTGCCGGCGGTGAACAGGCTCCGTGCCTTTTGACCGCTCCAACTAAGTTACTAGAGACACCGTCGGCTTTCTCTACCTGGCTACTCGGGACAACTTAAGCGTAGCATCGAATGGCAGCAAAGTCAATACCCCTGACATCAAAGTTTCATTACATTATGGCAGGTCTGTCGGGGATCGACTGAGGCACCGGGGCCGCCGCAGCCGCCTCCGGCAGCGACACGTAGAATGTGCTTCCCCGGTTCACCTCGCTATGTACCCAGATGCGCCCGTCCATTGCTTCGACAGTAGATTTCACGATATACAGGCCGAGCCCTGTGCCCCTTATGCCTTTCATTTCCGGTCGCTGTACGCGATGGAACTTGTTGAACAGCCGGGGTATCTCCTCTTGCGGTATGCCCAGCCCGTGGTCGGAAACGCTGATAACTATGCCTTCCTGTGCCTTCCCGGCACGCGCCGCGACTATTACAGGGCCACCCGAAGGGGAGTATTTCACTGCATTCCCAACCAGGTTGTACAGAACCTGATAGAGCTTCTCCCTGTCGCATCTGATCGCAGGCAAGGGGTCCTGCACTTCCAGGGAAAGAATGTGTTTCGGGCTGCCCGGCTGCAACTGTTCCACCACTTCGGTAGCAACAGACTTGAAATCCACGGATTCAGTCTTAAGGGGTAGACGTCCGCTCTCGATTCGTGATGCGCTGAGCATTTCTTCTATCATATCGGTCAGCCGTTTGCTCTCGTCATGTATCATCTGCACCCAGGAACGATGTCTCTCTTCCATGTTCCTGGCTTTGAGCAGCAACAGTTCTGAGAACCCTAACACTGCCGTCAAGGGAGTCCTGAGTTCATGTGAGGCTATCGAAATCAACTCGGTCTTCATCCGGTCAACTTCGCGCTCTTTCGTGATGTCTCGAAGCACTGCTCCAGTACCAAGCCGTTTACCCTCGGCCTCTATAGTGAACAGAGTCCCCTCAACCTCCCGCCTTCCGCCTGATTCCACCGTGACCCGCATCTTGCCAGGCCTGTGGTCACCATTCAGCCCCTGCCTGACCTGGTCCCGCCAGTTCTCCGGCTCGACGATGCGTTTAGAAAGCAACCCGTGATACACGCTTGCGGATTTGCCGACGATATCCGCCGCCGGGATTCGCAAGAGTTCCTCAGCGGCAGGATTGCAGTAGGCCACGGTGCCGCCGGCATCTGCAACCACCAGACCCTCACCCATGCTGGCCATTATCGATTCCAGAGTCCGCCGCTCCTTTTCCACCTTCTTCTGGCGAAGTATAGTGTGCCATCCGCTGCGCACGATTAAGAACAGGCTGAGGTAGAGCAGGCTGCCCCCAAGCATCATCGCGCCGTACAGCATATTGTTCAGCATGTTCAATTGTTCTGAATACGGTTGCCAGAATTGATATATCTCGAAGGCCCCTGAAATCTCGGTGGACCCGGCCAGCCTGATCGGGGTGTAGACTTCAACCATGGCCCCGAGACCGCGGTCTTCCTCCTTTTCCGCCTCCTCAGGACTTATCAACTCGCGTCTAACATTACCCTCAAGAGCGTCCCCAAGGTCTTCTTTGACAGGGAACACGCGACCCACTTGTCCTTTTTCGGAGGAGTACATGACCTGGCCCTCGCGGCTCCACACCTTGATTCGAGCTGTCCGTTCGGAGACTATGTTCGCCTGGACGTAGCTGTTGAATTCGTCGTACCTCTGGCCGGTCATCGGATCGCGGAGGTCCTTCACCGTCAGGAAGTTAGCGACGGCCAGATGGGAAGCTGCAACAGCGTCGGCCTCGACTTCATGAAGCACCAGGTCCTTGAACGAGCCTTTCATGACCCATCCGGTGCCGACCAGCATCACAGCCAGCACAAGCAGTGCCGCGATCGAGAACTGGACCAGCAGATTTTCTTTGATCGTCCTGATGAGAGACTGCCTCGTAGTAATTGCCATCCATTATACGCCAGCCGCGCAAGCGTTTTTCATCCAGAACGGCCTCTGCTTCCAGAATACCGCCCGCTGCTCACAGGTGGGGTCAATATTGTGCCGCGCCTCTGGCTGATCCCGTTTGTGCCACAGGAAAGGCTGCCCTTATAATGGCTTTTTCGGAGGCATAATTTGATTGAGTTCAACCCCTTGCTGGGCAAGGTAACTCGGCCTGGAAGATATACCGGGGGGGAATGGAACCAGATCGTTAAGGACTGGGACAGCACCAGGCTGCACTTCGCCCTGATATACCCGGACGCTTACGAAATAGGCATGTCCAACATGGCTTTGCCCATCCTGTACGAGATACTGAACAATCAGCCCGGAGTGCTCGCCGAAAGGGCCTTCGCACCGTGGCCCGATATGGAGGAAGCCCTGCGCAGCTCGGGACGATGCCTTTTCAGCCTCGAGTCAAAGCACGCCTTGAAAGACTTCGATGTCCTCGGTTTCTCTCTCGGCTACGAACTGACCTACACCAACGTACTGAACATTCTCGATGCCGGAGGAGTGCCGCCGCGTTCTGCGGATAGGACCGATAGTCATCCACTGGTAATCGCCGGAGGCTCATGTACGCTGAATCCAGAACCGATGGCGGATTTCTTTGACCTGTTCGTCGTCGGCGACGGAGAGGAGGTTATTCTCCAGTTGGTCGAACTCCTCGCCTCAGGTAAAGGGGCAGGCAGAAAAGAGTTGCTGCGGCAGGCTGCAACCATCGCCGGGGTATATGTGCCGAGCCTGTATGACGTTAAATACGAGCATGGCATGTTTGCAGGCATATCGCCGAAATGCTCAGAGGCAAATCCGCGCATAGCACGCCGCATTGTGGCCAGATTGCCTCCGCCGCCAGTGCGGCCGATCGTGCCATACATCGAGGTAGTGCACGACCGTGGTGCCGTGGAAATCCAGCGCGGGTGCAGCAGGGGGTGCCGCTTCTGTCAGGCCGGGATGATCTACCGTCCGGTGCGTGAGCGGCCCCAACAGGAAGTTGTTGAGGCAGTCGGGGAGATAATGCACAATTGCGGGTACAGCGAAATCTCCCTCGTTTCGCTCAGCACCAGCGATTACAGCGGCATCGATGGGCTGGTCTCGTCCCTGGTCTCACAATATGGACGGGACAACCTGGCTCTTTCCCTGCCAAGCCTCCGCATCGATGAGTCCTCGGTGCGCCTGATGGAATCGCTGCCCACAAAACGCAAAATGAGCTTCACTTTTGCTCCTGAAGCAGGATCCGAGCGTATGCGCAAGAGCATCAACAAGAGCCTGTCCCGGGAAAACATCCTGGCCACAGCTACCGCCGCTTTCGCGCGTGGCTGGACCAGTCTTAAGCTGTATTTCATGGTCGGGTTGCCGGGGGAAACGGACGAGGATGTGGCTGAAATAGGGGAGTTGGTGCGCTTGATAAGGCAGGCGGGCAGGGCGACTGCCGGAAAGCTGCCTAACTTGCGTGTCAGCGCCTCCACGTGTATACCGAAGCCGCACACTCCTTTACAGTGGCTGCCACAGGCAAAGGAAGATCAGGTTATGCCGAGATTGGATGCGCTGCGGAAGTCACTCCAGCGGCAGGGCACGCAACTGGCATGGCACGACCCCAGGGTGAGCCTGCTGGAGGCGGTAATGGCGCGCGGAGACCGCAGGCTCGGGCAGGTCATTTACAATGCCTGGAAGTCCGGGTGCGTCTTCGATGCCTGGAGCGAGCACTTCAAGTTCGACCGCTGGATGGCTGCATTCGCCGCTGCTGGACTGGACCCGGACTACTACGCCCGCCGCGATGTCGCGCTCGATGAACCCTTACCGTGGGGGCACATCAGCACAGGTGTAAGCCAGTCCTTCCTCAAGGCCGAGTTGGGACGGCTGAAGCGGGACGAGCCAACGCCGGACTGCCGGACCGGTGCCTGCAACATTTGCGGTTTTCAGGGAGCGCATGAAGTGTGCAAAGAGAAGGCTTCGGCGTAAGGTAGCTGCCGCCGCACAATGGCGCAGCAATAGTATCCGTGCGCCCATCTTCTTCACCAACTCCATGAGGTTCACTTTTGAGATCGTCATTGATGCGCTGCTGCAGCATCAATTCTGCGATTACTTCCTGCACAGCCCAGGCCGGGGCATCGGAGGAAGCCAGCAGTCGGCCTCAGATAGCTTGCAGGGCAGGTTCCGCTCTTCCAGCTTGAGTACTCGCATGGACGATTCCTTCCTATTCGACAAGCTGTTGCCCAAAGATACCGGGCTATTCGGCCTTACGACTCAGGGGCGGACGTTGCGCCCCTGCTCATGGCACGAACAGCGACACGGTTGTGAGCGGGAACTTCCCGCGGTCAGTCCACAACAACAGCGTATACACTCCTGGTTGGGACACCTTGGAAGCTACGCTGGCCGTCACCTGGAAAGCGCCACCAGTTCCAGACCAAGCGGTTGCGATCACGGCGTTTGCGGGTAAGTCGACATAGAAGGAACCCGCCGGCGCCGGCGCGATGACTTGTACAATTGGGCGGGTAGTAGTCCCCACCGAATAGGAGTGTGGCTGAGCCAGCAACTGTGCGTGCCCTTGGGGAGTAGGTGGCGGGTCGTAGTAGATGTCAATTGATTTGAGCGTACCCACCGACATGTCTACGGTGCCGGCCAATGTTAGGGTACCACCCGTGAGATTCGGCCGTTGAATGAACTTCACATACGTTTCTTCGAACTGCTGGCTCAGGGCCAAACGAGTACGGTCGTAAGCGACTCCGATGTTCACCAGTTGGTGTTGAACTTCAAGGATGTTGTCTCTATGACCCCAGTTGGAGGCTGCGTCATCGTAAACCATTAGGAATTCCAAGTTCCGCAGTTCATCCCTTGGATTCAGCGCCACATACCTTGCCTTGTCGTTCGGGTCTTGCGTCCCCGAATAGGCCGCATTCTCCCCCACCGCACCCAGGCCACCGGCCAGGGAGTACCGCATGTATGGCTTCATGCCCCCACTGTCAATATGCCCCAGGTAGAAATTCTTCAGCATGTCCTCGGCATGTTGTTGGGCCGCCGCGTTGCTCCCCAACGCAACTGGTCTGAGACCAGCTTTCATTCGGTCGGCGTTTATGAGATCCAGCGTGTACTGCCTGAGCGACTCCAATTCCGTGACCAGTATTGGTGCCGTGGCGGTTGCAGGCGTAGGCGGCAGGGAAGCACCCGTGGTGGAGACGACTGCGGTGGAACTACGTCCCGAAGTCATTGTCGTCGAAGTTGGTACACGGTCGGTTGTGAAAGTGGCTGCAGGTTTCGAAGAGGAACCCACCGATGAGGGGGAGAACCGCGACGAAAACGACTGCATCACTTTGTCCTTGTAATCCAGCAACGGCGGCACACCGGCGAAGGCCATGACGACTACCATGGCCATCAAACTGAGCACCGTCAACTTCATGCTCGGCCATCGCCAACTGTTCCTGGAGACTACAATCCAGGCCAAGATGAAGAGGACAAGCTCCCACAGGAACAACGCGCTGCCAACGAGCGGGCTGACAAACGAGGTATCGGAGAATACTTTGAACCCGGTCCACACCAGAAGACCCAGCAGGTACAAGAGACCCAAATTCAGGAACAGTCTGTAAGCCACCCCAACTCCCCTATGCCGCCTTGTCTCATGGATGAACCATTTCTCGACGGAAAAGACTATGGAAAAACCGAACAGCGTGTAGGTGGGTATTGGGCTCCCGATAAATACGCCAGCCGCTATACCGACAAGGGAAAGCGCGAAGGTCATCATCAGCGCCAGGAACCAATTCGGAAATCGGTCATCGATTCGGTGGCGCCTGGGCTTCTCGCTCATGACCTGGTCGCTTTTCCCGGGAGCGCCATGGGTGGCCGATGACTTGCAGAGAGGATTGAGGCACTCGTACGTACTTTGGCGCTGATTCCAGGAATATGATTTCTGTCCACAATCTGGACAAAACTGGATAGAACGCGGGTTGCCATCTCCGCCTTTCTCAACATGTAGCCCTTTTCTCTCGCAACAATCGGTGCAAGTGCAGGCTGGCGGATGCGGATTAAGGTTCCGCCAGGTCTCATCTTCTCTGCTGGGCAACTCGCTCCACCCCCTACCTTGTTCGCGACGTGGTCAAGATCAATCCTTTCAGACAGGGCAATAATACAATCGCCGTGGCTACGGCGCAAGAGACATCCCTTTTTTGAACCGGCGAGGGAGAGTTGCAGGTTTCGCAATTCAAACGACCTTGACTGGGCCCCGGGTTACCGGACACCGCAGAGGTCTGACTCTCATCCCATTTGAAGCTGCCAACAGAGGTCCGGGTGAATCAGCGGGGCTGGATTCCCCAATAACTGCGGATTCTTGGCAAGGCAGACCTGTATCACCTTCACCATTGAACTGTCCGAACAAAATGGTCTTCGGCGGAACGTGCCGATATGCCAGGGGTCTTTCATCATCTCCACTCCAGACCCTTCCCCGGTGGTAGCCACCCGAAAGACCGGACATGAAAAGGGGGCTACGGTTTGATGCCAGCGATGCGCTTCGGGAAAGTGCTGAGCACACCGGATGAACACACCAGCGCCGCCCTCCCGTAGCTCCGCCTCCACGACTTGTCAGTCTTCTGCTGCAAGCGTATAGTGCAATCCTATGTCTGCGCACTTCTTGGTTGTTGCCGCCGTTGGCATGATGTTCATTTCCAGCATGGCGAACACCTCTGTATCCGTTGCCTTCCCCGAGATCCAGTCATCCCTCGATTCCTCAGTGGTCCTGGCGGGATGGGTCTTGACCACAGGCCCGCTGGCAGGCGTAGCGATTTCACCCATTGCGGGGAAGATATCCGATACCTTCGGGAGGAAGAGGACTTACCTCTTCTTTACCGCCCTGTTCACACTTGGCTCCCTCCTTTCCGCTTTGGCACCCAATATCTATCTGCTGATAGCAGCCAGACTGGTGCAGGGCGCTGGCAGCGGGGCATTCGTCGCAGCGGCAGCCGGGGTTCTTGCCGATGCCTTCCCCAGGTCCAGGCAACTGTCTATCGGTCTTCTCACAACCTTTCAGACTGCGGGAAACATCGTAGGTCCGACCCTCGGCGGCTGGCTGACTGAAAACTTTGGCTGGCACTCGGTATTCTGGTTCAACGTGCCCTGGGGCATAGTGGCGCTGGCAGGCTGCTACATGTTCGTGAAGAACGACCAGGCCAGGACCCGGGCATCCATTGACATCAGGGGCGCCGCCCTCTTCGCCGCCTCGCTGTCGGTCTTCATGGTCGGGATTACGCTGCTTGGTGGCAGCGCTTCCGGCATGACCTGGGCGGTCGTGGCTGGCCTGGTAGCCCTGAGCTTTGCCCTTGCTATTGTTTTCGCTCGTCATGAATCCCGGACAAAGGACCCTATTATCGATATCGAGATATTTCGTGGCCGGCCCTTCCTGGCAACAAACATATATAACTTCATATACGGACTTTCGGTGGGTGTTCTGACCCTGGTGCCGCTTTACGCGGTATCCCTTTATGGCGTATCCACCTTGCAGAGCGGGCTGCTGTTGACCCCTCGAAGTCTGGCCCTGGCCGTCGGTTCGGTGTTCGTTTCAATCTTTTTGGTGAAGTGGGGCTACCGCTGGCCACTCGTGGTCGGCACCGTAGTCATAGCAGCGGCATGCTTCCTTCTCGGGTTGGAACTGCCTGGCGCTTCAATACTTGGCGTCAACATCACCGGTCCCGCACTGATAGTTGTAAGCATGGTGTTGGTGGGCCTTGGCTGGGGAGCCGTTGGACCGGCGTCCAGCAATTCCTGCATCGAACTCATGCCGGACCGGATATCCACGCTCGTCGGGACACGCAGGATGTTCATGCAAGCCGGTTCCTCAGTCGGAATAGCCGTAACATCCATCGTGCTCGCAAGGTTCGATCTGTTGGCCAACGGTTTTCAGGTCATACTGATAGCAGTAGCCGTGGTTACACTGCTGGGCATACCGTTCATAATGGGTATGCCCAAGTCGGCCACGGATGTGCCCATCCACCTCCGGCCCCCCGTTGCCGCAGGTGAGAAACAGACGTCTCTTTAGGACAAGGTGGCACAGATCGCCCTCATCCTGCTGATTGGCCAATTGCCGCCCGCTGCCCGAGTGGATTTCCACAGATTGTCTTGCTGGAGTTATGTCTTGTCATGAGCCTTCGACTCTGGCATACCTGACAACGTAGTCCGCCCCTGATATCAGGGTCAGCAATACCGCCAGCAGCATCGCCCAGGGAGCCAGGGCAAGCAGGGCTGTTAGCCCGGTTCCTGGAACGGCGGCAAGAACACCGCCAGTCTGGATGTCTTTCCATAGCAGGACCCATACTATGGCTATGATGGAAGCAGCGGTCTTGGCCTTGCCCAACGGGCTTGGGGCCGGGGTCCGGCTTCGGAAGCGAAATACCCGGAGTGCAGAAACCCCTATTTCTCTGCCCAGGACCAGCACGGGGACCCACGCATGGACAAGTCCCCAGGCCGCAAGGAAGACCAGCATTCCAACCACGAACACCTTGTCGCTCAGCAGGTCCAGATTAGTCCCCATCCGGGTTGTTTCCCTTTTTCTGCGCGCCACATACCCATCCAGGATGTCGGTGAGGCCCGCAACTGAAGCCACGCCGGCGCAGACCAGCCAGCCGCAACGCCATCCAAGCGCCACCGGCAGCACTGCCACTGGCAGCAGGAACATCCTGGACAAGGTCAGCCAGGACGCAGAGTTCAGCCTATTCTTCCCCGAGAACATTCCGCTATTGTAGGCCAATTTCATTCTGAAGGCATAGATGTCCGCCGCGCTACATGAAGACCACGGCTTTACGGGATGTCACCGAGGTTGTCCAGCCAGGCTTTCGTGTGTTGGGGCAAACACGCACGGGGAATGCACTTCAGCATTTCCAGCTTCGGCCTGAGGGCCCTCAGGTCCCCTATGGTATCAAGGTCCGAACACACCTCCAATAAGGCAGCGGTCAGCCCCAGGGACTTTGCCCTTGATAATGTTGCAGCAAGGACACTGGAAGTACTCCACCGTATCCCCTTGAAGATGGGTTCGTGCGGGGAGCGCGCCCCGATCAGATAATACCCACCATCCGCGGCTGGACCGAGGCAGAGGTCGTGGTCAACGAGTTTCTTGATTGCCTGCTCGATCAGGGAAGGTTGCAGCAGCGGGATGTCGCTTCCAACTATCACAATGGGCGAGTGCCCGATGGCATGAATGTCCACCATGATACCCAGCATCCGCTGGCCGATATCGCCCTGTCTCTGGGCAATGAATCCCATGCCAGTCGGAGCGAAATCCCGGAACAACCGCATGGCATCAGGGGGCGAGCAGGAAAGGAAACGATGACAGCCCGGCACTGCTTCGGCGAGTGCGATGGCGTCGCGGAGGAGGGCCGTATACAACGAAGCGCACTGCTCATGGCTCAGGTGAGTGTGGAGCCGTGTCTTTACCTCCCCGGGCACGGGGGCTCGCGCCATCACTACCAGAGCCGGACCCTTCAACGGGTATCTCCATAGAGACGTTTCAGTTTCGAAGGGGGATAACCCAGGACATACAGCATGCGGAGACACCACATCAGCAAGATGGTACGGACTATGCCGTTCTTCTGCCAGCGCCGCGCAGAAGTGGTCACACGCGAACTCAGTTGGACTGCTTTGCCGACGCGGCAGATGCGCCGCGCCAGGTCGAGGTCTTCCATCAAGGCTATTTCCCGGTAGCCCCCTATCGAATCAAAAACTTGACGCCTGACAAATATGGCCTGGTCACCTGTGAATCCCCGGAATACGCGATCGCGCAGATTTATGCAGCCCGCTATCGTCCGGTATCGCCATCCATCCTGGTCTAACGTTACCTTGAACCTGCCTCCAACAACTGCCGGGCTGTCAAGGCATTTTGAGATGTCCGCCAACGCGCTCCGGGGAAGGACTGTATCGGCATGGAGGAACAACAGCACATCTCCGTTTGCGCGCCTGGCACCGAAGTTCATTTGCATCGCGCGCCCCGCAGGGGCGCTCAGGACTAAGACGGGCCTGGTGCAGTGTTCTGCACACTGCACGGCTTTGGCCAGTGTTGCGTCGGTAGAACCGCCGTCTACCACGATCATCTCGTAGTCTCCGTCGAGAGAGAAGACCTTCTCCAGGGTTGAAGATATGACGGTGGCTTCGTTCAGAACAGGGATAACGATGGATATCTTCACGACATTAATCCTGCAGGGTCAACCAGAGCCGCCTGCACAGGCAGGGACGAACACATGGGTTCGCCCTTCAGCCCCCGGGAAGCCGGGAAAAAGCAGGTTTGGCCTCCCGGCGTGGACATTATGGCCGCGCCGTACTACTTGCGCAAGGCGAAGATCAGGCCGCCCCCAAGGCTAATCAGGGCCACCAGTGCCCAGAAAATCAGCGAGGAAGCGATAGCAACCTCGCTGGAAAGCCCTACTGCACCGAAGAAATAGACATAGAAGCTCTCCCTGACTCCGAAGCCGCTGATGGATATCGGGACCATCTGCAAGGCCGAAATGATCGGGATGAACGCCAGGCAATAGATGAATAACTGGCCGGCACTTATCGTTGTCTGGGCGCCCAGCGCAAGGAAGGCGAAGTAGCTGACCAGGACCACGGTCAACTGGAAAGCCATCGATAGAAGGACCACATAGGAGACGTTGGCCTTGTCACGCATGCAGTTGCCCAAGGATGCGCCCACTCCACCCAGCCATTTCCCGATGGAGAACTTCTCGGGAAGCCTGATACGGCTTCCCAGCGCGCTGCGAACCTTCTCAATAGCGAAGAGAAGTATGATGGCCAGGGTGACTCCGACGATGCCGATAACCCACCAGCGGGCAATTGCAGAGACATTGTAACTGAGTACAAGGCCAATAACGGCAGTCAGACCCAGGGCGAAGGCGGCCAGAAGCCGTTCTCCCACCACCGAGGCCACGGACTCGGCTTTCTTGCCGGTGCACTTGGCCACATCTGCTATCCGCACAACATCGCCGCCAATATTGGTGGGCAGGAAGTTGTTGAAGAAGAGGCCAACCAGGTAGGACCCGAAGAGCGTCCGGAACGGTACTCTTACTCCCTGGGTCGTCAGGAGTCTTCCCCATTTATATGCGCTAACCAGGAGCGCCAGCACGACTACGACAAGGCCCAGGATAAGGAAAAGAAAGTTGGCGTTTCTTATTTCCTGCCACAGCTTGCCCAGGTCTGTCCCCCTGAGGATGAAGACCAGCAGGCCTATGCTGACCACGGGCCGCACGATGCGCGACCAAACCGGCTTCTTCCCCGGGATGGCTGCCCCGGCAACAACCTCTTCAGTTACAACCGTATTATCCATTTTCCAGCCTCAGGAGACTGGCGGACAGGGCCGTCCGCCACTGCATTTGCTGTTCACCTGTCAGGGCACTTGCGTCCGCAGCTACTGTTATTGTTCACCTGCAGCGCCTGTGAGTCCTCTCATTGCCCTATCTATGGTTTGCATCTGGCCTGTTTCGCCTGGCGCGACGCGATGCGCTTCTCGAATACCTTCTTCAGTGTCAGCCCCGCGATCACCAGGGCAAGGATGATCAGCACTGCGTAAATGCCATAGCTGACCATCCCGGTGAGGTTCTGGCCAAAAATTGAATATACAATCGTCATCGGCACCTGCCCGATGGCAGTGGCGATGATGAAGCCCCGGAACGAAACAGAGGTCACACCGGCGAGGTAGGAAACTGCATCGAAAGACACTAGAGGTATCAGCCGGGACACCAGTATGGAATTGTTTCCGTAGCGGTCAAAAAACTGGTCTGCAACGGTGAGCGCCTTCTTACTTGCCAGTTTTTCCACCGTGGGCCGGCCAAGGGCGCGGGCGATGAAAAAGCATGTTATCGCTCCAAGCATTGCCGAGGCCCAGGACAGCCAGAACCCCCAGAATGCCCCAAAAAGCAGCCCGTTGGCGATGGTGACAATCTGACCGGGAACTGGAAAAAGGATCGATTGAATCACCATTAGACCGGCCGAGACAATCGGGGCCCAGACGCCAAAGGAACGGATGTATTCCTGGAAGCGGCTCACGGCTATTGCCAGTTCCCCACTTGTCATTGCGCTGAGGCCGCGTTTCAGCCCATTCCTGAAGCTTGGCACAAGGAAATACGCCAGGGCGAACGCCGCAATGATTACGAGGAGTATGGCAATGTTGCGCCAGTACTTCCGGAAGACTCCATCCTGGGGTGCTTGCGTTTGTTGAGCCTTATTCTTTTCCATTCACGTCCATTGCCAGAACGCAAGCGCAATGATAGACACCGACGTCAAATGCTGCATCCAGCACGCTGTGGGAAGCAGCCGCACAACTGGGCAGTTCATTGCTCATCGTCCGATAAATCTCTGGCCTGCCTATCTTTTCTTCCCGGTTTGGCATTGCTGCTTCCCACATCAGGTCAGTTATCTGAGACTTGTAGGCTTCGCAGTAAGGATCAGGGGCCATGATACAGCCGTAGCCCTCGGTAATCTCATAGTTGAAATATGACTGAGCGAAACATCCGCCCCCACAGAAGAACTTGAGATAACATGAACTGCAGCCGACCCTCTTCTGTACCGAATTGCTGCGCACCCAATTGGTAATGTGAGAATGCATCCAGATATCTTCCAAGCTCTTTTCTTTTATCGAGCCGCAATCGAATGCTTGGGCCCCGGCGAGCGCTGCACAGGGATAGACATGACCGTCAGCATTGACGCTCAAGACACCATAACAGCAGTTACAGAGATCGTTCTTGCGGCCGCGTTTGTTCAAGACTCGGACGGAAAGTGACTCGGCATTATCCACCACGATGCCCTGTTCTCTGGCCGTGATCCTCAGTTCGTACATGACCTTCGCGACAGTCGGGCCGTCGATAAGCAATTCGGGAACGCGATGGCGCATCCGTCCCCTGGCATGCAGCCACAGGACATGGTGGTCCCGCACGCCAATCGAGGCAAGAAAACGGGTGGTCCTCGCGGCTTCCCGGTAGTTCAAACCGGTCAGGGTTGTCGTTACAATCGGAGGTATGCCGGCTTCAACGAGTCTTCTAATTCCCTGTATCGCAAGATCGAAGTTCCCTTCGCCGCGAATGGCATCGTTGGTCGCAGCGTCAGGCCCTTCAAGGCTCACCTGCATCAACAGCCTGCCATCGCCAATGGCCTTAAGTTTGGCAGCTTTTTCACGAGACAGGAGCACGCCGCTGGTCAGTATGACCAACCTGGCGCGCTCGGTGATGTATTTGATTAGAGGGAACAGGTCTTTCCTTAAGAAAGGCTCGCCGCCAGTGAAGTAGAAGCGGGTTACCCCAAGGGAGACAGCCTCGTCGACCAGCTTCTGTATCTCAGGCGCCGTCAGTGGCCGGACGGGGTCCACGCCCCCATCCACCAGGCAATGTTTGCAGCGCAGGGGGCAGGAATTATTTGTGTTTATCCACAACTCCTCCAGCTTGCCGGGGCTGATAGCAGAGGCCCTGCCAACATATTCAGGGGAAAGGTCGGGGCTGGATGAAATCATTCCAGCTTCAGCAGCCCGGTCAATGAAACGTTCTATCTCCGAGGTCTCCAGGCCTAAGTCCCGGCCCAGCGATGTCTGGATCTCGCCTAGAGTCTGATGGCCGTCGCAACGCCGGATTATTGTTGAACCCGCATGGTTGGTGCTGGCCCAGTTCGGCGAGTCGGGGTCGACCAGCAGGCACACACCATCACGTTGTTGCTGGACTAAGCGGGGAGAATAGAGGATGTCACCCGGTCCTATCTTGGCCACGTTCCCTCTTTCGCCTCAGAAGCAAGAACAGGACTATTGTGGACGCCACTATGAACGGAGCCCGACTGGCGATCACGAAAGTGGAGTAGCTGATGGACGGGTTGCCGAGCACTTTTCCCATCAGCGCCAGATAAGGCTGGAATGGCCAATACAAGGCCTTCTGCATGGCATACCATGCTTCAGGCAGCCCGGGGAGCCAGGCAAAAGCATTGACTATGATGACTGAACTGGTAAGCAGGTAGGCTGCGGCGAGGAGGCCCAGTAGAGTCTTCAGTATGGCAGCAGGCACACGCTTTCCCGTCTCAGTGGGAATGTCTTCCTTAGGAATAGCCGAATTTGCCGCCAGATCTGCCATTTATGAACCTGAAGTCTCTTCTCGGATTGAGGGGCAAGGGAGCGACTTTGCCTGCAAGTATTCTCTCCCCTGCCCCTGATAACTATTTCTCGATCGGGGTAGTATCGTCGTTGCCCCACTCCAACCAGGAACCGTCATAGTTTCGGACATTCTGATAACCCATTAATCTCAGTACAAGGTACGTCACCGACGACCTCTGTCCGGACTGTCAGTAGACGTAGGCCGTCTTGTCCCTGGTGACTCCCACGTCTTCGTACATCTTCTTCAGTTCTGCGGCCGATTTCAGTACGGGGACGTCACCCGAGGTGAGTTGGGTAGTCCATTCGATATTGACTGCGCCGGGTATGTGACCACCCCTCTTTGCCCTGAGGTCGTCACCTTTGAATTCCGCAGTGGTCCGTGTATCAACAAAGGTGTTCCCCGGCTTCCCCACGGCTGCCAGGACATCGGCTTTGGTGGCCAGCGTTAACGCCTTGATGCTCACAGTAAACTTGGCTGGTGACGCCTTTGTTTCTTCAGTGGCCACGGGCAGGCTTTCCTTCTGCCACTTTGTGAACCCGCCGTTCAGGTATGCTGCTTTTGTGTGGCCAGCATATTCGAGGGTCCAGAACAGGCGGCCGGCCAATGTCTCTCTTCCACCGTCGTAAATGATGACCCGCGTGTCGGCGCCAATGCCTCTATCGCCAAATGCCTTCTCCAGTTGGGCAACAGAGCCGACATCGGCCTTGTTCAGGTCAGCAGGATCGAAGGTTTCAGCCACAGGAAGGCTTACTGCCCCCTGGATGTGGCCCTTCAAGTAGTTTTCCCGCGTCCTGACGTCGACAATCCTCAGGCCCGCGTCGGTAAGGTGCTGAGACAACCATGTCGTTTCCACGAGCATGTCCGGATTGCCATAACCTGCCACTGGGACCGTCGTAGTTGTGGTTATGGCAGTGACTGTCGTTGCGGGCTTCGATGTAGCCGAAGTGGTCGCGGCAGTAGTGGTCGCGGCAGTAGTGGTCGCAACGGCAGTAGTTGTTGGCTTCGCGGATGTGGTTGTTGCCTTGCCTTTGCAGGCAGTGATCATGGAAAGAGCCACGATCAATGCGACACCAGCGATTGCGAATCTGATCTTTCCCGATAGTCTCATAGTCCTGATACGTTCCTCCTTTTTAGCGTAGTTTCAACAGCAGGTGGGCAAGGCCGTCCTTGGCTTTCTTGCCCAGGGAAGAGAACTTGCCCATTTTGGCGGGAAGCTGTTCGAATACCCTTGTTGGCATAGCCAGGATTACCTCGTTGGTCTCGTAGGTGCCGAAAATCCGGGCCCCGTTGCACAGAAAAGTGACGTTCGTCTGTCCGGTATTGTACACTTGTGCCATTGCCTCACCGCAGACTGCCATGTTGCCTTTGAATTCGGCCTTGACACCTTCCAGCAATATGGACAGGGTCATTACCTGCTCCGCGTTCAAGATCAACATGACCACGTCAGCCCCGTCGACCGGGCCGATCTTCAGGGCTGCGGTATGCTCAGTTATCCTGGGTTCGATCTTGACGTACTTAGGTTCGCGGAACCCCAGAGATACCTCGGCATTGGCACAGTCCAGGTTTTCCAGCTTCATCAGGTAGTTCTTGCCCTTGGCCGCTTCACGGACGAAGCGGCAGAATGTCATCCGCTTCTCCGGCTTGTCAAACCCCGAGCCATCGACGTCCTCGCCTTGTTTATACAACTTGACGCCGACTGGACGGGTGGACATGTCCAGGTAGTCAACCACTATTTTGCTTGTTCCGCTAAGCTGTTCCATTTCGCTTGCTTCCTATACCTGATAGGCGTTATTGTCAAGAACTTGTATTGTACCATCAGTTGACGGAAGATTTCTAAAGAAGATTTCTAAAGAAAAGAATCCGGGAAGCCTCCCTCCTTCCTCCCTTCACACAGGAGGAAGGAGGGAGGCCCGGACCATCTCATTCTTATCGTTCAGCGGTTGGCACCTGGTACGGCAATCGCGTGAGGCCGCGCGGGCAAGGTAAGTATCCTCTCAACCTTCAGTGAGGCTGCATCAACAATGAGGAGTTCGCCTTCAGAGTTTGGCGAAACGCTCGCGTGGCGGTAAGTTGTCACCAGCAGATGCTTTCCACTCGCATCGTACTTCTGGTGGCTGATGCCTGCCGGCCCAAGCGTGGCAGCATCCAGCCATTTCTCGGTCTTGATCGTGGCGAAATCGGGTTTGTTTGAATCCAGGGCGGCAATGTTCACGAACCGAAGTAAGGGACCTTTCGAATCGCCTAGAGCTGGAGCCAGCTCTTTGAGCTCATCTCAGGTGGGGAATTCAAGCTCTCCCGATAGCACGTATTTCCTGTCAGGGGAAATCTCGTAGTTGTGTGGTTTGCCAGGCACTTTGGCCACGATCGTCTTGGTGGCGATATCCACCACGTTGTCCCCGGACTCGTCGCTGCCGACGATCACGTACTTGCCGTTGGGATGGACCAGCAGAGCGTGCAGTGTACCACCGATCTTTATAGTGTCAAGCGCGGTGGGCAACTTGCCGGGCAGCCCGGAGATATCGAACGACCTCAGGTTGCCGCCCTTGGAATCGTTTGTCCAAAGCGTCTTTCCATCTGGCGAAGTGTCGATAACGTGGGGGGCCGTGCCAATGGGAAAGTCGCCCAAGTACTTCACGCTGGCCACATCGAACACGTTTATGTTCTTAGTCTTCTGGCTGGACGTAAAGAGGTACTTGCCGTCACGGGTGATGTAGTTCGCAACTCCAGCGCCTACATCCCACTTCTGGATGATGTTGCCTGTCGCAAGGTCGACAACCTGCACGTAACCACCGTTGTCGGATATGTCCTCCGCGATCCAGACCTGCTTCCCATCAGGCGTGACGGTCAGAAAGTGGCCCTGTTGCTTGCCCTTTCCATCCGTTCCTCCCAGGTCTCGAAAAACGATGGTGTCCAGCAGGGTGAGCTTGTCCATGTCAACCACTGAGATTGCGGGCGGCATGACGTTGGCGATGTATGCCAGGTTTCGCCCCGGAGCATATGCCGCCCTGTTAGGCCCGTTTTGGGCAGACGCAATGGAGGTCGCAGTATCATTCTGCAAAGCCTGGGAACCATTGTTTCCGCAGGCAGCGCCGCCTATCAGGACAACGGAAGCCAGTAGGCCGATGGCTGTAAAGAGCAGGGACTTATTGTTTTTGATCAGAACAGTCGGGTACATCGATTATCCTTTCTTCAAAATCAGAGTTTCAGTCACAAAGCGCTGCGGTAGCCGCTACACAAGCACAACACGCTGGTACCTCCTTGTTCCACGAATCTCCTGCCAGATTGATTGCCTACTAACATCATCGGTTTAGTAGGCTTTCCGACGGGCGTACTTTAGCACGAAGGGCGAACTGGTGTCAAGACTGACTGACCCTTGCCGCAAACTCGTGCAGAGGAGCGGCGATGGCATTCGAGGAGGTCTCTCGAGTAGAGGTCACAGAAATAATGCGACGTTGGCAGGCGGCAGTGAGCATCCGCCATCTGGCAGGAGCAATCGGCGCAATACCGTTGCGAAGTACATCCAGGCTGATAAGAGCAGCGGCATGAAGATCGACTGACCACTGCCGACCGGTAATGAAACACTGGCGCTGGTCCCGCTGAATGCAGTCGGTCCACTTCGGATAGTCCGACCAACCCAAGAAGTGTTGCAGCCCTGGGTCGTAGCTACGCCATGCCACTTTTCGGCCAGATTTCTAGGCCCCAGTCTTCCTCAAGAAATCCCCCACTACCTCGCCCACATACGCGATGTCTTCGTCGTCCAGATCCTGATGCACCCCTATATGAAGGCCGTGGTCAGCAACGTATTCTGCTTCGGGGAACTCACCGAGATTGTGGCCCATAAAGGCGAACCCGGCACACTGGGTAGGCATCGATTGGAACAAGTTACGGCTGTCTACCCCGCTTTGCTCCAGGTGCTGCACGAACGCATCGCGGGTGAAGGGGGCATCCTCCCGGATAACTATTGGCAGGGCGTGCGGGCCTATCTTCTCATAGCTCGCTTCTTTGATTGTGTACAGGTAGCGTGAATACCTGTTGACCATGTCCATCAATGCGTACAGGTTGTGGCGGCGTTTGTCCACAATCGCATTGTATTCATCCAGCGCTCCGAGCCCGATTGCCGCCTCCAACTCGTTCATCTTGGAAGAAAACCCATGCCTCTCGAACACGAAGCGGATATCGGTCTTCGCCGGATTGTTGAACCGCTTTGCGCAGAGGCCCGATGTCGTGTTAAGCACACAGCTTTCGCATTTGCACGCCCGTCCGTGCGAGCGGAGAGACCTCAACACCTCGGCCTTCGTTTCATCATTGGTTATGACGATGCCGCCCTCGCCTGTAGTGATGATATGAGCCACATACAGGCTGAAGGCTCCCATGTCTCCTAAAGTACCTATCTTCTTCCCCCTGTACTCGGCCCCGTAGGCCTCGGCAGCATCTTCGACGACGAAGAGCTTGTGCCTTCTGGCGATGTCCATAACGGTGTCCATCTCGGCTGGCTTGCCCATCAGATGTACGGGCATGATGGCGCGGGTGCGTTTAGTAACAGCCGCCTCAATGAGTCGTGGGTTGATGTTCAGCGTCTCCCGCTCCACGTCAACAAATCTGGGGGTGAACCCTGCGTGCAGCACCGCGTTTCCCGTGGCGACGAAGCTTAGTGAAGGAACGATGACCTCGTCCCCGCGCTCGGCGCCGAAATCGTATAAAACTGCCAGGCCAAGGGCGTCCGCATCCGTGCCGGTGCTTACCGCCACCGCATGGCGAACGCCATAGAGTTCGGCGAATTTTCTCTCGAACTCGCGCACCAGTTTACCGCTCGAAATGCGCTTCGTTTCCAGGGCTTCCATCACCAGCCTTTTCGCCTTGTCGGTGATTGTGATCGTGCCAAAGGGTATTTTGCGCGTCGTCTTAGTCACAAATATTCTCCTGAAAAGTCTGTCAAAGTATTTGGCTCACGATTCCCCTTACGTATCGCGCGATGGCCGGGGAAGCTGTCAGGCCGGGCGATTCGATCCCGATTAGATTCACCAGGCCTGCAAGGCCGCGGTCGGCCTCGTGTCTGATCACGAAATCTCTGAAGCCCTCTCCCGGCCCCTGCAGTTTTGGGCGTATTCCTGCGAAGTCGGGCTGAAGGTCTTCATAGTCGATGGATGGAATGATGTTCCGTGCGGAATCGCAGAATGCCTTCTTCCTGGTTTCATCTACAGAGTAGCACATGTCCGTTACATATTCTGTGTCCGGGCCCAGGCGCAGCCGTCCTTCGATGTCAGGCGTAACGTGTATCCCCAATCCGGCATCATTGTGGTGAGGGACCGGGTAGACCAGCCGTCCGGCCAATCTCTTGCCCAACGAGAAATACTGGCCTTTACAGTAGCGCAGGCTGTACCTGGCGGCATCCACGTCGATACCGGCCAGCTCAGCCACCCTATCGCTCCACAGACCGGCGGAGTTCACAACCACCCTGGATTGGTACTGGAAAGCGCCTGAAGAATCCTCTACCGTCACCCGCCATGCTCCGCCCTTGTTATCGAGCCCGGTCACCCTCGACTTGTAGGCTATTCCCGCGCCCTGGCTTGCCGCGAGTGACGAAAAATACCTCATCAGGGAGTAACCGTCAACTATGCTGGTCGATGGGGACAGTATGCCTCCAACCGCATTCACATTCGGCTCAAGCTTGCGGACATCTGCTGTGGAAACCATCCTGAGATCAGCGCCGTTTCCAGTGCCCGTCTGCCAGAGAGCCTGGAGATCTCCAAGCTCTGCCTCTTTTGTGGCCACTATCAGCTTGCCCAGTTTCCGGTGAGGTATGGAGTTGGCTGCGCAAAGCTGGTGCAGCATCGCGTTGCCTTCAACGCAAAGGCGGGCCTTGAGCGATCCGCCAGGGTAATATATGCCGGCGTGGATTACGCCGCTGTTCCGGGTGCTGGTCTCCAGTCCGAAAGATTCATTCTTCTCCAGGAGATAGACGGTCCAATCGCGGGAAAGCTCGGCGGCCAAAGCCAGGCCAACAACCCCGGCACCGATTATTGTGATCTGGACTTCTTCCACGATGCGTCCTAACCGGTGACGGACAAACCCGTCAGGTGCTGCTCGGGCCAGGTGAGCTTAATGGCCCAGCGGACCGCTTCCAGCAGGCTGGGGGCGATGAAGTCCGTAAACTGAAGGGGGTCCGGCGCCTCCACGGCATTCTGTTCGTTAAGCAGTACAGTCTTGCATGTAGCACGGCGGCCTGCCTCGACATCGCTCATCTTATCTCCAACCACAAAAGAACGTGCCAGTTCGATATCGAGATCAGCCGCAGCCCTTTGGATCATGCCTGGCCTGGGTTTGCGACACGTACAATCCTTGCGATATCTTTCCACAGCCCCCTCGACATGATGGGGGCAGAAATAGACCGCATCTATGATCGCGCCCTGTGCCGACAGGGCTTGAACGATGTATCGATTGAATTCAACTACCGCATCCTCGGTGAAGTAGCCGCGTGCCACTCCGGACTGGTTCGTCACGATTATGACTTTGAAACCGTGGGAGTTGGAAAGTGTTATGGCCTCGGCCACCTGAGGAAGGAACTTGATCTGCTCTATCTTGTGGGGGTAGCCCACGTCTTCTATCAACGTGCCATCACGGTCGAGGAAAATGGCCCGTTCCATGCCCTTCAGGAGCCCGGCTCGTTTCGGGTGAAGGCTTGCTCCACGATCTCGCAGATAATGTGCCCCACGGTAATGTGGGCCTCTTGGATGCGTGGTGTGCTATCGGAGGGAGCGACGAAGGCATAATCGGCGATATTTGCCAGGATTCCTCCGTCGCAGCCGGTGAGGACCATAGTTGTGGCCCGCTTATGCTTGGCCATCTTGATGGCGGCGACGACGTTGGCAGACTTCCCGCTGGTGCTGATTCCCATTACCACGTCTTCCTCGCGTGCGAGGGCCTCCACCTGGCGCGCGAAGATCGTTTCGTAGCCGAAATCGTTGGCCAGAGCGGTCACTATCGACGTGTTGGTGCTCAGGGCTAATGCCGGCAGGGCTCGCCTGCTCCGCACCAGAAACGTCCCCATGAACTCGCCGGCGATGTGCTGCGCATCTGCCGCGCTGCCTCCGTTGCCAAATATCAGCAACTTACCCCCATTGCGATAAGCGTTCACGATGCAGCCGGCCATTCTCGCTATTATTTCGCACTGCCGTTGTGCAATTGCCGCGTTGACCGCGGCGTTTTCTGCCAGTCTGGCAGCTATCTGACGGGGCAGGGTGTCGGACCCTGTATAGCTTGGATAGGCCACGCTCACGCGCCCGTCTTGCCCGTCCCGAGATATTCCTGCAATTCCCATCGTTTGCCTTTCCATGCGCCACAACTCCGTTTGCTGAAGTGTCAACAGTTAACCAGGCAGTGAATCATACATATCCGAAAGGGTTCTGAGGCCCCCATCATACCATGAGTTACCATAAGAATGTCAACACGTTGGTGAGGAGGGTTCCGCGAAACCTGGAAAAGAACCGGCATCAGTTCGTCATACCGGCGAAAAGCCGGTAACCAGAGTACCCAGTGAAACAGGGTTTCCTGCATTCCGGCTCGGGTGCCGAAGCAACCTTTCGCGGGAAGCTCCATTCTGAATCTATGTTATGTTAGCCCATCAGTAACATATGTTGTATACTACCTCCGCGTTTTTCTTCAGAAAAGGGGACAAGATAACATGGATTGCAGTTTCCTGGCTTCACCAAAGTACCTTTTTACCTCTGAATCGGTAGCTGAGGGCCACCCGGATAAGGTGTGCGATCAGGTATCCGATGCGGTGCTGGATGCCATCCTGTCCAAGGACCCGGCTGCCAGGGTTGCCTGTGAAACGGCAACCACCATGGGCATGATCATAGTGATGGGCGAAATAACAACCAACGCCTACGTTGACGTGATCGGCATCGCCCGGCAGGTGGTCAAGGAAGTGGGCTACGTGAAGCCCGAGTACGGCTTCGACTACCGCACCTGCGGCATCATGATGTCCATCCATGAACAGTCCGCGGACATCGATATGGGGGTGAGCCAATCTCTTGAAGCCCGCTCCGAAACCCACAAGCATGAGACAGAAAACGACGCCAACCTGGACTCACTGGGCGCTGGGGACCAGGGGATGATGGTCGGGTTCGCCTGTAACGAGACCCCCCAGTTCATGCCCATGCCCATACAGCTATCACACCAGCTATGCAAGCGGTTGGCACAGGTACGCAACGAAGGGATACTCCCCTATCTTCGCCCCGACGGCAAGTCCCAGGTAACCGTGGAATACCACAATGGCAAGCCGGCCAGGATCGATACTGTGGTTATCGGCGCCCAGCATGACCCCGAGGTAAGCCAGACCGTGATCACCAGAGACATCATCGAACGTGTGATCAAAGCGTCTGTGCCTCACCAACTCATCGACAAGAAGACCAAGTTCCTGGTCAACGGGACAGGACGGTTCGTGATTGGAGGCCCGGTGTGCGACTCAGGATTTACCGGCAGGAAGCTGCTTGTCGATACATACGGCGGTGTGGCCAGGCACGGCGGTGGGGCCTTCTCTGGCAAAGACCCGACCAAGGTTGACCGCTCGGCTTCATATGCAGCCCGCTATGTGGCGAAGAATGTGGTGGCGGCAGGTCTGGCCGACCGCCTGGAGATCCAGGTCTCTTACGCCATCGGTGTGGCCCATCCGTTGTCGGTCAATATCGAGACGTTCGGCACAGGCAAAGTCGGGGACGAGGTGATCACCGAGTTGATCAACAAGCACTTCGACCTCCGCCCTGCGGCCATAATCAAGAACCTGGACTTGCGACGCCCCATTTACCGGAAGACTGCTGCCTTCGGGCACTTTGGCAGGGACGACATCAGCCTGCCATGGGAAAGGATCGACAAGGCTGCGGTCCTCAAGGCTGAGGCAGGCCTGTAGGGGGTTCTTTAGGGGCTGAAATAGCCCTGGGCTCCGTTGCTTTTCCCTGCCCTGAATCCAGCGTCCACGACTTTTCGGCACTGCGCGCTGACAATGTAGCGTGGTGGCGGGTGCCAGCAGTAAGTATTGACAGGTTATGTCAAGAGTGCTACAGTTATGGCTCTGTCAAGCACGTCAGATCAGCAGGCCTCCCGAGTTCACTGTTCTATATCAGAATTGGCCTGCGTTGTCTTTGTGACATCAGGAATATGATTTGTGTGAGCCCATGCCCGATTGTTGCTAACAGTGAGAGTTCTACGTTTCTATGGTCGCGCGCCTTGCTTCATTAGGAATATCGATGGATAAGGGTGCGCCCATACTTGTAACCGGTTGCGAGGCCATGATTGGCTCTGCCATAGCACGCAGGCTGAAGAACGATGGCTTCAGCCGTGTCCTCGAACCCACGGTCGAAGAGTTGGACCTGATCGACCAGAGAGCCGTAATAGCCTTCTTCGAGAAGACCCGTCCAGCATACGTCTTCCTGAATTCGCTCAAGTCCGGCGGCATCATCGCCAATAGCCGGTTTCCGGCGGAATTCATCTATCTCAACATTCAATCCCAGGCCAATGTGATCCACTCTGCCTGGAAGACCGGCGTATCCAAGTTGCTGTACCTTGGCAGTTCCTGCATGTATCCCAAGGAGTCACGGCAGCCCATGAAGGAAGAGTATTTGCTCACCGGCAAACTGGAGCCCACAAGCGAGCCGTATGCCATTGCGAAAATCTCCGGCATTCGCATGTGCCAGGCGTACCGTTCGCAGTATGGCTCCCGATTTGTTTCCGCAGTGCCCGGGGACGTGTATGGGCCGGGGGATGATTTCAATCCCGAGACGGGCCACGTGCTGGCCGGTCTGATGTCCAGGATGCAAGGCGCAAAAACGAGGGGTGATCGTTCCGTGACACTCTGGGGGAGTGGCCGCCCGACACGCGAATTCCTTTATGTCGATGACCTTGCTGATGCCTGCATGTTCCTGATGGACAGGTACGAAGACCCGGAGATGGTCAACGTCGGCGTTGGTGAGGAAACTTCCATCATGGCGCTGGCCATGCTGATGAGAGAGACTACAGGGTTTTCAGGAGAATTGGCCTTTGACACCTCAAAACCGGACGGAATACCTCGAAAGGGTCTGGATTCGACACGAATAAACAAATTGGGATGGAAAGCGAAGACCAGCCTCAGGACTGGTTTGCTGGAGACGTATGACTGGTTCCTTCGCAACCAACGGGATGGTAATGAGCTTCCCGGGGAACCTGGACGAGAACTGGCACCAATGCGTCATGCCGGCAAAGAAAGCCGGTATCTAGATGGCCGGTGAAACGGGATCGTCTGGATTCCGGTTCGTGGGCGGAAAGACGTCTAGCGGGACGCTCGGTAAGACGCCCGCTCAGGTCTGGATCTAGATAGAGGAATTAACAGGGAGAATGTCGAATGAAGATACTTGTTACCGGAGGTGCCGGGTACATTGGATCAGTGCTGGTACCCCGGCTGCTGAAAGAAGGACATCAAGTCACAGTCATTGACGCGCTCATGTATAACCAGTCTTCGTTGCTGGACTGCTGTCAATATCCTGGCTTCAATATCGTCAGGGGCGACGCACGAGACAAGAAGTTGGTCGCGAAACACCTCTCCGGAGTAGATTTCATTATTCCCCTGGCCTGTTTTACCGGCGCTCCGCTGTGCGATAAAGACCCGGTAGGGGCCAGGACGGTGAACCTTGAAGCAGTCAAGCTGCTGATCGAACTGCGGGACCCGGCGCAAAAGATAATTTTCCCCACCACGAACAGCGGCTACGGCATCGGGCAGAAGGGCATCTACTGCACCGAGGAAACGCCGATGAATCCGATATCCCTGTATGGCCAGTTGAAAGTGGCGGCGGA
>Ga0082335_1000414_pt1 | contig 109258 bp, 104 predicted proteins | sample Subgrocontami58m_FD_72375 | JGI IMG/M metagenome (GOLD analysis project Ga0082335, IMG submission 72375) | Subsurface groundwater microbial communities from S. Glens Falls, New York, USA - GMW37 contaminated, 5.8 m (SPADES assembly) (version 2) ... | reverse complement strand
GGCGGCGACACAGTGACCCGGAGAACACAAAGAGCTAGACCGGGGACAGAAAGAGAGACAGCCCGCGGGCGCGGGGGGGTGGCGGGGGGGGGGGGTTAAGAAAGACGAGAAATGCCGGAAACGGAGGGAGGGGAACGGAGCTGTAGAGAAGCAGTTATACCAACGTCGGTTTTTTCTCCTTCGGCGAGAGAACGGCGACCCTCATCAGCACATGCCGCCCGAGGGAAACATCATCGTCAGAGTATCCGGTCTCGGTGTAATCCTCGTTATCGGATTTCCTGTAGCCGATAATCCGGAACGATATCTTGACGACATCACAGGGATTGTTCGGATTGTTCATCCGAAACTCGCAATAGTCCTTCAGCTCGCCTTGTATCGATCCGTGGATCTCTCGCGCGAGCGTAAACGGATCGAGGATTCTTCTGTCAACGAGTTTCAGCGCATCCTCATTGCTGAACGCCAGCACGTGCGTCGGCCTGCCTCTCTCGGATACGAAAGAGAATCGAGGTTCATTGGGAACAATCGATGGATGTTGTCTCTGGTATCTTGCGTTGTCGGCGGCGACGATATACATCGCCTTGAACTTCTCATTGCTCAAGCAGTGGATCGGCAAGGCGGTAAGGAAGAAAATCCAATTTTTGTGCGCAAGCTCGTCAGCAGGTTTCATATACCAGACTCCTTTCTTATATCGTTGGGGGAACTTCGACTCTAGGAACAACCATAGAGCAGAGGCTCCAACGGGTCAATTTCTTTTTTTCTATTTCTTCTTGTCGGCGAAGGTGAGCGTCATCCGCTGTTCCTTCGGCTCGAAGAGGGAGATGGTGAATGGGTACGTCTTGCCGAGCTCCAAGGTCTCGCGGAGTGCCGCAGGCGACGCAAACTCGCTCACGTGTACGAGGCCCGCGACGCCCTCTTCGATCGAGGCGAGCGCGCCGTGCTTGTTGTACTTGATAACGACGCCCGGCACCTCCATATCCTTCTTATAGCGGGTCGCGGCGGTGTGCCAGGGATTTTCCTTCAGCGCTTTAATGGAGAGGGAAATCTTACCCTCCTTGATCTCGATGACCTTGACGCGCACCTTGTCGCCCACCTTAAAGAGAGCGTGCGGATCTTCGACAAGCCCCCAATCGAGCTCGCTGATATGTGCGAGTCCTTCGAGCCCTGGTTCGAGCTTCACGAAGACGCCGAAGTCGACGACGCCCGTCACCTCGCCCTCGGCACTGTCGCCGACCTGATACTTATCGATGAGCGACGCCTTCTCCTCCGCCTCGTTGCCGGTGCGTTCCGAGAAGATAAGCTTGCCCTCCTTCGCGTCGGCGGTGATGATGCGCACCGAGAGCGGATGTCCGACAAGCAACATGAGCTCGCCGAGAATCTTGTCTTTGTCGCCTTCGGGAACGCGCGGATAATGTTCCTTCGCGAGCTGGGAGGCGGGGAGGAAGCCCTGGATGCCCTGCCAGGAGAGGATAAGCCCGCCCTTGTTCGCCTCCTCGACGGTGAGCGAGTACGGCGTCTGCGAGAGGATAGCGGCCTCGGCTTCGCCCCAGATGGCGGCCTGGCGCGCCTCCTTCAGCGAGAGCTCGATATAGCCCTCGCGACCGGCGGGGTCGACGACCTTTGCGCTTATCGTGTCGCCCGGATTTGCCTTACGCAATACATCAGCGGCGTTGAGGTATTCGCGGCCGTAGATAAGGCCGGTGCCAAACGGCGGCAGGTCGATGTACACCCGGCCGCGGCTGATGGCGATAATCGTGCCTTCGACGAGGTCGCCGACGTTGGGCGGCATCGGGATAGCATCGATAAAACCGGCCATCGGATGGCCTTCGGTCAGGTGGATAGTCGCAAGAGGCACGGCGACTTTTTTCGTCTCTTCAGACATATATAAAGCAGTGCGGATTTTCGAAATCAGTGCTGTGTAAGTCTGACTTACACAGGGTTAGCTGATATCTACTTCTCTGCACGCAACAGAGCGACTATAGCACAGGAGCTTTTCATCCTCAACTGAATCGCTGAAGTGTGAGGGATGTTAAACGTCCCTCACTGCTAACAGGAAAAAATAGGAAAAATGAGAACGTCCGCTTTGGGGGCGGACGTTTTGTACCACGGGTTCCGTTCGTCTGGAACCCCTCGCGGCCTCAGAGGAAGACGACGCCGGCGGCCAGGTTGTCGTCGAGGACGTAGAGGTTGTCGGCGATTGCCGGCGTCCAGGGAACACGTTCCGTTTTGGTGCGCATAAGCCCTCCTTTTAAGGCGTCTGCGGGGTTGAATACGGGACTCACAGGGGAGCCCCGGCGGAAGCGCACCTCGATACTGAAAGTGCACCTGACTAAATCTATAGCAGATTACGCTTTCATTAACAACCTGATTATACGAGACGTTGTGGATAGTCGCGCGACAGTGTTTTTCTGAAAAACACTGTCGCGCGGGCGGGTTTTGTGCTAGAATATATGCAATGGTTATCACCCACCACGGCGGGCAGTGCTTTAAAGTCACTTTCGGCGACTTAACGCTCGTCTTTGACCCGATTTCTAAGAACGGGACTCTGCCCGCGGTACGCTTCGGTGCAGATATCGCGCTTGTCTCGCGCGACCATCCCGACATGAACGGCGTCGAGGAGGTCGCCTACGGCGACAAAAAGCCCTTCGCCATCACCGGCCCCGGCGAATACGAGCGGCAGGGTGTCGTGATCCAGGGATTCCTGTCTAAATCGAAATATGGCTTGCCGAAAGGCCAGGAGGAAGCAGTGAACACCATCTATTCAGTCGAGCTCGAGGATATGACGCTCGTTCACCTCGGAGCACTCGCCGATACTGAATTGTCGAAGGAGGCTCGTGAGAGCATCGACGATATCGACGTGCTCTTCGTGCCGGTGGGCGGGGCTGGCGTGCTCACGAGCGCAGAGGCGCACGAGCTCGTGGTCTCGCTTGAGCCGAAGATAGTTGTCCCGATGCACTGGAGTGGTTCGCCATCAGATGGCGAAAGAGAGCCACTTAAGGCCTTCCTTAAGGAGGCGGGGAACGGGAGCGAGAAGGTCGACAAGCTCACGCTGAAGAAGAAAGACCTTTCCGGACTTGAAGGGAGTATACTGGTGATAACGCCCTAACTCGTATGAAGACCGTCTCCGAACACATTACGCATATAAAAGGGAAGCCGCACCATATCCGCAAGAAGGTCGCCTTTACCTCGGCCGCCGCTGTCGCGGGATTCATCGCGCTCGTCTGGCTTGTCGGGAATCTCTCGAGCGGATCGTTCGCCATCGAAGGGAGCACGTTCGCCGAGAGCAACAGCAGGGAGGGGGCGATCGTGGTCGGCCCGAGCGAAGGAGCCTCGAGCCTCGCCGGCGCCGCCGCGGCTCTCGGAGAGGATGCGCCGGCGTACATCGAGATCGTCGACACTTCTCCGGCGCCTTCCGTACAGGCGGAACAGACGACCATTCCGTTTTGAAATGTTTGCATATTTAAATATTTAAATATCTTGTATGGCGCGCGGGAAAGAAGATAAGGAGCAGGGCGCGGCGACGCCAGTCGCCGCAAACGTCATCGACCAGCCGATTGTCGCGGAGATGCGGCAGTCGTATATCGACTACGCGATGACAGTCATCACCGGACGCGCGCTCCCGGACGTGCGCGACGGCCTGAAGCCCGTGCACCGCCGCATCCTCTACGCGATGAAGGAGATGGGTCTCTCGCCGTCCGCGAAGTTCCGTAAGTCGGCGGCGGTGGTGGGCGACGTGCTCGGCAAGTACCACCCGCACGGTGATATCGCCGTGTACGACTCGATGACGAAGATGGCGCAGACCTTCTCCCACCGCTATCCGCTCGTCCTCGGACAGGGTAACTTCGGTTCCATTGATGGCGATTCGCCGGCGGCGATGCGCTACACCGAGGCCAAGATGTCCCGCATCGCCGAATCGCTTCTCGCCGACCTCGAAAAGGAGACCGTCGACTGGAATCCCAACTACGACGCGACGCGCGAAGAGCCGAAGGTGCTTCCCGCCGCGCTCCCGAACCTGCTTTTAAACGGCACACTCGGCATCGCGGTCGGCATGGCGACCAACATCCCGCCGCACAATCTCCGCGAGGTCGTCGCCGCGACGGTCCACCTTATCGAAAATCCGGAGGCGACCACCGACGATCTGCTCCAGTTCGTCAAAGGCCCGGATTTCCCGCTCGGCGGCGTTGCGTTCAATCAGGCGGACATCAAGCACGCGTACGGAAGCGGCAAGGGGCCGGTCGTGGTGCGCGGCGAGGCGGAGATTGTCGACGACGGCAAGAAAGATACGCGCATCATCATCACCTCTATTCCATACCGCGTGAACAAGAGCGAGCTTATCTCCCGCATCGCCGATCTGGTGCAGGAGAAGAAGCTTGAAGGCATCCGCGATCTGCGCGACGAGTCGACGAGCGACATCCGCGTTGTCGTCGAGCTGAAGGGCACCGCGCACCCGCAGGCGGTCTTAAACGCGCTCTACAAGCACACCGAACTCGAAAGTACGTTCCACTACAACATGCTCGCCTTAGTCGACGGCGTTCCGGAGATGCTCTCGCTCTCGGGCATGCTCGGACATTTCATCAAGCATCGCCAGACAGTGGTCCGGCTCCGCACCGAGTTTGACCTGCGGCAGGCAGAGGCGCGCGAGCATATCCTCCTCGGGCTCTCGAAGGCGCTCGACCATATCGACGAGGTCATCGCTATCATCAAGAAAGCGGCGGATATCCCCGCGGCGAGCCTCGCGCTCCAGAAGAAGTTCGGTTTCTCCACGCTTCAGGCGGCGGCTATCCTCGAGATGCGCCTCTCCAAGCTCGCCGGGCTGGAACGCAAGAAGATCGAGGACGAGCTCGCCGAAATACAGGCGCTTATCAAGAGGTTGAAGAAGATTCTCTCCTCGCCCAAAGAGATACTCGCGGTAGTGAAGGCCGAGCTTATCGAGCTCGGCGAGAAGTACGGCGACGACCGCCGCACGAGGGTAGTCAGGGGCGGCGTGCAGAACATCTCCGTCGAAGACCTCGTGCCGGACGAAGAGTCGATGCTCGTGCTGACCCAGGGCGGGTACGTGAAGCGGACGAACCCGAACGAATACAAGATACAGAAGCGCGGCGGCGTCGGCGTGGTGGATATCGCGACCAAGGAAGAGGACGTCGTTACGCACTTCCTCGTTACCTCGGCGCACAGCGATCTCCTCTTCTTCACCAACTTCGGCAAGGCATACCAGCTCAAGATGTACGAGATACCGGAAGGGAAGCGCGCGACCAAGGGCAAGAGCATTATGAATTTTCTCCCGCTCGCGGGCGACGAATCGGTAACGAGCGTGCTCGCGGTGCCTAAGGGCGCGGCGCTCGACGCATCATCGATTGTCTTTGTCACCGGAGCGGGCGTAGTGAAGCGCGTTGCGGCGAAGAGCTTCGCTGATGTGCGCCGCTCGGGTATTATCGCGATCAATTTGAAAAAAGACGACACGCTCGTCTCGGCGAATCTCGCGGGGAGCGTCGATACAGTCTCGGTCGTTACGTCCAAGGGACAGTCGATCCGCTTCGATACGGAAGACGTACGCGAGATGGGCCGTACTGCCGGCGGCGTGAAGGGCATGGCTCTCAAGAAGGGCGACCGGGTCGTCTCGGCGGAAGTGATTCCGGCGGACGCGAAAGATGCTTCGCTTCTGGTGATAATGAGCAAGGGCTACGGCAAGCGGACTAAGATGACTGAATACAAGGTGCAGGGCCGCGGCGGCTCGGGCATCAAGACGGCCGAGGTTACGCCGAAGACTGGCGAGATTATCGGCGCGCGCATCGTCTCCGGCGACCTTGAAGGCGAGGAGCTCGTGGTGGTTTCCAAGAAAGGACAGGTGATCCGTACCTCAATCGCCGAGATCTCGCTCCTCTCGCGCGCGACCCAGGGCGTCCGCATCATGAAGATGCGCGAGGGCGACAGTATCGCCAGCATGGTCGCGCTTTAGCTCTGCGATGAAACTGAAAGTGAGTGCGAATTTCCTTTGGTACGATTTCTGGATCGGCTGGTATTACGACCGTATAGGGTGCTCTATGTCTGCCCGCTCCCAATGCTCGTTTTCAAGTTTTGGCGTGCATCCTGAAATCTACCTATCCACAATCGGTTGAGCAATATAGGTAGATGTCGTTTACAGTGAAGATATGGGGAAATTGGAGGAGGCGTCGAGGAAGAGGAAGCGAAAGCGGGATATTCAGCATGCAATGCTCGCAACAATCGCTGTCGCGACATTTGTGCCGCTCGCTGTCATCGCGGGGAATGCAATGCAACTTCTCGAATATTTACCGAATCAGCGATATAACCTGAAATACAGGGCGAGGTCAGTTGCGGGGCGTTTAGTAGCCAAGAAGTATGCGGTGTGGGTAGAAAGGGACGGTAAGAAATTCTTGTGCATCACAGGAGCCGGAAGGAAAGCTCTCGCATTCGAGCAAGCGAAGATTACGCTCAAGAATCAGAAAAAGAAATGGGATAGGCGCTGGCGAATGATCGTGTTCGATATTCCCGAACGACGAAAGTCAGTGCGATTCCGCCTGCGCACAGCGATGCTCGAGATCGGCTTTGTGCGGATGCAAGACAGCGTGTGGGTGTACCCTTACGACTGCGAAGATTTTGTGGCTCTGCTCAAATCAGAACTCAAGATAGGCAAGGACGTGCTCTATGCAATTGCAGACACAATTGAACACGATAAGAATCTCCGTTTGCGCTTTAACCTTCCTGCGGAATGATGTTCAGAATCTACCTATTATTAACGGTTGGAAGAAATAGGGAGATTTCGGGAGAAGAGTTTGCGTTGTTGATTGTGCGGATTGGGGCGGGCCACGTATGGTATTTTAGAGATATGAGTCCTTCGACTTATCCAGGATTATGAGTGCGCATTTCAGTTCACCGAGAGAGAACGTTCTCCAGCTCGGACTGCGAGAAGGGATGAAGGTCGGCGATTTCGGCGCTGGAAGCGGCCACTATTCACGCGCGGCGGCGGCTATCGTCGGGCACAGCGGCAAGGTGTATGCGGTCGATATCCAGGAGGACGTGCTGAAACACCTGAAGCTCAATGCGCACGAACAGCATCAGGGTATTATCAGCGCGATCTGGGGCGATATCGAACAGCGCGGCGGCACGCACTTGCGCGACCAGTCGCTCGACGCTGTCATACTCGCCAATACGCTTTTTCAGGTCGAGCGGAGGGATGGTCTTCTCGCAGAGATACGGCGCGTCCTGAAGCCGGAAGGCAAGCTGATGGTCGTCGACTGGGCAGGGAGCTACGGCGGCATGGGTCCCGCAGAGGAGCAGGTCGTATCCGAGCATTCTGCCGAAGACTTCTTTATCAGCGGCGGCTTCCATAAGGCGAAGTCCTTCCGCGCGGGGCCGTACCACTACGGCATCGTCTTCACCTCTCCCTCATCATGAAAATATCTCTCTTCAAAGGCATCCTCTTCGGCGTTTTCGGCATAAGCGCGCTTATCGGCCTTTTCGTCTTCGCGACATACACGAATGACGGCGTCGGCTCTTCGACTGGCCCGGTCGTTATCTGGGGCATTTTGCCGTCGGCAAACATGGAAGCCGTCCTCTCCGACGCCGCACAAGCCGACACGGCGATGGAGGGAGTCTCGTATGTGCAGAAAGATCCGGAGACGCTCTCCGCCGATCTCGCTATCGCCATCGCGACGGGCGCCGCGCCCGACCTTATCCTCGCTTCGCAGGAACAGCTCTCCGCGCTCGCGAAGTTCATCATGCCGATAGATCCGGGCACCATCTCCGCCCGTTCGTTCGCGAGCACCTTCGTCGAGGGCGGCAGAATATTCACAGCGCCGGACGGCGCCGGCTACTACGGTCTGCCGTTTCTCGTCGATCCGCTCCTGCTCTACTCAAACCGCTCCATCCTCTCGAGCTCTGGCATCGCCCGCCCGCCCGCGACCTGGGAGGCGCTGACCGGCCTCGTGCCGAGCGTCGCCGCGCTCTCGCCCTCGCGGCAGATAACGCGCGGCCTTATCGGACTCGGCTCATATACGAACGTCCGCAACGCCCGCGCGATACTCTCCGCCCTCTTCCTCCAGCAGGGAGTCCCTCTCTCCGCGTATTCGGCGGGAAACGGCAATCTCTCGGCAAACCTCGGCGTCTCTGCGGCAAGCGGCCCGCCTCCCGGGCCCGCGGTGCTCGGCTTCTATACGCAGTTCTCCGACCCGTCGAAGGTCTCGTATACCTGGAACACGTCATTGCCGGACTCGCAGAGGGCGTTTCTCGCCGGCGATCTCGCGCTCTATCTCGGCTACGCCTCGGAGGCGCGCTATCTCCGCTCCGCGAATCCGAACCTCGAGTTCGAGGTCTCGCTTCTGCCACAGCCGGCGACCGCCTCGATAAAAAGGGCATACGGGCTCGTCTACGCGCTGATGATCCCGCGCGGCGCGGCAAACCCGGAAGGCGCGTTCCAGGCCGCGGTATTTCTCACCGGCGCCGCAGGCACAGCCGCCCTCCATACGGGGCTCGCGCCCGCGACCCTGACCGAGCTCTCGGCGCCGCCGGACGACCCTCTCGCCGAGGTCGCATACGCCGAGACGCTCTACACGCGCGGCTGGCTATCCCCATCGCCCGCCGACACCGACGCCGTCTTTTCGGCTATGATTACCGATGTGATAAGCGGCCGCTCGACTCCGGAAGCCGCGCTCGCCTCGGCCGAGCGCTCTTTGACGTCGCTTCTGCAGAAAAAATGAGTATGCGCATCTTCTTAATTGCCACCCTCATAATTCTCTTGTCCGCCCCTATGGCGTTTGCCGCCCCAGGGCTACAGTCGACTGGGAATACGACACAAGTACAGTCGACAGGCAATACGACTGACACCTTCCTCATCAACCCGCTTAAGGGCGTTGACTGTAAGGAGGGAAGCGGGAAGTGCCTGATGAATTTCCTCGGCAGTATCCTCGACTTCGTAATCCTCATCGGCGCTATCGTCGTCGTCTTGATGACCGTCTTTGTCGGATATAAGTTCGTCGTGGCGCAGGGCGAGCCGGGGAAGATAAGCGAGGCGCGCCAGGCGCTCCTCTGGACCGTCGTCGGCGCGCTGATACTCCTCGGGTCGAAGGCGATTTCAGAAGCTATTACCCTGACGGTAAAGGAGCTTGGCGGCTGATATGACCTTTGCAGAATACGTGGGGAGCGGCACGACCGGCATCATCGGCATCGTTAATACCATCATCGTGCCGATCATCTTCGCGCTCGTGTTCCTCGTCTTCATCTGGGGCGTCCTCAACTACTTCATCTTCAACGGAGCAGACGAGGGGAAGCGCGCGGAGGGCCGGCAGTTCGCCCTCTGGGGCATCCTCGGGATGGTAATCTTCTTTTCCGTCTGGGGGCTCGTGAATCTCCTGTTATCCACGCTCGGCATCGCGCTCCCCGCCCCGTAGTATGCGATACTTCCTCTATATGAACCTCGCCGCCCGTATCGTCGCCCCGCTCGCGCTCTGCGCCTTTCTCCTTCTCCCCTCTCTCTCGCTCGCAGCAGAAATGGTGGGGAATCCGGCAGGAAACTCTTACAAAAACCCGTCAGCAAGGTCTTCATTCCCCTGCTCCTCGGCTACTATCTGCGGTGTTGCAGACACCTTTATCTTCCTCATCAACGAAGTCGCCGTGCCGGTACTCTTCGCTATCGCGTTTATCGTCTTCCTCTACGGCGTGTTCAAGACATATATCTGGAGCAGGGGAGACGAGACGGCCGTCGAGGAGGGCCATAAGCTCATCCTCTGGGGGCTTATCGGCTTCGCGGTGATGATATCGCTCTGGGGCATCGTCAACGTCGTTTCGGCCACCTTCGGCATCAGGAGCGATATCGTGCCGAGCTGGCCGCGCTCGTACTACTAACAATCAGCTATGAAAAAAATCTCCCGTTTCGCCGCCGTCCTCGTTCTCGGAGTTCTCTCTACCGCCCCGCTTATCGCCTCCGCCCAGAAGGGCGTCGATCTCACGCTCCTGAAAAAATATAAGACCGGCATTGTCGACGTCGTCAACACCGTCCTCCTTCCCGTCCTCGTCGCGGCCGCGTTTATCACCTTCCTCTATGGCGTCTACAAGTACTTTATCTACGGTGCCGATGACGAGGCCGAGCGCGCGACGGGCCGCCAGTTCGTGCTCTGGGGCATCATCGGCTTCGTCATCATCTTCGGCGTCTGGGCGCTGGTCAATATCGTGAGCGGCACGCTCGGCTTCCCCGCCGGCGGCGGGCCCAAGTTCGCCCCCCCGACGATCTAAAAGGGCTATCCACATGCGCCGCCGGAGCGTATTGACCCCGCCCGTGGAAACGCTACACTATAAAGCAGTTAATCACTTATCTACATTATGAAAAAAGCCATCGCCTTGACTTCAGGAACGCTCGCCATACTCGCCCTGCCGCTCGTCTCTTCTGCGGCCGCTGAAATGATTAATGATATTTCGGGTGTAGGTACCTTCATTATCAGCACGGTCAACAACGTCCTGGTGCCGTCGCTCTTCGCCGTCGCCTTCATCGTCTTCCTTTGGGGTGCGTTTCAGACGTTCGTCGTCGGCGCGAACAACGACGAGGTAAAGGAGAAGGGCAAGAATCTCATGCTCTACGGTCTTATCGGCTTCTTCGTGATGGTCTCCGTCTGGGGTCTCGTGAATATTCTTACTGGTTCCGTTATTTTAGAAAACAGCGGGCCAACTACTAGTAGCGGAGGATTGCCGAGCGCTCCTATAAGATAAGAAATAATTAGACGAAATTAAGAAGCGCAAAAGCAGGATAAATGGACAAGCTTAACGGATTTCTCGGGAAAGTCGTCGTAGAGATTATCAATCCCATCATCCTGCTTCTCGCGGCGAGTGCCTTTGTCGTCTTCCTTTGGGGCGTGTACGAGTTTATCAAGGGTGCGGGAGAGGAGAGTAAGCGCGAGGAGGGCCGCCGAGCCATCCTCTGGGGGCTCGTAGGGCTCGTGATCATCTTCGGTGCATACAGCATCATCAACGTCGCGCTCGACACCTTCAGCCTTCCGAAGATAGAAGAGACCCTTAATAAGGCGAAGCCGAAATAAAAAAAGACCGCACAATTGCTGTGCGGCCCTCTAAAGAACACAGAGTCACTTCTCCCCCTTGCGCGCATACGCATACGATGCATAAAGAAGAGTGCCCCCCTGGTTTCGTGCGTACGATTCGACAATGTTTCCGTCGCTACAAGGATGTTCACTATCTCCGACGGTGCCCTCGTGTCCATCGCTTCCGTAGATACAATGGACTTTGAATCCACTGCCTCCCCATACGACATGGCCGCCGAAAATGTTCGGTACATGGACAGAATCGCCATAAGGCGGAACCTGCACCTGCGGCCACTTTGAAACGTCCGTGAGCGAACCGTCAGGGTTCCATGCTCGTGGAAGATCTGGCGCATCGTGCGGGAGTGCTCGCGCTTTTTCTCGAGCCACTTGTTGTTGTGGGAGTCTCGGCGGCTTCTCGCCCCAGATCCGGTTGCAGATCGGGATGACAAACCAGAGCACCAACAGCAGCACTACAACGGCTTTTCGCAGTGCCCCGGCCGCTTTTTCCTTTTCTTTCGGAAAGGTAATCAGCGAGGGGAGGAGAGCGACAACGCCGAGAGCCAGGAGAATCCACAACCAGTGGCCTTTCGTCCAATCCCAGACGTCTCCGAGGGACGGAGACTGTAGAGAAGACGGCTGCGCCAACAGCCAGACAATCAGAACGATTGCTCCGAAGCCGAGAAACCATTTTTTGTACGCTTTCCATACGCTCGGCCTTTCTTCATTGCCAGGCGGCGGCGGTTGTCCAGCGTACAGCTTCTTGGAGTGATATCTCGCCATTCGAACAGCTACGATGTAGCTCACAAGCAAGAACAGCGGAAGGACTATCATGCCTACTACAAACCACAATAGATCCCCGTTCATTCCTCGTCCTCCTTCTTTTTCTCGGATTTCAATAATCCGGCGAGTCCGACAATCGGGTTGTTTGCCCAGATAATCTGACTACCGGCATTCCTCGATGCCTCTTGTATAGCGTCGAATCCTGCAAGCGCCACTCCCGTCTCGCCATGTTTTTCGATTGCTATGAGGCGTGCGCGAAGAGCCGCCGCCTGTTTGTCCCCGGTAATTTCGATCACATTGGCTTTGGCGGTACCTTCCACTGTGGTGGTGTATGCGGTTGCATCTGCGGCTGCACGTTTTGCTTCTGCCTCCCGTTCAGCCGTATATTTCGCAGTGGCCGCCGCCTGATGCTTGTCCTTCGCCGTACCAGTAAGCTCGATGGTCTGCAGGTCGGCCGTGCGTATCACTACGCCGTACCGTTTTTCCAGACCGTGTGGCAACCTTCCTGGCACATCGTCTGGCAGAGTATCGTTAAGCTCTATTATCGGCGCGGAGAATTCCTGCGGATTGGCGTTTTCGGAAATAAGTTGAATATACTGCTTACTCCCGACATAGCTACGCACGCGCCGGTTGACCGCGGCAGTAACCCGCCGCATCCAGTCTTCGCCGCTGAAGAGTGCGCGGTACGGGTTGCGTATCGCGGCCGTTACGAGCGTAAGCTCGTCGGTCGGCAGACCTTCAGACGTCTCGGCGGCATCGGTGATGACCGCATAAGTGAAATCACTGATGAATATGAAGTCGGTGAGTTCAGAACGCGACCGCACCTTGTCCTTCCCTGTCTCGGTGTCTGTTTCCGTCTCGTTCCAATCGAACTTGTAGACGTAGACGTTCGCGCGCCACGGCCAGCCGACCCAATACAAGCCGAGATACTTAAGCAGTCCCAGCCTGTCGTCATATCGATCGTCATTTTGCGCACCGTGGTGTATGACCTCCCAGTCGGCATAATCGTGGCTTCGGTCGTACCAACTCTTCGACGGATCGTTGAGGTGATAGCCCGCAAAGCTCATCAGGAACTTATGCACAGAGTTGCCGTGCATCACTGTCTTGACAGTCCCTTCTTTCACTGTGGTGAAGAGGATATTCTCCTCCGCGAGCCACGGGAAACCAACAAGTACGACGATAACAGTCAACGCAATTAACGTCAGTCCTGCTAGAACGTACAACATATGTTTCTCCTTGTGTAGTGATGTATTTGAGCGACTTGAAAGAGCCGCTTTCCGAAGTGCAGAATACACGAAACGGGTAGAAAGTCAAGGAGTCGCGGGAACGAGAAATAGTGGTATAATCAAAGCGGTTGAAACTTGGGGAAAAGGGGGTGGCAGATGAAAAACAGCCTGGCAAGAAGCGCCGTCTTGGCGCTCGTTCTCGCGGCCTTTTCGTCTCTCTTCTTAGGGGCGGCTTGTGCCGGCGAGCGGAGAGGATTTGACTCTACCGAGGGGGAATGGATTAAGGATGCCTCGGGCGTGTATCGGCTCGTCCCGAGGGGCGGCATCGCGGAATGCCGCGTTATCGAGGAGAAGAAAGGGGGAGTGACGCTCACTGTGCTTCATATGTCGCTTCTCGACTATGGCAAGGTGCTTCACGAGGTAAAGATAAATTGGAGAGGGAAAATCGTCTCCGACAAAAATTACATTGTGAAAAAAGGGAAGCGGGTCCAGATGGAAAAGTTCTTTCCTGTCTTCTCGAATCATTGCTACCGATTCGCGTGGAGGCTCCCATCGGAGGTACAGAAGAAGATGCGTGCATACGGCGGGAAGTATGATCCGCTTACGCCGATACGCGCCGACCTCTCTCCCTGATCTTGCGCGGCTTAAAGGCGACACGTTCGCCTTTTATTTTTTGTGCTGGGGAGAGGAACGTGATTACACTTCTCTCTCACAAAATACGGTCGCCGTCGCTCCCGTATTTCGCGAGCCGCCTCACGCGACCTGGCGTGCTCGCCAGGTGCCCGCGTTCGCTTTCGAGTCCTCTCCCACAGCTACAAAACAATAGTCGCCGCACGCTTCCGCGTACGGCTCCTTTGTTTTGTGCTGGGGAGAGGACTCGAACCTCCAATGGATTGCTCCGCTAGCTCCTAAGGCTAGTGCGTCTACCAATTTCGCCACCCCAGCGGCTTATGTTGAGTAAGTATAATCCACTCAATCTGTGTTACTCGTTTGTGCGCCCACCAGGATTCGGACCTGGGACCTTCTCGTTAAGAGCGAGCTGCTCTACCAGCTGAGCTATGGGCGCTGAATCAGATATTTACTGGTGGCCGCTCGATCCTTCTTAACTGCGACCAACGCAGTATGATTGATTCTATTTCGGGAATCAAATCCTGTAAAGCCGCTTGTATCCATGCGAGGGTCGTATGTCGCATGTCCGTACCCTTTGGCACATACACTTTGATAGTTCCGTAATACAAGTTGTTTTTCTTAAATCCCTTGCCCGCGGGCTTAATAAAAGTCTTCCCGAAGTTCTCAATTGGAATTCCTGTGACCTCTGACCAGAACTGCCTCATTCGTGCTTCGTTCTGTTGGGAATAAATGTTCAAGTGTGCTTTAAGCACCGATGGAGAAATATCAAACATCTCTTTGAACCAGCGTGTCATAAGCGCGATAAGAGCCGGGTCGGAGTTTGTAATGGCAAAATTCTTCGTCTTGCTTCCTTCGGCCCAATAGAGAGCCGCGCCCAGGAACCGACGAGTCTCCGGCGAACGGACCCCTGTTCTCAAGTTTCTTTCCAGTTCAGACCGCTTGCGCCTTTGTGCTCTGGTATACTTCTATCGATTTATGGCACGGATATACGACAAAGCTTTTCTCGACTCGTCTATTGTGCCGATGGGTGCCGCTACGATGAGCGTCGCGAGCTCCGCGGTGCTCTACGGCCTAAGCGTCTACAGCGTTTTCCCGATATGCACGACGAAGAGCGGCCTCGCGGCGTTCCGCATCGACGACCATTTCAAGCGGCTGGCCGACTCCGCGCGCATTATGGGCATCGATACGTTCGAACGCGACTGGACGCGGGAGAGATTCATCGAGACGGTACGGGATCTTGTCGCGGCAAATACTGTCAGCGAAGATGTGTTCGCGCGCGTGAGCGTGCATGTGAACGAGCTCCTGCCCGGTACGCGCTCGCGCGGCCTCTCTACGGCGGTCAGCATGTTCCTCTACGAGGCGGCACCGATTCTGCCTGGCGCAGGCGCGCGGCTCAAGACAAGCGTCTGGCGCCGAGTGCCCGACTACGCGATCCCCTCAAGGGCGAAGGTGAACGGCGCATACGTGAACTCCGTCCTCGCCAAGCAGGATGCGCTCGACAGTGGCTACGACGACTGCGTCTTTCTCGACGCTTCCGGACACGTCTGCGAGCTTTCCGCCGCCAACATTTTCATCGTCCGCGACGGCGTCCTCGCGACCCCGGGGACATCAAACGACATCCTCGAAGGCATCTCTCGGCGCACTATCCTCGAGCTCGCGCGCGATATGGGTATCGCGACATCCGAGCGAGTCATCGATCTTACCGAGCTGTATATTGCCGATGAAGTGTTCGCCTCGGGCACATCCGCCTTTATCTCTCCGATCAAGGAGATCGACAAACGGACTATCAGCAACGGAGAGACGGGGGCCGTTACCTCCGCATTAAAGAAGAAGTATCGCGAAGTTCTACACGGCGAAGACCCGTGCTACGCGCGCCTGCTCACGAATCTCCGATAGTGCCGAGGGTGGGAATCGAACCCACATGAAGGTTTTTAGGCCCTCTCAGGATTTTAAGTCCTGTGCGTCTACCAATTCCGCCACCTCGACAACTCTCTGCATTCTACACTTTTATCATGCGTGAGGCCCGGGCGGGAATTGAACCCGCGCATAACGGTTTTGCAGACCGTCGCGTTACCACTTCGCCACCGGGCCGTCTGTTGATGATACTACCGCGCGCCCGTATCCGAAAGAGATTGTTCCCGATTATCGAGCAGGAAGTCGACGCGCGGGAGGCGCATCCGCGCATGCGTTTTTAAATGGTTTGAAAACGCCTCGCGCTGTCGCTCGAGGAAGGCGAGCGCCGCTCGCGCCTTCTCCTCGGGGAAGACGCTTACAAAGACCAGGACACGTTCGCCGTGTGCCGCGCTCTCGGCGCGGATGACGGTGATGAGCGACTCGGTGCCGGCCTCGCGGGCAATAAACATCGCCGCCTCGTGTGCGATGATCTCGGTAGCGCGCTCGCTCTCTCGGCGCGGACTGCGGCTTTTCCTGTCGAGGGTCATACGGCGGCGGCGAAGGCGACGATCTCGTCGCCGTAGACGGAGTTCTCGCGGCACTCTACCTCGGTGCCGAAGTCGCCCTCGGTCTTTATCTCTTTCACGTCCGCGCGCGCCTGCTGGAGATTCTTAATACTGCCTCGCGCTATTTCCTCACCCTTCCGCAATATCTTCATGCGGTCGCCGACGGAGAGAATGCCGGATACGTAGCGCGCACCGAGCACCTGCTTCTTCGCGCCGGAAGAGAAGGTCTTCAGCACCGTCGCGCGCCCGAGCTCCTTCTCTATAGCGAGGGCGGGTACGCGCCCCTCGAGAAGCTCCGCGACCCGTGCCGACAGCTCGTAGATGATGGAAAAAGATTCGATAGCGACGCTTTCGCGCTCCGCGAGGTCGCGCGCGATAGCGTCCGTTCCGGCATTAAACGCGATAATAACGCCGCCCGAGGCGTTTGCGGTCTTCACGTCGGTTTCCGAGACGCTTCCGACGCCTGTGGAGACGATACGGACGGCACCACGCTCATGGGTTATCTTCTCGAGCTCGTGAGCGATGGCGTCGATAGAGCCGGCAACGTCCGCCTTTATGATGAGCGGGAGTTCAGTAATACCCTCGGTCGCGGCACTCCTCGCCGGAAAGTCTGACTTCCCGGGGAAGTCTGACTTTCCGGCGAGGGTCTCGGCCTCTTTCTTAGTCTTCACGATGCTGAAGAGCGACCCGGCGGTCGGAAGCGAGCTAAAGCCAGAGATGCGCGCCGGCTCCGAGGGCCCCGCGCGCTCGACGCGCGCGCCGCGGAAGTCTTCGATGAAGCGTATGGGAGCGTACGCGCCGCCTGCGACGACGAATCCTTCGAGGGTGAGTGTCCCGTCTTTTATAATAAGCGTCGCAGAGGCGCCGCGTCTCGGATCCTGCGTTGATTCAAGCACGAAGCCGGTCGCGCCCCGCTCTGGGTCGGCCGATATCTCTGCCAGGTCTGACGCGAGCAGGAGGAGATCCAGCAATTCGGGAATGCCCTCGCCGGTCTTTGAAGAGATGAGCGCGTAGGCGACGTCGCCGCCCATGCCCTCGATATAGATGCCGTGTTCGACGAGCGAGGATTTGGCGCGATTGATGTCCGCGTTGTTCTTATCTATCTTCGTGATGGCGACGATGTAGGGGATGCCGGCCTCCTTGATGGCGGCGAGCGCGTCGAGCGTCTGGGGCATCACACCTTCATCTGCCGCGACGACAAGGATACTGATGTCCGCCGCCGCCGCGCCGCGCGTGCGGAGCGCCTTGAACGCTTCATGTCCGGGAGTATCGAGAAAGGTGATCGGCCGGCCGTTGTGAAGCGCGACGTATGCGGCGACGTGCTGGGTGATGCCGCCCGCCTCGCCCGCGACGACGCTCGCCTTCCGGATGTAATCCAGAAGAGAAGATTTCCCGTGGTCTATGTGGCCCATCACCGCGATGACGGGCGGTCGAGATGTCCGCGCCATAATGACTCCATTTCATCACGAAAATGACTCAATTGCAATTTCTGCTAGAATCAACCTATGTTTTGGAAGAAACGAACGTATCTCGATATCGCCGCGGGCGTAAGCGGGAATCCGTCGTCGGCACACGAAGAAGGGAGGCGAGCGAAGAAGATGTTGGAAGAGGCGCGCGTCGACATCGCCAGACTGCTCGAAGTGCAGGCTGACGACGTCATCTTCACGAGCGGGGCGACGGAGGCGAACGCGCTTGCGGTGCTCGGACACGTACGCGCTCTGCGCATGCGCGCCGGCTTCGATGTCCCGGGGAGGAATAATATGCATGTGCTGTATCTGTCGAGCGCGCACGCGTCGATCGTCGAGAATGTACGTCTGCTTGCGGCCGAGGGAGTAAAGACCGAACCCTTGCCGATACGGAACGCTCGTGTCGACACTGCGGCATTGGCGGATATGATCCGGCCGGAGACGGCGCTCGTCTCGATGGACGCCGTCTGCGGCGAGACGGGTGTGGTGTGGAATACGCGCGAAGTAGCCGAATCATTGCAAGCTGGCAAAGTCAGACTTTGCCAGCAATATGGGGATAACTCTAACTCCAACGTTTCGTTCAAATCCAGATTTTCTAGAGCGCTCCTGCACGTCGACGCGAGTCAGGCGCCTCTGACGGAGAAGATTACCCGGGCGCATTTCGGCGCAGACCTGCTTACGCTCGACGCGGCGAAGGTCGGCGATATCCGCGGCATGGGAGCGCTTGTCGCGCATCGCACCATTCCGCTTATGCCGCTCTACGACGGCGGGGGACAGGAGCGGGGCTTGCGTCCGGGAACCGAATCGCCGGAGCTTGCACGGGAATTCGCGGCGGCGCTCCGCGCCGCCGCCAGCGGCCGCGCCGCATTCCGCGCTTCTGCAGAGCGTCTGCGAGCGCGCCTTATCGAGAACATCATTCACGCCGTCTCCGACGTACAGATAAACGAGGGGCGCGGCGAGAGACAGGCGCCGAATATTCTCAACCTCTCCCTGTCCGGCCGCGATACGGATTATCTCGTCGCGCTTCTCGATGAAGCCGGGTTTGCCGTGTCGACGAGAAGCGCCTGCGAGACTGATTCGGCAGAGGGATCTCGTGCGGTCCTTGCGCTCTTTGGAGACCGCGCTCGCGCCCGCGCGACCCTACGAATCTCTTGGGGGCCGGATACCCGTTCTTCCGAACTCACCCGTTTCTCCCACGCGCTCGCGCAGACCGTCGCGTTCATTGACACGAGCGGGCAAGGGTAGCATGATAGTCGTATGAATATAGAAGAACTCTCCAAGTCCCAGCTCATCCTCCTTACGATCCTCGTGAACTTCGTCACGTCGGTCGCGACCGGCATCCTGACGGTCTCGCTCCTCGACCATGCACCGGCATTCGTCACCCAGACCGTCGACCGCGTCGTCGAGCGCACTATCGAGACAGTCGCGGCGGCGGCGCCCGCCGCGATTATCCAGGCGCCTGCGCCGTCGAATCAAGACCTGGTTACTGCCGCGCTCGGTATCGACGCCGCCCGCGCGGTCGTAATCTATGCCGCAGAAACCGGCACCTCGACGCCGCCTATTACCGTCGGTACGTTCCTCTCCAAGTCGCGTGCCATCGCGACCGCCGCGCTCGACGCTCTGCCGAAGGAAATACTCGTCGAGTTCCAGAACGGTTCTTACATCGCCGCCTCGCTCGCGCACGAGGGAAGCGGCATCGCGATTTACGGATTCTCCGACGCCGCCGTATTACCGAAGGTTTCGTCGCCGCTCCTTGTCGCCGCAAGCGACCTGAAGCTCGGAGAAACCGCGCTCGCCCTCAGCGCCGACGGCACCGCCGCGACCGGCATCGTCGCGCGCGTAAGCGCGAAGGGCATCCACACCACTCTACCGGACATCGGCGCGGGAAGCGCGGTCGTCAATCTCTCCGGCAACCTTATCGGCATCGGTGCCGGCGCGACCCCCGGCTTCCTTATCAGCGCCGACAAGATAACGGCGCTTCTGGCTGCGACCTCGACCGCCGCGACCTCGACCGCCGCGGCACGGTAATAGTCTTTATATATGCCTCCTTTTAATAATTTCACCACCAAGGCCAAAGAAGCCGTCCGGCGCGCGCACGAGCTCGCGATAGAGCGCGGACAGAATCATGTCTCGCCGCTCCACCTGCTCGCGGCGCTCGTGCTCCAAGAAGAGTCGCTCGTGTTCTCGATGCTCGACCGGATGGAAGTCGACACCATCATGCTTGCCGACGCGGTGCTCGAACATCTGGAGTCGCCCGAGAGCTCGTCGGTGCTCTCTCCCTCCTACCAGATATACCTCACCCCGGATCTCGCGCAGGCGCTCGAGGCTTCGGGGAAGATAGCGGCGAGGATGAACGACACGTTCGTCGGCACGGAGCATCTCTTCCTCGCCGTCCTTGAACACCCGGGCCCCGCAGGCGACATCCTCGCGCGGTTCTCAATCGCTCGCGATGCCGCGCTCGCCGTCCTCAAGGAACTCAAGACCTCCAAGGACGGGCAGTCCACGGAACCGAAGCGTTTCCGCGCCCTCGCCAAGTACGCGCGCAATCTGACCAAGCTCGCGGCGGAGAACAAGCTCGATCCGGTTATCGGCCGCGATATCGAGATAAACCGCGTTATTCAGATCCTCGCGCGCCGTACCAAGAACAATCCGGTGCTTATCGGCGAAGCCGGCGTCGGGAAGACGGCGCTCGCCGAGGGTCTCGCCGCGCGCATGGCCGCGGGCGACGTCCCCGAGTCTCTGAAGGGCAAGGAGCTCCTCTCGCTTGATCTCGGGTTGATGATCGCCGGCACCAAGTATCGCGGCGAATTCGAGGAACGGATGAAGAACGTCATGAAAGAAGTAGAGCGCGCGGAAGGAAAGGTCATTCTTTTCGTCGACGAACTCCACACGCTCGTCGGTGCCGGCAGTGCCGAAGGCTCTTTGGATGCGTCGAATATGCTGAAGCCCGCGCTCTCTCGCGGCGAGATCCGCGTCATCGGAGCGACGACGCTGAAGGAATATCAAAAATATATCGAGAAGGACGCCGCGCTCACGCGCCGTTTCCAGCCGGTGTTCGTCCAGGAACCCTCGGTCGAGGACGGCATCGCTATCCTGCGCGGGCTCCGCGACAAATACGAGCTGTATCACGGCGTACGCATCACCGACGGCGCCATCGTCGCGGCGGTCGAGCTCTCCGCGCGCTATATCAGCGACCGCTTCCTCCCCGACAAGGCTATCGACCTTATCGACGAGGCCGCGAGCGGGCTCCGGATAGCGCTCGAGAACAAGCCCCCGCTTCTCGAGGAGACCGACCGCAAGATACGCCGCCTCGAGATAGAGCGGCAGGCGCTCCAGAAAGACTTGGAAGGAGAGCATGGCAAGGAGATTAAGGAGCGCATCAAGAACATCGATGCGGAGGTCGCCGACCTGAAGGAGAAGACCGGCGAACTCGAGCTTAAATGGAAGAACGAGAAGGAAGTGCTTATCGGCATCCGTGCCGCCAAGACCGAGCTCGAAGCGCTGAAGGTGCAGGCGGATAAGGCAGAGGCCGTCGCCGACCTCGGAACGGTCGCGGAGATACGCTACGGCAAGATCCCTCATCTTCAGAAGGACCTCGAAACGAAGCTGAAGCGCCTGAAGACTCTGCAGAAGTCGCGTCGCGTGCTGAATGAAGAGGTCGCCGAACAGGATATCGCCGGCGTCGTCTCCCGCTGGACCGGCATTCCGGTCGCCAAGATGCTCGAAGAAGAAGCCGCGAAGCTTACTCGCATGGAAGGCGAGCTGAAGAAGAGCATCATCGGCCAAGATTCCGCGGTCAAGAAAGTGACGGATGCGGTGAAGCGTTCTCGCGTCGGCATCAGCGACCCGAACCGCCCTATCGGCTCATTCCTCTTCCTCGGGCCTACGGGGGTAGGGAAGACCGAGCTCTCGAAGAAGCTCGCAGAGTTTATGTTCAACGACGCCGATGCGCTCGTGCGCGTCGATATGAGCGAGTTTATGGAGAGACATTCGGTGGCGAAGCTTATCGGCGCGCCGCCAGGCTACGTCGGCTATGAAGAGTCCGGCACCTTGACCGAACGCATCCGGCACCGCCCGTACGCGGTGGTGCTCTTCGACGAGATAGAGAAGGCGCATCCGGAAGTGTTCAATATCCTGCTCCAAGTGCTCGACTCGGGACACCTTACCGACGGCAAGGGGCGCAAGGTCAATTTCAAGAATACGATCATCGTGCTTACAAGCAACGTCGGCGGAGAGTTCATCGACCGTCTCGCGCATATCGGCTTCGGCACCGCCGGCGCGACCGATGCGACCCGTTATGAAGAGACGAAGGAAAAGGTGATGGACGCGCTCAAGGAACACTTCCGTCCCGAGTTCCTGAATCGTCTCGACGACATCATCATCTTCGACGTGCTCGCGAAGGAGGCACTCGCCAAGATAGTCGATACGCAGGTCGAGGAGGTGAAGAAACGGCTCGCACAGAAGCGCATCGCGCTTACGATAGCACCAGAGGTGCATGCCTGGCTCGCGGAGAAGGGCTACAATCCGCAGTACGGCGCACGCCCGCTCCGCCGCACTATCCAGGATAGGATACTCACGCCGCTCGCTTCGCTTATGGTCGATCAGGGGGTGCTTGAAGGCGGCACGGTCACTGTTTCGATAAAGAACGACGAGCCGCACTTCGAGGTGAAGAAACGCGCGGCGCGGACGCCGCGCGCGAACGCGAAGGAAGCGATGGTTGCCTGACAACGTCTTATCTGCTACATTTCTTGCATGTCACAAGATCGCCTGCTCCGGCTTAAGTCCACGAAGTCCAATCACGTCGTTTGGACGCGTAAAAATAAGAAAAGCGTTGAACGCAAGATCGAGCTTATGAAGTTCGACCCGACGCTCAAAAAGCGCGTGCTTTTCAAAGAGACGAAGAAATAGCCGCTCCGGCCCCCGCAAATGAGAAAAGACTGGAGCAGTCCAGTCTTTTCTCATTTGCGGGCCCACCAGGATCGCGAGTACGCTTATCGGTCATTACATGACCAGTACACCTTGCGGATAATTTGCTTCAGGAAATTGCAAATTATGCTCGCAAGGTTTCCGATTCCTGGACGCACGTCTCCCAGACGTGCTTGGGCCCGCAACGCAAGACCGCCTTACGGCGGTTTTGCTTATGCGGGCCCACCAGGAATCGAACCTGGACTATCGGTTTTGGAGACCGATGTTCTACCACTAAACTATGGACCCGTATACGAAAGATAGCAGATAAGAGCGGAGGGGAAAAGTCGCGCGCTGTATGGTAGCGCGCGGTATGATAGTAGTATGCGTTTCCGTACCGTCCTCCTCGCATTTTTTCTGACCGCGATTTTCGTATTACCGGTCGCCGCGCAGGCGGGCGGCATACCCTTTCTTGGCCCCATTATCCCGCAAGACCAGAATAAGAGCACCTGTCCCGCCGGCTGGGGAATGCTTATCGAGGTCGTCAACAATCTCATCAGCTTCTTTATCACGCTCGCTATCGTCTTCGTCGCCCCCCTTATGCTCGCGTACGCGGGCTTCCTCTTCGTGACGAATCCCGTGAACGCGAGCGGGAAGGAGAAGGCCAAGAAGGTGCTTTGGAACACAGTTATCGGTATCGTTATCGCGCTTGCCGGATGGATGATAGTCGACGCGATTATGGTCGTGCTCTATAACCCGGAAGCGAAGAGCGGCGGGACGAAGCTCGAGGTGTGGTCAAGCCTGATCAGATCGGGGGGCGCTCCTTCCTGTCTCGATCAGAAGGGCGCCAACAAGGACGACAAGCTGAATCAGGCCGTACCGCAAAAACCGCTCGATGTGGTCTATCGCGTGCCTTTTGAAACCAAGTTCACCTTTGACAGTGCTAAAGAGGTAAACGGTGGGATACGAGAACAGGTACCTCACGCGTCGCCTCCGCTAAGAACGCTTCTCGACTGTATGGCCGCGAAGGTTCCGACGGGTGTCGGCAGGATCTCCTCGATTTCGGAAACACCCATTGTTCTCCGTAATAGGACATTCGAGCAATGTGCGTCCGGGGCGATAACATGTACTCATGCCGTCAACTCTTGTCATTATGGCGGGAGGAAGTGCGTTGGCAGTTCCTACGCGGTCGATTTCGGAGACGGGGACCCTGGGACGCGCAATCTCGAGGAACTTAAGACCGCAGCAATCGCGTGCGGTGGAGCGATTAATCCAGAAAAAAGCCATTTGCATGTGAGCGTTGGTGCGGCGGCCGGCTGTGGATGCGACACAGGTCTCGACGATTAAGTAGCTAAAGAGTCGACCGGCCAAGCTTTCGTAGCCACGTCTTCTGGCGGCGCGCATACTGCCAGAGTTTTGCAGATAAAGTCGGTAGTAGAGAATCTTCTGTACGCTCATTTCGTAAAAATTCGCCCACAATTTTGTATTCGAGCCCGAGCTCGTTAAGGCGCGAGTCGCCGACCTCTTCGCGCACGCGGCGCACCTCCTCGATAAGGCCGCGTTCAAAGGCTTTTTTAAGCCGCACATCAATCCTTTCCCGCAGTTCTTCTCGCGGTGGGTCAATCGTTATCCACTCGATGCCGTATTCCGTGTGAAAGTCAGACTTACACAGCGGCTGTGTAAGTCTGACTTTCACACGATCGCGGGGTGGGACGGAGCCGAGGGCGGAGATTATTTCGAGCGCGCGGATGAGCCGGCGGCGATTCTTCGGGTCGAGTTCGGCGGCGCGGCGCGCGTCCGCAGAGCGGACGCGCGCATAAAGCTCTTCGGTCGGAAGCTTCTCGAGCTCGGCGCGGAGCGCGAAGTCCGCGTCAACGCTGGAGGGAAGACCGTTTAGAAGCGCGTCAAAGTAGAAATGCGTTCCGCCGACGAGTATCGGGAGTTTCTCTCGTGCGGAGATCTCTCTGATAAGGCGCGTCGCATCCGCGACGAAGTCGCCCGCGGAGTACGGCTCATCCGCATCGCGGATGTCGATAAGATGATGCGGCACTCCGCGCATCTCCTCGGGAGATATCTTCTCGGTGCCGATATCGAGCCCGCGATAGACCTGCCGCGAATCCACCGAGATTATTTCGCCGTTTCTTGTGAGCGCCTCCTCGATCGCCCGCGCAGACTTGCCCGAGGCGGTCGGTCCGGCGATACAAAGTATGGGAATCATAAGAGGTAAGTGGTAGGGCGCAGGTGGTAGAAGAAACGCATTTTGGTATACTCTAGACCTACAGTCTACTAACTACAACCTACTAACTATTTACTTATGAAAGAAACCAAGAGCAACTACTGCGAGCATTGTGGCGAGTTCCACGACCCTGTGCGCGACTACACCTCGCAGGCGAAGGTCGGCGAGCCGGTACCCGACTTCGAGTTTGAGGCGTACCACCAGGGCGAGATCAAGACGATGAGTCTTTCGAAACTGCGCGGGAAATGGGCGGTGCTCGTCTTCTATCCGGCAGACTTCACCTTCATCTGCCCGACGGAGCTCGAGGAGCTCGCCGCGCTCTATCCGAAGTTTCAAGCACTTAATGCGGAAGTCGTCTCCGTCTCGACCGACACCGTATTCACCCATAAGGCGTGGCATGACGCATCTCCCGCCATCAGGAAGATCGCGTACCCGATGGCCGCCGATCCTTCCGGCAAGATGGCGTACGCCTTCGGCGTCCTTGTCGAAAACGACGGGCCGGAGCTGACGCCGGACGAGGGTCTCGCGCTTCGCGGCACGTTCATCATCGACCCTTCCGGTACGCTCCGTTCCATGGAGATAAACGACAACTCGATAGGACGCAAGGGCGCTGAAACGTTACGCAAGCTCCATGCGGCGCAGTATGTCGAGACGCATAAGGGCAAGGTCTGTCCCGCCTCCTGGGAGCCAGGCGACGACACGCTTGAACCGGGTCTTGATCTAGTGGGGAAGCTATAAGTCTCGGTGCCCTCGGCAGGATTCGAACCCGCGAGTCCTCATTAGAATAGAGGCAGTTTATCCATTAGCTTACGAGGGCAAGACGAGAAGCGCACAATGCGCTTGGATTCTCCATCTTCTTTTCCTCGGAAACATAAACATAGATAGTATGTTAGCAGGTATTTTGATTCAATCAATGTTTTTCAGGAGACCTTCTCACATCAGAATATCTTTCCCTCATTAAGGATGAAAATGTCTCTATAGTAAGGGCTTTGTTTGAGTCGGATAAGTAGTTGGTTCTTGAAGTCTCGTACCGAGACGAAGCCGCCATCTATGTGAACCTCGGCAATAGAGGGCCATACTTGGCTTAGATATTCAATAGCAGCAACGGCGTTTCCAGAGTAAATGAGGTCAAGCGCGTAACTCCAAGGTACACTGCAGGAAACTCCACTTCCCTCGAATGGTGTGCACCCATCTGTATTTTTGTAGAAATTAACTTTCCCGGTGATTTCTGCCTGAGATGGCGGCGGTTTGTGCATCAGAATTAAATCAGGAATGTATGTTTGTGTTTTGTTGTCCCAACTTAGATAGACTGGCACATATGGAGAAGAAGCGTGATCTGTGTGCCAAAACACAAATGTAGAATCGAACAGCTCGATATCGATCTTCCCGTCGCTATTTAGATCTTTAAACACAGCTCCACCCTTAAGACCTTCGAGATGAATCAATTCTTCTATGAGTCCATCTTGAGTGAGTTCAAAAATTCCGTAATCAACATATCCTCCGTTACCACCCCACGTTTCTTCCAATACAAAATTTTTGGTCCCGTCGCCGTTGATATCAACACCGAATGTAGCCGAAGAGCTAGTATCGCAGTTCGTCGTACTCGCGTCTTCATGGGGACAAGGGACATCTGGGACGGAATAACCGCCGCCTTCTTTCGTAAGGACAAGTTTATCGTCCTGAAATACATTTAAAGTGCTGGAGTCGTATTGCCCGAAGACTTGGAAAGTAATGTTTTTATACTTGTAGGTTGTCGTAGATGCGTCAGCCGCGTGCGCATCTAACAAAACTTCTACTCTGGTATCCTCATTTTGGCCAGATTCGTTAACAAAAGTGTCCCACGCAATTGCTCCAACTACATAAACCCCGACGCAGGAAAGGAAAGCGATAAGCCCAACCAGAGCTGGCTGCAAGTTCTTATTAACTAAAGGTTTCCCACTGATTGCACGGGATAAAAATAGCCAAAATGAATAGCCGATGGCCGCAAAAATTACAGCTGGAATTATGATATAGAGAAGAGTGTCAAGTAGGTTTGTCATATATCTTTGTTTGTATATCCTTCCTCGGCTTCTTCCTACCAGATTTATCCACACTTCCTATAAAATTTTGCAAATCTTCATACCAATCCTTCGCCCATAAAGCGCGATCGCAATCTCGAAGCTCTAACTTTCCGTTTTCTTCAGCGACCTTTCTAACGGCTGGCAAGTAATCCTCAAGGTATTTCTTCACACCAGCATCTGCGTTGCTTGTAATATCTAACGGCACCCACTCTTTCTTTTTCTCTTTCTTATTCCAAACTTCTACTTCTTCCCACAAAGGAGGCTTTCTATTTTTGCTCAATTTGACCAACTGCTTACGAACGCGAATATCGTAAACAGTAAATTCCATCGGATAGAGAATGGTCAAAATTGCAGATGCAGTGGCTAGTCGAATTCCTCTGATGTGTCCTTTGTCATTTTCTAACAGGATCTGCAGTCGCTCTTTTCGAGAAGTGGCATTAAAAATATCATCTGTCAGCTCCCCAATCTCCTTGTCCGTCAATGAAATCTTTGTCTTCCCGAACTTTTGATTCTTCCACTCTATGATTGCAAAAAATTGTTCTGGCGTGAGGTATCCTTTCGTATGAAAATCTGAATACACCTCTTTTTCAAGATATTCTTTTTCGAGCCAATAGTATTTTAGATAATCTTTTATAGGCATAATGTATGTGCGAAATTGATCTTTCAATTAACTGTCGTATGAAATATCACCATGCTGAAATAATCTCATAAAATCGCCATTACCTCAATGCGTTGAGTTGATGCCAAAAATCGACCTTCGCCCTGCCGCTCCATGCATTCACCCCCCCCCGCGAATCCGCCGGAAGGCAAAAGAGAAATGCGCGGACAGGTCTCGGGGCCGCCGTCCGCGGCGGCGAGCCCGCGAGTCTGTGAGCGGGCGAGCGACCTAAAGCTCTTGAGCGAAGCGATTAGAGCTTGGAAGTACTCTTTGTGGTGTAAGCATTAGGGCGTGGTATTCTGTATGAAATGAGTTCAAGCGAATTCATATAGACTCACCAAGACCCGACCTCGGTCGGAAAATTCGGAATTTTTGCGCGCGGCGGCTACCGCCGCGCGGGAAAATTCCGGCGTTTCCGATTCTGTATCAGTCTCGGTGCCGGGAGAGAGACTCGAACTCTCACGTCTTGCGACAATGGGTCTTGAATCCATCGCGTCTACCAATTCCGCCATCCCGGCTTACACTGCCCACAGTAGCATTTCGCAATCATAATTTCATCATGGTAAAATGCGCGCAATGAAAGATGATGCGGCGTATGTACCGACCAAGTATGATTCGGTCTTCTGGATCGATGTCGGCCGTATCGTGCCGAACCCGTACCAGCCGCGCAAGGAGTTCAGCGAAGAAGGATTAAAGTCGCTCGCGGAGAGCATCCGCCAGTACGGTGTGCTCCAACCGCTCGTAGTAAGCCGTTCGGAGGTGGAGAAGCCCGACGGTCTCGAGACCGTCTACGAGCTTATCGCGGGCGAGCGGCGCCTACGCGCGAGCAAGCTCGCGGGCCTTAAGCAGATACCGGTCGTCATCCGTCAGGGCGAGAGCAATCTTACCAAGCTCGAGCTCGCCATCATCGAAAATCTCCAGAGAGAAGACCTGAACGCCATCGATCGCGCGAAGGCGCTCCAGAAGCTTATCGACGAGTTCGGCATCTCGCACGCCGAATGCGCCGCGAAGATCGGCAAGAGCCGCGAGTATGTCTCAAACTCGCTCCGGCTCCTCTCGCTCCCCGAACACATGCAGAGCGCCATCGTGGGGAGGGAGATCAACGAGGGCCACGCCCGTCCGCTTATGGCGCTGAACGACCGTCCGGAGGAGCGCGAGACCCTCTTTAAAGAGATAATACTCAAGAGGTTGTCCGTTCGTGCGGCGGAGCGCATCGCGCGCTCCATCGCGCAGGAGCGCGTGCACAAGAAGAACCGGAAATCGCAGGAGATAGTGGAGATCGAGAAATCCCTGACCGAGACCTTGGGCACGCGCGTTATCATCGAGACCAACGCCGAGGGCGGCTGTCTCCGCATAGACTTCTTTTCGCCCGACGACCTCCAGCACCTTGTCGCCGCGCTCGCCGCAGAGCAGGAGAACGCTCCGCAGACCTCTCTTCCCGTGTTCCCCAACACCACCCAGCTCTCGGCCGATCCAGTCCCTCCGGCCGCGCCCGAGGAGCGCTCCGACGACGAGCTTTATTCGGTCAGCGGGTTTACGGTGTAATAGAGTCTCGCGCTCCCTGCGGCCCTACTTCTCTCGGTGCGCATGCCGATGTCGGCGCCGCGGCTTTTGCGCCGGTTCGGTCATGCCGAGCGCCGCGCGTATATGGCGCCGCGCAAGCGAGGTGCGGGCGGACTCAAGCCATTTCGGCGAGGGGTGAGCGGAGTCGCGCCGAATGATCTCGACCATCTCGCCGTTGCCGAGCGCGGTATCGAAGGAGACGAGCTTGCCGTTGACCTTCGCGCCCTGGAGATGGTCCCCCAGATCGCTGTGTATCGCGTAGGCGAAGTCGATCGGCGTCGAGGCCGCGGGCAGGTCGATCACGTCGCCCTTCGGGGTGAAGACGAATACCCGATGCGAGAAGAAGTCCTCCTTGAGCCCTTCGACGAACTCTTCGGAGCCGGCGACCTCCGTATGCGCGTCGGCGAGTTCAGCGAGCCAGCGCGGGACCTTTGCGACGCTCGGCGCCTCATCTTTCTTTTTAGCGATGTTCATCAGCGAGGGTATCAGGGAACGGACCCACGAGAAGGAGAGCGATGAAAATCGGTTTTTCTGGACGCTCTTCTCGAGCCTCTCCACGTCCTTGCCCAGCTGTTTGTAGGACATGTGCGACGCGATGCCGAACATCGCGCGGCGATGCATCTCCTCGGTGCGGATTTGTATCTCGACGATGCCCGCCTCCGGCGTCACGACCGTCGTGTGGAGAGACTGGTAGCCGTTTGGCTTCGGGAAGGCGATGTAATCCTTGAATTCTCCCGGGAGCGGCTTATAGAGCGCGTGTACCGCGCCGAGCGTCGCGTAGCAATCCTCGATGGTCGAGACGATAAGCCGCAGGGCCGCGATGTCGCGGATAAGGTTGATATCGTCCTTCTTCCTCTTCAGCTTCTGATGGAGGCTCCAGAGGCCCTTCATGCGGATATCGGAACGGAAATTCGTCAGACCCTTCTTTGCGAGCTCGCGCTTCAGCTCCTTCTGCACTTTTACGAGTCCGTCCTCGGTCTCTTGCGTTTTCAGCTTGCGCATCTCGGCGGTGTGTCGCGCCGCATCAGGGTCGACGTAAGGGAATGCGAGATCTTCAAGATCGCGTTTCATCTTACCCATCCCGAGACGGTCGGCGATTGGAGCGTAGATCTCCAGAGTCTCAAGCGCGATGCGCTTCCGCTTGTGTTCCGGCACATGCTCGAGCGTCTGCATGTTATGGAAGCGGTCGGCGAGCTTCACGATGAGCACGCGGATGTCGCTCGCGGTCGCCACGAGGAGCCGACGGAGCGATTCTGCATGACGCTCGGCTCCGCGATATTTGTGCGTGCCGAGCTTCGTCACGCCGTCGACGATGAAGAGGAGCTCCTTCCCGAACTCCCGCTCGATCTCCGCGCGCGAGACGCGCGCGTCCTCGATCGCGTCGTGCAGAAGCCCTGCCGCGATAGTCGTCGCGTCCATGCCGTACTCGGCGAGTATCTTCGCGGTGGCGGCCGCATGGATGAAATATGGCTCGCCCGAATAGCGGGTCTGGCCCTCGTGCGCCTTCTTCGAATACTCATACGCCTTCTCTACGAAGGCGATATCCTCCGGCGTCGCCGCGGTCATCTCTCCGACAATCTCCCCGACGCTTGTCATAGGAGATTACTATACACCCGCCGATTTATTTTTGCTTCAGACCTGCTACAATATTTCCGTTCGGTTTAAAGGGAGAAAAAAATGAACGGGAAATTGTTCTTTGCCCTCATCGTGGTGTGCGTGGTCGGATTTTCCCCAGGACGGGGAAGAGTTTCGCAGTGTGTACGTTGGGTGCTCGGATACGAAGGTTGCCGAGCGAGAGTTGTGACATGGCTTAGAACTGAATTCATCCGGTTGGATTCCATATCAGAGCTCGAACAAAAAATAAGGATTGCCGTCGAAAAGACAAGGCCAGATAGGAGACATCGCACTGGAATAAGGCGTGCGAACCCCGCCTAACTTCCGGTTCGATGACGTAAACATTTATCCGGCGCACCTGCGGTGCGCCGGCCTTTTTTCCCTATTTCAAATACTCGGCCGCGTCGGCGGGAGTGAGAGAGGAGGCATCGACGGCATCGGGGAGGTAGATGCGGCGGAGACCTTTTTTCAAGAAAAGTCCCTGCTTCGATTTATAGAGTGTCATAGTCTTACCGGTTTTCGGGTGCTTGCCTATCTCCCGCACTATCTCGACGCCCTTGGGCGGCTGTTTCTGGACTGCCAAGAGAGAAAGTGCTTCGTCGAGCGTGACGGTGTACGGGTCGCCCACGGCAGGCTTCAGCGAACGGAACTCGCCGTCGCTCCCGACGTACGGCCCGAAGCGTCCGGTGGAGGAGAATACCGGTTTGCCCGTCGAGGGATGGTTCCCGAGCTCGCGCGGAAGCGAGAGATACTTGACCGCGTCCGCGAGCGTTATCTGCGAGAGGTCGGTGCCCTTAGGGATGCTCGCGCGTTTGGCGGCGGTCTTCGGCCGCCCTTTGCCGCGTTTCGCGACTTTCTTTCGCGGCTTCTTAACCGCGCCCTTCGTAGCCTTCTGAGGCGAAGTAGGGCTCACCGCTTCGGTTTCTTGTTCGCTGGCCTCGGGTAGTGCCATCTCCACATACGGCCCGAAGCGTCCGTTCTTGATGAAAATCTTCTTACCGGTCTCCGGGTGGACGCCGATAGGCTCGTCGCTCTTCAGCTCGGCGCCCTCCTCGGTGCGCGCGCCGAGACAGTCGGGGTACCGCTTACAGCTCATAAAGACGCCTCCGCGCCCGAGCTTGAATTCCATCGGGCCGCCGCAGAGCGGGCAGGGGAACTCTGCGGGCGCGTCGCCGAGCGAGGTCGCCTTCGGGAGTTTATCCTTCGCGCGCACAGCCTTCTCGAACGGGCCGTAAAATGCCGAGAGCGTCTCCGCGTAGCCGCGCTCGCCGCGCGCAATCTCGTCGAGCTCGTTTTCCATTTCGGCGGTGAAGGTATCGCTCACATACGTCGGGAAGTGCTCCTCGAGCCAGCCGGAGACGACCATGCCGGTGGCGGTCGGTTGGAGTGAGCGGCCGAGCTTCTCGACGTAGCCGCGATCTTGGATGGTCTTCATAATCGAGGCATACGTCGAAGGGCGGCCGATGCCGCGCTTCTCGAGCTCTTTGATGAGACCGGCTTCGGTATAGCGATTCGGCGGCTCGGTCTGCTTTTCCTCTGAAGAGAGAGAAAGGAGGGTAAGCGCGTCGCCTTTCGCGAGATGCGGCAGTTCGACGTCCTCGCCTCTCGCAGTAGTGTCGAGCGCGAGCCAGCCGGGGAAGAGTAGTCGCGAGCCATTGGCGGTGAAGGTCGGGATGTCTTTGTCGGCCTGTACAGATACGCCGGTGCGCATAATCTTTGCGGCGGCCATCTGCGAGGCGAGCGCGCGGATGCGAATCAGCTCGTAGAGCGCCGTTTCGTCCGGCGTGGCGCCCGCCCGCGCCTTCTTCGGGTCGGTGGGGCGGACGGCCTCGTGCGCTTCCTGCGCATTCTTGCTTGTCGTCTTGTAGGCGCGCACCTGGAGATATTCATTGCCGAATTGGCTTTCGACGACGCTTGCCATCTTCACGACAGCCTCTTTCGCGAGGTTCACCGAGTCGGTACGCATATAGGTGATGTGTCCGGCTTCGTAGAGCTTCTGCGCCGCGCGCATCGTCCGCGACGGGGCGAAGCCGAGCCGCGTCGAGGCGGTCTGTTGGAGAGTCGAGGTAGTGAAGGGCGGACGAGGATTGCGTTCCTCCGACTTTTCCGAGACATCGGCGACGCTCCAGCGCGCACCTCTGCCGGAGAACACGATGCGTTCCGCCTCCTCTTTGGTCGCTGGTTGTTCGACGCAGGTCGCGGCGATCTCGCCGGCCTTCGACGTAAAGAGTGCCGAAAGCACGAAGTACGTTACCGGAATAAACGCTTTTATCTCGCGCTCGCGTTCCGCGAGGATCCGGAGCGCCGGAGACTGCACCCGCCCCGCCGAAAGCCCGTAGCGCACCTTCTTCCAGATAAGGCCGGAGAGGTCGTAGCCCACGATACGGTCGAGAACTCGCCGCGCTTCTTGCGCGCGTCGCAAGTGTTCGTCGATCGCGCGCGGATGGGCGATAGCCTCCTCGATAGCCTCCTTGGTGATTTCGTGGAAGACGACGCGCTTCGGCTTCTTCAGTCCCGCGACTTCCTTGATATGCCAGGCGATAGCCTCACCCTCGCGGTCGGGGTCGGTCGCGAGGTAGATCTCGTCGGCTTTTCCCGCGGCGCGCTCGATCTTCTCTATCACTTCGCGCTTCTCGGCGGGAATCACGTAGCGCGGAACGAAGCCGCCCTCGACATCGACGGCGTCTGCATTACTCTTGGGCAGGTCGCGCACGTGCCCGACGGAGGCAAGGACGGTGTAGTCCTTGCCTAAATACTGTCCGATGGTGCGCGCCTTAGTCGGCGATTCGACGATTAGCAATTTTTTACTCACGTTCTAACTCATAGCGCGCATACCTATATATGGTCAAGCCCCGCTAAGCGATTTCGACGCAGATTGGGTGATGGTCAGAGCCGATGCGGTCCGGAAGAACTTCCGCATTTTTTATGGTGAACGAATGGGAAACGAGGATGTGGTCGAGCTGGGATTGCGAGAGCGGGTGCGTGATGCCGCCGATAAGCGCGTTCGTCAGCGCATGTTCGACGAAGCGTCGCTCAAGATGCGTCCGTTCGCGGTTGTACAGCGCGGCGTCGCTTATGCGCCCGCCGAGAATCCAATTCAGTATCGAGATATGCGGAGCCTGGATGGTGTTGAAGTCTCCACAGACGATCGTCGGGCGGGCCGGGTCGCGTTCGACCATCGCCGTCTCAAATTCCTTCAGCCGCCAGGTGGGTTGGGCGAGGATAAGGTGGAGATTGAATACGCGGAGCGGAAGGCCGTTTATCTGCAGGTCGGCGTAGAGCCCGCCACGATTGCGAATCTTCGAGAAGCCGAAGGGCCGCATAAGCCGGACGAATAGGCGGGTGCGCCACGGCAGGAGGTGCCAGTATTCGGGGAAGGGTATCTCGCCCTGCGCCTCGATAGGGTGCTTGGAGAGGATGACGACATAATTGCGCACCGTGCCTTCCTTAAATAGCCGCTCGACATCGATGCGGTACGCGATGCGGCAGGGGAGCGACTGCAACCGCTTTAAAAATTCTTCCGGCACTTCCTGTAGGCAGAAGATATCGAAATCAGACTTTGCTATGAAGTCAAAGGCGCGATCGAGTTCGCGATTTCGAAACAGCATATTCCAGGAATAGATAGTCATCATAGACAGCGAGCGTAGTCGAATTATACGCGATGCCACGCGCCGAACTCCTCCTTGGCGAGACCGCGGAGCTCGAGCGCGACGAGCGCGGTGAGCGTCTCGCCCGCGTTAGCAGAGCTTGCTCGAAGGATCTCGTCGCGCGTCAGCGGTTCGGCGAGCATATTCCAGACAGTTAATTCTGCGTCTTCGAGGTCGTTCGGCGCAATCCCGCTCGCCGCACTCTCGCGAGGAGGTATCGAGAGCGCTTCGAGGATGTGGATCGGTTCCGTAACAAGCGCGGCGCCGAGACGGATGAAGAGGTGCGGGCCGAAGGCGTGTGGGTCGCCTATCCTGTGCGGGATACAGAGCAGGTCGCGGTTGTACTCGCTCGCCAGGCGCGCGGTGATGAGCGTGCCAGATTTCTGTCCCGCCTCGATGACGAGTACGGCGTTTGCGATGCCGACCATAAGCCGATTGCGTTCGGGGAAGTAGCGGACATGCGAGGGTGTCTGCGGTTCATACTCGGAGAGCATTCCGCCGCCTTTGGACAGGATTTCTTTCGCGAACGCGCGATTGCTTCTCGGGTAGAGTATCGAGTCGTCGAGGCCGGAGCCGGGGAAGGCGAGCGTGTGGAGTCCAGCGGCGAGTGCCGCTTTATGTGCGCAGGTGTCGACGCCGAGCGCGAGGCCGCTTACGATAGAAATAGGATAACCGGCAAGGCCGGTAATTAACTTCTCGCACGCCTCTTGGCCGTAGCGCGTCATCGCGCGGCTCCCGACCACCGCGAGCAGTTTGTGTCCTTCAGGCGGCAAGGCACCCCGTATCCAGAGCTTCTCCGGCGGTTGGGGTATCTCGAGCAGTTGTGCAGGCCACTCTGTGCGTGGCAACTCCCGTATTTCCATCAAAATAGTATATCTCGCACCTGCATCGATACATAACCATCCGCAACTTCGTCCTATAGGACGAAGTTGCGGATGGTTGACGGAATGGAATCAGGATGTAGTCCTCTCGATACATACGCCGCGCCCTTCGGGACGCGGCGACGCTGTTTGTATGTACATATTGAACGGGTGATATACTATTTACCACATGCTCGACATACATTTCATACGGGAGAACGCGGAGATTATCAAAGCCGGCGCGGCGAAGAAGAGGATCGCGGTGGATATCGACGCTCTTATCAAGATAGACGACGAGCGTAAGCTGATCCGCCAGGAGCTCGACGTGAAGCGCGCCGAGCAGAACCGCCGGAGCAACGAGATCCAGGTGTTGAAGGGCGCCGAGCGCGAACAGGTCATCGAGCAGATGCAGCACTTGAAGGCCGGTATGGCCGAGGCGGAGGAGAGACTGAAGGCAGTGATGGCCGAATGGCAGAAGCTGATGCTTACCGTGCCGAACATCCCCGACATGTCGGTGCCCGACGGCGAGAGCGACGTCGACAATCTCGAAGTGAAGAAGTGGGGAGTACTGCCGGAGTTTGCGTTTAAGACGAAGGATCATGTCGAGCTGATGACGGCGCTCGACATCGCCGACTTCGAGCGCGGGGCGAAGGTCGCCGGATTCCGCGGCTATTTCCTCAAGGGCGACGGCGTCCTGCTCGCGAACGCGGTGTGGCAGTTGGCGCTGAAGCATTTCTCCGCGAAGGGATTTATGCCCATGAGCGTGCCGAGCTTGGTGCGCCGCGAAGCCTTCATGGGTACCGGCTATCTGCCGCAGGGCGAGGAGGACCTTTATAAGACACAGGACGGCGAGTATCTCGCGGGTACCGGAGAGGTTGCGACGATGGCCTACTATATGGACGAAGTGCTCGACGCGGGAACCTTTCCGGTGAAGTTCCTCGCGTTCTCTCCCTGCTTCCGCCGAGAGGCGGGCGCGCACGGCAAGGATGTGCGCGGGCTTATCCGCGTCCACGAGTTTTTCAAGTGGGAGCAGGTCGTGCTCTGTAAGGCGGAGCATGGAGAATCGGTGCGCATACACGAGTGGCTGAACCGCAATACCGAGGAGTTTATCGAGCTTCTCAATATCCCGTACCATACCGTCGCGAACTGCGGCGGCGACCTCGGGCTGGGGCAGGTAAAGAAGTATGATATCGAACTCTGGGTGCCGGGAGAAAATACGTATAGGGAGATAAGCTCCGCTTCCTACTTTCACGATTTCCAGACGCGCCGGCTCAATATCCGTTACCGCGACGAGGAAGGGAATATGCGTTTCCCGCACTCGCTCAATTCAACCGCGATACCGACGCCGCGCATCCTCGTCTCTATCATCGAGAACTATCAGCAGGAAGACGGTACGATAAAAGTGCCCGAGGCCCTGGTGCCGTATGTCGGAAAGACTGTCATCGGCCGCGCGCAGTAGCCTGCCTCGGCAGGGGGTTGCAGAGCGGCGGCGGCTGCGCCGCCGCCGCTTCGCGTTCGCGCTCTCCGTGTTGTTCGTACTTCTGCTCTCCGCGGCTGTTTACGGCCTCTGGCAGAGCCCTGTGCGCGTCGAACGCATTGATGTCTACGGCCCAGACGCTTCGCTCGCCGCGTATGCGCGGGAGGCGATGCAGGGAGCGTACATGGGAATCATCCCGCGTGACTCGATATTTTTCTTTCCGGAGAGCCGCATGCGTGCCGGCATTCTCGCTGACCGCCCGGACATTGCCGCCGTCTCGATATCTCGGGAGAGTTTTAGCGGCATCTCGATACGCCCCCACGGGCGCGCCCCGCTCGGGCGCTGGTGCGGGCTCGCTCCTACCGGCGGCGGGGTTGAAGAGTACTGCTACGTTTTCGATGCGAGCGGCTACGTCTTCGCCGCCGCCGACGCTTCGGCATCTCCTATTAACTCTTTTACGCTGTATGCTCCGCTTGAGGAGGATGCACAAGGGTCGCCTGCGGTGAGCGAAGTCGAACCGCTTCGCGCTAGCATCGCCCATATCAAGAGGCTTCCTGCGGTGTTTGACTTCGCGCGCGAGCTCGGTACGTTCGGCTCGCCGGTTTCCCGTATCGTCCTTCGCGGCGACGAGGTCGATGATTATCTTGTAAGCGGCACCCGCATCACCTATGTGCTCGGAGACGAACAGGACGCCTTCACCGCGCTCGTCTCCGCACGCGACAGCCTCAACCTCGCCGACGGCTCGCTCGACTACGTCGACCTGCGCTTCGACGGGAAGGTGTATATGAAAAGGCGTTAGGCTCTCGATATTAGAAAAAGAAAAGGGCGAAGGGGAGATCAGACTTCGATCAACCCTTCGCCCACTCGGGAGCATTTCTGCTCCATGGAACGCCCTTAACCCGGGCCAGGTACACACTGCAAGGTAGTACTTCAATATGGACTCAGTTCGCGAGACCGAGTCCGGTTGATCTACTTCACCTACATCCACCGCGCCCTTGTGGGGCGCACAAAAACGAGAAAGTAGCTCTATTTACAACGGAATGGAAACCCATGCGATGTATGAGCACCGCACCTCCATCCACTTATTATCCTATACCAAGTCGCTATTTTTGTCAAGCCTTGCTACGATGAATACTATGAACTCCTTATGGAGTGGCTTACCTAAGCCGTTTTTTGCGATGGCGCCGATGGCTGATGTCACCGATGCCGCCTTCCGTGCGCTCGTGGCCTCGCGCGGCGCGCCGGACGTCTTCTGGACCGAGTTCGTCTCGGCTGATGGTCTGTATCACACGCGGGAGATAGGGAAGATGAAAGATAAGGAGAATCCGCTTATGCGTGACCTAATAATCGGCGATGGACAGCGGCCTATCGTTGCACAGATATTTTCTAGCAAGCCTGAAATGATCGCCTACGCGACGAGGCTCGTCGTCAGTCTTGGCTTCGACGGCGTGGATATCAATATGGGTTGTCCTGATAAGAGCATCGAGAAGCAGGGGTGCGGCGCGGCGATGATAAAGCATCCCGAGGTCGCCCGCGCGGTAATCCGCGCGGCGAAGCAAGCCGCGATAGACGCAACACAAGACGTTCATAATTCGTCCTATAGGACAAATCATGAACGTCCGATGCCGATGCCGGTGTCGGTGAAGACGCGGGTGGGATATAACAAAGAATCACTCGATGAGTGGCTCACTGTCATTCTCGAAGAGAAGCCCGCCGCGCTCACTGTCCATCTGCGCACGCGCAAGGAGCTGTCACTTGTGTCCGCGCATTGGGAGCTGATGCCTCGCGTCGTCGCTCTCCGTGACCGGCTCTCTCCCGAGACGCGCGTTATCGGCAACGGCGACGTGGCGAGCGTCGAAGAGGGCAGGCGGCTCGCGAAGGAGACCGGATGCGACGGCATCATGATCGGGCGCGGGATGTTCGGCAACCCCTGGGTCTTCATCGGAAAGTCAGACTTTCCGGCGCTCGAAGAGAAGCTCGCGGCGCTCGTCGAGCTTGCGCACAACTTCGAGAAACTTTCGCCGTCGAAAAACTTTGCGATACTGAAAAAGCACATCAAAGCCTTTGTTACCGGCTTCGCCGGCGCCGCCGAATTGCGCTCGCGTCTTATGACGGCGCGAGATGCCTCCGAGTTGGAAGCACTCGTAAAAACTAGTACCTAGCACCTAACCCCTATATACTAGTCCCATATGGCTCATCAGTCGCTCTACAGGACGCATCGCCCCGCGAGCTTTGCGGAAGTCATCGGGCAGGAACAGGTGACGAAGCCGCTTGAAGAAGCTGCGCGGAGTAAGTCGATAGGGCACGCCTACCTCTTCGCCGGCACGCGTGGGCTCGGGAAGACAAGCGTCGCGCGCATCTTCGCGGATTCGATCGGATGCAAGGAAAATGACTTGTATGAAATAGATGCCGCGAGCAACAACAGCGTCGAGGACATCCGTACGCTCACCGAGGGCGTGTACACGCTCCCGTTCGTCTCGCCGTATAAGGTTTATATTCTCGATGAGGTGCATATGCTCTCGAAAGGGGCGTGGAACGCTTTTTTAAAAACGCTTGAGGAGCCGCCTTCGCATGCGGTATTTATTTTGGCCACAACTGAACTCGAGAAAGTGCCCGAGACCGTGCAGTCGCGCTGTCAGGTGTTCGAATTTAAGAAGCCGACGCGCGCCGTGCTCGCGAAGATGTTGATGGCCGTCGCAAAGAAGGAAGGTTATGCGCTCGCAAGCGACGCCGCCGACTTACTAGCAATGCTCGCGAGCGGCTCGTACCGCGACGCGCTTTCGGTCTTACAAAAGGTAATCGCCGGCGCGGAAGGGAAATCGCTTTCGCGCGAGGAGGTGGAGGCGGCGACCGGAGCGCCGCGACGCGAGCAGGTGCATGCGCTCATAGCCGCGCTCGCCTCTGGCGAGCGCGGGAAAGCGCTCGAGTCAATCGAGAAAGCCGCGAAGTCCGGCGTCGATATGAAGCTCTTTCTCGAGCTCGTGCTCGAAGCGCTCCGCTCCGCACTTCTTATCCGCTTCGCTCCCGAGCTCCGCGCCTCGCTCTCTGAAGAGCTCGGCGCGGACGAATTCGCCGTGCTCGAGATGTCCGCTACTCCCGCAGGTGAGGGATGTTTAACGTCCCTCATTACGCACGACACGATGCTCGCGTTCCTCACTGCCGCCGAGCGTATCCGCTATGCGCCTATCCCAGCTCTTCCGCTCGAGCTGGCCGTCCTTGAACTCTTTCCCGAAGCCACCCCGAAGTGATAGTGTGTTCGTATCGGGGAATCGTCTAATGTAGGACAGGGGCTTTCGAATTGTGTGAATCCGGATTCGATTCCCTATTTGGCAACAAGATGAAAAACAACAAATCAAGATTAATTTTGGGTTTTCTCAACTCAAATTTTTTGATTCTTTTTATTACAACTATTGGCGTGGGGATTACCTGGTGGGGAATATTGCCAGAACTTAATACTTTCAACGCAAGAGCAAAAATTGATGTGAAATTTCATTTTGCAACATCGACTCTGATATTCGGACCGAGTGTTTCAGAGCCAACGAATGTAGCATTAATGACTTATAATAACGGCAACCACAATCCAACTCAGTGGAGGGTTTCTATTTCCTTCTGCAAAGATATAGAAGTTATAAACGCGAGTAATCTCTGGAAGAAAAGTAGTGAAGGATTGAACGAATATGTCTATGAATCAAACAGATTGCTCGTTTCAAATCTCTCTTTCTTTACAGGCTCACTTGACGGTATTGGAGATTTTGGAATCGTCTTTCCGACGGGAATAAATCGAATTATCGATGGGAAAATTCCTGTAGCTCTTGTTACTTCATCGGGTGAAAGAACAGAACCGCAATTTGTATTAGTATCATTAGTATCAGCAGTTTCTTCTGGCATTTCCAGGTTCGTTTACGATGAGGTAATCATTGATTCTCTTCATAAAACATCAAACTTGGCAGATTGTTTCGATATTAATTTCAAATAAGCGGGATCGCGAATCAAAATCCCATACTTTCAATGCAGTTTCTTCGTCATTTTTATGATTGAGCTCTCGTTTGGCTTGTGGTAGGTTTCAACTGACGTTCTTTTGCGGAGGCGAAGTATATGCGTTCCTTGATAAGTCTTTGTGATGGTCCGGACTTCCCGGAGAGACAGAAAGCGTACTTCAATACGGAAGTAAAGGCGCTTCTGGCAGAGGGCGGGACAGGCAGGAGCGGGGCGCTTTTCTGTCTTGCTCGGCTCTGGCAGTACTACAGCACTGGCGGACACTCGATGAGGAGCCTCCGCAGTCTCATCGTCGGGAAGATACTGGCCTGGTTGCACGCTGATGAAGGAATAGCCGGCGGTGCTCATATAGGAAAGGCGAAGATGGCGTTATCGATCCTCGTCGCAATGCATTACGATTATGAGTACATCAACCGGCACGGATGGTTCGACTACCGACTCGAAGGCATATGGGCGCTCTCGTTGAAGGATAGGGCGCTCGTCTCTGCGGCCGCACTTTCCCTCGGTGTCGAGGATATCCCATCGCTTGATGATTGGAGCGAGGAGAGGATACTCGTCCTTCTAAGTGATGATGAAAATGGCTGACGATGTTTGTCAGCCATCTCTCTTTTCCGTAATCCAACCTTTTTGGATTCGCTCAAAATCAAAAATGAGTTAGCATAGAGCCTAGCTCGCGCTCACAGCTGGGGGATCGTCTAATGGTCGGACGCCGCCCTTTGAAGGCGTGAATCGGGGTTCGATTCCCTGTCCCCCAGCTGTGCGCGCGAGTCCGGCAGGGGCTGTGCTAGAATATGCGGGTATGAATACACCAGAAAACAATCAGGGATGGCAAGAAGAGGTTAAACCGGAGGTCACTGATGAAGAAAAACAGTTGAAACAGCTCGATGCGGCGGCGGATGCGGCGCGAGTTGCTGGCGTGTACGATCCTTCAGAAGCTGAAAAGAGCGAGTAACCTCCGTCGGAGAATATCCACAGAGACGCCTTTCGGTCTGGTGTATACTCTCGGTTGTTACCGAATCTAATAATCTAATAACCCATCAACCATGATTCATTCCGTCGTGCATCGTTTGCATAACCCCGATATCGCCATCCTGCTCTTGCGAGTCGCGCTCGGTCTCGTATTCGTCTTCCACGGCTACCAGAAGATAGGCTCGATGGAGCAGACCATCGGCTTCTTCGCGACGCTCGGTATCCCCGCCTTTCTCACGTATGCGACCGCCTGGGTCGAGTTTGTCGGCGGCCTGCTCTTCATCGGCGGCCTCTTCGTCCGCTACGCGGGCGTCGCGCTCACGGTCGTGATGACGGTCGCCCTGTTCCTCGTGCACTTCGAGAAGGGATTCAGTCTCACAAACGGAGGCTACGAGTACGCCTTGACGCTTCTTCTCGGCTCGCTTGCGCTTGTCTTCAGCGGTTCAGGGAAGTATTCTCTTGCCGCCGTTTTGAAGCACCCTGCAGTCTGCGAAACCTGCGAAGTGGGAAACGCGTAAAGTAGAAAACAGAACGCGGCCGCTCTCTGGAGCGGCCGCATTCTGTTTTCTATTCGACATTCTAACGCTAAGGAGTCGTCGGCGTTGATGTCGCCGCCGTGACGAACGAGAACTCGCCCAAAATCGAGACATTCCCCGCGGCGTCGATCGAGCGGACGACGTAGTGATAGGTCGTGTCCGGTGCGAGGCCGGAGAGCGGAAGGGTATGCTTCTTAACGAGACCGGCATCAGACGCCAAGCGAGTCGAGCTCGCGCTCATATCGAGCGGCGAGGTCGTGCCGAAGAAGACCATGCTTGAAGAGGGTTCGTTGGTCTTCCAGCGGATCTCTGCGGAAGCGGCGTCAGGCAGGGCGCGCACGCCGCCGACGCTCGGGCGCGTTACGTCCGTCGTCGTCGCGATTCGGCAACGGCGCTCGCCGTCGTCTCCGATGCTCGCGCCGCGGCATCCGCGATCCGTGCCGTCGTTCCCTCGGCCTTTATGGAAGGAGAAGAAGAACGAGGAGTCGAGCGAAGGACGCGATTGCGCGTTCTCCGCATCGCGCCCGCCGCGATCGTCATCCTTCTCGCTCCCGCGATCGGCGAGCGCGAATGCAGGCGCGAGAAACAGCGAGGCGATAAGGATAGAGCCGGATATTTTTCTTGCGATAGTGTTCATAATAGTAGCGATTATCTGGCGAGTAATGTGAGAATCGGTTTCAGGAAGAATAGGCGTTCCAAAGTCGTTGCGGTATAGTGAAGACTTCTCACATGAGGGTAGACGGCGGCGGGTCGGAATTCTTACTTGCGGCGGCGGGAAGGAATAGCGGTAAGATTCTCCCTCTCGATACGTCCTCGATTATGACGTCGGATATTCAAACAACACAATTCACGAAGCTGTATATCGACGAATCGGATTCGGTGTATAGATTCTGCTTATTGCGAACATCCGACAAGGAAGTTGCGCTCGATATCATGCAAGATACTTTCACCCATTTCTGGGATGCTTCGTCTCGAGAAGGAGGGACGATACGGAACAAGAGGGCGTTCCTCTTTGCCATAGCGAGGAACCGCATCATCGACTGGTATCGTAAGAAAAAGACACTCTCCATCGAGGCGCTGACAGAAGGATCGGAAGCAGACATCGAAGCGTTCGCGGATGTCGCCGGAAGGGCGGAAATAGAGATGGGTCACGAGGCCAGATTCCTTTTGGAGAAGATACGGGAGATTGATCCGCTTTACCAACAAGCCGTTTATTTCAGATTCGTCGAGGGTCTCGGCCCCAAGGATATCGCGCAGATACTCGGCGAGTCGGCCAACGTCGTCTCGGTGCGCATACATCGGGGACTTCGGCAATTGAAGAAAATAGCGGGATATGATGAACCACATGACTGATATGAAAAAAGACTTTTTAAAACAGGGCATTGAAGGGATGCGGCAGGTACGGCTCTCTCCTGCGGAGAAGGGAGCGATGCTGTCGCGTCTTTTGGCGTACGCGGAAGAACATCCCGCCGCTTCGAAGAGCCCTTATGTCTGGAACTTCTTCGCGCGCGCGTATGCGCGCGCGGCGGGACTCCGTTTTGAATATGCGATAGCCGGAGCGCTCATACTGATCCTCGCCGGAGGAACGGCGGCCTCTGCCGCCGAAGGCGCCCTGCCCGGCGACTGGCTGTATCCGGTGAAGGTCGGCATCACCGAACCTTTGCGCGGCGCTCTCGTCGTCGGCGATCCCGCGAAGGCGGAGTGGGAGGCGGAGAGGACGGTACGCCGCCTGGAAGAGGCGGAATCTCTCGCGGAGCAGGGGCGCCTCGACCAGGACTCGGTACAGGAAGCGCGGAAACATTTCGAGAAAAGCGCGGAGAAATTCAACGCCATCATCGAACGTACGGAAACGGAGAACGGAACCTCGGAAGAGATCGTCAACGCGCATCTCGACTTTGAAGTGAAGATGCGCGCTCATTCGCGGATACTTTCATCGATGAAGGAGGACGCGAAGGAATTGCGGCACGGCGGCAATATCGCTCCGCTTCGGGACGCGGTGGAGGAAAACGCGGAGAAGGCGAAGGGGAAAAGAGAGAGAGCCGCCGCCTTTCTGAAAGATTCTCGAGACGCTGATGATTCACGGGAGAAGGGAAGCGGACGGGAATCAAAAGAAGCCGAAGACGAAGAGGACTCTCGGCAAGACTGACCTCGACAGGATGGCGGAACGTCGGCTAAAATGACGTTCGACTATGATTACCAGGATTCGAGCGGCGGGAGCGGGCGCCGCCGTGCTCGCGCTCGTTTATGTATTCGGCTTTTCAGGCTTTGTCGCGACGGAGTACCGCGCGGGATCTTTCGGCGAACCGGAGCGTTTCATCCCTCTTCCGGAGCTCGATAAGGCAGACTATAACGCGCGCCTCTTGGCGCTCGCGCGAGTGAGCAGTACGACCGAGACGGCATTTACTGCGTCGACATCGGTCAAGGTTATCTCGACGGTTTCGACAAGCTCACCGCAGGCCTCCACGCCCTCGCTCTGGCCCGTAGGCACCGCGTATCCGAACGCCGGTGCCATCCTCCCGTTTAAGCGCGTCGTCGCGTATTACGGCAATTTCTACTCGAAGCAGATGGGTGTGCTCGGAGAATATCCGACCGATGAGATGCTCGCTAAGCTCGCGAGTACGACTGCCGAGTGGACGAAGGCCGACCCTTCGACGCCAGCGATACCGGCTATCCACTACATCGCCGTCGTCGCGCAAGGGAGCGCGGGTAGGGAGGGGAAGTACATTCTCCGTATGCCTGACGATCAGATCGAGCATGCGATTGCGCTCGCGGCCCGTCTACAGGGACTCGTATTCCTCGATGTGCAGGTAGGGAAGAGTACGCTCGAACACGAGCTCCCCCAGCTCGCGAAGTATCTCGCTCTGCCGCAGGTGCATCTCGCTGTCGACCCCGAGTTCTCGATGAAGTACGGCGATCGACCCGGCACCGTTATCGGCACGTTCGATGCCGCCGATATTAATTATGCCGCCGAGTATCTCGCGAGCCTTGTCCGCGCCCATCATCTGCCGCCGAAGATGCTTGTCGTGCACCGCTTCACGCAGAAGATGGTGACGAATTATGACAAGATTCGACCCCTGCCGGAGGTACAGGTCGTGATGGATATGGACGGGTTTGGCTCGAAGGAGAAGAAGCGGGGAACCTATGATCTGGTCATTTATCCGGAGCCGGTACAATTTGCTGGCATAAAGCTTTTCTACAAGAACGACAACAACCCGCCCGCAAACGGCATCCTCTCGCCCGCCGAAGTCCTCGAGCTCATCCCCGCGCCTACCTACATCCAGTATCAATAGTCACGAAAATCGATTGTTCGTTAACTCCAACGGTCGTAAGAGATAACGAACATTTCTCAAATAGACAAAAACCGGCCGCGCGGGAGCGCGGCCGTTCAGTCGAGGTCGTCGAGTGGAAGGAATGGGTCCATTCCGATGTACCCCTTTGCCTTCTCGCGGTAGTACACATTCGTGCGGAATTTCTCGCCACGGAAGATCCCGGGGAACCAGTGCGGGTCGGATTCAAGCATTCGTTCGTAAGGAACCTTGTCGCGATGATGCCACTCGGGAATCATACTCTCGGTTTCTCGCGGCTCGCCGCTGAACGTGTCGGTGGTGTAGAAGTGCACCTCCATGTTCGGAGCTCCAGCCGCGTAGAACGTTATGATCGCGACCTTTACGAGTTTTGTCGGATCGATGATGATGCCGAACTCTTCCAACATCTCCCGTACGGCACAATCACGGATTGTCTTATCTGGCGGCTCCATCTTGCCGCCGCCTCCATTCAGTGTGCCGACGCCGATTTCGGGCTTACCTTGCTTACGTCCAAGCAAGACGAACTCTCCTCGGAAGGGGAGAACGACAGTAGCGATTCTAGGTTTCGGGTCCATGAAAATCCTCCTATAGTTGCGTTCCGGCCGTATGGTATCATCGTTAGCATATGGACACCAATGAAACAGGGAACAAGTTTTTCTTACCAGCCGCAGTCGTCATAGCGGGGCTCTTAATAGCGGGTGCGGTCGTCTGGAACGGCTCGCGTCCACCGCAGGCGGGGCCGGGAACGGCACCGACAGCGAATATTAAAGACATAGACATAAACGGCGATCCCTTCATCGGCGCCGCGTCAGCGCCTGTTACTATCGCCGTCTGGAGCGACTACCAGTGCCCATTCTGCAAGAAGTTCGAAGTCGAGACCCTGCCGAGCATCATCGCGGATTACGTTAATGCAGGGAAGGTGAAGGTCGTGTTCATGGACTTCGTATTCCTCGGCAACGACTCCCTCGATGCGGCGCTCTATAGCCGCGCGGTCTGGAAGCTCTATCCGGAACAGTACTTCGCCTGGCGCACCGCGATGTACGATGCACAGGACGAAGAAGGCGATCAGGGCTTCGGCGACGCCGCTTCCATCGATACGCTTACCGCGACGATCTCCGGCATCGACGCGACAAAGGTCGCCGCCGACGTGAAGGCGAATAAGGACAGTTATAAGGCCGCGGCAGACGCCGACCGCGCAGAAGGGCAGAAGATCGGCATCAACGCCACTCCGTCGTTTGTCATCAACACGCAGATCATCCAAGGCGCGTATCCGTATCCGGCATTCCAGGAGGCGATAAACGCGGCGTTGAAGTAATGCGCGCGTTTCGCCTATGATTCAAGTCTGGCTCTATACGCTCTCGAGCGTTGTCGCGGTCAGTCTCATCTCTCTGATAGGCATTGTGAGCCTAAGCGTCAAGCAGGAGCGCCTGGAGCGCATCCTCTTCTACCTCGTGAGCTTCTCCGCTGGCGCGCTCCTCGGCGACGCTTTCATCCACCTTCTTCCGGAAATAATGGGAGGGGAGGAGGCTCTGCGAAACGGCGGTTATGTCCTCGCGGGTATCGTGCTCTTCTTCGCGCTCGAGCGGATATTCTTCTGGCATCACTCGCACGGCCCGCACAAGGAGGAGATACATGCGGTGGTGTATCTCACCATCGTCGGCGACGCCCTGCACAACTTCCTCGACGGCGTCGCCATCGCGGCAAGCTTCCTGGCCGGTATCCCGATAGGCATCGCCACCACGATTGCGGTCATCTTCCACGAGATACCCCAGGAGATAGGGCAGTTCGCTATATTGGTGCATGGCGGCTGGAGCCGGAAGAAAGCGCTGGCCTACAACTTCTTCTCTGCGCTGACGGCCGTCGTCGGCGCGCTCTCGGTGCTCTTCTTCGCACAGAGCTTTGTCGAAACTCCCGCCCTCCTGCTCGGTCTCGGAGCGGCGGGCTTCATCTATGTCGCGATGTCCGACCTTATTCCTGAATTGCAGAAGGAGTCGCGTCTGCGGCAGTCTGTTCTCCAGCTCGTCTGGATGCTCGCCGGCATCGGAGTAATGGCGCTCCTGCTCCTGCTCGAATAATAAATACAACATTCTCCCTATGAAATTATTTTTCCATTGGCTTGTCTCGGCGCTCGCGATACTCATCGCGGCGTACCTCGTCCCCGGCGTTTCGGTAACTCCTGTCGGCGCGCTCATCGCGGCGGTCGTCCTCGGCGCGCTTAATCTCTTTATCCGCCCCATTCTCCTCCTACTCACGCTCCCGATAACCGCCCTCACGCTCGGTCTCTTCTCTCTTGTCATCAACGCGCTCCTTGTCCTTCTCGCGTCGTATCTCGTGTCCGAGTTTTCGGTCGCCAGTTTCTGGTCGGCATTCCTCTTCGCGCTCGCGCTCTCCGTCGTGAATTGGGTCTTTCATCTGTGGCACCGTGCTTGAGCGAGCGACGGTCTCGGCCTGCTATACTGGACGCATATGATCGACTCGGAACTCCTGGCTAAGCTCGACGCGATAGAGGCGAAGGCGGAAAGGGCGTATCGCGCCGCCGAGACGGTGCGCGCATATCTCTTCTGGACGGGCGTTGTTACCGCCGCTCTTGTCGTACTCCCGATTATCGGCCTCGCCTTCGCCATCCCGCAATTTATCGACACCTACACGACGACCTTGAACGGAATCGGTTACTAGATCGCGCGTTCGCCGCGAAAGATGTTGATAAGAATAGGAAGGAAGGAGACGACGATGATGACCGCCGAGATCGGGAGGATGTATCGCTCGCTGTCGGGGATGAGCGAGCCGAGGAAGTAGCCGAGCGAGAGCATCCCCGCGCCCCAGAGACACCCGCCGAAGATGTTGTAGGAAAGGAATCTCTTGTAAGTCATCGAGCCGACGCCGGCGAGAATCGGCGCGAGCGTGCGCACGATAGGCACGAAGCGCGCGAGCGCGACCGCGCGGCCGCCGTACTGCTGATAGAAGCGTTCGGTGCGTTTCAGGTATTCCTGTTTGAAGAAGAGCGAGTCCTTACGCTTGAAGAGCGCGGGGCCGACGTTCGCGCCGAACCAGTAGCCCACCGAGTCTCCGAGTATCGCCGCGATGACGACGATGATGACAAGCGGCCCGAAGGAGAGAAAACCTCCGGCGGAGAGCAGTCCCGCCGCGAAGAGGAGGGAATCGCCGGGAAAGAAGATGCCGATAAGGAGGCCGCTCTCGGCGAAGACGAGAATAGCGATACCGAGATAACCGCCGGCCTTTATCATGGCGACGGGGTCGAATTGCGCACAGGCGAGTATGAAGTCCAGCATTCGAATGCAGTATACTAGAGAGAATGGAAGTAGCGCCGAAGTTGTCCACGCCCGAAGAGGAGCTCGCGTACCTGCGCGAGCAGGTCGCGCATAAAGAGGCGGAGCTCGCGTCGCGCGGCGCCGAGCGCGAACGTGCGCATATCGTCTCGGAAACTATTCGCGCGCACGAACAGGCTCCCGCCGAAGTGCTCGCTCCCGCGTATCGCATCGAGGAGTCTGCGGCCGGAGACGTTGCGGCAGACATTCTCGCCGAGCTCAAGCTCGGCGAAGGGGCGGGAGTTATCGACAGCCTGCGCCGGACGATGGAGGAGAAGGGGATAAAGAACGCGCTCACGGTCTTGGAGAAGCTCCGCGATCCGCACGTCGCGGACGACTTCCATCGCTATCTCGTCCGGTATGTCGCGGCGGGACTTCCGGCTCGAGGGCTCGACGAGAAGGCACCGCGTTTCCGCGCGCTTAATATGACGCTCTACGAGATCGCCCTTCCGGGGCCTAAGGGCGAGGAGCCGAACGCGCGCGCGAAGACGCTCAAGGAGCTCATCTCCGGCATGGAACAGTTCTATGCGGGACTTCTCTCGGTCTCTGATGCGGCAGAGGGCGAGCCCGGCTACTACGCGCTCGAGCTCGCGGTGCCCGCCGATTCTCCCGAGCTCCAGTTTTATGCGGCGGTGCCAAACGGGAAGCGCAATCTCTTCGAGAAACAGCTTCTCGCAATATTCCCCGATGCGCATCTGGCACCCCAGCCCTACGACTACAATGTATTCGCTCCCGGCGGCGCGACCTTCGCCGCTGTCGCGCGCCTCGCAGAGAATCCCGCACTCCCGCTTAAGGATTATACCGACTTTGATTATGATCCTATCAATGCGATCACCAATGCGTTTTCGAAGATCGAGCGCGCGGGAGAAGGCGCCGCGCTCCAGATCATCATCTCTCCGAGGGGCGCGCGCCACGTGAAGCATTATCAGAAGATCCTCCAGGCCCTGCGCAAGGGCGAGAAACGCGCCACGGCGTTCAGTACGCCGGAAACGGTCCTCGGCGAGCTCGCGCGCGACTTCGGCAAGACGCTCTTTTCAAGCAAGCCGAAGGATGAACAGAAGGCGAAGGAAGCCGAGACGCGCCAGGTGGAAGCCAACAAGACGTACATCGAGCAGGTGGAGAAGAAGATTGCGGCGCCCATCGTCGGCGCGACGATACGGCTCGTCGTGTCGTCTTCAAACGAGCGTATGGCCGATCAGGTGCTCGGCGAGCTCGACGCCGCGTTTAACCAGTTCGCGAACACGCAAGGGAATCGTCTCGAGTTCACGCGCCTGTCCGCCGGCAGGGAGACATTCCGCGCGCTCGACGACTTCTCCTTCCGCCTACCAGACGAGTCGGCGCTCCCGCTCTCGCTTCGCGAGCTCACGACCCTCTATCACTTCCCGCCCTCCGGTATCGCCTCCTCGCCGCACCTGAAGCAGGCGCGCTTTACCCACGCGCCCGCTCCGCTCGGGCTCCCGCAGGAAGGTGGCGCGGGTGCACTCCTCGGTATTAATAACTATCGCGGACAGGAGACGCGCATCTACCTCGACCCCGAAGACCGCCTGCGCCACCTCTACGTCATCGGCCAGACGGGGACTGGTAAGACCGGGCTGATGAAGTCGATGATTATCCAGGATATCGAGAGAGGCGAGGGGTGCTGTTTTATCGACCCGCACGGATCCGACATCCTCGACATCCTCGCCGCCGTGCCGCCCGAGCGCTACAAGGACGTTATCTACTTCGACCCGGCCGACCTCTCGCGCCCCTTCGGCCTCAACTTCCTCGAATACGACTTTTCGCGACCGGAACAAAAGACATTCATCGTGAACGAGCTCCTGATGATCTTTAAGCGGCTCTACGGCGACGTGCCCGAGAGCATGGGTCCCGCCTTCGAACAGTACTTCCGCAATGCGACCTTACTGGTGATGGAGGATCCGACGAGCGGCTCTACTATTTTGGACATCGCGCGCGTGCTCTCCAACAGTGAGTTCCGCGCGCAGAAGCTCGCGAAGAGTACGAACCCCGTCGTGAATCAATTCTGGAACGAAATCGCGACGAAGGCGGGCGGCGAGGCATCGCTCGAGAATATCGTCCCGTACATCACCAACAAGTTCGACGACTTCACCGCGAACGACTTCATCCGCCCCATCGTCGGCCAGCAGGAGTCCTCGTTCAAGTTCCGCGAAGCGATGGATACGAAGAAGATCCTGCTCATCAATCTCTCGAAGGGCAGGCTCGGCGAGAAGAATGCGAACCTGCTCGGGCTTATCGTCGTCGGTAAGCTCTTTATGGCGGCGCTCGGGCGCGCCGACAATCCGCGCGCCGCGCACCAGCCCTTCTACCTCTACATAGACGAGTTCCAGAACGTAACGACCGACTCCATCCCCGGCATTCTCTCGGAGGCGCGTAAGTATAAGCTCGCGCTCACGATGGCGCACCAGTTCCTCAATCAGATAGAAGAGAAGACGCGCAATGCCGTCTTCGGCAACGTCGGCAATATGGCGGTCTTCCGGGTAGGCGAGGAGGACGCCGAGTTCTTCGCCAAGCAGTTCTCGCCGGTGTTCGAGACGCTTGACTTCGTCAATATCGAGAACAGGAACGCCTACGTGAAGATCCTCGCGAAGGGGATACCGCAGAAGCCCTTTGATATAAAGACGCCGGATTTGCCTCCGGCAAATCCGGCGCAGGCGGACGATCTTATCCGCCTCTCGTCACTTACGTATGGGCGCGACCGTGCTACAGTTGAGAATATGATTCGCGAGCGCTATCTCTCGCAATAATCGATGTATGTCGGAACATCCTCCTCCGTCCCCCGAAAAAGAGTCGTCGTCGGCGATGCAAGACGCCTTCGCCCGCGCAGAAAAAGAAAAGGGAGGAAAATTTGCGCCGCGTCCTGCTGAATCCGCCGTAAAGAATGCCATTCCGAAGGAACTGGAGGAGATATACGGCGACGAAGTTCCCCTGAAAGTCTTAGAAATGCTTAACAAGTTAAAAGGGAAAGAGAAAAGAGAGAGTTATGTGGCTATGTTGGCCGCTAAGAAAGCGGAACGGAAAGGAAAAAAGAGTCAGAAAAATCAAAAAGGCCGAAAGGAATCCTTCGATCCGCACTCCGTTCCAAGCGTCCTCACTGTTCAGGAACAAAAGCTGAATGCATTGATTCGAGAAGAAGAAGCCGTAAACGGAATAATGTTGCATCCCGACCCAGGAATAACGGACGCGGACATAAGCGGCATTCGTGTTGATCAATATGATGCGCCTGCCGTCGCAAGGGAAGATTTAGAAACGTTGAACGGACCATCCGCAGTCGAGGGAGCGTCGATTGTTCCAGATTCTGAAGATGCTCCGGATAACGTGAAGGAGACGCTCTCTTCAACGCCTGACGGCACGCGGGATTGGCGTGAAAAGTGGCTCGGGAGGTTAGGGGCACTTATCAAGAGTGCGCCGGAGCGCATTCTGGGTTCCGAGCGGTATGAACGCTCGAAAGCATATCTCACGGAACGTTCGCAGAGGATAGATGCGGAAGCGAAGCAGATGGGCAGGACGTACGAATACGTCAAGTCATTCGGCGAGTGGTACAACAAACGGCATATTTTGACCAAGGCTGCTGTGGGCTTAGCTCTTGCCGGCGGGGCTATAGCCACGACGGGAGTGTCTGCAGGGGCTCCCTTGGCATTTATGACCCTTATCGGTGTCCAGCGCGCTGTCGCCGCGATGGGCATATTCGCGACCGCAGAAAGTAAGATAAAAGACTCCCAATATCTTTCGAAGAGGGATAAGGCGGCGGCCTCGATGGTCGGATCAATCGCGTATTCTCTTTTGGCAGGGTATGCGATCAAAGAAGGTGTCGAATGGGCGAGCGATACGCGAGCGGGACATGCGGTGCAGGATCTGGTGCGGCACTGGTCGTCTGATGACACGACAAGCGCGAAGACGGCGCCGCGCGCAGATGTGCGCGGCGCGCCTCCCGCCAGTACTCCTCCGCCGACGAAGCCTTCTCTCGAGGCGCTTGTTCCGAAAGATGCGGCACCTGCTCCTGATGCCAAGCCGGAGATTCCGGTTAAGGATACGGAAATCCTACAGAACGTCGCCGCTCCCGATGCCGTCGACACGCCGCCTGCGGCGGAGATGCCAGAAGAAAAAGCGTCTGTCGCCGCGATAGCAGGATTCCAGATGGAAGCCATGCCAGCCGGGACAGGCGACATCGCGGCAGAGCCGGAGGCTGTCGCGATTCCCTCGCCTGATGTCGGAGTCAACCCGCCCGAGAGAATTATTTCCGAGCCGGAATTCAAGAGTCCGATGCCGGAACGGTCGGTCATCGCCGCTCCGTCAGCAGAGGGTTCTGCGTTACCGGAGGCTGGGGGAGCGCCAGACGAGCCACTCACGGAAGTGAAGACCGAGCCGGAACAGAAGTTCGCGCAGGTGTCCGTCGACCCTTTGGGAGAGGTTTCCGTAAACGGAGTACTCGAAGAATCGGGCGCGCAAGCGGAGCTCCCGACGAATGCCTCGCCTTCTGCCGCTCCAGAGATACCGCCTGCTATCGAGCCGGTCGAATCGACTCATGTAGCGGAGCGAGGGTCAGCTCCTTCAGCACAGCCGGTGAGTACGCCAGCCGAGCCGCCTCCCGTGCGTATCGATACTACTGTCCTCGACTACCCGGCGCGGTCGGGAGAACCGCTTATCGAGCATGTAAAAGAAGTGAACGCAGACCTGTATCGAGAGCTAGCACCCGTTGGAGATGCTTCGGTCGTGGGAGACGGAGAAGGAAATGTCGTACACGACCGATTCGGTAATCCGGTGCGTTCAGGATTCGAGTCTCTACCAGCCGGCGCGAATCATTTCGGTGTCGTAGTGCCAGAAACAGAGACGCACGTGTATGCCGGTTCTGGAGGGAAAGAAATTTTTGTGTACGGTGGCTCTCCTGCGGAGCGTGCGAAGTCGATTTTGGAGTATCTTACTACGAAGGATCCGAACGGCGTTGTCTACGCGGCAAGTGATGATGGGAAGTACCGTATCCCTTGGCGCCTTGCAGAAGGCAAGTTGGTCCCCGGCACGCCGGCACGTACGAGCGGCATTCTTAGTTTCCTCTCGACGTGGATGAAGCCGCCGAGTCCGGATGACTTCGCGAAGATTATAAAATAGCTCATGGTATGATACCGCCTATGCAAGACGAACTGACAACCCTCATCGCCAAAGATCTTGGTATCGCCGAGATTCCGCAATCTGAACAGCAGGAGCTTATCGCGCAGTTCGGCGAGGTGGCGCTTAAGGCCGCGACGCTCGCGGTCGTGGGGAAGCTCGCCGAAGATAAGCGCGACGAATTCGCTAAGCTCGCCGAGGCGGGCGACGGCGCGGTGCTGAAAGCGTTTCTTGATCGCGAGGTGCCGGGGCATACGGATATCGCAAAGGCCGTCGTTGCCGAGGAAGTACGCCGATTTAAAGAGTTTCAAACAGGGGACGCTGGCGCCGCCCGTTCCTCGTAGTATAATTGCATCATTAAATACTAATCATTATGAAACCAACACAAACCGGTATCGCTACCGCGCTCGCACTCGCCGTCGTCGCCTTGTTTTTCATCATCCCGGGCTTCTCTTTCTTCGGGGCGCAGACTCCGTCGACTGACATTACTACCAATAACCAAGCCGCATCCATCGCTATGTCTACCGAATCCGTTTCAGAACTCCAGATAGTCGACGAAGTCCTCGGTTCCGGTGCCGCCGCTTCTGCGGGCGACAGCGTGACTGTCAATTATGTCGGCTCGCTTACTAACGGCACCGTCTTCGACGCTTCGGCGAACCACGGCACGACCGGCTTCACCTTCAATCTCGGCGCAGGACAGGTAATCAAGGGCTGGGACCAGGGCATCGTCGGGATGAAAGAGGGCGGCAAGCGTAAGCTCGTCATCCCCGCCGCGCTCGCGTACGGCGACCAGGCGATAGGGAACGTCATTCCCGCGAACTCCACGCTCGTGTTCGAAGTCGAGCTAGTGAAGGTAGAGAAGGCGGGGCAGTAAAGGAAGTGATGACTCAAGAACCGTGCAGGGACGTCCGTCTTCAGACGGACGTCCCTGCACGGTTCTTTTATTTTTGGTAGGGTAGAGAGTAATGAGCGCGATAGAGTTTAAGACAGAGGCGCGCGCGCCGCTCCGCGGCGCGCGAGCAGGGCTTATTTCGACGCCGCACGGCGTAATCCGCACGCCCGCCTTCACGCCGGTGGGGACGAAGGCAAATGTGAAGGGCATCCTGCCGAGCCAGCTCGCGGCGCTCGGGGCCGAGGTCGTGCTCGCGAACACCTATCATCTCTATCTTCAGCCGGGCGAGAAGATTGTCGAACAGGCGGGAGGACTCGCGCAGTTTATGAACTGGGTAGAAGAGGCTCCCCGCTCCGCTGAAGCTCCGCGAGGCAAGCCGACCATCACCGACTCGGGCGGGTTCCAGGTCTTCTCGCTCGGCGCCGCCTTCGGTAAGACTATTTCTAAGTTTACGAAAGAGGATACGCCGGACGAAGAGGCTGTTGCGATATATGACGAGAGCGTCGCAAGCCAGCACGGCCAGCTTGCGGTCATCGACGATGAGGGAGTTACGTTCACCTCGCATCTGGATGGCTCGCTCCACCGCTTTACGCCCGAGCGCTCGGTCGAGATACAGCACGCGCTCGGAGCGGATATCTTCTTCGCCTTTGACGAGTGCACCTCACCGACCGAGCCGTACGAGTACCAGCGCGAAGCGATGGAACGCACCCACCGGTGGGCGGAGCGCAGTCTGAAGGCGCATCGGCAGAATATCAATGCGAACAAGAGGCAGGCACTCTTCGGTATCGTACAGGGCGGTCGGCACGAAGATTTGCGTCGAGAGTCGGCACGCGAGATCGCACGGATGGGATTTGACGGCATCGGCATCGGCGGCTCTTTTTCTAAAGAAGATATGCGCGGTGCCTTGAGTGCGGCCGTGGGGGAGTTGCCGGAGGAGTTGCCGCGACACTTTCTCGGTATCGGCGAGCCGGGCGACATCCTCGAGGGCATCGCGAACGGGATGGACCTCTTCGACTGCGTTGCGCCGACGCGCATCGGCCGCCACGGCTCTATCTACACCAGGCGAGGCATCATTCACCTCAAGAACGAGAAGTACCGCGCCGACCTCACCCCGCTCCCCGAGCTTTCTTTGTGTAAGTCTGACTTACACAGCGGCTGTGAAAGTCAGACTTACACAAACAGCTTCACGCTGGCGTACGTGTCGCATCTTGTGCGTGCGGGCGAGATGCTCGGCTCGATGATCTGCTCTCTGCACAACGTCGGCTTTATCCTCTCCCTTGTCGCCGGCGCGAGAGAGGCTATTCTTAATGGCCGCTTCGACGAGTATCGTTCAGACTTCGTGCGTGGCTACTACCAAGCGAGTTGAGTAATATGGACATTCTTATGTTACATATTCGAGGCGAGTGCAGGGAGGAAGGCAGTAACCTGACTTATTATCATGGATAGGTTATCCACACATTTTTGGCAAAGTCTGACTTTACCAAAGAAAATATGAGCAATTTCAAATTACATAGTCCATATCATCCGGCGGGCGATCAGCCAGAGGCAATTAAGAAGCTTGCGGAAGGACTCAAGAAGGGTCTCGCGCACCAGACGCTTTTTGGCGTAACCGGCTCGGGTAAGACCTTTACCGTGGCGAATGTGGTAGCGAAGCACGACAAGCCGACTCTCGTCCTCGCGCACAACAAGACGCTCGCCGCCCAGCTCGCGCAGGAGTATCGCGAATTTTTCCCCGAGAATGCTGTCCACTACTTCGTCTCCTACTACGACTACTACCAGCCGGAGGCGTATATCGCGCACTCTGACACGTATATCGAGAAAGAGGCGATGATTAATGCGGAAATAGACAGACTGCGACATGCCGCGACCCAGGCATTGCTGACTCGCAAGGACGTCATCATCGTCGCGTCAGTCTCCGCCATTTACGGCCTCGGCTCGCCCGAGGAATATGAAAAAGTACATGTGAAGATAGAGCGGGGCGCCGCGGAGAATCGCGCGGCGCTGATTCGAAAACTCGTCGGCATTTATTTTGAAAGGACGACAGCTGACCTTAATCCCGGCCAGTTGCGCGCTGTCGGCAATTCGCTCGAGTTTATGCCAGTCAACGAACGTTCGATATATCGCGTGGCTTTTAGCGGCGACGTTATCGAGCACATCGATCGGCTCGACCCCGTCTCGCGCGCGAAGCTCGCGGAGCCGGCATCAGTGTTCGTCTTTCCGGCGAAGCACTTCGTTACAAGCGAGGAGAAACGCAATCGCGCTATCGAGGACATCAGACTCGAGCTCGAAGAACAGCTCGCGAAGCTTAAGCGCGAAGAGAAGCCGCTTGAAGCCGAGCGGCTGAAGCGCCGCACGCTCCACGACCTCGCGCTTATCCGCGAGCTTGGCTACACGACCGGCATCGAGAATTATTCCCGCCACTTCGACGGACGCAAGGCTGGCGAGCCGCCGTTCACACTGCTCTCATATTTCGAACGATGCGACAAAGACTTCCTGACCGTCATCGACGAGTCGCACGTTACCGTCCCGCAGTTGGGCGGGATGTACGCGGGCGACAAATCGCGTAAGGACAATCTCGTCGAATACGGCTTCCGACTCCCCTCGGCGCGCGACAACAGGCCGCTCACCTTCGAGGAGTTCGAGGAACGTACCAGGCAAGTGCTCTACACGAGCGCGACGCCAGGGCCTTACGAACGCGAACATTCCGAGCAAGTAGTCGAACAGGTGATTCGCCCGACGGGCCTTATCGACCCCGAGCTCGCCGTCCGTCCCGTTTCCGATGGGCGTTCGTTATCTCCTACGACCGTTGGAGTTAACGAACATACAAGTTATCGGGGACAGATCGCGGATTTTATTGCTGAAGCGGAGATAGTGATTAAGCGCGGCGGGCGGGCGCTCGCGACGACGCTCACCAAGCAGATGGCCGAGGACCTCGCCTCGTTCCTGCGCGAGAAAGGCATCAAGGCCGAATATCTGCACTCCGATGTGAAGACGATTGACCGTATCGATATCTTAACGAAGTTCCGCCAAGGCGGTTTCGACATCCTCGTCGGCGTCAACCTGCTCCGCGAGGGGTTGGATTTACCAGAAGTTGAACTCGTCGGCATTCTTGATGCGGACAAAGAGGGGTTCCTACGCTCTGAAACGTCGCTTATCCAGACCATCGGCAGAGCGGCACGCAACGTGCTTGGCAGAGTCATCTTGTATGCCGACGTAATGACCGGCTCATTAGAGAAGGCGATCAGCGAGACGAATCGCCGTCGCGCGCTCCAACTCGCGTATAACCAGAAGCACGGCATCACGCCGATAACGATTAAAAAAGAAATCCGCGACATCGCCGCCTCGATGCGTACAGAACATCAAAGAACAATAGATGAGTTACTCGTACTTGATACTCTTGCCTATAAAGACGACCCGAAGGAGTTTATCAAGCGAAAAAGGGAAGAGATGTCCGAGGCGGTAGAACAGCTCGACTTCGAGACCGCCGCCCTCATCCGCGATGAGATTTATAAACTCGAAGGCACCGGCCCCAAAGCTCGCAAACCCCGTACCCGCAAACTGCTTTCAGGGAGTTAACGCTCGCAAACTATTGACAGTATACACAGGTATGCTACTCTAGTAATGGGTTATTTTGTTCAACAAATCAAATAGGGAGTAGAATGATGAAAAAGCTGTCAGTGGGGTTGGGATTTCTGGTTTTGGCTTTTCTTTTTGGCACCATTCCGGCGGCGTTTGCCGAGGAGGGAGAGAAAGACCTGTGGACGGGGCCGTACGTCGGCCTCGTTTTCGGGATGGGGGATGGGGGAATCCAAGAAACCCCCGACTTCGGACGAAATCAAGCAGAGGTCGACGGAGGAGTCTTCGGTGCCTTGGTGGGATACAACCGCCGAGTCGGCGGGAGCAATCTCATTCTGGGGGTCGAGGCCGACGTCGGAAAGGCGAACATCTCCGGGAGCCGGACAGAGGACTTGTGTCCAGGTTGTGTCGTCAGTGATGTCGACACAACCGAGACCACGATTCAGTGGCTCAACACGTTCAGGGGACGGATTGGGTATGACATGGGGAGAACAATGCCCTATGTCACCGCCGGCGCTGTCTACGGCGAGGTGAAAACCTCGATTCGAAACGAACGGCGGTTCGGGGCGCTCGTCCAGACCTCGAACTCCTGGGCAGAGCAGGCGGTGTTAGGTTATACTCTCGGCGCCGGCATGGAATATGCCGCCACCAAGAAGGTAACGATCGGCATCGAATGGCTGAACCTGAACGTCAGGCTTCTGGACGTGGCGGACAATTTCTCCGCCAGAGATGTCGTCCTCAGTGGCAACATCGCCCGGGCGTCGGTCAAGATGAGTTTCTGACGCCCACCCGGCACTTACGAAAGGCCCGATACCATATCGGGCCTTTTTTCTATTTCTGCGCTATACTCATTCCGTACCTGCCCCGCCACGGGCAGGATTTAAGTATGAAACCCATCGACAAAGCTCAGGGTAAAAAGCCCTCGCCAAAGGAACACCATCACAAGCACGGGAGCGACTGGCTCCGCGTGAAGGGTGCGCGCACTCATAATTTGAAAAATATCGATGTCGAGATGCCGCGCGGAGCGATGACGGTCATCACGGGTCTCTCGGGGAGCGGGAAGTCCTCTCTCGCCTTTGACACTATCTTTGCAGAAGGGCAAAGGCGATACGTCGAGTCGCTCTCCGCCTACGCGCGGCAATTCTTGAATCAGATGGCGAAGCCGGATGTCGACGAGATAAGCGGCCTCTCCCCGGCCATTTCGATAGACCAGAAGAGCCGTTCCAATAATCCGCGCTCGACGGTCGCGACCGTTACTGAAATCTACGACTACCTGCGTGTGCTCTATGCTCGCGCGGGTCAGCCGTACTGCATCCACCACGACGTGCCTATCGTGCGGCTTTCAAAAGAAGAGATGATCAAGATGGTCTTCAATCGCGTGGAGGCGAAGAGGAAGACGGCCTCCGCATCGGTGATGGGCGTCGCCGTCGATAAGACCGCTGTTACTATTTACGCGCCAGTCGTCGTGGGGAGAAAGGGCGAGTACTATCAGCTCCTCTACGACCTCTTGGGCAAGGGGTATGAGAAGGTTGTCGTCGACGGGAAGGCGCATTCTCTGCGCGAGAAAATCGTTATGGAACGCAATAAGGCGCACAGCATCGACGCGGTCGTGGATTCGATATTCGTATCAGAGTTTTCGCGCGCCGCCGAGGCGGCGCGAGAACGTCTCTCTGAAGCACTCGAGCTCGCGCTTAAACAGGCGGACGGCCTGGTGAAGATTACGCACGCCGACGGTACGACCGAGACGCTCTCATCGAAGTTTATCTGTCCCGAGGACGGAGCCTCTTTCCCCGAGGTCGAGCCGCGGCTCTTCTCCTTCAACTCTCCCTACGGCGCATGTCCAGCCTGCAATGGCCTCGGGACGGAATCGCTCTTTTCTGAAAAGGCGTGTCCGGTCTGCGAGGGGAAGCGCCTGCGCCCGGAGGCGCTTCGGGTATACCTGAAAGCCGACACCCACTTGGGTGTCTCACACCCAAGTGGGTGTGAGACACCCAAGTCACTGCTCGGGGTGAACATCGTTGACTTCACGAACATGTCGATACGCGAGGCGAAAGACTTCGTGGATTCCATCGAGCTCTCGGACATGAAGTTCGACATCGCCGCACCGATCTTGAAAGAGATTGAGAGCCGCCTTACGTTCATGCTGAATGTCGGTCTTGATTATCTGACGCTGAACCGCTCGGCCGCGACGCTCTCCGGCGGCGAGGCGCAGAGAATCAGGCTCGCCTCCCAGCTTGGGAGCGGGCTCACGGGCGCGCTCTACGTGCTCGACGAGCCCACGATCGGGCTCCATCAACGCGACAACGACCGGCTGATCAAGACTCTTCTCGTCTTGAAAGAACTCGGGAATACCATCATCGTCGTCGAGCACGACGAGGAGACTATCTATTCTGCCGATTACCTCGTGGATATCGGGCCGGGAGCGGGCATCCACGGCGGCGAGGTCGTCGTCTCCGGCTGGCTGAACGACCTCCTGACCGCAAAAGAAAATAAAAGCGGCTCGCGCACTCTCGCTTATCTGCGGCAGGAGGAGGAGATACCGATGCCGGAGGAACGGCGCACGAGTGAAAGGGGCTGGATAAAAATCCGCGGCGCAACGCTCCACAATCTCGTCAATCAGAACATCGACGTGCCGCTCGGCAAGCTCGTGTGCATCACGGGCGTCTCCGGAAGCGGGAAATCGACGTTCCTGTACGACATCCTGCATCGCAATATCGCGGCGCGCTTCGCTCGCCGCGAAGCGCCGCTCGAGCATATCGCATCCTTAACCGGCACCGAGTACGTCGGACGTGCGGTGCTTATCGACCAGTCGCCGATAGGCCGTACGCCGCGCTCTAATCCGGCGACTTACACCGGCGCGTTCACCCACATTCGCGACCTCTTCGCCGCGACCGGCGAAGCGCGGGCGCGCGGCTGGAAGCCGGGACGCTTCTCCTTCAACGTCCCCGGCGGCCGGTGTGAAGCCTGTCAGGGCAACGGCTCGATAGCGGTCGAGATGCACTTCCTGCCGACGGTGTACGTCACCTGCGACATCTGCGCGGGCAAGCGCTTTATGAAGGAGACGCTCGAAGTAACGTATCGCGGCAAAACTATTTATGAAGTCTTACAAATGACGATTGAGGAAGCCGAGAAGTTTTTCGGCGACATTCCCGCGATATATGAGCGCCTTGCAAGCCTAAACTCGACCGGCTTGCAGTATCTCACGCTCGGCCAGAGCGCGACGACGCTCTCCGGCGGCGAGGCTCAAAGGGTGAAGATAGCGAGCGAGCTCTATCGCTCACAGACGATGAAGACGATTTATCTCCTTGACGAGCCGACCGTCGGCCTCCACTACGACGACGTGCAGAAGCTTATCGAGATTCTCCAGGAGCTCGTGCGGCGCGGTCATACCGTCGTCGTTATCGAGCATAATTTGGACGTGGTCAAGAGCGCAGATTATCTTATCGACTTCGGTCCTGAAGGCGGCCTTGGTGGCGGCAAGGTGGTCGCCAAGGGCACCCCCGAAGAAGTCGCCGACGCCGAGGGCTCGCACACGGGTGCGTATCTCGCAAAAGCTTTACATCGCCAGTATGCAAAAAAGCGACCTACAAAAGAGTAATCTGCCGGATGTGCCGGGGGTGTACCTGTTTAAACAGGGGAGGAAAGTCTTGTACGTAGGCAAGGCGACAAGCTTGCGCGACCGCGTGCGGAGTTATTTCGATGATGACCTGATTGCGACGCGCGGGCCGCGCATCGTCGATATGGTAACGATGGCCGACCACGTCGCCTACGAAACGACGCCGACGGTGCTTGAGGCCTTGGTGCGCGAGGCGGCACTCATCAAGAAATATATGCCGCGCGCGAACGTAGACGGCAAAGACGACAAGACGTTTCTCTACGCCGTCATCACGCAGGAAAGTATCCCGCGCGTGCTCGTCGTCCGAGGCAAAGACATCGATTTCAAGACGCGTGTAGCAAGGGCTACCCTTGCTACACGGCTAAAGGCGATTTACGGACCATTTCCATCCGGCGCGCAATTACGCGAGGGTCTGCGGCTCATACGGCGCATTTTCCCATTTTTCGATACGCCAAAGCCAGTGGGTGCTAGGAGCAAGCACCAGCGAGCAAAGATAGAATTCAATACGCAGATCGGACAATTCCCGCGCGCCTTCGGCGCGCGGGAATATCGCCGGACGATACGCAAGGTTGCACTTTTTCTAAGTGGACGCGGAAAGGAGTTGCGCATATCGCTCGAGAGGGAAATGAGACAGGCGGCGAATGAAGAGCGGTTTGAGGACGCGGCACAAGCGCGTCGCGAGCTCTTCGCGCTTGACCACATCCAGGACGTCTCCCTGATCAAAGATACTGACGGATATCAAAAGAATGTCGCGGTCGCGACAAAGTTCGGATATCGGATCGAGGCATATGATACTGCGCATCTCTCGGGCACCAATGCGATTGGGGTGATGACGGTTGTGATAGACGGCGTACCGGTGAAGCGCGAGTACCGCACTTTCCGCATCCGCGGCAATGAGGGAAGTCTAACCTCCCTCAAGAAGATGTCGGGACGTACGACGTCCCGACATGGGGATGATATTGCGTCATTGAAGGAGGTGCTTTCGCGGCGGCTCGGGCATCCGGAATGGCCATTTCCGAAAACGATAGTGGTGGACGGCGGCAAGACACAGAAAAAGGCGGTAGAAGCGGTACTGAAAGATATGAGTATTTCTATACCGGTAGCGGCAGTAGTAAAAGACGAGCGGCATCGCCCGCGCGAAGTTATCGGCGCGCGGGCGGCGGGCATAAGCGAGGCGGACGCCGTCCTCGCGAACGCCGAGGCGCACCGCTTCTCGCTCGCGCGGCATCGCGCGGCGCGATCTCGTTCGCTGAAAAAATAATTGGTATACTTATCTTTATGCAAACCATCGTTGGAGTCCTGCGAGGCGGGCCCTCAAGGGAGCACGAAGTGTCGCTTAAGACAGGCGCCGCGATGCTTGCGAATCTGTCCGAGGAACGGTACTCGACGCGCGACATTTACATCGACCGACAAGGGGTCTGGCACGATCGCGGACGACCGACGCCAGCCGAGCGCATCCTCCGTCAGCTCGACATCGCGCTTATCGGTCTCCACGGCGAATACGGAGAAGACGGAGAGGTGCAGAAACTCCTGGAACGCTTCGGTGTCCCCTACGCCGGCGCAGATTCCTTCGCTTCATATCTGGCGATGCATAAAGTGATGGCGAAGTCCCGCGCCGAGGAGGCGGGACTTCTCACGCCGAAGTATCGATATGTCGAGCGCGCAGAAGACGGCGCGCGGGGCGCGAGCGACGCCGTCCGCAGTTTTCATCAGCCCGTTATCGTAAAGCCTGTCGGCTGGGGCTCCTCGCTCGGCGTCTCGGTCGTCGGCGGCTACGCGCCGGTACTCGCCGCAATCGAGAAGCTTTTTGCCGAAGGGGCAGACGGCGTACTCGTCGAGGAATACGTTCGCGGTAAAGAGGCGGCTGTCGGCGTTATCGAAGATTTCAGAGGCGAAACGCTCTACGTCCTTCCGTCCGTCGAAATCGTTCCTCCCGACGGCGACTTCCTCTCGTATGAAGCAAAATATTCCGGCAGAACCCGCGAAATCTGCCCCGGACATTTCTCCCGCGTTGTCTCCGAAGACTTACAGCACGCCGCGAAAGCGATGCATCGCGCGCTCGGCCTCCGCCACTATTCGCGAAGCGATTTTATCGTCACGCCTAAAGGCATCTATTATCTGGAGACGAACACGCTCCCCGGACTTACGAGCGAATCCCTTCTGCCGAAGTCTCTCGCCGCCGTCGGCGTCCATCTCCGCGACTTTCTCGCGCATCTGGTCAGTTTGGCGCTCTCGCGGTAATCTAGGAAATAGCAGAACGATTGGAAGCTTGTGTGGGCCCATAGCTCAGTTGGTAGAGCACCTCATTTGCAATGAGGGGGTCAGGAGTTCGAATCTCCTTGGGTCCACACAAGCTCCCAATCGGGTAGCTCAGTTGGTAAGCCCTGCGGGCTTCCTCCCTGCGCTTGCCTCGAGCAAGTGAGCGAAGACGTTCACTTGCTACTCGGCTCGCTAGGTAGTAGAGCACCTCATTTGCAATGAGGGGGTCGCAGGTTCAAATCCTGTACGGTCCACAGACGACAATGCAAAAAATCCTTAGGGGTGCAATTTCTATTCGGGAGGGGATGCAATATTCACTTGGGAACTACATATAGCAGGAGAGTCTGGGAATATAAATAAATATCTGATATGGTTAGGCGTGTGCGCGCTCTTAGCTCAGTTGGTTAGAGCGTTCGCTTCACACGCGAAAGGTCATAGGTTCGAATCCTATAGAGCGCACAAGCATGCGCGAATCGGGAGGTGTTCTGTGTCGGGCCGGAGTATGCCGGTAGTACGCACGCTTCGGGTGCGTGTAGACCGGGTTCAATTCCCGGCGGCCCGACACAGGATATCTCCGAGAAGTGCGGCGAGCTTATTCTTGGGATATATATCGCTCGGATAGATCTCGATGAGCCGATGGTCCATCTGCCGTGCGAGCAGGCGTTTCTTCTCGATATTTTTGTCATATTTCTTCTGCACTCCCGTAAGCCCGAAGAACTCTACAAGGACATTCGAACCTATTTTGAAATCGGCGGTGAATCTAGAATTCGCGTACGAAGTATGCCGTTCGTGCGGAATCCTATTTTTTGTGAGCCAATCATCAATCACTTTTTCGGTAAACGAGTCGCATATGTGTCCGTCTGAAGCAATAACCCTCTTAGAAAACAATACGGGATTTGTTTCGAAGCCAGCCTTTTTGATCGCATTGTTCCAGCTTCCAAATCTGGCAGTATAGATTTGCAACGCGTTAAACTCGCGTTTAAGCGGGATACGACTGTTCTGTGTGTAGAAGTCACGGATCCTATTGAGCAGGTCTTCGTCAGAATATCTCACTTTATACTGGTACGGCGCAAGCCGCCTAGCGACGAGTTTCTTTTCGGCCGGAGTCATTCGGTGCTGGTTTTTCCGAGCTTTGATAGCTTCTTTCTGTAGCTCGGTAATGCGAACATCCTTAGTCCAGTTGTGCGCGATACTGACGCTTACTCCGAGTTTTTTTGAAATCTCGCGATGAGTCAGACCGTCAGTCCGAAGACGCCTCGCCTTCTTCTTATCAGACGCCGGGTAGCGAATTCCATTTCTTGCTTTAGTCATATTCTGCCTATAGTATTGCACTGTTCGATAGCGACGGGCCGTCGTATATGGGTATTACTTACGCATGGGGTGCGTAAAAACCGGATTCAAGCTCCGGCGGCCCGACTAGCGTCGTGAATTTTGGCAGTTCGTATGATAGAATCCCCCGTGCGGGCCATTAGCTCAGTTGGTAGAGCGCGTCATTCGCATTGACGAGGTCAGGAGTTCGACTCTCCTATGGTCCACACTAGAGAAAAAGACAAGCCGGAGGCAACCGCCTCGCTTCGCTCGGCGGTCATTCGCCATTGGATTTTCGGATTGAATTCGACACGACGGTTCTGTTTTTGGAAAAAGAAAATTTTTAGGCATATAATTTATTTCAAAAAATTAGGTTGATAAATATGATGTTTTTGCCGTTACCCTTGACCACTTGACAAACTCGTGGTCTTGGGTGTATAATTTGCGTACTTAGAGCGATGCTCCAAGGGTCCATACAGCCGGGCAAGAGGCTGAGGAGCCGTGGCGATGTTACGGAGTCCGAAAGTACTTTGACGATGTCAAAGAGAAGGAGCTACTACCAATGCACGCATACATCAGCGTCGAAGGTCGTACTGCGAGCGTCAACGTTCAAAGTGGATGGGGCCCCGGCCCCCACATCAAGTTGATCGGCGCAACGTTTCCAATCGTACCGACTGGGACTATCGTCGACAAACTGTCCACGAAGGTTCCGGAAGGTCTTCACGCCCTCGCATTCTGTTGCAGGGTGAAAGGTCCGCACTGTATGGGCAGCGGCAGGATGACCTACCTCGACTACAATCTCAAAGTGAGCAGCAGTGTGTTGCTGGCGTGGGAAGACGAGGGCAAGGTGCTCGTGAAGGCCGACGACGACATGAAGGCACCGGAGCTGTCGAGGTTCAACTCGTTCACTCGCTCGGATGCCGACATTCTGGTGATCGACGCGGAACGCAAGATCGCCTACGTTTCGGATCTCCTGCCTCGCAAGGCCGTCGATCCGGCGTGGACCTACAAGTCCGTGTCGATGGACGCCATCCTCGAGTACATCACGAAGAAGCTGACGATGGAGGAACTCGACCAGCGAGCAACCTCCGAGCAGCAGGCGCGTGATGAACTGCGAGAACTGCGCGGCCAAAACCGTGTCCTGCAGGACTCGGTCGATCACCTCACGGCGAAAGCCAATGAGCTCGAGACCGACAACAACTTCCTCGAGGAACGGCGCTCAACAGCGGTCACGGCTCACAACGAGCTGATCGGGGCGTTGATGAAGTCCGAAAGGCTGTACAAGTTCCTCAAGCGTCTCCCGGTCAAGTTCCGGCCGAAGGCGTTCGACGGCTTCGTTGAGGCGATGGACTCGTTCAACGAATCCACGATCGCGTAACCGAACCTCTCTTTTCAACCCATAATGCCCGCGCAAGCCAGAAATGGTGAGCGCGGGTTTCTTTTTTAAAGAACAATTTTGTGCGTGTTGCGCACGCTCGAATCTAGTCCGCCAAAGAAAAATTTGATATTGTCAGTGGTGCGGCTTCGCCGCACCGAATTTCTCGCGAGGCTTTTCGCCGCCGCCCCCATCAGCGGCGAATGTTCGAGCTATTTCAAGCGTAGACCACAATTAATCTGAATGATATGCGCGCTTGCGCGCGCGACCGATTTTGATTACATTTTATCGTATATGAATGGAAAAACATTGCTTGTTATCGCCGTCATCGTTATTGTCCTCGGTTTTGTTTTTTTCAAGGGAGATAGCCGGTTTACCGGCTGGAACGATTCGCCGCAGACGATACGGGGCGACATCGACGATATCTTCGAGCACCTGGATACGATTAAAGAATCTGCGGCACTTGCACCTGCCGCGAGACTGCAGACGATAAACGACGAGATAGAAGCTATCGCCGCGGCCGCGGAAAGGATAGAAAGAAAGATTTCTCGGATCGACTCCCCATTGCCGGAAGTCGAGAACTTCCAGTCGCTCGTTGCGGATCTTCGCGACGAAACGCTGAAGATGAGCGTCTTGTTCCGCGCTATAGATCCAAACGGCGGGAATATGAGCAAGGAAGAGCTCGCCGCCAAACTGAAAGCCGCATACGAGAAACTCGTCGCGATGAGCGAAGCCGTCGATACGGCGTTTGCCGCCCTGATAGCCGCTCTCGAGAAAGAGCCCGCTCCCGAACCTGAACCGACCCCTACGCCCGAGCCCGAGCCGACGCCGAGCCCCGAACCCGTCGGGGAGATCATAACGGTCGACGCGGCGCGCGATCTCGGAGCGCCGCGCCTTCTCCACGGCTTCGTGCACGGCATCACCTATACGAGCGGAAAAGATTACTCGAAGACAGTGTCGCTCATCTCGGCGCTCAATCCGGAATCCTGGCGACTCGCGAACTTCAACAAGGTCTACGATTTCGTCGTGAAGGAGGCGAAGTTCCCCGCACGCAACGGAACAAAGATACTCTACGTTATCCAGGACGTCTTCAACGGCGCGTACGGTTATAACATCAAAATTGATTCCTCCTGTTCTGCCGCCCAGAAAAATTGTTTCGCTTCGTATGACGCCTTCAAGGCCGCGTGGAGCGCGACCGTGGAGACCTTTATGACGAAGGCGGCGGGCGGCCTGACTATCGACTACTTCGATATCTTCGCCGAGCCGACGACCGGCGCGAGCAAGCTCGCGGGGCTCTCGGAGAACCAGCTCTTCGAGATATTCAAGATATCCCACGACATCATACGGACGCATCAGCCGAACGCGAAGATAAGCGGATTGAGCCTGAACCGGTACGACGCGACGATGCAGAAGAATTTCCTCTCCTACGTGAGTGCGAACAAGCTCCGTCTCGACGCCCTTTCCTGGCACGAATTCGGCCGGCCGAGCGCGGTGCCGGCCCGCGCCGACGAGATGAGAGCCGCAATCTCTTCTTTGCCGAGCCTCTGTTCCTCCTCCTGTCCGGAGATACACATCCACGAATACGCGACTCCGGAGACGCACCTTATCCCGGGCGTCGCGGTCGGATGGCTGTACTACTTTGAAAAGGCCGGGCTCGACCAAGCCTCCCGCGCCTGCTGGGACGTGGAGAGCTCGGGGAAGAAGTGGTCAGACTGCTGGGCGGGGATAGACGGTCTCCTGCTCGAAGACAACGTCACCCCCCAACCGCTCTATTGGGTCCTCGAAGGGTATGCGCGCCTGCCTGGCTCGCGCCTCTCGGTCGAGACCGCTACTGCGGGTACGGTCGCCGTCGCGGGGAAGGACGACAGCGCAAAGACCCTGCGCATCCTCGCCGGCCGATATAGCGAGAAGAAGGAAACGGCGGCGAGCGACGTTTCGGTCGTCATCAAGGATTATCCGTATGGGCCGGGCCAGGCGATCGTCGAGACGATACAGATAGCGAACACTAATAATCTGGTAACGTCCCTGCCATCCTTGCCTGCGCCGGTCGTTTCTTCTGTGTCGCTTTCAAGCGGAGGCTCGCTCGTCGTGGTGCTTAAAGGCGTCGCCGTCGGCGACGCCTATCGGATAACCGTCCGTCCGAAGTAGAGCGGCTCTAGACCGCGCCGGAGAGGAGGATAGGGAAGAACATCCCGACCATGCCGAGAGCGAGCAGGGCGACGATGACGATGGCGAAAGCGCGCCTCATACAGGGAACGATAGCAGAAACTCGGCGAGCGGCAAGCGCGTTATGATGAAGCCGACCTGATAAGGTCGCGCTTAATATCGGCGAAGGTGCCGCCGACCTTCTTGCCGGGGTTCAGGATGCCGAGCGGGTCAAATATTTTTTTCGTCTTTTCGAAAAGTGCGACCATCTCTCCGCCGAAGAGCATGGGGAGATACGGCGTGCGGATGATACCGTCGTTGTGCTCGCCGGTGGTCGTGCCGCCCTCCTTGATGACAAGGTCGTAGACCTTTGGCGCGAGGTCGAGGATAACCTGACGATTCTCCTCCTTCGAGAGATCCATGAGCGGGATGATGTGGAGATTGCCGTCGCCGATATGACCCGCGACCGTATAAATAAAATGAGATTTGTATTCGTCGAGAAGCGCGTTCAACTTCGGAAGAAAGTCCGGGTACGAGGCGGGCGGGACGACGAAATCGTCAATAAAAGGAGAGGAGTAGAGGCCGTGGAGATTCTTACGCAGGAGCGAGAAGCTCTCGCGCCGGACGATCCAGTATTTTTCCGATTCCTTCTCGTTCTTTTCGATCTTGATATGCAGATGGAGGTCGGCGAGAGACTCTTTCGCCATGAGCGCCTTCTGATCCGCCTCTTCGATAGTGTCTTCGGCGAACTCGGCCATGAGTATCATCTTCGGCACGCCGCCGGTGGCGACCATCGCCGCTTCGGGGATGAAGTCGATGCCGAGGCGGGCGGCTCTCGCGAAGCCCATCTGCGAGAGCATCTCGGGGAGGAACTTCACCGCGAGAGTGAAGGTGTGGTCGTCGTAGCTCTCGAACGATTCCGGCGCGTGCGGGAGCACGCGCCGGACTATCTCGGGGAGGATGGCGAGATCGTAGAGGAAGGCGACGAGCATCGCACGATGCTCCTTCGGCGCGACGAGCCCGAGCCTCGCGTTCGTCCAGAGGGCGAGCGTGCCCTGGGAGCCGCAGATGAGCTTTGCAAGATTGAAAGCGCCGGTCTCGGGATTGCGGACGCTCCAGAGCGCGTATCCGGCAGAGTTCTTCGATACGCGCGGTCGGTGTCCCTCGATAAGTCCGGCATTGTCGCGCAGAAGCGCATCCATCTCGCGGTATATCGTTCCCTCGAGCGTCTGTAGTTTTTTCTTCTCTTCAAGTTCTGAAGGGGTGAGCGCCTTAAAAGTCGCCTGCGATCCGTCAGAGAGAACGACGTCGAGTTCCTCGACATACCTCTCCGTCTTGCCGTACTTGAGCGTGCGTTCGCCGCCGGCGTTGTTCGCTACGATGCCGCCCATGGCGGCTATCTCGCGGCTCGCGGGGTAGGAGGGCATGATGCGATTCTTCGCGAGCGTCGCTTTCTCGAAATCGCGATAGAAAACACCCGGCTCGGTGCTCGCGCGCGAATCGCTCACCTCGCCCATCTTGTTCATATGCTTCATGAAGTCGACGACGACGCCGGTAGTAAGGGGGCCGCCGGACATATCGGTTCCCGCCGAGCGCGCCGCGAGAGAGACAGCCGCGCCCGCTCTGCGGGCGCGGCCAACCTCCCGTACTATCGCACTCACGTCGTCTGCGTCCTTCGGGTAGGCGATGAGCGCCGGCAGGCGCGTGAAGAGTGAGGTGTCGCGCGCCGCAGAGCGGCGCGCGCCCTCTTCACTTGTCACCTCGCCCTTTATCGCGCCCGCAAGCGCTTCCTTCAAATTTTCAATGTCCATTACAGACAAGTATATACCAGGCAGGGTGTGGTATCGTAGTACCCATGACTCATACACCGGTACTTGTCTCCGGCGTGAAGCCGACGGGCGACCTGCATATCGGCAACTACTTCGGCGCTATGCGCCAGTTCGTCGAGCTGACCAAAGAAGGGAAGTACCGCCCGTTTATCTTCGTCGCCGACTACCACGCGCTTAATACGATGCAGGATGCCGAAGAGATGCGGCGGCGCACCCGCGAGACAGTGATGGCGTATATCGCCATCGGGCTCGATCCGAAGAACGCCGTCTTCTTCAAGCAGTCGGACGTGCCCGCGCACACCGAGCTCTGTTGGATATTCGATACGCTCACGACGATGCCGTATCTCATGCGCGCACACGCCTTTAAGGATGCGGAAGCGAAAAATAAAGAGATCAATGTCGGTACTTTCAACTACCCGGTGCTGATGGCCGCCGATATCCTCCTCTACGACGCGGCGGTCGTGCCGGTCGGCGCTGATCAGAAACAGCATATCGAGATTGCGCGCGATACTGCCGAGAAGTTCAATCGCGTCTATAAAACCAATATTTTCAAACTTCCCGAACCGTACATCATGCCCGAAGTCGCGATTGTCCCCGGCACCGACGGAACGAAGATGAGTAAGAGTTATGGCAATGTCATCCCGCTCTTCGCCTCACGCGAGGAACTCGCAAAGGCGGTGATGGGCATCGTTACCGACTCTGGCGACCCTTCGACAAGCTCAGGGCAAGTCGCCCCGCAAAACGTCTATCGGATACATCGACTCTTCAGAAGCGAGCAGACGCTGAATCCTCTTTATGAAGAGCACCGCGGCAATTACAAGGCGCTGAAAGAGAAGCTCGTCGAAGATCTCGATCGCTATCTCGCGCCGATGCGCGCGAAGTACGAGGAGCTTAAACAGGATTCCAGCATCGTCGAAGAGGTGCTCGCGCGCGGCAAACAAGAAGCCCGTGCCATCTCGGAAGCGAAGATGGAGCAGGTGCGTAAAGCCATCGGCGTCGCCTAAAAACAGCGATTTTAGAGCCTAAGATAAGAACATAATTCGTTCGTTTGATACATATTGACAGTAAGTAGCGTATATGTTTATATAGACACCAGTTGTACAAATTGGCCGAAAGGCTAAAAATGTATTGATTGGTCGTTGAAAAACGAATAGTGAATTGAATTAATCGGATGTTAAACAAAGTCACAACACCAAGGAGAAATTGAATGGCAACCCCTCGTAGAAAGACACCCCTTCCCTCGACTGCGCCGATTAGCGGACAACCCGGGGATGACACCCCCGATATCGACAGGATCCTGAACGGAAACTACGGCACCGACCAAACGGTGGTAAGCCAGGTCAAAACCCGTGACGTCATCACGAATGTCCGCTTCCGTCAGGAGGCGAATGAGATGGCCGACCAGGTCATCGGCGTCGAGGCGATGTCCGCCGAAGAGAAGATCAAGGTTCGGGAAAAGATCCTGCAAGCCAAGATCGAGCAATTGCGTCAAGCATTGCCCGATGACAAGCGAGCTCTCGGTGCACTGACTTCGACGCTGAATTCCTCCTTTCAGGATCTGAAAGAGGGCTTTGCGACGGTGGCGCAGTTCACCTCCGAGGAGCAGAGGGTCATCGACGATGCGGAAAGGGCGCACGCGACGGCCGCCGAGGCGCTGAACGAGGCAACTCAACAGCGCGAGAAAGCGAACAGCAAAACCACATGGTTCGGCATTCGCGAGCGGGCTGTCGCCGGTACTCAAGCCGCCCTCGTGGCGGCGCAAGAGACCGAAGTGGCCACCAAGACGGCAATCGAGGTGGCGACCGCCACTGCGCAGAAAATGCGCGACGATCGCCTGCAAAACGCGGACTTCGAAGAGAGCTTCGCTTTCATCGAGGCCTGCGTGAAGCAGACGAAGATCGCCATCACCGAGCGCATCAAGAACCTGACCGACCAGTCGTCGGAAGCCGAGGCCAAAAGGACCCAGTCGTTCGAGCGGCAACAAACTGCCGCGAAGAACATGGAAACCTCCCAGACCAAGGTGGATGAGTTGGCGGCGCGATTCCAGCAGGAATCCGAAGCGCGCGACCAATTGCCGGCCGGCTCGAGCGAGCGCGTGGAAGCGGATGCAAAAGTGGCCGCTACCCAGCACGAGTTCGAAGAAGCCAGGGCGCGGCACGATCAGCAGCTCGCCATATACCAGGAGATGGAAAAGGCCATCAAGGCTTTGACCATCCAGGAAACGGCGCTGCGAGTCGGACTGCATGCCCACAAAGTGGAGCTGGCCCGTTTAACGGCCGGTTCCGACGTGTGGGTCGTCGAAGCGCGTAATCGTCTCGCCCAGATCAAGTCCCTGGCGTCTCAACAAGCGTCACAGGATCTGATCGAAGTGAACATCGCCGTGCGAAAGGATAACGTCCGCAGTTCTGCGGCGTTCGCTCTTGCGTCGCTCCGTCTCGTAACGGAGCAGGCGGAGCGGCATCCGCACGAAATGGCTGACATGGGCGTATACGACGACTCGATGCACGAGGGCCTGCAACTGTATGCGGACCGTTGGAAAGCGGTCAGCGACCAGGTCAAGGCTGAAAACGGCGGCGCGTCTACGCCGCAAGGCCAGTAATCAACACGACTGTAACACTTACGGGCGGCTATAAACGCCGCCCGTTTTTTCTAACAGAACTGGAGAGAAACAAATGGAAGAGAACGGAAGCAGTTTCATCCCGATTACTGAAGCCGAACTGTCTGTGCACGCCAAACGTGCGGAGATGGACATCGTGGGCATCGAATGGAGGCCGAAGAAAGTCGCGCCTCCTGTCGCTAGCCAGACCATGATGATCGGCATGTCGCTATCAGGGGCGGAGCCGTCGATGGAAAAACTGTCGCTCTACAAGATAGCGATGGAATTCAGCGACGGCGGCACCATTCTGACCGACGCGACGCATCATGTACTCTCGGTTTTGAAAAAGGGACTCGAGATCGGCTCGCATCTGGAGTCGCTGTACGTGAAGGCATCTGGCGTTGACGCGCTTGAAGTGCAAAACAACGCCAAAACACTACCCGTTGCAATGCAGGCGGAATTTGCGGGCAAACAGACGACACGTGCAAGCATCGCTCTCTGGAGTGCGGCTCAGTACGTCGTCTGGGAGCTTGCCGGCTATCGCACCGACGAAGTGAGTGGCGTCTCTTTCGAGTCGCCCACCATCGTCGAGTGCCCGCTTACCAACGCGGTAATGGCGCGACGGTGTATGCTGTTCTATCTCGCGCGTGGGCTTTCGGACGACTCGGTCAACACCGAACTCGCGTTCGTGAAGTTCACGCTACTGTATTTCCGCGCGCTCTTAGCGGAGCTTAAGCTCCGCGAGGCGCAGTTCCGCTTTGCGGAACCCTTTACGGAGCGGAAATATAAGCTCGAAAAAAGCGAGTTCATCGTCGACGGCTTCAAAGAGCTCGGTGACCGTTCGGTGGTTAGCGTGGAATTCAATCGTGTGGACTTCAAAGAAATTGTCGGCAACAAGATCGCCAAGCACAATTCCATCCGCACGATAATGCGCATGCTCTGCTATGACGCGCCAGTTAGTATGAATCCGATGCGTGAAATTGGGGGTCTTGCCCCGATTCGCCTCGGATACGGCGTGCCCGGCACCGGCAAATCCATGACGATTGCTGCGATCGCAACCGAGCTCTCCGACAGGGCGAAGTGGATCGGAATTCCGTTCCTATTTCATCCAATGCCTGATGCAATTGTCTCCACCTACCAAGGTGGTTCGGCGGAACGCATGATGGCCTGGATGAACGCCCTGCGAGATCCCACCAAGCTTATCTACGCGCCAATCGATGACGCCGAAAATAGTTTGGAAAACCGGGTTAGGCAGGGCGTTTCAGCCGGTGTGCGTGAGGTTATCGCGGTCTTCTTGCGCAATACGGAAGGAGCGTATGCAATCAATCGGGGCAATACCCTGGTTGATGTCTGCACGAATCTTCCGGAGCAGGTTGACCCGGCGGTGATGTCTCGTATCGTCGAGCGCTATGTGATAAACGGCGCAGAAACGGAAAAGGATTTCATCGACCAGGATTACGCATGGTGGAAAAAGTATGCGGGAATGTCGAAGGCTTTCATAGACATGCAGGACCCGACAAACTACGGATACTTTGACGACCAGAAGCCGATGGTGAGTATCACCAAAGACGGCGAGCGATACACCGAGCCGAAAAATGCCGACATCAAAGAAATTGTTGCGGCGACCTACCACGAACAAGATCCGAAGAACCAACGATTTTTTGGTGCGTTGTACCAAAAGGTCAAAGCGCGGTTCCCAGGATTCAGTTCGCGAGATGTGCGCAATATCCAAAACGCCGTTACGAGTCGGATGCTCGATTTCGATTTCCCCCTTGATTGGCTTGATGAGCCTACCCGGTTCTTCCTTACTCCGTATGAGGAGAAGAAGGGAGTGTTGGTAGAACTACTGAAGAGCAACATGAAGGGGTTGTCGTTTCGAGAAATTCGCCTGGAGGAGGCGCTGCGGTATCTAGACGGAATGGCCGGAATGGCCAACATCGACTTCGACCGACAAGTAAGCCGGCTCGTAGAATCGATGCGCGTGGAGCAAGCCGCTCGGCGTCAGCTTGGCGCCGTCGGCGCTAAGTAATCATCAAAGGAAAAGGAGACAAAATGAGTATCGTTAGTTACGCGATAGTCTTCGCTATCATTGGCATTGCACTACACATTGTCGACATCGTCGTCGGCAAAGACTGGTATCGGAGTCTATGGGATTCGTCCCACAAGCTTCCGTTGCCGGTCGAAGTAACCCGGGGATTCATCACCGGGCGCTCCACAAAAGAGCGTCTTCTGACGTCTCTCATCATCACCGTGATCTTCGCGGTGCTGATATACAAACTGGGCGACCAGAAATTCCTGGGCCTTCTCGGCGATTGCCTCGGTATGTTTGTCGGTCTCTTGGTCGGCTTTGCGCTCGGCGGCTTTTTTAAGCGTCGAACGAATATAGAGGCGGCGACCAATAAGGTCCTGGCGTCACTCGACAGTGTCGACCACGGCGACTTACCGGACGTACGCGAGATAGCATCAAGCGTCGCGGCAGGCGCAGAGAAGCTCAGGCGGCAGGCAGGCAGTGCGGGTGAGCGGCTCGTCGGCGCCGTAACGGGCGAACGCGGGTCGGGGTCGGCAGTCGACAACTACTCGGACGAAAGGTCAGTGACCCCTGCGTCCGAGCCGGAGCCGGCAGCAAAAAGAACCTCGGTGGCAAATGCCGCGAGACAATTCAGCAAAAGGGGGTAGAGCATGGGCACAAAAACGTCGACTGCCGAATCGGGTGCGAGCTTTAAATGGTTTTGCATCCATCTCGGCCGATGGCTGGGAGGGTTCGTACTGCGGCATTATCTGCTCGCGGCCGCTCTCCTCCTCGCCGTTGTGCTATTCCGCGAGGAGTGGCAACCATGGATAGTGCTGGTGCGGCGTTACGCCGCACCGATCGCACTCTCGATGACGATCATCGCGTTCTCCTGGGGTTTTTCCAGAGGAGCGCGCTGGTTTAATCGTGTCGCGGTCATGCTGCTTGCATTCATGCTGGTAGCCAGCTGCGGCATGATGTACGAATACCTGTCGCTCTTCGTCCGGTACCAATCGTTCAAGGTTGAGGTGATCGACAAGATCCCCGAGACCGACCACGAACGAATACAACCGCTCTTATCAGTCCATGCCTTGACGCAGGGAGTGATGGGCGATTCGCGAAATCCGGCTCCGCCGGATTTCGTCTGGACGAAGAACAGGGCGACGGGGGCGGTCGAGTACCGCTGGATGATGGGTGTCGAACCGAAGCTGTGGATCGACAAGATCTTCGGCTCGGTCGAGGAGGTGATCAATGTGTCCGGCACAGATCCTTCTCCGAACATGGCACCCGAAAGCAGGATTGATGCGCGTTTCGCAGTCGGTGAGGGCCTCTGGTTCTCAAGCAACGCGAACACCGCCGCGATCCGACGTTTTACTCCAGACATGTTCTTTGGCTATGAGCCGGCGGATGTGCGGTATCTGGAAGATGATGCAGGGAAAGTTGTCGAAGTTATTTCGCTCTTGCGCTGGCGGGGAATAGTATTCCCTTACCCGGAGTTCGGCGGGGTTCTTGTCATTCATCAGTCCGAAAGGGTGGCGCTTTTACAAGCGTTGCTTGATGGTTCGTGCCTCAAACGCTTTGCGTTCGGTGCGGGGGAGTGGATAGCACCCGAGCGGATACAGGAGTTCCCGTATCTGCGCGGACAAAACATTCTGCCGTACCGCGTGTCGCGGTATATCGCCGAGAGTCTTCGGTTCATGAACGGGTTTATGTCCCCGTTCCCCGGATGGCATCAAGGCGATATACGCATTCCGGATTCAAAGGAAAATCTGAATCGACAGCCCTACACCGCCTTCTTCAAGGCGACGGACGGATTGCCGGGGATGCTGTACCATTACTTCTCGCTTGAGCCATATCTTGCGGGGAACAACGGCCTCGTCGCCAGTGTGCTTATTCCGTCAGACGGAACGTCACGTGTTCTCGTGTACCAACATGAAGCACGTAACGAAAGTCTGATAGGGGTGAGCATGGTGCCGGGCCTCGTGCGTGATTCGAAGAAGAATTACAACTGGGACAAAAGTGCCCCCGTTGAAGAGCGTCCGTATGTGCGATACGTCAATGGAAAACGACAGTTTATGTGGCTCACGACGGTCATCACGTACAAAGATGCCAATAAAACCTCATTCGTCACTGGCAGCATTCCCGAAGTAGCACTTGTGGATGCAGCCGGAAGGCACGAGGTGATCTGGGTTGACCCGAGAGATCAGGCGGGGTGGACGAAACTCCTCACGCAATGACCAGGGTGTTCCTTTCCGAAAATGCCGGAGCTGTTACAAACAGCCCGGCATTTTTATTACCTATTGACAAATTAGTCACAATGTATTATCAATACTTCGGGAATTCTTTGTCATCAACACGAACGTTAAACCGAACGGGAGAGGAAATGGACACAGATACGAGGACTCCGGCCACCGCGATTGAAGCCGATACGACCACAAACGTCATTTCGACAAAACTTCGCGATACGCACGTAGGGCTCTACCTCATCATGCGGTTCATCGGGATGTACTTCACGATAACCATGATAGCGACGTTCCTTGCGGAATCGTTGCTGAACACGCTTCGTACGAACCCGCATTTGTTCCAGAACGGTCACGAATGGCTTCAAGGGAACCATCTTTACGAGCTTCTTCGGACAATGTATCCGAACGGTAATACAGCGGTGTCGCTCATCGGGGAAGATCTTGTCGCGGTATACATATTCGTCATTGTCGTCTACGCCGTATTCCGGTTCACCTATTATCGGGCGATCCGTGGGGAACGGAATGATGCGGTCATCGGGACTCTCACGTGGAAAACGCTCGACCGTCAACCGATCGGCGTGCGTCTCTGCTGGTTCTTCTCGTTCCGTCACGGAGTCCACAAAAAGTTCTTTTTGATGTGGATGGTCTACATCTTCCTGCTCGGTATCACGACTGCGGTCGCCGGACTGATCGGTGTCGGTATCTACATATCGCCGATGTTGAAGATCGCACTTTATGGTGCCGGAGTGGCGTTCTGCTTCGGCCTCCTCGAAGACTTGAAGGTCTTCCAGAAGATACCGCCGAAGGAGGCGATATTCAGCACGATACTCGCTCTTTTCGACGGAGTGATCCACAAGGATCTTCCGGGCACCATAAAAAGAATCCAGCGAATCTCCACGGAAACAGACGGCACGACGACCCCAAAGGAAGTGCTTGAAATTTTTGAGGCCGTCGTACAGGTGCTGAAAGAAAAGCAAGGACAAGAAACGAAACAAGTGTAGGGAAAAACGCGAGGAAAGGTGCTCCTTAGTAATTGTTCTCATGTGTAAGGGCCGGGTGACGAAAGTTATCCGGTCTTTTTCTTTGCACGGTTTTTATTATGAAATGTGGTATTTTATACGATATGGAACGCACGCTTATCGGAGAGATGGGGAAGAAGGTGGGGGAGGCGGTATCGATTTCGGGCTGGGTCGATGTCCGTAGGGATCAGGGGAAGATGGTCTTTTTTGATTTCCGAGATCGTTCGGGGGTTGTACAGGGTGTCGTGCTCCCGGGGAGCGGGGCGATAGAGACGGCGAAGGAGATCCGCAACGAGTATGTCGTCCGGGTCGAGAGCGTCGTCAACAAGCGTCCCGAGAAGAACGTTCAGGTCGACCGAGTGAACGGCGATATCGAGCTCGAGATAAAAAATATTGAAATCCTCTCGCGCGCTGAAGGGTTGCCCTTTGATACCGATGCCGATATTAATCTCGACATTATGCTCGACTACCGCCCGCTTACTGTCCGTCGCGAGCGCGAGCGTGCCGTCTTCAAAGTCCAGGCGGAAATTATTGCAGGATTTCGCGAATATCTTGATACGCAAGGCTTCACCGAGTTCCAAGCGCCTAAGCTCGTCGGCGACGACGCCGAAGGCGGCGCGGGTGTCTTTAAAGTCGAATATTTCAAGGATCGGAGCGCCTACCTCGCGACCTCGCCGCAACTCTACAAGCAGATGATGGTCGGCGCGTTTGAGCGCATTTACACAACTGGCCCGCAGTTCCGCGCCGAGAAGCATTCAACCTCACGTCATCTTAACGAGATGTCGATGCTCGACTTCGAGATGGGATTCATCAAGGATTACACTGACGTGATGCGGATGATAGAGGACACGCTCAAGCACATCACGAAGCGTCTTGGCGAGAGAGCGGGCGACGCCTTCATCATAACCGGCTCGACACTCCCGCTCATTTCGGAACCGTTCCCCGTGCTGAAGCTTCGCGAGGCACAGGCTATCCTTGGAGTCTCGACTGACGAGCCAGATCTCGAGCCTGAACATGAACGCGCGATCTGCGAATGGGCCGCGCGCGAGAAAGGGAGCGATTTCATTTTCATCACGCACTATCCGGTGAGCAAGCGGCCGTTCTACACGATGGAGGACGAGACCGATCCCGGCTTCACTAAGAGCTTCGACCTGCTCTTCCGTGGCGTCGAGATCCTGTCGGGCAGTCAGCGCGTCCACGACCACGATATGCTCGTCGAAAAGATCCGGTCCAAGGGGCTCGATCCGGACAAATTCTCGTTTTATCTTATGGCCTTCAAGTATGGCCTCCCGCCGCACGGCGGCATAGGTATGGGTCTCGAACGACTCACCCAGAAATATCTTGGCCTCGCGAACGTGAAAGAAGCGACACTCTTCCCTCGCGACATGAACCGTATCGACACTCTGCTCTCGGCGAACCCTGCCGACGCCGAAAGCTAATCGCGATGAAACTCACGTTCAAAAAGGGGAGTATCGAGGACGCGCCCAAAGGGTATGTGCGCGTGAACCTCACCGACGAGAAACGGGGGACAAAGAAGCTCGTGCGGGAGCAGGGCATCGAGACGCTTCTGATCGGCGCAGGGAGGGCGAGCGAGATGAATGCGCGCAGATTTATCACGCTCTGCCGATCTATAGTCGTCGCGGCGAAGGCGCACAAGGTAAAGAAAATTGCGCTCCAGTTCGACTGCACGCCCGAGCTCTTCAAGACTCTTCAGCATCTCGCGCCGGAGCAGATCGCACAGCTCGCGGCCGAGAACTTCGAGATGGCGAATTTCGAGTTCAACATCTTCAAGACAGAACCGAAGGAGGGCTGGACGGCGATTGAAGAAATACTCCTCTACGGCGCGTCCTCTTCTGCAATCGAAAAAGCAGTGAAGAAAGGGCAGATGATAGGCGAGGCGGTGAACGAGTGTCGCACGCTCGCGAACACTCCGGGCGGTGATATGACCCCGACACTTCTCGCTAAGGCCGCAGCAGTGGCCGCGAGAAGTGTCGGGACAGGCTCCCGACTTACCGTAAAAGTGCTCGGCAAAAGGGAAATGCAGAAACTCGGGATGGGCGCGCTCCTCGGCGTCGCAAAAGGTTCGACGGAGGCTCCGACATTTACGGTTATGGAGTACCGCCCCTCGACGGGTTCGACACGCTCACCGCAGGCTGGCACTCGGGGCAATAAGAACAATAAGCCCATTGTTCTTATTGGAAAAGGCATCACCTTCGACAGCGGCGGATTGAACCTCAAGCCTTCAAATAGTATCTACGAGATGCATATGGATATGTCGGGTGCCGCCGCAGTCATCCATGCCGTGACGCTCGCCGCGCGGCTCCGGCTCCCGCAGTCGGTTGTCGGCCTTATCCCTGCGGCAGAGAATATGCCGGGTAACAACGCACTTCGCCCGGGCGACATTTTAAAATCTCTTTCCGGCAAGACGATCGAGGTGCTCGACACCGACGCCGAGGGCCGGCTCATCCTCGCTGACGCGCTCACCTATGCCCTGCGCTTCAAGCCTGCGGCTGTGATAGATGTCGCGACCCTGACCGGCGCGGCCGTCTCTGCACTCGGACTCCACGCGAGCGCACTTCTTACCCGCGACGACGCGCTCGCTGAAAGACTCTTCCGTGATGCCGAGGCATCGGGCGATTATGTCTGGCGACTCCCGCTCTGGGACGAATACGAAGATCGAGTCAAGGGAGAATTTGCCGACCTGAAGAATGTCCCGGGCGGCTCGACGAGCCGCTACGGCGGCGCGATCGACGGCGGGATGTTCCTCTGGCAGTTCGCTAAGGAGCTCGACTGCCCGTGGGCCCACATAGACATCGCGCCGAGGATGACCTCGGCGCCGGGCGACGAGCTCGCGAAGGGCGCGGCGGGCGAACCCGTGCGGCTCCTCCTGCGCTTCATCGAACAATGGAAACCGTAGCACCGCGGACAGGCTTTTCTATCAAGACCGACTCGTATGAGGGGCCGTTCGAGGTCGTGCTCGATCTTATCGAGGCGAGGAAGCTCCTGGTAAACGAGCTCGCGCTCGCAAGCATCACCGAGGACTACATCGCGCACGTGCGCGCACAGGAGACCTTCCCGGTCGAGGAGGCAGTAAATTTCATCCAGATAGCGGCGACGCTCATCCTTATCAAGTCGAAATCGCTCATTCCCGATCTTGCACTCACCGAGGAAGAAAGCGAGGATGTCGAAGACCTGAAACGACGGCTCGCGGCCTACGAGAAGGTGCGCGAGGCCGCGCGGGAGCTCTCCCGCATCTTCGGCAAGGCGACACTGCTCCCGGCTGGTGAACGGCCCTTCGAGGCGGTCTTCGCTCCTTCCCGCGACCTCTCCGCAGGCTCCCTCGCCGAGGCGCTCGCGGGCGCGCTACAGCGCGCCCGCGCCGCGCGCGAGGCGGTGGAGAATCTTCCCGAGGCGCGCGTGAAGCCGCTCGTCACCATCGAGGAGATGATGGACAGGCTCGCGAAGCGGGTGCAGAGCGCGATGACGCTTTCATTCAAGGATTTCCACGGCGGAACACAAGACCCCTCGACGGGGCTCGGGGCAGGAAAAATAGAAATCATCGTCTCCTTCCTCGCGCTTCTCGAGCTTGTGAAGCAGGGCGCCGTCGCCGCCGAGCAGTTCGGAGAGCACGGCGACATCCGCATCAGCCACACCGCCTCCGCTTCCGTCCCGCGGTACGGCTAACCCCTGCACTCGCTATCCATAACTTGATGCTATAGCTCCATCTTGTGGATACCTCTGTATGATCGGCAGTTCTGTAATGACAATGTATTGACATATACTATACCTAGGTATAAGATTCCAATATGACCACGACCCTGCAGATCCGCATCGATAAAAAGACAAAAGACGCCGCCCAGAAGGCATTCCGCTCTATGGGTCTCGACATGTCCTCGGGGGTGAAGCTGTACCTCACTCAAGTGATGCACACAAAGAATATTCCATTCCCGGTCATGAGCGCGGATTATTGGCCTGTTGAGAAAAAGCGCCAGATTATCAAGGAGGCGGAGTGGGCGCTCAAGCACGGGAAAACTTACGCCAGTGCTAAAGAGCTCCACGACGACATACTCAAAAGAGGTTAGAATAGACGCATGTATCGCGTCCGTTCCACAAAGGCATATCGCAAAGCGTATAAACGCGTCTCAAAGCACAAGGATTTCAATGCCGAAATGCTCGGAGAAATCATTGACGCCCTCGTAGCTGGAGAAAAGCTTCCCGCGAACCGCCGCGACCACCAGCTCACAGGGGAACTTAAGGTGTACCGGGAATGCCATGTGAAGGATAATTTACTACTTCAGTACCAAATTCACGAGGACATTCTCGTGCTTCTTCTCGTCAATCTCGGCACTCACGACGACCTTTTCGGTTGAATGACCCTGTCTGCTAGGAGCAATCGTTGCGGAGAAGCTTCGGCGCGACGGACGTCAGGCAGGGAAGAGGCTCTCCTATGAGGTGGGAGAAATCGCCGAGAGTGCTGATATACAGCGGGCGAGAGAACGTGTTGAGAAACGCGATTCTCTCGGGAGTCGATGTCGAGCTCCAGAATGTCGTCCACGCCTCGAGGTCATGCGTATCGTAAAGCATTCCGGGTGCGGCGATGTGCGAACGGGTCCACCCCTGATACCACGGCGCTTCTCTGTTTGTCGTGAGGAGCAGGGCGTCGGGAGGCACGAGCGCGCCGATTGCGGCAATCTGGTTGAGATGCGCGGAGGCTTCGAGCGGCCGCAATTGCCGAACTTGCGCTTGGAGATTCCCGAGCTGTAATCCGCCGATGATGCAAAGAAGCGTAAAAAAGAAGTACGTCGATCGCGACGCCGTATCGAACGTCAGCCGCGAGATAAAAAAGTTTATGCCGTATGCGGCGAATGCGGCGAGGGCGATGTCTGTAAAAACAAATATGCGCTGATAGAAGGGGAGCGTGAGAACAGGGAATGCGAAGCTTGCAAGCGCGAAGGCAATGAGCGATCGCGGCACGACGATTCTCTTCCAGGCGGCGATGGCGCCAAGCGCTCCGATAAAAAGCGGGACGGAAAAAACGATATATTCCTTCCAGTCGAGAAATATTGCGACCGCTCCGCCCTTCAAGATCAAGGAAACGACAGGAGTGTTGAAAAAGATCAGCGCGAAACACGCCGCGACGAGCGCCGCATGCACAAGGATTTCCTTCAACCGCCGATAGTCGACTATCGCGAGAACGCAAAGAGTCAGCAGATAGATGATCGCCGATGTCTTATGACTGAATGCGATGCCGATGTCGAGCGCGACAAGAGGCCAGAATAGGCGCCGCTCGTACAGTATGAAGGCAAGAAGGAGGAGACAGAGCGCAAACGCATTCTTATAGAGCATATACCAGTAAGCCGTATAGCCCACTGGAGATACGGCGAGGAGCAATCCTCCGATAATCGCGCCGCGCGCGCCGAGAAACGGCTTAAGCCAGAAGAAAAACAGCACCGGCAGGAGAGAAGAAAAAACGATATAGCTTCCATACAGCGCGATGTCCGGTGATATCTGCAGAAAATGAAGCGCGTCGAGAACGATGCGCGGTAAAAGAGCGTCCGCGCCGAGTCCCGGCACGGGCGCACTCGGGAAGGAAAGAAGAGGTTCGATAAGATACCGGCGGTAGAAGCCGGTATCGTAACCGAGCGGATTTGCGCTATAGAAGACAAAGGGTATGAGATGGAGCGTAAACGAAATCGCGGCGATAAGCGCGGCGCTACAGACGGACGAATGCCGCCGCCATGCCGTCTGCGCGCGAATAAAAGCTGTCCCCACCCGCGCAGTATATCGCTTTCCTCCCGATGATACACTTACGAGCGGAACCACCCGATCTGATTTCGGGCATTATTTATCTACTTTCTTCCAACTATGTCTCTATCGTCGCTAGTATCGCGCTCATCAAAGGCCTTTCGTGCAAGCACGCTCGTTATCACGGGCATCATAGTCGCCGGAGCCTCATTCGCCGTTGCCTCCTCCGACATCATCTACGGCTCCGAGTCGCTTCTTGCCGCCGCCGTATCGACGTTTTCTTCATCGCCGATAGTAACCATCTCTCGTAATGCGGGGACGCCGAAGGGCGAGATCGCACCGTACGTCAATCAAGTCCTCGGAGTTTTCGACGTGAAGTCAAAGAATATCAATCTCGCCACCCTTACGAACATACGAGCGGACGTTACGATAAACAGCGGCAAAACCGGACTGCAAGTGTCGCAATTCTCTATGAGATACGGATATTGCGCGACGGCTGACGATTGCCGAAGCATCAACATACCTCTGGTGTCGATAACTCAAAAAGGAACGCAATATCGGCTGAACTCGAGTACGGTAAACCTGCCGGTATATGCGAACCGGCCGGGCACGCTTGAAGTGGCGGCCTATTCTTATTACACCACCCCGTATGTCTCCGGCTCGAAAACCGCTTCTGTGAAAGCGGATGTTAGGGACGCATCGGTGGCGGGGTCGCTGTGTAAGACGATAACGTACGGATATGGCTATGGATATGATAAATGCAATGCCGTCTCCTTCCGGGCGAAGACTGGCCTCGCGTACGGCAACTGGCTCCGCGTTATCCGTAGTTACGGCTACGGATATTAAAGACTTGTTCGCATAAGGCATCCCCAAGGGAAGACGTTGCTCCCGAGGAGCGGTGCGGATAGAATGAAAGCAATGCTCACCCCTCCCGCCGCGCTCCACGCCCTCCTCTTCGCCTCCGGCGAACCACTGGATAAGAAACAGATCGCGAAGCTTCTGGAGATACCGGATACCGGGGTCGGTCTCGTGCTCAAGGCGCTCGCCGACTCGCTCGCGGGGAGCGGAGTTGTGCTAGTCGAGACCGATACCCAGGTAGAGTTGCGCACCGCACCGGAGGCGTCCGCGATAGTAAAGAAGCTCCGCGAAGGCGAGCTCTCCCGCGATCTGGGGAAAGCGAGCCTCGAGACGCTTGCCGTTGTCGCGTACCAGAGCGGCTCCTCCAGTGCCGTCGGGGCAGGCGCCACGCGCGGCGAGATAGATTGGGTGCGCGGAGTCAACTCTTCCGCATCGCTCCGTACCCTCCTTATGCGCGGCCTTATCGAAGGGAAAGAGGATCCAAGTGACAAGCGCCGTATCCGCTACAGCCTGACCACCGAGGCGCTCGCGCACCTGGGACTCGCAAGCGCGGAGGAGCTCCCGCGCGCCGCAGAGCTCCGGGCCGCGTCTCGCGCCGTCGTCGAAGAAGCATCCGCGGACGCGGCCCCGGGAGAATAACGATATGCATTCTTCCGACCTCCAAAGACTCGCCGAGCGCGCCCGATCGATGCGCGAGTTCGGTATGGCACTCCTTGCCGCTTCAGGCCTTCTGGCTCTTTTTCTTTTCGTCCCACTTTCCTCCGGCGGTGAGCCGTCCGCGCCGGACCCGAGTGTCGCGGCCGTTCCAGACGCCTTCGCGCAGATCCCCGTCGAAGCGAAGGCGGCTATCGTCTACGATCTCGCGACCGGCACGGCGCTTTATGAGAAGAATGCCGACGCGCAGTTGCCGCTCGCGTCCCTGACGAAGCTCCTGACGGTCTATGCGGCGCTTAGCTCACTCTCCGAGAATGCAAGCATCACCGTTTCAGGGCGCGCGACCTCTCTCGAAGGTCCGCGCGCCTTTTCAGAAGGGCAGGCGTTCACCCTCGGAGACATCGCGCGCCTTACCTTGACCGCGTCGCTTAACGACGGCGCCGCCGCTATCGCCGAAGCGGCGGCGGCTCGCCAGGGAATCTCGGAAAACGCGCTCTTCGCCGGTGCGGTCTCTGCGCTCGGTCTCTCCCAGACGTATGCGGTCAACGGCAGCGGTCTCGACGTGAACACAGAAATCTCCGGCGGATACGGTTCGGCGCGCGACCTCGCCCGTCTCGCCGGCGCGCTGGTCGAGCTCGCTCCGGACATCGCGGCCGCGACGGCCAGACCTTCCGCGCATGCCGTCTCGGAGGGCGGTACGTCGTTTGAGGTACAGAACACCGACCCCATGGTCGAGACGCTCTCGCGGCTCCTCCTCTCTAAAACGGGGTACACCGATCTCGCGGGCGGCAATCTCGCGCTTGTCTTCGACGCCGGTATCCGCCACCCGATCGCCGTCGTCGTCCTCGGCTCCTCGCAGAAGGCCCGCTTCACCGACGGCGCGGCGCTCGTTGCGGGCGCGCTCGCGCACTTCGCAGGAGTCGCATCCCTATGATCGCCACCGACATCATCAAGATATTCATCCCCGCGACCGCTTCGTTTGTCGTTGGCATCCTGCTCGCGCCGATCCTTATCCACTATCTTTACAAGTATCGCGTATGGAAAAAATCCGCGGGAAAGACCGCGCTCGACGGCTCGGCCGCGGTTGAATTCGAGAAGCTCCGTACTACTGTCCACGCCGGCACCGAGACTTCGACGCCGCGCATGGGCGGCATCCTTATCTGGGCGAGCGTCGCTATCGTAACGCTTTCTATGTGGGCACTCGCGCGCGCCCTGCCCGTTCCGCTGACCCAGAAGCTTGATTTCTTAAGCCGGAGCCAGACCTGGATACCATTCTTCACCCTGCTCGCCGGAGCGTTTATGGGTTTCGTCAACGATCTGTTCGACATTCGCCCTTCGGGCGAGAGGGGAGTGCGGCTCCGCACCAGGCTTATCTTCGTCACACTCGTCTCGCTCTTCATCGGTTGGTGGTTCTATGTGAAGCTCGGCATCACAGCGATCGGCATTCCCGCAGATGGCGTCCTCGAGATCGGCGCGCTCATCGTCCCGCTCTTCGTCCTTGTCTCGCTCGGGCTCTACGCGGGCGGCGTCATCGACGGGATCGACGGGCTCGCAGGCGGCGTCTTCAGTACCGCCTTTATGGCATACGCCGGCATCGCCTACTTCCAAGACCAGATTAACGTGGCGGCCTTCTCCGCGACGCTCGCCGGTGCGATACTCGCCTTCCTCTGGTTCAACATACCGCCCGCGCGCTTCTGGATGACCGAGACCGGCACGATGGGCCTCACGATGACGCTCGCTGTCATCGCGTTTATGACCGACACGCCGGGCAATGGCTACGGCATCGCGGCGCTCCCTATCATCGCGTTCCCGCTCGTGATCACCGTCCTCTCCAACATCATCCAGATAACGTCGAAAAAACTGTATGGGAAAAAAGTGTTCCGCATCGCGCCCCTGCACCACCACTTCGAGGCTATCGGCTGGCCCTCGTACAAGGTGACGATGCGCTACTGGATCATCTCGATAGTCTGCGCGATCGTCGGGATGACCGTCGCGCTTCTCAAATAGACTTTTATGAAGCTCGTCTCCGGCGACCGCATATTCTTCATGCTCGTGCTCGGGATAGTCCTCGCCGGCCTCGCTATCTTTTCCTCGGCCGCGCTCGGCCTTCTCGCTCGGGAAAGCAGTTCCGTCTCGCAGGACATCCTGCTTCAGGCGGGGCTCGGATTCGGACTCGGATTCCTGGCTCTTCTCGCCGCGCGCGCCTTCCCGTTTGAACATCTGAAACGCTTCGCGCCGTACCTCTATCTCGCGACTATCGCTCTCACCGCCGCCGTCTTTATCCCCGGTATCGGACTGCGCGCGAACGGTGCGACTCGCTGGATCGACCTCGGATGGACGACCGTTCAGCCCGCAGAATTCTTGAAAATCGGCTTTGTACTCGCACTCGCCTGGTGGCTCGCGCCGCGCGCGCGAGCGCTCGCAGAGCCGAAAAAGGGCATTATTCCCTTTGGTGCCATCCTTGTCGTTCCGACCTTCCTCCTGCTCGCCCAGCCCAATACCTCGATGGCGGTGCTTATTATCGCCACTGGCGTCGTGATGTACTTCGCGGCGGGAGCGCCGTGGCGCGATTTCGGGATCATCGCCGTCGTCGTGGCTGTCGCGTTTTTCATCATCATCTCTCTGCGTCCGTACGCGATTGAGCGCATCAAAACCTTCTTTGATCCCTCCGCCAATTCTCTCGGAAGCGGCTATCAGATACAGCAGTCGCTTATCGCCATCGGGAGCGGCGGACTTCTCGGCAGAGGCTTCGGCCAGAGCGTGGAAAAATTCAACTATCTGCCGGAACCTTCCGGCGATTCCGTGTTCGCCGTCTTCGCCGAAGAGACGGGGTTTGTCGGCGCGAGCGCACTCCTCCTTCTCTTCGTCGCGCTCGCGGCGCGCGGCATCGTGATAGCAGGGAACTCGAGCGAGCTCTTCGGCGGCCTTATCGCACTCGGCTTTTCGTTCATTCTTATCCTGCAGGCGTTCGTCAACATATCTGCGATGATAGGCATCATCCCGCTCACCGGCCTGCCGCTCCCGTTCATCTCCCACGGCGGCACCGCGCTCATGGCGGCGCTTATTATGTGCGGCTTTATCCTTAACGTCGCCGCTCGCCGCAAAAGCGCCTGACGGCGCTTTATATTTAAATATTTAAATGTTTAAATGTAACGTATGACTATCGCGTTTACGGGAGGGGGGAGCGGAGGGCATTTCTATCCGATTATCGCCATCGCCGAGGCATTGAACGACCTCGTGCGCGGAGAACGGCTCCTCGCACCGAAGCTGTATTACCTCTCCCCGGGCTCATTCGACGAGAAAGCACTCTTCGAGAACGGCATCACGCATATCCGCACGCCGGCAGGGAAGATGCGCCGCTACGCTTCGTTCCTTAACGTGACAGACCTCTTCATCACGCTTTTCGGCATCATCTCGGCGACCATAACCCTCTTCCGCCTCTATCCGGATGTCGTGATAAGCAAAGGGGGGTACGGAAGCGTGCCGACAGTCGTCGCCGCGCGGCTCCTGCGCATCCCGCTCATCATCCACGAATCGGACGCGCGGCCAGGACGCGCAAATCTGCTCGCCGCTCCGTGGGCGACGAAGATCGCCATCTCCTTCGAGAGTGCCGCCGCCCTTTTCCCGGAAAAAGTCCGCGGGAAGATCGCGCGCACCGGCATCCCTATCCGCAAGGCGCTGATGCGCGTTGAGCCGGAAGGCGCCCGACAGTATTTCAATCTCGAACCGAATATTCCGAGCGTGCTTGTCCTCGGCGGTTCGCAGGGGGCGATGAAGATAAACGAGATGGTGCTCTCCTCTCTGCCCGATCTAGTCTCTTTTGCCAATATCATCCATCAGACCGGACAGGCGAACTTCAAGGGCGTCGAGTCGATCTCGCGGGTCGTGCTTGCGAAGTCTCCGAACGCCGCGCGGTATCATCCGATCAGCTACCTCGACGAAACGTCGCTCCAGCGCGCCGCAGGCGCCGCAGATATCGTCGTCTCGCGGGCGGGCGCTAACTCTATCGCCGAAATAGGTCTCTGGAAAAAACCGGCAATACTCATCCCTATCCCCGAGTCGATAAGCCACGACCAGCGCACGAACGCGTACAGCTACGCCCGCACGGGCGCCGCAGTCGTCCTCGAAGAAGGTAACGTGACGCCGCATCTCCTCGCGTCCGAGATTAAACGCATCCTCGAAGACAAATCTCTCGCGGCGCGGATGGGCGCCGCGGCAGAGGGATTCACCGACCCGGACGCGGCGCGCATCCTTGCGCGCGAACTGCTCGACATCGCGCTCTCCCACGAACCGAGTTAGAATCGGCGTATGAGTGTCGTTACCCGCATCCCGCCGAGCCCGACTGGCCGACTCCACGTCGGCACCGCCCGCACCGCGCTCTTTAATTACCTATTCGCGCGGCACGCAGGCGGCACGATTGTCTTCCGTAGCGAGGACACTGACCGTACTCGGAGCAAGAAGGAGTACGAGGATGAGATTATCGCAGGTCTCGAGTGGCTCGGCCTCTCCTGGGACTCGTTCTCCCGCCAGAGCGAGCGCACCGACCGGTACCGCGAATTGCTCGCGAAGATCATCGGGGAAGGGAAAGCCTACATATCCAAGGAGCCCGGCAAAGAGAACCCCGACACGACAGTCGAGATTGTCCGCCTGAAGAACCCCGGCACCGACGTCACCTTCACCGACCTCATCCGCGGCGATATCACCTTTCATACGGGCGAGCTCGGCGACTTCGTCATCGCGCGTTCGGCGGAAGATGCGCTGTATCACTTCGCCGTAGCTGTGGATGATATGGATGCCGGCGTGACCCACGTCATCCGCGGTGAAGACCACATCTCGAACACCGCGCGCCAGATCTTGATCCAAGAAGCGCTCGGTGCGCCGCGTCCGGCATATGCTCACTTGCCGCTTATCGTCGACGAGAAGCGCGCGAAGCTCTCGAAGAGAAGCGGCGCGACGAGCATCATGGACTACCGCGATGAAGGTATCCTGCCCGAGGCGCTCGTGAATTATCTCGTGCTTCTCGGTTGGAGCCCAGGCGATGATCGCGAAGATTTCTCGCTCGCCGAACTCGTGCAGACATTCTCCCTCGATGGCGTACAGAAGAGCAGTGCCGCCTGGAATCGCGACAAACTTCTTTCAGTCAACCAGCACTGGATGCGGGCACTCTCCGACGACGCATTCCTCACTCATCTCAACCCAGGTGAGGGACGCTTAACGTCCCTCACAGCAAGAGCGGTGCCGCTCTTGAAAGAGCGGGCGAAGACCTTCAAGGAGGCGCGGGAGATACTTGACGGAGAGCTTTCTTGCTTGTTTAATGCACCCCCGCTCGACCTTGTAAAACTCACTCTCAAAGAACCCGCCGACCGCCAAGGATTGACCAAAACAGCCCTAGAAAGCCTCTTAGAGGCCCTGAAAGCCCTTCCGGAAGGCCTTTCTGCCGAAGCGGTCAAGGAGGCGCTTATGCCCCTTGCCGACGCTGAAGAGGCGAGAGGGAAGGGCGGACGAGGAGCCGTCCTGTGGCCCTTACGCTACGCCCTCTCCGGCCAAGAACGTTCGCCTGATCCATTCACTCTTATTTCAATACTCGGACCCGCCGAGGCGATTTCGCGCGTCGAGAGCGCTATTGCTATACTTACGTAATGACGCGCGCAAAGATTTCTCTCCTTTCCCTTGCTCTTATCGCGGGAATCATCTTCAGCGCGCCGCATGCGGCTCTCGCCGACGCGGCCGCGGATGTCCAGGCGCAGATCGACGCGAACAAGCGCCAGGTCGCCAATCTCGAAGCCGAGATCGCCTCCTTTCAAAAAGAGCTCGATGCGCTCGGCTCGAAGAAAGACACGCTTCAATCGGCCATCGCCTCCCTTACGCTCTCGCAGAAGCAGTTGGCGACGCAGATCAAAGTGACGGAGAGTAAGATCTCTTCGGCTAACCTTGAGATACGGGAACTCTCGCGCTCTATCGGAGACAAAGAGGAGGCGATAGCCGCCGATAAGAGCGCCATCGCGAAGGCGCTTCGAAGCATCGCCGAGAGCGAGCGCGCTCCGCTCATCGCGACGCTCATATCGGCCGATTCGTTCGGGGGCGCATGGAAGATCGCCGACGGGGCGGCGCAGTTCAATCGGGCGCTCACCGAAGACATCAACGACCTGCGCTCGGCACGTACGGCACTTGCAGAAAACAGAGATGAAGTGACTAAAGTGAAGGAAAGCCTCGTGTCGCTTCAGAGAGATTTAATCCAACAGAAGCGCTCGATAGACGCGAGCAAGGCCGCGCAGACACAACTCCTCGCACAAACTAAGAATCAGGAAGCGAATTATCAAAAGCTTATCGCCCAGAAACAAGCCGCAGAAAAAGCCTTCGAACAGGAGCTTATTAACCTCCAAGGCCAGCTGAATCTTATCGTGAACCCCGACCTTCTGCCGAAAGTCGGAACGGGCGTTCTTTCCTGGCCATTTACGCGATCGTTTATGTTCAATTGCACGAAGCGCAAGAGCGTATTCGGAAATCTTTTTTGCATCACCCAATATTTCGGCACGACGCCGTTCTCGACCGCGAACCCGCAGGTCTACAACAGCGGCGGCCACCCGGGGATGGACATGGGCGCGCCGATCGGCACGGCGATTACCGCTGCACTCTCCGGCGTCGTACTCGCCACCGGAAACACTGATCTCGCAAAAGGCTGTTATTCCTACGGAAAGTGGGTGATGCTCCTGCACGGCAACGGCCTTAATACGCTCTACGCGCACCTCTCTACAATCGACGTGTCAAAAGGGCAGTCGGTGTCGACAGGGCAGACGATCGGCCTCTCCGGCATGACCGGCTATGCGACCGGTCCGCATCTTCATTTCGGCGTTTACGCCACCGAGGGGACCCAGATCATGACCTTGCGCCAATTCCGCGGCTCGAAAAACGGCTGTGCGGACGTCCTGATGCCGGTCGCAACCCTCTCCGCGTATCTGAATCCTCTGTCATATTTATAGCCCAATCTCTAGGAATCTCGGCTGGACGTGCTTCAGGGGACAGGGAGGGGGTCTGGCTTTAGGTGTATAGTTACCTCATGTTCCGGCTCGTCTTCTGGATCTTCGTCCTCTTCCTCGGATTGTCATTCTTCGGTATCTCTATCCAGGCGATAGTTGATTCTCCAGCCGGTCGAGAAAACGTCGAGTACCTCTACCGCCTTCTTATGCAGGCCTGGTCTTGGTGCACCGAACGGCTCCTTCCGCTTGTGGGGTAGCGGATGCGGATAGTGCGCACAATATATCTTTTGCGAACATACCCTGGGGAGAGGTCGTCGAACTGCTTGTCTTCTTTTTCTTTTCTTCTGTCGCTCTTATAATTTCTATTACTGCTTTATCGCGATGATGATGACCTGAAGAAGGCTGATAAGCGTGCTCATAAATCCCATCCAGAATGCGTATATCTCAAGCCGATCGGCAAAACGCTGTTTTCGTCTCATAGGAGAAAGGGTAGCATACTGCCCTCTTCCCTTTCCCTTTCTGCGAAGTACGATGTTAAAAAGTCTTTTTTGGCTGTAATCGAGTCCCATACGAAAAAAGAGAGGCGACTAACAAGAAACGTTCTTGACGACATAGTCGTACGCCTCGTCGACCGAGTCGACGAGGGTGTAGAGCTTCATATCCGCCTCGTCGATTGTGCCGCGTTCGCGATACATCGTCTTTTCGATAAACGCGAGAAGCGGCTCCCAATACTCCCGGCCGAAAAGGATGATCGGCACCCTACGGATCTTCTTCGTCTGCACGAGCGTGACGATTTCGAAAAATTCGTCGAGGGTGCCGAAACCGCCCGGGAAATAGACATACACCTCGGAGGCGTACGTCAACATGACCTTGCGCACGAAGAAATGATCGAAGCCGAACTTCTCGGTAAGATACGGATTGTAGATCTGGGTGTCGGGCAGATTGATATTCAGCCCCACGGACGCGCCGCCGACTGTAAACGCGCCTTTGTTCGCGGCCTGCATGATGCCGGAACTTCCGCCCGTGATGACGGCGAAGCCCTTCTTCGCCAAGCGGGCGGCCAACTCCTCGGCGTTCTTGTACGCATCGCTCTCGGGAGACGTCCGCGCGCTCCCGAAAAACGAGATAGCGAGCCCGTGGCGGCGGATAATATCGAATCCTTCGATAAACTCCGACATGATCTTAAAGACGCGCCAGGATTCTATCTTCCGCGGCTTGCAGACAAGCAAGGGCCTGTCTTCCGGTTCCGGCATCGTGCGGCGGCCTTCATGCACAACCTGTGCAAGACGTTCGGCCGCCTCGTCGATCAGCGGTTCGCTCGATAACGGAAGCGGCGTCGCCGGAGTGCGTACCAGATCTTCGTTCATGCGTTGTAGTATATCAGGCTAACGCCCGACGCAATTTGCCGCGAGCGCATAACCCGCCGTTTCCGCAGAAGAAGCGGAGGCGAACCATATCTTGTTCGCCTCCATTATGCGATGTGCGCCCGCGCATTCCGGATAATAATATTTCGTGCCGTTTTTAGAGGCGACGACGCCGACGCCTGGAGCTGTCTCTGCGGCGGAGACGGGCGCTGTTTCGGGCATGATGCTGTTCCCTTTCCTCTCGTCGAGACCCGCCAAGAGGCCAAGTCCGAAGCTCGATGCCGAAGCGAGGACGAGGATGCCGAGAACGAGCACGTCTCGCGGCACGCGGGCTACAGTCCCGCGAAGACAAGCGGCGAGGCTTTTGCATTTTCCGCCCGCTTCTGCTATAGTCATCAGGCAACACTATACCACTATGGCATCAACCAAGGCTGGCGGCTCCGCGAAGAACCTCAATGATTCAAACCCGAAATATCTCGGTGTGAAGCTTGCCGACGGTGCCGCCGCTCGCCCGGGCATGGTCATCGTCCGCCAGCGCGGCACCAAAATCGAAGCTGGAAAGAACGTAGGAGTCGGCCACGACCACACGCTTTTCGCTCTTGCCGCAGGCACCGTCTCCTTCCGCACCCGCCGCAAGACCAACTTCACCGGCCGCGTCATCTCCAAAAAAGTCGCAGACGTCGTTTAAGCAGAATCGGTAACAAAAAACGCGACCCCTCTGGGGGTCGCGTTTTTTGTTACTTTTTTTGACTATTCCGCTTCGATAATGATGATTGAGAACTTACCGAAGATCTCTCCGACGGCGACCGGCACGTCAAAAGTTCCGATCTCCTTAATCGGCTTCTCGAGTCTGATCGCTCCCTCGGGCAGGTCGACACGCACCTGCTCCTTCGCCGCCGCCAGAATTTCCGGCTCCCCTACCGCGTCGTAGAGATGGCCTTTTTCGTTTGCCTTTACCCTGATGACGATGCGCGCCTCCGCGAGCGAGGCGACATTCTGTGCGAGAAGCGCGGCGTCGAGCACCGAGCGATCGCTCGTCTGCTTGCGGCGCAATTCGGCTCCCCGCTTTGCCGCCTCCGTCGCCGCGACGGCGAGCTTCTTCGGGATGAGGAAGTTAAGCGCGTAACCGTCTGCCGCCAGTATCTCCTCATGCGCCCGCCCCACGCCCTTCACGTCTTTCATCAAAATAACTTTCATACACGCAATACTATCTCACTCTGTGTAATTAATCAACATTTGCATTATCATACGCATTCTCATATTTCCACTCTACCTATTCATTCACTATAGACGATAATAAGGTAAACCTAAATTAGGAAAGTGTTGGGAGGCGGAAATGTTCGCGCAAGCCCTTATCGGACTCAAGAGCTTCTGCAACGAAAATACGCATCTCTCTGATACCACTTTTAAGATGGGCGCGCGCAAGCGAAACAAATTCATCGCATGGATATGGATATACCCATACACTGTCTTGGATTCTGACGAATCCCGCTCCTTCTAATAATCGACGAAGCTGGTCACGCACGCGTCGTCGGCGTTCGTTGATGTCAAAGATGAGTACGCGCCACTTCCCGTCCCAAAATGCTGGCTCCGATATTACATATTCATTAAATTCTATACGCCCCATTACTTCTCTTCCCTTTTCTGTAATCTTCACTCTGCGCTTCGCATATTCGCCAGTCACGGTAACGAGACCGTCTTGTTCTAATCTCTTAACTGCCTGCGTGATGCGTCGATAGAGTTGTGCACGATTCTTTGCAGGACGATCTAGATGCTTCAAAAGCCGCGTCATTTTGGGAGCCATGAGCGCAATGCTGATAACGCCGGTAGCAACCACCGTTCGCAGAATAAGATTCTTTATCCGCACGTTCTTTTTTTGCTCCTTTTTCACTTTACCTAATTGTATCCTATAGACGATGTTAAGGTAAAGTGATTTATACACTATTTTAGTTTAGTGAATCGTGGAATGGAACCACTATCGATTTCTACGAAGCCGCAAAAATCTGCGGCTGGGCGGATGAATGAAATCCGCTTGTCATATTGCGATTCATATATCACACCAACTTCTTCAGTCGCTTCGAGTATCGCAAGCGACTTCACTATGTATTCTTTTGTGAAATCCTTGTAGTGAATGTAGCGTGCGCCTACCTCGACCTCCCTTTCGACATCGGCAAGTTTTTGCGCCAATTCTTCAGGCGGTATATGCACCATAAATTATTTCCCTTCCGTCAAAAACTTCACCGCGCGCGCCATTTGCGGGTCGACTTTCGGCGCCGTGGTCGCGCCGGCGGGCGCGTACGCTATCGTGATGTCCGGCGTAATGCCGTTGCCCATAATCCAGTTTCCTGCGGGCGTGATCCATCGGGCGACGGTAACTTTCAGCGATCCGCCCGCGAGGTCGATAAGCGTCTGCACCGATCCCTTGCCGAAAGATTTTGTGCCGATCAGGGTCGCGACACCGGCGTCCTGAAGCGCTCCCGCGAAGATCTCGGATGCTGAAGCGGAGCCGCCGTCGATAAGCACGGCCAGCTTTGTCCCCGCCGGCACGTCCGCGTACCCGCGGCTGACATGCACGCTGTCCGGCTCCTTGCCGCCGAAGTCCTCGGTAACGATTTTTTCTCCCCTGGGGAGGAAGTGGCTCGCGATGTCGACTGCGGCCTCGAGATAGCCGCCCGGATTGCCGCGCAGGTCGATAATCAGCTTTCTTGAACCGGAAGCTCGGAAGCGTGCGAGGGCCTGATCGAAGAGATGTGCCGAGCTGGAAGTGAATTCATACAGCGCGATATGGTACACCCCGCTCGCTTCGTCGATCCCGTCTTCCGTTTCCGGCACTTGGATCCTCTCGCGGATAATCTTGATGTCGAGAGGCGAGCCGTCGCGGATAACGGCGAGAGAGACCTGCGTGCCGACGGGGCCGCGGATCTGGGTTACGGCTTTTTCGACGGACACGCCGTCGGTCGACTTCCCGTCGATGGCGATAATCTGATCGCCGGCTTTTATCCCCGCCGCTTCTGCGGGAGTGCCCTTCAGAGGAGTGACAACGGTCAGGACGCCGTCCTTCACATCGATCTCCATGCCGACACCCGCGAAGCTCCCCGAGATCGCGTCGGCGAACTGCTTGGCTTCTTCCGGAGGGAAGAAAACGGTATACGGGTCTCCGTAGGACGCCGCGAGGCCTGCTATCGCTCCGAGAAGCCGTTCTTCCGTCGAAGGAAGAGTCGAGGACGCCTGCGTGATGACGTAGTTGCCGTCGAGCGCGTTCCACGCCTTCCAGAAGTCGACAAGATCGACATTCCTGTCAGGCGTAGCGTCGAGGCCGTCTCCGATAAGCGGGAGGCGCGTCACGAGCGCCTCGGCCGAACCGCCCCCGCCCATCGAGGCTCCGAGCATGAAAGCGAGCGCGGCGACAAGAGCGAAGGAGATACCGCGCGCCATAACGCCGCCTCGCTCGCGATGATGCGTGTCTCCGTGATTCATCTCGCAGAGTGTAGCACACAATGACGCGGCGGAGCGGCGCATGGTATCCTACCCGTATGATATTCCGGTACGAATATTCGGGCGGCGTATGGGTCGATCTCGAACGCCCGAGCGCCGACGAGATACAGCAGGTCGCGCAGGAATTTTCCATCAATGAACGGATAAAGGCCGAGCTCGTCTTCCCCACCCCGTCGCCGCTTGTCGCGCAGGACGAGCATATGGCGCTTCTGGTGCTCCACTTCCCCGCACACGAGACGGACGGCGGCGAGACGAAGAGCCAGGAAATCGACTTCGTCGTCGGCGCCAATTTTATCGTTACCGTGCGCTACGACGTCGTCGTGCCGCTCCATCATCTGAAGAAGATACTCGAGACGGAAAAGCTCGTCGGCGGCCATAACGGCATCACTACCGATGTCCTGCTCGAGATACTCTTCGCGCACCTTTACGCTTCAGCGCGCGATCATACGAACCATCTTGCAGACGCTATCGCGCGCGTCGAGAACGAGATGTTCGACGGCCATGAGCGCGCCACGGTGCGGCTCATATCCGACGTCGGCCGCGAGTTCCTGCACCTAGACGCCGCGCTTGCAGACCAGGAAGAGACGCTCGGGTACTTCCTGAAGATGCTCGCGGGCCGCGGCTTCTTCGGCGCATCCTTCGCGGAGCGTTCGGAACGCATCCTCGCCGAGCGCGCGCAGGTGATGCGGCTCGTCGGGACGCATCGCGCTATCGCGACCGAACTGCGCGAGACCAACACCGCCCTGCTCGGCGCGCGCCAGAATGAGATTATGAAAACGCTTACGACAATCACGGTCATCGTTCTCCCTCTCGAGCTTATCGCTTCTGTTCTCGTCCTTCACCTGCCCGGGACGCCTCTGCTCGACCATCCGAATGCGTTTTATATCGTCCTCGCGATCATGCTGGCCGCGGTCGGGCTGACGACGATATTCTTCATCCGCAAACGCTGGATTTTCTAATGCTATGCAGTGGCTCGACCGAATCTTCAAGAAGCGAAACTCCTTCGGCCTTGAGCGACCGCGGCAAGTATTCTTCACCAACACGCTCTCGGGCAATAAGGAGCTATTTATCCCACTGAAGCCCGGCCTCGCGCTGATGTATTCTTGCGGACCGACAAGCTACGGACCCGCACATATTGGCAACCTGCGTGCGTATGTGTTTCCTGATACGGTCGCACGAGTTCTGCAGTACGCTGGGTACCGCGTCCGACGTGTCATTAACATCACTGACTTCGGGCATCTCGTATCAGACGGAGACGAGGGTGAGGATAAAATGACAAAGGGACTCAAGCGCGATGGATTGGAGCTAACACTCGGAAATATGCGGCTGATGTCAGAGAAGTATACAAAACTCTTTGTCGAGGATCTCGATGAGATTGGCATCGATACAAAAGATATTACCTTTCCGCGTGCCAGCGATTATATCTCTGAACAAATCGCGTTTATCAAGACGCTTGAGCAAAAAGGCTATGCATATCGCACCAAGGATGGCGTCTATTTCGACACTGCTCGCTTCGCTGGCTATGGCAAACTCGGCGATATCAACATAAGCGAACAACAGATAGGCACGAGAGTGAGGGTGAATATGGAGAAGCATAATCCGGCAGACTTCGTACTCTGGAAACCAGACAATAAGCTCGGTTGGGAGAGTCCATGGGGTCTCGGCTTCCCTGGGTGGCACATTGAGTGTTCGGCAATGTCGCGCTCCTTACTGGGACAAGAGCTCGACATACACACGGGTGGCGAAGACCTTGTCGCTGTCCACCACAACAACGAGATCGCGCAGTCGGAAGCGGCGAGTGGCCGCACCTTCGTCCGCTACTGGCTCCATAACGCGTTCCTCACGATGAACGGCGAGAAGGTATCGAAGTCGATCGGAAACGTCGTTTATCTGCCCGACATTGTCGAAAGAGGATTCCATCCTCTTTCTCTTCGCTATTTCTTCCTCCAGGCGCATTACCGCACTCCCCTTTCCTTCTCGTGGGATGCGCTCGCGGGAGCGGCAGGCGGACTCGACCGGCTCTGGAAGCTCTCCCATGATGTCGCGCGGGAGTCCGCGCGCAAAAACGCGCCTTCCGAGGCGCGAGAACGCTTCCTTGCGGCGGTACGCGACGATCTCGCGACGCCGCAGGCGCTCGGCATCCTCTGGGATGCGCTTCGAAGCGAAGAATATTCTCCCGAGGAGAAATGGGGTCTTCTCGAAGATGCGGAGACGCATTTCGGTCTCCTTCTTCTTGATCCTCCGGCGAAAGCCGCGCTCCGGGAAGAGGATGTGCCGGAGGATATCCGCGCCCTGCTCACCCGCAGGGAGGCGGCGCGCGCGGCAAAGGACTTCGCCGAGGCAGACCGCCTGCGGGGCGAGATCGAGAGCAGTGGATATCGTGTGGATGACGGCCCCGAAGGGCCGGTATTGTCTCGAGCCACTCTTTGATACAATGGGCGGCAATGGCTGCTACTGACCGGGTCCCGCCCCAATCCCTCGAATCCGAACGCGCTCTTCTCGGCGCCCTCCTCCTGAAGCCCGACGCCATCCACGACGTCTCCGACCTTATTCGCGCGGATTCTTTTTATGCAGAGAAGCATCGGCTCGTCTTCGCCGCGATGAGCGAGCTCGCCCAGCGCGGCGAACCTATCGACCAGCTCACGCTCTCCGCGCGCCTCGTCGACCAGGGGCTCCTAGAACGCGCGGGCGGCAGGAGCTACCTCGCCGAGCTCGCGGGCGCGGCGCCGGCGCCGGGCAACTTCCCGCATTACGCCGAGCTCGTCTCGCGCAAATACTTGATGCGCTCTCTGATTGATGCTGCCTACGGCATTACCGAATCCGCATACGACGACGCGCGCGAGACGATGGAGGTGCTCGACGAAGCGGAGAAAAGCATTTACGCCATCGGCAACGCTTCCGCCGCGCATAAGTTCACCGCTATCGGCGACAAGATACACGCGGCGTGGGAGCGCATCGAGGCGCTCTCCCACAAAGAGGACGGCATCCGCGGCGTCCCCTCCGGCTTCCCCGCTCTCGACAACCTCCTCTCGGGATTTCACCCCTCCGACCTCGTTATTCTCGCCGCGCGCCCCTCGATGGGTAAGACCTCGCTCGCGCTCGATATCGCCAGGAACGCGGCCGTGCGCCACAACGTCCCCGTCGGCATCTTCTCGCTCGAGATGAGCTCCGAACAGCTCATCGACCGCATGCTCGCGGCAGAATCGTTCGTCAACTCTTGGAAATTGCGCACGGGCCAAGTGCGCGAAGAAGAAGACTTCAACCGCATCCGCGATGCACTCGAGACGCTTTCCAAGGCGCCCATATTCATCGACGATAAGCCGGGTAACAATATCCTCGCTATGCGCGCCGTCGCGCGACGGCTGAAGCGCGAGCGCGGTATCGGGCTCATCGTCGTGGACTACCTCCAGCTGATGTCGCCAACCTCGACCAAGGCTTCCGATTCTCTCACTCAGCAAGTAACCGAGATTTCCCGCTCGCTTAAGGGGCTCGCGCGGGAGCTCGAGGTGCCGGTCATCGCGCTTTCCCAGCTCTCGCGCGATGTCGAGAAGCGCGGCGGCAAGCCACGACTCTCCGACCTGCGCGATTCGGGAAGCATTGAACAGGACGCCGACGTAGTGATGTTCATCCACCGCGAAGACAAGCGTAATCCCGAGAGCGACCGTCCAAACATCGCCGAGATACTTATCGAGAAGCACAGAAACGGCCCCACCGGCAAGACCGAGCTCTACTTCGACGAGAAGCGCGCCACCTTCCAGCCGGTGGATACAGCCGGCTACGGCGAACTCGCACACGAATTTAATGGATAAGATAGACGAACTCGCAACCGCACTCGCCCGCTTCCCCGGCATAGGGCCGAGGCAAGGCAAGCGATTCGTCTATTATCTGCTTGCCGCTCCTGCCGACGAACGCAGGAAACTCGCCGAGCTCATCACCTCACTCGGCAAAAATGTCCGCCAATGTCCCGACTGCCTGCGTTTCTATAATGGGAGCACCGCCGTTATGTGTAATTATTGTTCTGATAAAACGCGCGATGACGCGCAGTTAATGCTCGTCGAAAAGGATCAAGACCTCGCCGCGATCGAGCGCGCCGGCACCTACAAGGGCCGCTATTTCGTGCTGGGGGGCGTGCTCACCCTGACCGGCAAGGGCGCCATCCGCGAAAAAGAATTATTACGAACTATAAAAAATCGTCTCACTCCCCTTGAGGGACGTCTAACGTCCCTCACTGAAGTGGTGTTGGCGCTCTCGGCGACAAGCGAGGGCGAGCACACCGCCGACCGCGTGCGCGAGCTCCTCGCGCCCTTCCGCGACCTGGTAAAGATATCGACGCTCGGTCGCGGCCTCGCCACTGGAAGCGAGCTCGAATACTCCGACGCCGAGACGCTCCGCGCCGCGCTCACCAACCGCAAAGAGGCATAAAACAGAAAAACCTCAAAAGCTTAACTAAAGATGAAGCAAAAACACTACCATATATGGTAGTGTTTTTGCTTTGTAAAATTGATTCAGTGATTTAACGCTCCTGGACGAAGGTGAGCGCCTTGCCCTTCATCTCGGCGCGGCCGGTTCTGCCGATGCGGTGGACGTAGTCCTCATAGGTGGAGGGCAGGTCGTAGTTGATGACGTGCGAGACGGCGGGGATGTCGAGGCCGCGCGCCGCGACGTCGGTCGCGACGAGCGCGCTCACCTTCCCGCTCTTGAAAGCCTCGAGGGCGCGGATGCGCGCGCCGTAGGTCTTGTTGCCGTGGATACTCTCGGCGTGGATGTGGAGGCGCGAGAGCGCCTTCGCGAGCTTCTCCACGCCGAATTTGGTCCGGCCGAAGACGAGTACGCGGCTGAACTCTCGATCCTTGAGCATCTCGGCCAGCACCTCGAATTTGTCCTTGCCGCGCGGGATTCGGACGACATCCTGTTCGACATTTCTTGACGTATCTTGCGTCTTCACCGAGATAATGACCGGGCTCGAAAGGAAGTCGCCGATAAGACGCTCGATATCTTTCCCCATCGTCGCCGAGAAGAAGAGCGTGTGGCGCTCCTTGCGCATCTTCGCGAGTATCATGCGCATATCGTCGATAAAGCCCATGTCGAGCATGCGGTCCGCCTCGTCGAGGACGACCGTGCCGAACTCCGTAAGGACGAGCGCCTTACGCTCCATCAAGTCCTTCAGGCGGCCCGGGGTGCCGATCACGAACGCGGGATCGTGCCGGAGCTGGGAGATCTGCGGACCGATGTTCGCGCCACCGACCGCGACCATGCCGCGGAAGCCGAGACCGCGGGCGAAGCCCGCGAGCTCCTTCTCGATCTGCACCGCGAGCTCGCGCGTCGGGGCCATTATCAGGATGCGCTCGCCCTTCTGCTTCATCACCTTGTCGATAAGCGGGATAAGGAATGCCGCCGTCTTGCCGGTGCCGGTCTCGGCGAGGCCGACTACGTCCTGGCCGAGGAGCGCGTGCGGGATCGCTTTATCCTGGATAGGCGTCGGGGATACGTATTTGTGCGCTTCTATATTCGCCTTCAACTTGGGATTGATATCAAAGTCGGAGAACTTATGCTCGGCGACGAATACCGGTTCGGAGGTCGTGACGACCGTCTTATTCGTGAACTTCGCGATTTCCGCTTCGGTCTCGCCGAAGGTGCCGAAACCTCTGCGGCGCACGCCGCCCCCGCGACTGCCGAAACTCGGCTTACCGCCAAACCCGCCACGACTGCCGTAGCTCGGCCGGCCGCCGCGGCTTGGCGCGCGACTGCCGCCGTAGCTTGAACCGCTGCGAGGCGAATAACCGCCGCCAGTCGGGCGCGGAGAATACGGGCGACGACTATCGCTTCGAGAACTGCCTGACGAACTTCCTGCTGACTGATGATTCCATCTTCCTATTTGCATTGGTATGAATGAATATTTACTAAAACCGGAAGTAAAGCCCGCTTCAAAAGGTTCGTATGCAAGGCGCGGAAAAGCGAGTTTCGGAGACGTACTGTGAGGTACGGCAGAGAAACGAGCTTTGGTCCCGCAACGCGGCAGACGGAGCTTTTGGACTGGCTACTAAGAAATCGAATCGATCTTCACCTTGAGAATCGGCTGGCGGTGGCCCTTGCGCTTGTAGTAGCGGCTCTTCGGCTTATACTTCACCACCTCGACTTTCTTATCTAGTCCGGCGAGAACAACAGTGCCCTTGACCTCCGCACCCTTGATAACGGGCGCGCCGATGGTCGTGTCCGAGCCGTTGTCGACGAGGAGCACCTCGCCGAAGACAACCGTGTCACCTTTTTTCAAATCCCCCGGGAGCTTCTCAATAGCGATAGTGTCGCCCTTTGAGACGACATACTGCTTCCCGCCGGTCTTGATTACGGCCACTTCCATAGTCCCGCTAATATAGCATTTCTCTATATAAAAGACAAGACCGCGCGGATTTCTCCGCGCGGTTTAATTATTCAGGCTGACGGCCGGCCTATGTAAAAGATCGCTTACGCTAAGCGCTACAGCCTAGGTCTCTTTTCCGATTCGACGGACAAGACGGTGGTGGTTACCCATTCATTGCCGTCGAGTTTATCGACCACCATCTGCCGCCCAACTTTCAGAAGGATGATCTTTCCTGTCGAGAAATCGAGCGGTTTCCCGTCACAAACTATCGTCCTCGTCCAATCAACTTCCGCCTTTCCGAACCGGTATGTATCGTTATTGGTTTTGACGACGATCGCTCGTTTCGGAACTCCAAATCCAGGGAATACCACTACATTCAGCACGCGGCCACCGACACCGAATGCCTCTCCGTTCCATATTTCCTTTTCTTGTTTGGTAGGCTCCCTTGTCGTCTTCTTCGGAAAGCGGATATCGCAGAAGCCGAACCCGGTCAGGAAGCGTCCGACCCAATGCTCGTCTTCCTCGCCGTAGACAATACAAAGGGAGGGCGAATCCCGACTGATATCACCCATCGTATGGGAAGCCTTTGTGGCCATCATAAAGCGAACTTTTTCGAGTTTCCGCATGTCTCTCTCCTCTCAGGTTGAATGTGTACACTCGTCCGAGTTGACGATTACGTACAATTATACACTATTAGATTACTCTTGTCTATACTTTAACTTATTCGCTAACCTCCGGTCTACTGAGTAAATTCTGTTCAATTTCTACCTTCTCTCCGGCGATGCGGTAGACGTCCTTGTCTATTTTGCCCAATTCTTTATAACCGCTGTTGTAGTGCGAATACCGTTGTGTAAGTCAGACTTACACAGAAACCCTGTGGACAAAATATATAACATTTACAACGTTTTCGGTTGTTTTATGTGTTGTGTAAGTCTGACTTACACAGGAGACCGTAGTCTGCCCTCAGGTTTAACCTACGGATTGAATGAAAAACAAGGGGACGGCTGCTTCCGTCCCCTTTGAATCGAACTCCGGCTAGGTCTGTCTCCTTGCGCGCTTATGCATCCAATTGCACGACAAACGGGCGGTTCCGTACAAGGACGGACTGCCAGCCCCGTCCCCCGCTCATCGGTACTGCGTGCAAAAGGCGTATGCCTTGAGGTCGTGGTATCCGGATTGCAGAATCCTCCCACGACTGCGCCACAGCAGAGTCCTTCGTGAATATACACCCATCACCCCATTCTGGGAAAGTCAGACCTTCCCGTTTGCTGCCCAAGATAGGAAAGATACGTGCTGTATGATAGGTTACCAGGGCGCAGCGACCGTGCTCTATTCTCCTCGTAAGGGGTGGCCAGAGCAATAGCGCATCCGGGTGACAGCTCCCGGTTCCGCCACGGAGAAGATGGTTGACGGTAGTTCACCCGAACTATTGGCTCCCCCTCGAATCTTCTCTGTGGCGGTTTTTTTATTCGTCCGACGCGGCGGGCTTGTCGAGGAGCTCCGGCTCAATGCCTATCTTTGTCTCGGCGATGCGGTAGACGTCCTTGTCTATTTTGCCCAATTCTTTATAACCGCTGTTGTAGTGCGAGACGGTCGTGCTCAAGGAGTTGCCGAGCTTTTTATAAAATTCTTCGTAGGTGCCGATGTGCTTCCCGAGCTCCCCTACCCGCTTCTGAATATCAGCGGCCTTTTCTTCTATCTGCAGAGCCTTCAATCCTTGCATGACTGTCTGCAGGTAGGCGAGGAAAGAAGTCGGCGATACTATGATGACTTTATACTTGCTCGCGGCTCTCTGTATTAAATTTTCTTCCTCCCCGCCTCCCCCGATTTGATTTGTGAGGAGATCGTAGTAGATGCCCTCGGAGGGGATGAACATAAAGGCGAAGTCCATCGTGTCTTCTTCCGGCCGGATATACTTCGCCGTTTCCGAGATGCGGAGCTTCAGGTCGTTGACGAACGCTTTCTCGGCCACCGCGCGCTCGGGCGTGCCGACTTGCGTACTGACAAAACGATTGTAGTTATCGAGCGAGAACTTAGAGTCGACCGGCACGAGCTTTTTATTTATCACAATCACGGCATCCACTATCTCGCCATTTTTGAAAGGATATTGGATGCGATAATCCTCGGGCGACATCACGTTCTTCAAAACCGTCTCCAGGTAATACTCGCCGAGGATGCCGCGCTGTTTCGGATTCTTCAGCAGATCTTGGAGCGACTGGAGCTGTTCGGCATAGGTCTGGGTCTGCCGGCCGATCTCTTTTACCGATGTCAGTTCTGTCGTGATTTCTTTAATCAGTCGGGACGATTCAGAGAATTGCCGATGCGCGTTTTCCTGCATCGCTTTCGAAGATTCGGAGACGCGCGCGTCGAGCGTCCGCGCGAGCTCCTGCATCTGCTGTTGAAGCATAACCATCCCGCTTCCCTCCTCCGCATCCTTCGAACCCTCGCGCCGCTTAAATATGAAATAGAGGCCGATGCCCTGTACAAGGAGGAGTGCGAGGACAATGATGGCAACGGTGAACAAATCCATATCTGATATACTACCGCGCATATGCCTATCCACGAAATGTTGAAGAAATCGATACCCGACGCGCTCCGCGCCAAGGACGAAGTGCGTCTCCGGACGCTCCGCTCGCTCGTTACCGCAATGACGAACGAGGTCGTCGCCAAGAAGCGCAAGCCCGACGAATACCTCATCGACGATGAGGCAATCGCCGTCTTAAAGCGCGCGAGCAACCAGCGTAAGGACTCCATCGAACAATTCGAAAAAGCGTCCAGAAACGAGCTCGCCGAACCGGAGAAGGCCGAACTCTCGATTATCGAGTCATATTTGCCGAAGACAATGCCGCGCGCGGAGATAGAAACTTTCGCGAAGGCGAAGATGGTCGAGCTCGGCATATCGAGCAAGGCCGATGCAGGCAAGCTCACCGGCGCTCTAATGAAGGATCTGAAGGGCAAGGCCGACGGAGGCGAGGTAAAGGCGGTTGTGGATTCTCTGCTTGCATAAACACTGATAGCACGATATTCTTCTTAACGTGTCTACATCGGAGGGAATCAAGATGAACTCTTCTGGAAACACGACCGAAGCCGTGCCGAATGTTCGGGATATTCTTGCACGGCATGTGTCGAGAGAAAAGGTGGATGAGGCGTTCGAGAAGAAACCCGAGGCCGAAATAAACGAGGCGCCCGCGAAGGCAAACGCCAAAGCGAAGTCAGGAATGCCGGAAAAGGTGTCAAAACAGATTGAGCGCGACGCGCGCGCACATGATTTACATCAGCGCAGTATCCTCGGCGACGATTTCTAACTCCTCTAACACACTCTGTCTCTTATCCCGCCCGTTGGCGGGATTACTTTTTTCTGCTATAAAACGAATACGGCCTCATCGTCTAACGGCTAGGACAGATCCCTCTCACGGATCAAATCGGGGTTCGATTCCCCGTGAGGTCACAAAACGAAACTTCAGTCGGATTCAATTCGGAACCGAGCCCTGCGAGAGCCAGGGCTCGGTGCATTTCCGCGCGCTTGCGCGCGGTATTTTCTGACGGCGGGGATGCTCTGAAATGCATGGATTTGCACTTGTTTCGTATCCGCCATACGTTTCTAAGTGATACCATAGAAACATATGGCGAAACCAAAATATTTTCTCTATGCTCGCAAGAGTACCGAAGACGATGATAAACAAGTGATGAGCATTCCGGCTCAACTTGTCGAGCTTCGTGAATTTGCGAGCAGAGAAAATCTTGAAATTCTAGAGGAATTTCAAGAGTCGAAAAGCGCAAAGAGTCCGGGACGCGAAGTGTTTGGGAAAATGATGATGCGCATTGAGCGCGGTGAAGCAAATGGTGTCATCGCATGGCATCCGGATAGATTGGCGAGAAATAGTATTGATGGCGGGCGCATCATCTACGCCGTGGACACTTCACAGATTATTGCTTTGCGCTTTCCGACATTTTGGTTTGAACCCACTCCGCAGGGGCTCTTTATGTTGCAAGTGGCGTTCGGCCAAAGCAAATATTATTCCGACAACCTTAGTGAGAACACGAAGCGTGGTATGCGCCAGAAACTGCGCCGAGGCGAGTGGCTCACGAAAGCTCCCTTTGGCTACACCAACAACCCTAAAACGCGCAATATCGAGCCGGACGCGGTTAAATCTCGCATCATCGTCAAGGCGTACGAAGAATACGCCAAAGGGTCGTATACGCTCGTCTCAATGGCGCAGTTTCTTTCCGATCACGGTATAACCACCAAGGCCGGAACATCACTTGGCAAAGCTTCCGTGAAGCGCATTCTCACGAATCGTGCCTATCTCGGCTTCACGAAGCATCGTGAGGAATATTTCCCCGGAAGCTTTGCGCCAATTCTTTCACCGCGCCAGTTTGAAGCCGTTCAAAAAGTTCTTGCGAGCAGAGAACACAAGCGCAGACGACAACAAAAACATGACTTCCCGTTTACCAATCTTTTTCGTTGCGCCGAGTGCGGCGGTATGTTCACTGCGCAGTGGTGTACCGGGAAAATGGGTGGTCGCTACCGCTATTACCGATGCACGAAAAAGAAAGGAAATTGTGGCGCGAAGTATCTGCGCGAAGACCTGCTCGCAAGTCAAATCAAGGAACGGCTTCAAACTATCTCGCTCCCCGATAGGTACACCGGCTGGATGCTAAACAAAGTGAATGAATGGGAGCGCGAAGAAATCGCCGCATCAGGGAGCGAGATACAAAATCTTTCTTCAGAGATCAAAACGAGCGAGGAGCGCATGGAAAAACTCGTTGGTATCTATTTGGACGGTGATATTCCAAAACCTGTTTACCTCACCAAGAAAGACGCTCTGATGCGCTCCTCGCTCGCTTTGCAAGAGAAAAAGAAAGATTTTGAACGCGGAAGAAAGAATTGGGTCGAACCCCTGCGGGAGTGGATTTTGGATACGAAACAAGCCCTTGTTTTGGGTTCGTCCGACAACTTGCACGAAATTTCCAATTTCGTTCGCAAGGTCGGAACGAACCCCACAATTCAGAGCAAATCCATGCATTTCAGAGCATCCCCGCCGTCAGAAAATACCGCGCGCAAGCGCGC